>Ga0233450_10000019_pt1 | contig 165307 bp, 171 predicted proteins | sample 011ome_30_FD_189956 | JGI IMG/M metagenome (GOLD analysis project Ga0233450, IMG submission 189956) | Coastal salt marsh microbial communities from the Groves Creek Marsh, Skidaway Island, Georgia - 011501CT (spades assembly) | ecosystem: Environmental > Aquatic > Marine > Intertidal zone >... | reverse complement strand
AGGCTTGGGATATCGTTGTTGATCGTCTGAACGCTGAAGATCCGTTCTTCAAGAAAGTCATTGACTCGCAAAAAGCTTACGCGAAGCGTGTCATGGGTTACTTGAACCTGAATCAGCCAGACTATCGTATGGCCTACGATCACTACTTCGGTTAATCCGACGAGTGATTTGTGATCCTGGAGCGCTCAAGCGCTCCGGGATTTTTAGTTTCTGGGTGCATGTCCAAGGTATTGTCTTTGGGCAAGCTGAAGCCCCAGTCTTGACAACGCATTGTTGTCAGTTGATGAGTTGTACGCTGTGAATCTTGATGTGGAGAAATAATCGTGGATCGATTTGTCTACACCATTGAAGGCTTAAACGTCTGGGTAGGACGCGCCTTTGGTTGGTGTATTTTAATTTTGACGCTCTCAGTCTCATATGAGGTGTTTGTTCGGTACGTACTGAACGCTCCAACCGTATGGTCAATGGATATGATGATCCAGATGTACGGCGCCCTCTTTTTGATGGCGGGGCCCTATGCGTTAGCTCAAGACGCCCATGTCCGTGGTGATTTCTTATATCGATTATTAAAACCAAAGACGCAAGGCAAGATCGACCTAGTACTCTACGTGACATTCTTCTTTCCTGGCATGCTCGCGCTATTCTGGTTTGGAATGGAAGTCGCGGCCGACAGCTGGCGTTACAAAGAAGTGAGTTGGAACAGTCCGGCTCGAATCCAAGTTTATTTTTTCAAAACACTCATCCCGGTCGCTGGATTCTTACTCATCCTCCAAGGCTTTGCCGAGATCTGCCGTTGCATCCGAGCGATCAAAGATAACGAGTGGATGGCGCGCTTAAGCGACGTGAAAGAAACCGAACAATTGCTGATGGAAGAAGCAGAGAAGAAGGAAGTGCAAGCATGAGCAACCCTGAAGTCGCGATTTTAATGTTATGCCTATTTATCGTATTGGTGCTACTTGGCTTCCCAATCGCATTTACCCTGATTGCAATGGGCGTAGGCTTTGGCTACTACGCCTACTACCACTCGCCAGAGACCTTTGGCGACATATTTAACAACCAGATATTTTATCTGTTGAACCAGAACACCTACTCGGTGATGGAGAGCGACACCCTCGTCGCGATACCACTGTTCCTGTTCATGGGGTACGTGGTGGAGCGTGCCGATATCGTTGGACGGCTCTTCCGATCGTTACAAATGGCCGCGCACAACCTCCCAGGATCAATGGCAATCTCTGCCCTTGTCACCTGTGCTGTGTTTTCAACCGCATCAGGAATCGTGGGCGCGGTTGTCACGTTAATGGGCCTTCTCGCCTACCCCGCTATGGCCAAAGCGAACTATGACAAAAAGTTCGCAGCCGGCGTGATTTGTGCTGGTGGAACCCTAGGTATCCTAATCCCGCCGTCCATCATGTTGATCGTTTATGCTGCCATTGCGGAATTGTCACCATTGCGGTTGTATGCTGCGGCAATGTTCCCCGGCCTACTGCTCGCTGGTTTATATATTGTCTACGCCATTACGCGGGCAACACTTAATCCCTCGATTGCACCAAAACCACTCGCAGAAGATATCCCGCCAAAAGCGCAGATTTATAAAGATCTTCTGGTGTCATTTTTACCGCTGACTCTTTTGATTGTCACGGTACTGGGTTCGATCCTTGGTGGTTTAGCGACCCCGGCTGAAGCAGCCGCGATGGGTGCGCTCGGATCGATGATCCTTGCCGCGCTATACCGGGCGCTGACTTGGCAAAAAATTCAGGAAAGTGTGTTCCTGTGTGCCAAGGCGACAGCCATGGTTTGCTGGTTGTTCGTTGGTTCTTGGACGTTCGCGTCGATCTTCTCGTATCTCGGTGGACACGATGTCATCGAGCATTGGGTGCTCGGAATGGATTTGGCTCCTTGGCAATTCCTCGTCATGGTTCAGACCATCATCTTCGTCTTGGGTTGGCCGCTCGAGTGGTCAGAAATTCTGATCATCTTCGTCCCGATCTTTTTGCCGATGCTCGACACGTTCGGAGTGAATCCATATTTCTTTGCGATGCTGGTCGCACTCAACCTTCAGACCTCCTTCCTGACACCGCCGATGGCGATGTCTGCTTACTACCTGAAAGGGGTCTTGAAAAATCAGATTGAGTTGGTGGAGATCTTTAAGGGGTTACTGCCGTATCTTGGAATTGTCTTGTTCAGCATGGTGCTCTTGTACCAATTCCCAGGAATCGCGTTGTGGTTGCCTGACTATCTCTTCGGTGAGTACATCCCATAGTGTCCGACTCAACGCAAACAGTCGCAGAGACAGTCGAAGCCATTGCTGACGGTCAACTGACCGCTCGGCAATGGACCGAGCACTGTCTCTCGCAAATCGACTCACCAGAAACAATCGGAGCTTGGTCTTTTATCGACCGTGATCGTGCACTAGAGCGCGCCGATGCCATGGATTGGTTGAGAAAAGACGGCAGCGCGATGGGAGCTTTGCATGGTTGTCCTATTGGCCTCAAAGATATCATTGAGGTTCAAGGAATGCCGCACGGTTGCGGATCTCCTCTGATGGGACAACTGTCTGAGACAAACGCCGCGCTCGTTGACGCATTAGAGGCAGCAGGCGCTGTCATTCTTGGGAAAACTGAGACCACCGAATTCGCGGCCTTGCATCCAGCCAGAACGAAGAATCCCCACTCATTGGAGCATTCTCCCGGTGGATCGTCCGCTGGTTCAGCCGCCGCAGTCGCAGCCGGAGAGGTTCCAATTGCGATTGGCTCGCAAACCAATGGTTCGGTCATTCGTCCAGCGTCTTATTGCGGTGTCTACGCAATGAAACCCTCAGCTGGGATCATCTCCAGAACAGGAGTCTTCGAGCAATCACCCACACTCGATCAGATGGGTGTGTTTGCCGCATCGCTTGCTGATATCGCCTCGATCGTCGATGTCTTATCGGTTCATGATAGCCGCGATCCACGCAGTATCGCCGCTCCACGGCCGGCCTGCGTTGAAGGGTATTTATCCGATCCACCGATGCAGCCAGATTTGGCAATTTTTACACTTCCCTATCAAGACTTGCAGTCCCATGCCTGCACCGAGGGTTTTCGTGAGATTGCCGAAGCACTCGAAGGGCGCGTCGAGGTCTTAGAAGCACCTCCCGTCTTTGATCAATTGATCGAGTCGCAGCGGATTATTCATCTCAAAGAAGCTGCTGCTGCGTTTGAGGCCATGGGCTTATTTGGTCATGAGCAACTGTCTGAGACATTGCGCTCAATGCTGGCACAAGGGGCAGCGTACTCTGACGACCAGTATCAAGAAGCGCTCGATATCAAACATTCGCTCACTGCTTTCTTCGACAACTTCTTTGAAGATTTTGATGCCATTCTCTCGCCATCAGCGTCTGGAGAAGCCCCTTTATTGAGTGAAGGACATACTGGAAACCCCATTTTCTGTACCGTTTGGACGCTCGCTGGGCTTCCAACCTTGAATCTCCCAATCCTGCAAGGAGAACATGGGTTACCGATCGGCGTTCAATTAATCGGACGCATGAGAGACGATGCGCGCCTGTTGAGGACCGCGCACTGGTTGATGAATGAATTATTTGATGAAGGAGAAGGCTAATGCTTTCACAACGCGTAAAACAAATCCTCGGGCTCATCGCCACTGCCTTGTTCGCAACCTTTATTTTCGGTCTATCGCACAGTATTTCGACCGGTTTCGCAGGATTCTGGGGTGGCCTCCCATTCGCTTTGATCGCGATCTTTGTTGTTGGGATGGCCTGCTATGACCTTTGGGAAGAAACCACGAAGCAAAAAGACTGATTAAGTGGTCTGACCATCAAATATCGCTGAACCGTTAAAATACCTATTATTTGACGCATTCATTGATTCACTGGTCAGACCATTATTTTCATCAAAGGAAAGGAATATCCAGATGACAGTCATCACCTGCATTGAAGATCTCAAACAGATTTATAAACGCCGCGTTCCCAAAATGTTTTATGACTATGCAGAAACCGGTAGCTGGACAGAACAAACCTTTGTTGAAAACACAGCCGACTTCCAAGACCTCAGGTTTCGCCAAAAGATTGCCGTCAACATGGAAGGCCGCTCCACCGAAACCACAATGATTGGACACAATGTGTCGATGCCTGTGGCATTAGCGCCCGTTGGATTAACCGGTATGCAATGCGCTGACGGTGAGATCAAAGCAGCGCGCGCAGCAGCTAAATTTGGGATCCCATTCACTCTCTCAACAATGTCGATCTGCTCCATCGAGGATGTCGCTGAACATACTGACCAGCCGTTTTGGTTTCAAGTTTACACACTCAAAGATGATGATTTTATGCGTCGACTGATGGAGCGCGCCAAAGCGGCGAATTGCTCCGCATTAGTGATCACTGTCGATCTACAGATGCTTGGGCAACGTCACAAAGATTTAAAGAACGGGCTCTCAGCTCCACCAAAACTCACCATCAAATCCATTGCTGACATGATGACTAAAGTTAGCTGGGGACTTGAAATGCTGGGGACCAAACGCCGGTTCTTTGGCAATATCGTTGGCCACGCGAAAGGTGTCAGCGATGCTTCATCACTCAGCAGCTGGACCGCGGAGGCTTTTGATCAGTCGCTGGACTGGAAGCGCATCGGACAACTGATGGAAATGTGGGATGGGAAGGTCATCCTGAAAGGCATCTTAGATGCCGAAGACGCGAAAAAAGCAGCCGACCTAGGCGCTGACGCGATTGTGGTCTCAAACCATGGCGGACGACAACTGGATGGCGCGTCGAGCTCAATTCGGATGCTTTCACACATCGTTGATACCGTGGGCCATCAAACAGAAGTCATGTTTGATAGCGGAATTCGCTCAGGACAAGACGTCTTAAAGGCGATTGCACTCGGAGCCAAAGGGACAATGATCGGTCGCGCGTACACCTATGGCCTAGGAGCGAAGGGCGAACAAGGTGTCACTGATGCACTCAGAGTGATTCATAAAGAGCTCGATACCACCATGGGCCTATGTGGCCGCACCCAGATGAGTGATATCAACCAAGAGATCTTAATGGTTCCAGACGGCTTCCATCGGAAGTAATCTAAACCTCCAAACTATCGTCGAGCGGCCTGGTGGCGCTTGCTAAGGAACCTCGTGCAACATGGCTAATGATGTCATTCTTGATCGTATTCTCGGGAGTGTTATTCCGGTATTGATTATCGTCATGATCGGCTATCTTTATGGTCGTTGGCGCAAACCCAACATGTCGACCATCAACCAAGTCAACATGGAACTTTTCGTCCCCATGTTGATTTTTTCGGTCTTGGCATCGAAGTCAGTCGATCTCACAGACTATCTTCCGCTGACGATAGGGACCCTTGGCATCATTCTCGGGTCTGCCGTTCTGACTTGGCCAATCTGTCAACTCACAGGCATCCAACCCAAAACATTAATTCCACCCATGATGTTTACCAATACTGGCAATTTGGCCCTGCCTCTTGTGCTGTTAGCTTTTGGTGAAGCGGCGATGCCTGCAATGATTGTGATCTTTATCATTTCCATGTTTTTACATTTTACGCTGGGCTTTTACATCCTCGACCGCCGCGCCAAAGTGCTCAACGCATTATCGATACCGACAATCTTGGCAACCTTCGCTGGATTGTTCGTCGGCTTTACCCACACACACATTCCTGACATCGTATTAATCCCTCTCGATATGCTCGGTCAAATTGTCATTCCCCTGGTCCTCTTTGCACTGGGTGTTCGTATGCAAGATGTGAGTACCAACGACTTTGGGACTGGATTATTTGCAGCAATCCTCTGCCCGGTCTTAGGGCTTGGTATTGCCTTTGCCCTGCAACCTCTACTGCAACTCGATCCACTGCAGTGGAGTGTGTTTTTGGTCTTCGCAGCGCTTCCTCCGGGTGTACTCAATTACATGATTGCAGAACGTTATAATCAAGAACCGACACGCGTGGCTTCAATTGTGTTGATCGGCAATATCGGCGCGATTGTCTGGATGCCACTGGCTCTGGCTCTCGCACCACCGTTTTAGATCACCGGCCGAATCCTTCCAAAGTCAAAATCGGCTCCTGGATCAACTTTTCGGCCAGGGGCGATGTCACGGTGCCCAACGATATGATCCACCGGAATGTCGTAGGTCTGGCAGAGTCTCTGGCAAACCGTCGCCAAGACCCCGTACTGCGCATCGGTGAATGGCCCCTCTTCTGCGCCGATTAACTCAATACCGATACTGAAATCATTGCAGCCCGATTGCCCTGCAAAACTCGACTCACCGGCATGCCAGGCTCGCTGATCAAAGGCGACTGGCTGATACATAGCGCCGTCACGACCAATCACCAAATGCGAGGAAACACGCACAGTTTTAATCGCCTCGAAATAAGCATCCATCTCATGATTTAAGGTCCCTTGGAAGAACGCCAATACCGGCAGTGGATTGAATAATCCAGGGGGCAAAGAAATGGCATGAATCACGATCAAAGAGATCAATGAATCGGGTCTTTCGTCAAAATGTGGGCTCGGAATCCACAAAGCATCAGAAAAGCGGTGATTCTGCATAGCACAACAAGGCCTCATCTTGTTACATTACGTCCTTTCGATCGCGGATAACACAGTGACTGCATTACCACTTATCGTCGGGTTTGGCGGCATCAATGCTGCCGGCCGAAGCTCAGATCATCAAGCGTTCAGACGCCTGATCATGGACACCCTCACACCATCTGAGACAGCTCGAACCGTTGATCAGATCGGAGCACTCATTGGTCTAGGTCCTGATATCTCCATGAACGAAGCGCAAGCTCGACATGTCCTTGAGAATACACTGATCCGTCGAATTCATCCTGATTGGTTCAATCCTGACGCAGTGCCCCTCAATCGTCTTGGCCACACAAAAGAAACATCATCCATCTGGCTTGGACCACTTCAGATACCAAATCCTCTCCCGGTGGGCTGGAGTGTCGGTCGCAAAGAAGGCCGCCTGACTGAGTATGTCATCGAACCTGGAGATCTGTTGAAACCCTGTACGCGAAAACTGTCTGTCCAAGCGGCCGGAATGGCGCCAACAGGATTTCGACCAGATATGTTTTATCCGTCACGTAATCACCCGCGAACGCTCCAGTTAGCCTTATTCGCCTTATCCGACTGTTGGCTTAGCTCCGGGCTTCAGTGGCATCACATCAAACATCACATTGCGCCCAACCAAGTCGCTGTCTTTGCCGGATCATCCATCGGGCAGATGGATGAATCAGGTTTTGGTGGGATGCTGAAAAGTGCATTGCTCGGCAAACGAACCACTTCAAAGCAACTGCCACTTGGTTATCCGCAAATGCCAGCCGATTTCAGTAACGCATACGTCCTTGGGAGTCTTGGGCGCTCGGGAGCGAGTATGGGGGCATGCGCGAGCTTCCTCTACAACCTCCACAATGCAGTCGATGGCATTCAGGAAGGACGCTATAAAGTGGCGATCGTCGGTGGTGCTGACTGTCCAATCACACCAGAAGTCATCGAAGGCTTTCGTGCGATGGGTGCCCTCGCTGAAGACCAAGGTCTTCGGGAGCTCGATGGACTCGGTGACACCGACACCCCGAATTACCGACGTACCAGCCGGCCTTTTGGTCTCAATTGCGGTTTCACCATGGGTGAATCCAGTCAATATGTCATTTTGATGGATGACCAGTTGGCTCTGGAGTTAGGCGCAACCATTTATGGATCAGTGCCGACAGTGGCGAGCCACGCCGATGGGGGCAAACGCAGCATTTCAGCTCCAGGGGCGGGGAACTATCTCACTCTCGCTCAAGCAGCCGCCAGTATTCGTGATTTACTAGGTCAAGATGTGCTCGCTCATGAAACCCTGGTGCAAGCGCATGGCACTAGCACACCGCAAAATCGGGTGACTGAGTCCGATGTTCTCTCACGCGTGGCGCAAACTTTTGGCATTGATCAGTGGATGGTCAGTGCCGTCAAGAGTCAACTTGGTCACTCGCAAGGAACCGCCGGAGGTGATCAGTTGGCGGTCAGCCTCGGTGCTTTTGCATCACAAATTGCGCCCGGCATCCAAACAACCGAGACATTAGCTCCTGATGTCATCCAACAGGGACTCGATTTTGTCTTACAGTCTCGCGAGCAAACCCTCTCTGCTGCGCTCATTAATGCCAAAGGCTTTGGCGGTAATAACGCAACAGCTGCTGTGTTATCCCCCGAGGCAACAGCAACGCTGCTTCAGTCACGCCATGGTCCGATCCAGATCGCAGGCTCAGACGAAGTCCGAGCACGGCAGGAAAGATATCGTCATGAGATAGACAGGGGCACCATCGAGATCCTCTACCATTATGGCGAGAACATCGTCGACGGATCTGATTTAGAAATGACCGCCACCTCAGTCGCGGTTCCCGGGTTTGGCCATAGCATGCCGCTCGACCAAGCAAAAACAAAATACTCAGATTTGATCAAATCGTAATTGCAGTCCAAACACGAGGGCGTCTTCTCGCCCTGTGGCTGTCGGATAATAATGCCGCCGTCGCCCCACCTCATTAAACCCGTGGTTGATATACATCTGAATGGCTCCCGGATTCGACTCACGGACTTCCAAGAACATCTGACGCGCACCCTGCCCTCTTGCATCTTCAATCAAATGAACGAGCATTTGGCTTCCCAATCCATTCCCTTGCAGGCTTGGCTCCACAGACACGTTTAAAATGTGTGCTTCATCAAGCGTAATTGAGAGAAACGCCTGACACACATGGACTGTCTCACCAGCGCGCGTGCCGAGCCAAATTCGGTATGGAACTGTGGTGCATCCGCCAATAATGGCTCTTGACCAAGGGAACTCGTAGGCACGAGCCTCTAATGCACAGACTGCGTCGAGATCCCACTCTTGCATCAGTCGAAACGTCAGAGTGTCAGGCACGTCGGGACCCTTGAATGACATGCCAAGCGTGGCGTTTTCGATCCGCAGAAACAGCAAGCTCATCAAGCGTTGGGAGAATCAGAGCATCAGCAAAAATCGATGAGAGATCCAACTGCGACACTGCCAAGACAATGGTCGGATCTTGTGCTGTCGTTTCTGCCCATCGTCGATGCAACCAAGCATCCAAGGCTTCGATCGCAGCCGACTCGCTTTGATCTTGAATCCCAGCGATTGGCCAATGAAAATATTGCCAATCACTCTCTTGAGACATCGGTGACAACGCACGCATCAAATCTGAGCACAAGCCTGTCAGACGCCCTTCGAGTAAGCCACCTGCCCACTCGGGCAGTTCACACGCCAGCAGTGTGTCATCTGAAACTGCACTGACCAAGGTCAATCGAATCGGCTGTGCCTCAACAGTCGCTACGCTCTCAACTGACTCAGCAGGCAAGGTGGAGTCAATCTGAGGATTTGATTCGGGAGCCTTAGGATCAATCGGATCGTTATCCACTCCTGACTCCGAGACCAACGGCCTGACCAGTTCAGAAGCCATCTGAGGCTTGGGGTAGCTCGCCTCTGGTGTCCGGTGATCATCAGTCGCAGCACCAGGCTGACGATCACGCAACACCACCACCGGGATACCCATCGCATCCAGAATCTTTCGCGCCTCCTGTGGTGGCAAGCCTTGCATCAAATTCCTTCAGATTTTTGCGGGTGCTGCTTATCCAGAGGCTTTTCGATTAAGTTAAGCGCATGCAGATAGGCTTTTGCTGATGCCACAATAATGTCTGTATCTGCACCTAACCCATTGACGATGCGTCCAGATTTTTCAAGCCGCACAGTGACTTCACCCTGTGAATCAGTTCCTGTCGTGATGGCATTGACTGAGTACAACTGCAGATCACTGCCTGAATTTGCAACCGACTCAATGGCTTTGTAGACAGCATCAACTGGACCATCGCCTTGGGCGGATACATTCACTTCAGTGCCATCAACACGTAAAGTCAAATGCGCTGTTGGGGCAACACCCAGTTTCGATGCGACTGATAGATCCGACAGTTCATACCGAGCACTATCTGCTTCCATTTTTTGCGCATTCATCAACGCCTGAAGATCTTCGTCGAAAATCTCATGCTTACGATCGGCCAGATCTTTAAAGCGCGCAAAAGCATGATTTAAGGCCTGATCATCGGCAAGAGTAATCCCTAATTCATCCAGTCTGGATTTAAAGGCTGCACGACCTGAGTGTTTCCCCAAGACCATTTTATTGGTATTCCACCCGACGTCTTCAGCCCGCATGATTTCATAGGTTTCGCGATGTTTTAAGACACCATCCTGATGAATGCCAGACTCATGCGCGAAAGCATTGGCACCGACGATGGCTTTGTTTGGTTGGACTGGGAAACCCGTAATCGAGGACACAAGACGCGACGCAGGCACAATGTGTCGTGTATCGATGTGTGTTTCCACATCAACGATATCCGAGCGCGTCTTCACCGCCATGACAATCTCTTCCAGTGACGTATTCCCAGCTCTCTCCCCTAAGCCATTGATGGTGCATTCCACCTGACGACACCCTGCCCGCACAGCTGCCAGTGAATTGGCAACAGCCAATCCAAGATCATTGTGGCAATGCACCGAAAATACCGCTTTGTCTGCATTGGGAATTTTCGTGAGGAGTGTGCGTACCGTCTCTTCAATCTGAAACGGGAGGTTATAGCCGACCGTATCCGGAAAATTACAGGTGGTCGCGCCGGCGTTGATCACGGCTTCGAAAACACGTGCCAAGAAGTCAATATCCGAACGACCTGCGTCCTCAGCTGAAAATTCCACATCATCGGTATATTGACGAGCCTTCTTCACAGCATACACAGCCTGCTCAATCACCTGTTCAGGCTCAAGCTTCAATTTATGCTTCATGTGAATCGGACTGGTGGCGATAAACGTGTGGATCCGACGTCGCGGCGCCGGCGCGATCGCCTCTGCAGCCACTTCGATATCGCGATCCAGTGCGCGTGACAAACTACAGACGGTTGACTCTGTAATCGCTTCAGCGACGGCTTTCACAGCCTCAAAGTCACCGGGACTCGCCACAGCAAAACCTGCTTCGATGACATCGACTCGGAGTCGCTCGAGGGCCTTGGCAATGCGAACTTTTTCATCTCGCGTCATTGAGGCGCCGGGGCTTTGTTCCCCATCACGCAAGGTCGTATCAAAAATGATTAATTGATCTTTCGCCATCTTAATCTCTCCAACGGCTCAGCGCCGCTTGGCAACAACAAACAAACATAGAATAGAAATCGAAACCGAGAAAAATCGAACCGCCCATCAGGGCAGTCGAAGGCCAAATAGCAGATTGTCATTGGCGAATTGTGTGTTCATGGTTCGAGAATGCCAATGAACAGCTGTTTGCGCAAGTCAGTTTTTTCTATCGGTGCCATTGCGGGTGACTATCAACTCACGCACCCTCAATGATTCTGAAGTCCCGGTCGACACCATCGGACAGTGCGTCTAGCGCAGCCTGGTAGGCTTCTGATTCGTAAGCAGCTTGCGCGGCATCTAACGTTGGCCATTCAACGATGACCGTACGCTCCTTGAATCCAGAGCCAGATGCATAGGCCGCAGTCCCACGCACCAAAAATTGTCCGCCCTGACTTTCAATGGCTGGCTTGGCGAGCGCGGCATAGGCCGCTAGTTTGTCCGCATCATAGATTTCACGATAGCAACTAACCCAATACCCTTTTTGCATTGTTTATCCTTTGAGATTGTAGTTTTTTGATTCAATCCAGCTGGCAAGTTTCATCCCGCCAAAAGTACTGGACGCCACGAAACCGATCAGGATGATCATTTCAAGGAGATGCTCTGTGCCTGGTCGAAACACCAAAACAAGCACCAAACTGACAACGAAACAGATTCCACCATAGATGACTTGGCGTCGGGCTTCGTTCTCTGAAACCTCGGGAATATCTTCATCGATGATTCCGCGTTTACTCTTCTTCTTTCGCCGCATACCGCTTGCTACCCAATTTTGTTCTTAACCATAGCCCAGGGCCGCTTAATAAATAAAAACCCGTCAGCAAAAAGAGGACTCTCGGTGGATCCAGCGACACAAACGCGAAAATCAACGCTGCCGCCATGATCGCCAATAAAGGCACCCGCGCCTTCAGATCTGAGTTCTTAAACGACGGGTAAGGCACTGAGGAAACCATTAACAGACCACAGACAGCGGTCAAAATCACCATGGTTAAGGCGACCGTTTCTCCTTGAATATTAGAGTCGACCAATGTCCAGACAGCAGCAGCCAAGAAATAGGCGGCCGCAGGACAAGCCAGCCCAACAAAATAGTTCGAATCGACAATCTCACGTTGAACATTAAATCGCGCCAATCGTAAGGCTGTGCCGGCGACGTAAATAAAAGCTGCAACCCATCCCAATTTCCCAAGCGCCGACAGTGACCAGCTAAACACTAAAACAGCAGGGGCCACACCGAAAGCGACGACATCACTTAACGAGTCGTACTGTGCACCAAATTCGCTCTGGGTATTGGTCAAACGAGCTACTCGTCCGTCCAATCCATCAAATAATCCAGACACGAGGATCGCGATTGCTGCGGTTTCAAACAAACCTTCGCCCTGATAGACAGCACGAGTGGCTGTGATAATCGAGAAGAATCCTGCCAGTAATCCGGCCGTGGTCAGTATGTTAGGGAGGAGGTAAATACCTTTGGACTGAGTCATCATGAAAAGCGGGCCGTTCGGCCCGCATTCAATTAGTTCTTGTCTTTATCAACCAATTGATTGGCTGCAATCCAAGGCATCATGGCTCTGAGCTGTCCACCCACCTGCTCGATTGGATGTGCCGCGTCATTGCGACGGCGTGCAGTCATCGATGGATAGTTGGTCTGACCTTCGGTAATGAACATCTTCGCGTATTCACCATCCTGAATGCGACGCAGAGCTTCGCGCATGGCATATCTGGATTCTTCGTTAATCACTTCAGGTCCAGTCACATATTCGCCAAATTCAGCGTTGTTTGAAATCGAATAGTTCATGTTGGCGATACCGCCTTCATACATCAAATCAACGATCAATTTGAGTTCGTGCAAACATTCAAAATAGGCCATCTCAGGCGCGTAACCGGCTTCCACAAGCGTCTCAAAGCCAGCCTTCACCAGCTCCACACAGCCACCACAAAGGACTGCCTGCTCGCCAAATAAATCCGTTTCAGTTTCATCTTTGAATGTGGTTTCAATAATGCCAGTCCGACCGCCACCGACGCCTGAGGCATATGACATAGCGACGTTTTTGGCGTTACCGGATGCATCTTGGTGGATCGCCACCAAATCAGGAACCCCACCGCCACGCACGTATTCGCTTCGGACTGTGTGACCTGGTGCTTTCGGTGCAATCATGATCACGTCAAGATCAGCCCGCGGCACCACTTGGTTGTAGTGGATTGAGAAACCGTGCGAGAACGCGAGTGTCGCGCCCTGCTTGATATTTGGCTCAATCTCGTTGCGATACAAATCACCATGGAATTCATCAGGCGTCAAAATCATGACGACATCAGCTTGAGCAACAGCTTGGTCAACGGGGAGTACCTGTAAACCGTGAGCTTGTGCTTTAGCGACAGAAGATGAACCTGAACGCAGACCCACGGTGACATCCACGCCTGAATCCTTCAAGTTACAAGCCTGAGCGTGGCCTTGCGAACCATAACCAATCACCGATACCTTTTTCGACTGGATAATCGACAGGTCACAATCTTTGTCATAATAAATCTGCATGCAATGTTTTCCTCTATTAACGTTGGCTGTTTACACAGACAGCACGCGCTCACCGCGTGCGATCCCGCTGACTCCGCTCCGAACCACTTCTAAAATGGCCGAAGCACCAATGGCTTCAATAAATGCATCAAGCTTGTCGCTCGTTCCGGTGAGCTGCACTGTATACATTGCTGGACTCACGTCAACGATTTGACCGCGGAAGATGTCACAGGTCCGCTTCACTTCGGCGCGTTGAGCGCCAGTGGCTTTAATTTTGATTAACATCAGCTCACGCTCGATGTGATCACCCTCCGTCAAATCGACCAACTTCACGACATCGATCAATTTGTTGAGGTGTTTGGTAATTTGCTCGATCACCGCGTCATCACCAATAGTTGTCACCGTCAAACGCGACAATGTTGGATCTTCTGTCGGAGCAACCGTCAACGATTCAATGTTGTAACCGCGCTGGGCAAACAAACCAACCACGCGAGACAATGCACCGGGCTCATTTTCCATCAGAACCGAAATAATGTGTCTCACTTGGTACGCTCCGTCTTACTCAAAAGCATGTCTTTCATCGAGCCTGTTTGAATTTGCATGGGATAGACGTGTTCATCCGGATCAATATCGATATCCATGAAGACCACGCGATCTTTCATGGCAAAGCACTCTTCCATTTTGGCTTTCAATTCAGCTGGATCAGTGACTTTCATGCCAACATGACCATAGGCTTCCGCCAGTTTGACAAAGTCAGGCAACGAATCCTGATAGGTCGATGCTGCGTAACGGCCGCCATATTGCATGTCTTGCCATTGCTTCACCATGCCAAGCGCAGCATTATTCAGGTTAATAATCTTCACAGGCATGTTGTATTGCGTGCAGGTCGACAATTCCTCGATACACATCTGGATTGAGCCTTCACCCGTGACAACGGCAACTGCACTATCGGGATGTGCTAATTGCACACCCATGGCTGCTGGAAGACCAAAGCCCATGGTTCCAAGGCCGCCAGAATTAATCCACTGCCTTGGCTTATCATACTTGTAATACTGGGCTGCAAACATTTGATGTTGACCGACGTCTGAACAAATATACGCTTCGCCATTGGTGACTTCGTACAGGGTCCGAATCACATCCTGCGGCATAATTTTTTCGCCGCGGGTGTAGCGATCGCCAGTCCAAAGACCATGCTTTTCACGCCAGCCATTGATGGTTTCCCACCAACCTTTCAACGCGTCTTGATCAGGCTCGATGTCCATCTGGCTCAACATGTCGACCATGTCAGCCAACACAGGCTGCACGGGACCCACCAGAGGCACTTCAATGTGACGGACAGTTTTTTGAATCGAGGCTGGATCAATGTCAATGTGAATAATCCGAGCGTTCGGACAGAACTTTTTCGGATTGTTTGTCACTCGATCATCAAAGCGCGCACCAACGGCAAAAATCACATCCGCCTGGTGCATGGCCTGATTGGCTTCATAAAACCCATGCATGCCGAGCATTCCGATAAACTGATCATCCGATCCTGGGAAGGCTCCCAGTCCCATCAGGGTATTCGTCACTGGATAGCCAAGACGTTTAGCAAGAGCAACCAATTCAGCTGATGCATCACCAAGAACGACGCCGCCACCAGCATAAATCACAGGTCGTTTCGCTTCTAAAAGCAGATCAAGCGCCTTACGAATCTGACCAGCATGCCCTTTGAGCGCAGGCGTGTAAGACCGTAATTTGACAGTTTCAGGATATTCAAATGCGCGCTTTTCAGTCGGCGCGGTCATGTCTTTCGGAACATCCACAACCACAGGCCCAGGACGACCTGTTTTCGCAATATGGAAGGCCTTTTTCATCACGCTTGGAATTTCTTCGATCGAGCGAACTAAAAATGAATGCTTCACGATCGGCCGACAACAACCAATCATGTCAGTTTCTTGGAACGCATCACTGCCGATTAAATGGCTCGGTACATTTCCAGAGATCACGACCAGAGGAATCGAATCCATGTAGGCTGTCGCAATCCCAGTAATTGCGTTAGTCGCACCGGGACCCGACGTCACCAAAGCAACGCCAACTTCACCAGTCGAACGCGCAAAGCCGTCAGCCGCATGCACAGCAGCTTGCTCATGGCGCACGAGAATATGTTCCACTGCGTCTTGTTGATACAGTGCATCGTAAATATGTAAAACCGCGCCTCCAGGGTAGCCAAAAATCATTTTGACCCCTTCTTCTTTCAGCGCGCGCATGATCATCTCACCGCCAGAAAGCAATTCCACTCCCGACCCTCTTTAAGAAAATAGTTAAGGTAAACCGAGAATTGTGACACTCAGAAATGGCCTGTCAACTGACAGGCCTTGGTATTTTAAGCGTGAAAGGTCATTTCACCGGTTGAACTGACGTCTGCATGGATGGTTGAGCCAGGGCTAAACTGCCCTTTCAAGAGCGCCCCAGCCAGAGGATTTTCCAAGTGGACTTGGATTGCGCGCTTCAGTGGTCGCGCACCATACACCGGATCATATCCAGCCTCACATAGCTTTTCAGCCACTGCATCCGACAACTCAAATCCGTAATCCATGTCTTCAAGACGCGCTCGCAAATAGGACAACTGCACATCCAAAATACCTCGGATGTGTTCACGTCCCAGGGCATGGAAAACAACAGCCTCATCGATGCGATTAATGAATTCCGGTCGGAACTGTGTCCCAACAATACCCATTACCGCATCCCGAATGGCTTCATGTGACTCCCCAACCATGCTTTGAATCAAATCTGATCCTAAATTTGAAGTCATCACGACGACCGTGTTTGAGAAATCGACAGTGCGACCTTGACCATCGGTCAATCGACCATCATCTAACACCTGCAATAAAATGTTGAACACATCGGGGTGGGCTTTTTCAACTTCATCCAACAACACCACCGAATACGGGCGTCGACGGACGGCTTCTGTTAAATACCCCCCTTGTTCATAACCGACGTAGCCCGGAGGCGCGCCAACTAGGCGAGCAACCGAATGTTTTTCCATGAATTCAGACATATCGATGCGAACCATTGCATCTTCTGAATCGAACAAAAATTCCGCCAAACTTTTACAGAGTTCAGTCTTACCAACCCCGGTTGGCCCAAGGAACAAAAATGATCCGTTGGGACGTTTGGGATCAGATAACCCAGAGCGTGAACGACGCACCGCGTTGGCCACAGCGGTCACAGCGGTATCCTGGCCAACAACCCGGCTATGTAACGCGCTCTCCATCTGCAGAAGCTTGTCTTTTTCGCCTTCGAGCATCTTCGCGACAGGAATTCCGGTCCAACGACTGACCACTTCCGCGATTTCTTCTTCGGTCACCCGAGAACGCACCAATTTGCCTTCATCAGATTCATTGGCTTTTTGCGCTTCAGCCATCCGTTTTTCCAGCGACGGAATGACTCCGTACTGAATCTCACTCATCCGAGCTAAATCACCGGCGCGCCTCGCTTGCTCAAGATCAATTTCCGCTCGATCGAGCTCTTCTTTAATGGACTGAACGCCTTGAGTTTGCGCTTTTTCAGATGCCCAAATTTCCTCTAAGGCACTGGCTTCGGCAGCGACTTCAGCAATGGTGCCTTCCAATTCGACCAAACGAGCCTTACTGGCATCATCTTTTTCTTTCTTCAACGCTTCTCGCTCGATTTTCAACTGGATCAAGCGGCGATCTAGCCGGTCGAGCTCCTCAGGTTTTGAGTCCATTTCGAGCCGAATCCGGCTCGCTGACTCATCCATCAAGTCAATCGCCTTGTCCGGTAACTGTCGATCAGTGATGTAACGACTGGATAGCTTGGCAGCCGCAATGATCGCTGAATCAGAAATCTCGACTCCGTGGTGCACTTCGTATTTCGGTTTTAAGCCACGCAAGATAGCGATAGTGTCCGTTTCACTGGGTTCACCCACAAACACTTTCTGGAATCGACGCTCAAGCGCTGCATCCTTTTCAAAATACTGTCGGTATTCATCGAGGGTGGTCGCACCCACACAGTGCAGCTCACCGCGCGCTAATGCTGGCTTCAACATATTGCCCGCATCCATGGCGCCCTCAGATTTACCAGCGCCCACCATGGTGTGAATCTCATCAATGAAGAGAATGATCTGACCTTCTTGCTGAGACAGCTCCTTGAGAACCGCTTTCAAACGCTCCTCAAATTCACCACGGAATTTCGCTCCCGCAATCAGAGCACCCATATCCAGTGACAAGACACGCTTGCCTTTCAACCCTTCTGGCACCTCACCATTCACAATCCGCGAGGCTAAACCTTCAACGATTGCTGTCTTACCGACGCCAGGCTCACCGATTAACACCGGATTATTTTTCGTACGACGCTGCAGCACCTGCACAGCACGCCGAATTTCTTCATCCCGCCCGATCACTGGATCCAATTTCCCTTCTGAGGCTCTTGCCGTCAGATCGAGACAATACTTATCCAAAGCTCCTCGGTTTTCTTCATCGTTCTCAGTTTGCACTGACTCGCCTCCACGCAGTTGATTAATCGCATCGACCAACCGATCTTCGTTCACCCCAGCAGCCTGAAAAGCCGCGTTGGTCGCTTTGTCCTTAGCCATGACAGATAACAGCGTCTCAGACGATAAATAGGCGTCTTTTTGAGACATGGATTGTTTTTCGGCTAAGTTAAATTGACGGGCCAACTCTTGGCTCATGCGAACCTCGCCATCGTGATTTGTCACGCGAGCCAGACCATCTAACGCGCGATCAACTTCGGCGATCAAACGGTCGTGATGGCCGCCGGCTGCAGCGATTAATGAGCGCGCCGATCCGTTGGTTTGAGTCAACAACGCCTTGAGCAAATGCCAAGGCGACATTTCATTATGATCTAAACTTAAAGCGAGGCTTTGTGCATCCTGCAAGGCTTGCATGAGCCGATTGGTCAATCGATCCATTCGCATGTGGTCATCCCTTATCTATCCCAATTCAATGCCGATGTTAGTGGAGGCACAGCTAATCAATTTCAAGTTATCCACAGGTTATTCAGTGCGCATAATGCAACTGGCCATGCGGCCAGTCACTCCAGATCGTCGATACGAATACCACCGCTCAGTCTCAACATACGTACAGGCTTGTATCCGTTTGATGACAGCCACACCCCGGCTTTCAAGCAAATCCACGGCAATCGACTGAAGATCTCCAAGGGACCGATCCGAACCTGATACCGGCTGAAAGTATTGGCGATAGCGGGGGTGTTTAGACACAAAAGCATCCACAACCTCAGGTCCCACTTCAAAAGCCTCCGCCCCAATACATGGACCCAACCAAACGCTCACCTCCGCCGGATTCGAAAATTCAGCCAAGGTGTTTTCAAGAACACCCGACACCAATCCCCTCCAGCCAGCGTGGGCGGCACCAACTAGAGTGTTTGAGGAGAATAAAACCGGCAAACAATCCGCCGTCAAAATACCAATCGGATAATGCATCTCAGAGGTAATAACGGCATCAGCGACTTGAACATCTGTGTCTGCGCCGACTCGCAAGACATCGACGCCGTGGACTTGCTCTGGAAAGTAAACTGGACGCCCAAGATGGGAAGCTAATCGGTCCCTGTTAGCAGCGACAGATGCGGCATCGTCACCCACATGAAAGCCTAAATTAAAGGATCCATAGGGCGAAGGTTGCGATACACGAGTCGTTTGCAGGGCAACCACGGTTGGATGGATATCAACTGCGAACCATGGATCAGACATCGACGATCTTCAATTGTGCATGGAGTTCGGCAAGGTCTTGAGCCATCGGCACTTCAAACTGGACCATCTCGAGGGTTGATGGATGCTTGAGCCCAAGCAATTGCGCATGCAAAGCCTGTCTCGGGAATTGATCAATCAGATCTCGGGCAGCCACCGCCGCGCACCCAAGACCTGGACGCCCCTGCCGATAGACAGGATCACCAACCAACGGATGCCCAATGTGCGTCATATGCACCCGAATTTGATGCGTGCGACCTGATTCCAACTTGACTTGAACCCACGCACAATGCGCTGTGGTTTCCGTCACCCGGTAATGGGTCACTGCAGGCTTCCCGGAATACACCACTGCCATTTTCGTTCGTTGCAAGCGATGACGGTCCATCGGCGCGTCAATCGTGCCTTCTTTGTTGGGGTGACCGTAAACCAATGCGACGTACTGACGACTCATCGAGCGATCTTTGAGCTGTTTCACGAGATCGACCTGTGCCTTCAGAGATCTCGCCACTGCCAACACACCACTGGTTTCTTTATCGAGTCGATGAACAATGCCCGCTCGTGGGATTTCTTCCAATTCCGGAAATTGAGAGAGCAACGCATTCACCAAGGTTCCTGAAGGATTTCCATGACCAGGGTGCACGACAAGACCGGCGGGCTTATTCACGATGATCAAATCATGATCAACGTGCACAAGATCCAAAGGGATATTTTCTGCAGACCAGTCAATCTGAGGTTCGAGCTCCGCATTCACAACAATCTTTTCACCACCCAAGACTTTATTTTTTGGCTTTCTGGCAGCGCCATCGATTAAGATCTGCCCCTCGGTGAGCCATTGCGTTAAACGAGCACGTGAGTAATCCGGCATGAGCCGAGCCAACACCTGATCAATTCGTGACCCGGATTCCTCCAAAGGAACGTCAAACTGTGCTTGAATATGCGTCTTGGTATATTGCCGATCGGTCATTTGTCGATTCATCGAAACAAGGAATTCCATGATAACCCGGACCCTTAGCTTCCTGCTCATTTGTGTTGTACTTAGCGCCTGTTCGCTATTTGATCCAGACGCCAATTTAAAAAGCGAGCGGCAATTGTGGGAAGAAGCACAAGGCCACATGGATGGCAGTCGGTACCTTGAAGCCATCACTTCCTTGGAAGAACTCGATCGTCGCTTTCCCTTCGGTCAATATGCCGATGGCACCCAACTGGACTTAGTCTACGCCTATTTTAAATCATCAAAATATGAGCTCGCACGACTGACAGCAGATCGGTTTATTCGCTTAAATCCTGATCATCCAGAGGCCGACTATGCGCAATACATGAAAGGTCTGTCATCCTATGCATCCAATGATTCCATGGTCTCCAGATATCTTCCTGGCGATGAAACCGGTCGCGATATCGGTGGTGCGCGCGACGCGATTGATGATTTCAAACAACTGCTTGAGCGTTATCCAGACAGCGAATTTGCTGAAGACGCCACACTGCGTCTGATCTATGTGCGCAACCAGCTGGCCGAATATGAGGTGAACGTCTCACGCTATTATATCCGCAAAGGTGCCTATTTAGCGGCAGCCAATCGTTCGCGCCAAGTGGTCGAGGGCTATCCGTCAACGCCTGCGGTGATTGATGCATTGATCGTGATGCATTTGTCATTCGAGGCTTTGGGCCTACCCCAAGAATCGCAAGATGCACTCTTTGTCTTGTCTGAAAACTATCCGCAATATGTCGTTGGTGAACGCGGTGATCAGCGCTTAGCACCTGGAGTGCTTTACGAGGAAGGGGAAACGCTAACAAGCATCCTGACGCTTGGTTTTTTAGGGAGTGCCGGCGATCTCGCAGACCGCTTAGCTGCCTTTAGCCAATCCCGTCGGCTTGATACTAGTCGTCGTCCGCAAGCGACCTTACGGCCAGCAGAGGATGCACCATCGATCGACGCCCCACGGGTTGTCGACGAAGTCTTCTTCTAAAACGACCAGCGGTTTGCGATCGGATATCTCCGATCGCGACCGAAGCCTCTGACTGTGACCCGCGGACCCACGGCTGACTGCCGACGTTTGTATTCATTGATATCCACCAAGCGACACATGCGCTTGACTTCGACCGGATCAAAACCGGCATCGATAATCTCACTCGGCGATAGATCCGATTCGATGTACAGCGACAGCATGGTATCGAGTCGATCATAGGGCGGCAGGCTGTCAGAATCTTCCTGACCCGGAGCGAGTTCCGCTGAGGGTGGACGAACAATGACCCGCTCGGGGATCACTTCGGTCGCGCGATTCACAAAACGCGCTAAGTCATACACTCGAGTTTTCCAAACGTCTTTCAGAACAGCAAACCCACCAGCCATATCCCCATACAGCGTCGCATAGCCAACAGCCATTTCACTTTTGTTCCCAGTTGTCAGCACCAGAGCCCCGGTTTTGTTCGACAGCGCCATCAACAAGACGCCACGACATCGGCTTTGCAGATTTTCCTCAGTGGTGTCGACCGGATGACCGTCAAAAAATGGCGCAAGCGTCTGCATGAATTCCCGCACCATGGGTTCAATGGGAACGATCGAAAATTCACACCCGAGAATCTCGGCTTGACGTTTGGCATCAGTGACACTGATATCTGCGGTATAGAGATAAGGCATCATCACTGCATGAACGTGATCAGCGCCCAACGCATCGACTGCAACCGCGAGCGTCAGTGCCGAATCAATTCCACCAGAAAGACCAAGGACAGCTTTGCGAAACCCTGTCTTGGAGAAGTAATCGCGAACCCCGGTGACAAGCGCTTGATACAACAACGCATCATCCGATGGCGTATTTTCCACGCGGTCACCAATCAGATGCTGGCCATCCCACACCAGATCCAATTGATCTTCAGCGAAGAAGGTCGCCTGCGCGATAATCTCACCGTCGCGGTCGACCACAAGCGACCCACCATCGAAGATCAGCTCATCCTGACCACCGACGAGATTCACATAAGCAATTGGCACCTGATTGACGCTTGCCCGATGCTTCAGATGATCGAGGCGTTCACCGAACTTACCCTCGGCAAAGGGCGATGCATTGACAACCAGAATCAAATCCACCCCGAGTCGACAGGTCGACTCAACAATATCAGGAACCCAGACGTCCTCGCACACCAGCAAACCCACACGCAACCCGTCGAGATCACAAACCATAGATTGGGTTCCGGCGACGAAATATCGCCGCTCATCAAAGACCTGATAGTTCGGCAAGGATTGCTTATGGTAGGACAAGACATGCTCGCCATTCCGATACATCAAAAGACTATTCAACAATGAAGCCGGACGCGCACTATTGTTGCCAAGCGCCCAATCACTGGTCGCTACCGGCGCCGCACTGGGCGCACCAACACAGAGCGTGACATCATGACTGATCTCTTGAAGCATCAAATTCGCCGCGGCTAATTTGTCGATCAACGCCGGACGTAATAGCAAATCCTCCGGTGGATAACCGGTTAATGCCAACTCTGGAACAACCAACATCGAAATCCCATCTGCACGTGCTTGATCCGCAGCTCGCGCAATCTTCTGCAAGTTGGCATCGAAATCACCAACAACAGCGTCCATTTGATAAAGCCGAATACGAAAAGGTTGCGTCATACAGAGTTCCGAGGTTGGTAGGGTGTTGGGTCAATGATCGGTGTGCGACCCATCATCAGATCGCATAATAATCGGCTCGAGGCAGGACTCAAGACTACTCCATTTCTGAAATGACCAGAATTAACCCAGAGTTTTTCTGACATCGGACCAATCCACGGCATCCCCTCCGGCGAGCCCGGCCGAAATCCTGCCCACTGCGCTTCGATGTCGACCGTTGCCAACTGAGGGACTAAATGCACTGCCGAGGCATAGAGTGAATCAAAGGCATCTCGATCCGGTGTTCTCTGAAAGCCGACATCCTCAAGGGTTGATCCAAAGACGATTCGGCCATCGGCTCGAGGAATGGCATAACGACCATTTGCGAGCACGACTCGATGCACCAGATGACAGGGGCTAAATAACAACATCTGACCCTTCATGGGTTGAATTGGACAACGGACATTCAATCCGGAGAGTAAGTATCCGGTCCAGGCGCCGGTTGACAGCACGATCCGATGCGCAGCAATCCGCTGGCTGCCACTGAATGCCTGCGGGTCATCCAGATCACCACCGAGGGACACTTCCTGATGTTCACGTAGCTCAATCTTTGGATGATCCAGACACGCCTGGCGCAGTGCCTGACCCATCCTTGGAGTTCGAACACTGGCAACTCTCGGCATCCAAAGAGGTGTCGCGTCGAGATGCACATGAGGCTCCAAGACTCGCGCCTCTTGATCAGAAATCTCAATCACCGCGCGAGATAATCCTGCACCCCAGGCCAACGCCTGGTCTCGTTCGTCCGTCGCGGTCACCAACATTCCGTTTGCCGATAACTCTGAGTCAATTCCTGTGGAATCGGTTAACGAAGCGATCAAATCTGGAAACGCCTGCTGAGACCAAGTTGCTAGGGCTGTAATCGGTGGCGCATACCGCCATGGATAGAGTGGCGAAATGATCCCGCCTCCAGCCCAAGAGGCTTCAAGGCCAGCCCGGCCTTGATCAATCATCAGAACCTTTTGACCCGCCTCAGCCAGTTCCAAGGCCGACAACATACCCATGACACCAGCACCAACCATGAGAATGTCGGGCGATGAGAAATTCACTTGAACCATGAATCGATTATCGCATGCATCAGCAGTTTCGTCAGAACCAACTACACTCTCAGGATGCAGATTCTTTCATTATTGACAGCACTGACAATCAGCGTGATTCTCGCGTCCCAAGCCGTGTCGACCTGGTCGACACCTCGTGATGCCTCGATCGCAAATCAAGACGTCGCACTGCTCCGTTCCGCCATCCGAGAACACATGGCCTATGCCGTGACTCATCAACGACCAACCACCATGACACTCCCAGACACCGTCTTGGTCACACAAGTGCGCTCATTTTCTGGACATCATCTAGAAGCCTACCCGGATGGATCAGTGAGCCCAGGGCAAGTTCGACTGTGCGGTCCTCAAGTGGATTGGGTCTTGACGGTCTCAAGTCTCGGGCGGACTCGACTCTCCCGAGAGCCGTCGAACTGCTGATTGCGGCCAGCATCCTAGTCGACCGGAAGCCATAACGCCGGTGGTATCAAGCTCCCAATACAGACACGGATGCGAGCGCGTTGGAGTCAATCGAAGCCGACGACATTCAGAACCACAGGTTGTGATTTCGAGTGTGTAATCAGATCCGCTTTCAAGATGATCAGGGAAGTCGCCCACCGACTGCGCCCGGCGTTTCAACGATTCCATTTGACCCATTAACTCGCTTTGGAAATATAAGGTACTGGATCGCTCAGCTGTCTGGCCAAATAATTGAAATCCACCAATCACCATCATTGCCGCGATGGCCATGGCGATTAAGACTTCGATGAATGAGAAACCACTTTCGCGCGCCATACAACCTGCCGATCCTTGACCATCCATTGACCATTGACATTCGCCAGTTTCAAACTGACGACACGTTCTGAAACACCATCTGGGATCACATATTCGATCGGCTGCCAACCTTCCAACGGATCAGCCTCCTGAATCAGTCGATCAAGTGCATCCCATTCCGCTTGAGACGCTGAGCGATGCTTTTGCTCCATCTGAATCACTCGATCTCTGGTCATTTCATCGGTCAGCCGGAGCACCCAGTCACCAACCCAAAGAAACCCCAGTACCGCCATCACGATTAGCACCGCAATCAAGGCAGAGCCGGCTCTAGAACTCATGGGTTTGCCCTGGTAATCGATGATGGCAATACACCCACCGGGGGTCAGAGAGTCCCAAACAGAATGTGTCGTTCGTCATCTCGAGTGTCAAATCACCGGTTGCGTCGAGCAGTGCTTGGTTGGACGTATTTCCAAAGCGTTCCTGATGAACCCAGAGGGCTGATTTGTTCTGCGTTTTGCTCAGCCCGAGATACAGATAGGTCGTGGAAAACGGATGCATTAATTTTAATGCCTGCGAAGAAATGGGATGAACTTGAGACTCATGAATCGCCTGCACGAGCGTCGCCTTCGAGACCACTTCGATCCGCTGTGCCGGAACGACGACCAGTGGCAGATAAAAAGTGGCAGCATCCAGATCAGCACGCTCGATCATGCCTTCGATTTCCTGAGTGCGTCGCGATGCATCGGCAACCCAGAGCGAGACCAAAATCACAACGATACCCAGACCAACGGCAATACCCACGAGATTTTCAGCTAGGAAGCCTGCTTGCTTGACCATGTGATCTCCTCGTCAAACATCAATTCATCATCTCGATAGAGTTGCACCGTACTGGTATAGCGATCTGTCGACACAGCAATGACGTGTAACTCAAGCCGGTAGGGAGCATCAGGAAATAGCGCAATGATTTGATTGAGGTATTGAAAACGATCACTCGGCAAAGCAACTGCTTGGCCCCGATCAAAAAGCACCCAAGATCCCGTTTGATCCAGAGTCTGACTTAACACCAACGCCGCATTGGCCGTATCAAACATCTGAGCCTCAATCCGTCGCTCGGCCTCACGCGCCTCGAGATCCGGACCTCGGCTTAACATCACAACCAATAACAGACTGACAATCGCCAGCGCCATCAGACTGTCAGATAAAGCAAACCCACGCATACCACCTCCGTGGTGGCAGTACAGCAGATGACATCCTCAATGGAAGACTCTTGGACTTCGGTTCTAATCGACCGGGTGGAGTTTCAACTCCTTGGGGAGGGAAAATTGTACAGACTCGTCGACGCCTGTTTCTTGACCAATATGATCAGCGCCCAATTCTCTGAGCCGATCACAGACAGCCTGCACCACATTTTCAGGCGCAGATGCACCAGCCGTCACTGCAATGGCACTGGCTTCATCAACCCATCGTGGGTCAATTTGCTCTGGACCATCAATCAAATAGGATTGTGCACCCAACCGTTCAGCCAGCTCTTTCAATCGATTGGAATTGGACGAATTTGGAGAGCCAACCACTAAGACGAGATCGTTATCAAAAGCCAACCGCTTAACGGCATCCTGACGATTTTGCGTGGCGTAGCAGATATCGTCTTTCCGCGGCCCCTGAATATCGGGGAAACGCTGTCTAAGAATATCAATGATGCGCGCCGTATCATCCATCGAGAGGGTGGTCTGCGTGACAAAGGATGCGGTTTTTGGATCGGCGATATCGACCGTCCAGGCATCATCCTCATCTTCGACCAACTTCATGACGCCACCACGGGAGGTGTCAAATTGGCCCATGGTACCCTCAACCTCAGGGTGACCTGCATGACCAATTAAAATGCATTCCCGGCCCTCTCTCGAAAACTTAATTACCTCCATATGTACCTTTGTCACCAGAGGACAAGTGGCGTCAAAGACTTTTAATTTCCGTCGTTTTGCTTCGTTCTGGACCGCTCGTGAGACACCGTGGGCGGAAAAAATGACAATGGTGTCATCGGGAACTTCATCAAGCTCATCGACAAAGATGGCGCCTCGGGATTTTAAGTCATCCACAACGGTTTTGTTGTGCACCACTTCATGGCGCACGTACACCGGAGAGCCGAAAACCTCCAGCGCTCGATTGACAATATCAATGGCGCGGTCGACACCGGCGCAAAAGCCGCGTGGATTCGCCAGTGTGACTTGCATCAATGCATCTCCGCCGGTACGACTGAGAGAATTTCGACTTCAAACTCCAAATCACGTCCGGCCAACGGATGATTAAAATCCACCGTCACCATCTGTTCTTCAATTGCTGAGACCACTCCAGGCAACTCTGATTTGGCTTTATCCTGAAAGCTGACAACCAAGCCTTCGGACAATTCAACAGATGGATCAAATTGATCTCGAGAAATTTTTTGAACATTTGATGGGTTATGTTGGCCAAAGCCATCTTTCGGTGCGATTCGCTCCACTTTTTTGTCACCGGCTTTCATGCCGAAGATCACCGCCTCAAATGCCTCGGGAAGATTGCCATCACCAATAACCAACTTGGCTGGCTTTTTCTCAAATGTGGAATCCACCAACTCGCCGGTATCGGCAAGGCGTAACGCGAAATGCAATTCAACTTTGCAGTTTGGGCCGATGTCGAGCATCTACATACCATCCAATTAATAAACAACCCGCTGCTAACGTAATGCTTGTATCAGCAACATTAAAGGCTGGGAACGACCAATCTCCCCAATGAAAGTGCAAAAAGTCGACCACATAGCCAAAAGCAACCCGATCGACTGCGTTGCCGACTGCACCAGGAATCAGCAGAACGAATCCGGCTTGCATCCATCCGCAAAGCTCAGCATCCCGTAACGACCAAACCGAATAGGCGGACACACCAATGGCCAACACCAAAAACAACCACTGTTGCCAGCCACCCGCGTCGGCAAGAAAACTAAACGCGGCCCCTGTGTTATGCAACAAGGTGAGCGAGAAAAACGGCAACAGTCCCACAGGCTCAGCATAATTTAAATAGGCGGATGCCAAAAGCTTAGTGCACTGGTCAAGGAGGAAAATAACCCCAATCACCAGAACAAAATCAAGCCTCATGCAAAGGTTCGCTCTTCACCGGTACCTTCAACATTATCAACGCACCGAGTGCAGAGTGTCGGATGCGCACTCACAGAGCCAACATCAGGACGATGATGCCAGCACCGCTCACATTTCTCAGACTCAGTTGCTTTGACAACGACAGCGAGTTGCGGGCAGACAGAATCTGTCACCGCACCGTCTGGCGCTTCAGAGAGTGGATACAAATCAACCTCTGAAGTGATGGTCACGAAACGAATCTCACCACCCAAAGCCGTCAAAGCATCAAACACCGCTCCATCAGCATAGAGCGCAACTTCAGCCGATAAAGAGCCCTTCACCGATCCGTCGTTCCGTGCCGCTTCGATGGCTTGGTTAACCGATTCTTTCGCTGACTGAATCAACTGCCAATTCACTTGTGCTCGACCGTTTGCCTCTGGCAAGTCTGCTTCTGTGACAGCAAACACAAATTGATGCGGCCGTTCGCCTGGCATTGCTTCCCAGATCTCCTGGGCAGTAAAGGATAAAATTGGAGCCATCCAACGCACTAAGGCATCGGTAATCCAGTAAAGTGCTGTCTGACAGCTCTTTCGCGCGTGACTGTCAGGTTTTAGCGTGTATTGACGGTCCTTAACGATATCAAGATAGAAGCCGCCTAAGTCATCAACACAGAAATGATGGAGGGCTTGAGTGACTTCCGAGAATTCATACCGTGCGTAATGACCCATAATTTTACTCGCAAGCTCGGTGGTTCGCCGGATCATTTCAGCGTCTAAGGACACCAGATCGTCATTGGCTACCTGATCGGTGGCTGGGTCAAATCCAGCCATATTCGCCAACAGGAATCGAGCTGTATTTCGGATCCGTCGGTAAGTGTCGGAGGTCCGATTCAAAATTTCATGACTCACCGTCATTTCTTTTGTGAAATCTGTCGAGGCAATCCACAAACGTAAGATATCAGCACCGAGAGTGTTCATTACATCCTGTGGTGGAATCACATTGCCAAGTGACTTCGACATTTTTCGACCGTCTTGATCAACAGTGAACCCATGCGTGAGCAAGCCCTTGTATGGCGCGCATCCGTGAATCGCAACCGAGGTTAATAACGATGACTGGAACCAACCACGATGCTGATCAGACCCTTCTAAGTAGAGATCTGCAGGAAAATGTAATCCCTCCCGGCGACCTAATACTGAGGCGTGCGTCGTTCCTGAGTCAAACCACACATCCAGAACATCGGTGACCTTCCGATAATCGGCTGCATCCTCCCCCAACAATTCAGCAGGATCCAGATCAAACCACGCGTTGATTCCATCTTGTTCGATCCGCTGCGCGATCGTCTCGAATAACTGTTGGGTATCCGGGTGAAGCTGACTGGTTTCTTGGTGCACAAACACAGTGATCGGCACACCCCAATTTCGCTGACGAGAGATACACCAGTCTGGACGATCTTCCAGCATTGCTGCTAACCGATTCTTGCCCCAAGTCGGGGTAAACTGGATGCTGGTTTCAACTTCCTGCCGAGCTGTCTCTAAAAGACCCTCGCCCTGCATGCGAATAAACCACTGCGGGGTTGCGCGATAAATCACCGGCGTTTTGTGACGCCAACAATGTGGGTAGGAATGCTCAAGGCGAGCTTTGTGAACCAATCGGCCCTTCTCCGCCAAATATTCCGCGATCACAGGACCCGCCTTCTCGACATGCAGCCCGGCAACGACAGAAACAGTCTCAGCAAAAGTCCCATCGTCACGAACTGGCGTCAGAAGCTCGAGATTCAATGATTTCGCCGCATGAAAATCCTCTAGACCATAGGCTGGCGCTGAGTGGACTGCTCCTGTCCCGGCCTCAAGCGTGACATGATCGCCGGTCATGACAGGGACAATGCGCCCGTCCCAGGGCGCCTCACATTGAATACCAGCTAACGCGTGACCGAGGGTTTTCCCGAGGATTTTGAAGTCTTCGACACCATAGCGCTCAGATAGCGCTTCAAGACGACCTTCGGCCAAGACCAATGTCCAACAATGACCGTCTTTGTCAAACTCGACCAGCACATAAGGCAGCTCAGCATTGACCGCAACAAACTGGTTCGCAGGCAACGTCCAAGGTGTGGTTGTCCAGATTGCCATCGCCGCACCCGAGGCGACCTCAGACGAGACAGCAAAGACGTTCTCAATCTGCTCCGTGTTTTCAATCGGGAAAGCGACGTCCACAGTCCAAGTTTTTCGATCCTGATACTCGACTTCAGCTTCAGCCAAAGCACTCTCACAATCCATACACCAGTAGACCGGCTTTGCACCTTGGTGGAAATGACCATTCTCAATGATCCGACCGAGTGAACGAACGATATCCGCTTCGATTTTGTAGTCCATGGTCAAATACGGATGATCCCAATCACCGAGAATCCCCAGGCGTTGAAAATCCACTTTCTGACGCTCAATCTGCGTCGCTGCATAATCGCGACACGCATTTCGAAATTCACTGGCTGATTTGAACTGATCACCAATCTTGCCGATGGTGGTTTCCACTTTGTGCTCAATCGGCAGTCCGTGGCAATCCCAACCAGGGATATAGGGCGCGTTGAAACCTGCTAATCCTTTGGATTTGACGATGATGTCTTTCAATACTTTGTTGACGGCATGACCAATGTGAATGTCACCATTTGCGTACGGAGGACCGTCATGCAAGACAAACGTCTCTTCACGGCTCGACTGCACTTCACGAATCTGCTGATGCCAATCAGCGGCAATCCATGATGCCAGCATGTCTGGCTCACGCTTTGCCAAATTCCCACGCATCGGGAACTCAGTCTCAGGAAGATTCAGTGTCTGTTTGTAATCAGTCATTCAGTTTCAAATCCAGTTAATGAGCCGAGCAATTGCCGAGCCATGTCGTTATCGATCCGAATTTGCTCGGTCAACGCTTCAAGGCTGTCGAACTTTTGCTCAGCGCGAATAAATACCCGAGGAGTCACGGACAGCATCTGACCATACAACTCCCCAGTGAACGCATGCAAATGCACTTCAAGTCTGACCTGTTGGCCGGAAACCGTTGGTCGCGAACCAATGTTCGCAACCCCTCCAACGACCTGTTCGTCTGGCAGCGTCACAGTGCACCCAAAGACCCCGCGAACAGGCGGCGAATTTGATAACGCTATGTTAGCAGTCGGGAACCCAATTTTCCGCCCCAATTGTTGACCATAAATGACTCGGCCACAGAGGGCATAGGGTCGACCGAGTAATCGTTGAGCTCCATCAAAATCATGAGACTTCAACAAATGACGAATGCGCGACGATGAAATCCGAGACCCCTCAACACGATGTGTGGCTGATTGCTCAATGGAAAAGCCAAGTTGCGCACCCTGCTGGATCAAATAGGAAAAATCCCCTTGTCGATCGCAGCCAAAGCGAAAATCGTCACCGACGACCATGTGTGCGACCTGTTTATCGACGACCAAATCGCTAACGAAAGATTCCGCGGTCATTGGACGCACATCAGAAAATTTGAGGCACCAAATCACATCGACACCCAAAGCCTTCAGGGCATCAACCTTGGTCCGCAAGCTCATCAATCGTGCCGGCGCTTCTGATCCATTGTTCTCTGCGAAAAATTCTTTTGGTTGTGGCTCAAACAGCAGGACTGTTAAGGGTAAGCCACGCCGTTTCGCAAGGTCTTGCGCTTGGAAAATGACACGTTGATGCCCCACATGGACGCCATCAAAATTACCGATGGTCAAAACATGCGGTGATCGAAACTGAACATGTCGACCGAAGAGAAACTGCATTACTTTATCGAGCGGATGGCGGAACAAGCAGTGAAGTATAGCGGATCCCGGTCAGCCTTAACGTGATCAAATACAAAAGTCCTGATCCACCCAATAAAACCGCTGTCCAGACAACGCGCTCGACCACCGAATGACTCACTAACGCTGCTGCAGACGGCGCCAGCCAGGCGATTTGCACCATGACAACTAATGCGATGCAGAGCTGTGCCATGGACCGCCATGGCAGGTGGTCGACCTTATACCAGCCTCGCTGATTAAGGCCTCTCAGCAGTAGCGCAGCGTTCAGCCAGGCTGACAATGAAGTCGCAAGCGCCAAGCCCACATGATCCAGTGACCACACCAGAATCAGGTTAAACACCATATTTGCTGTCATCGCGATCAAACCAATTTTCACCGGTGTTTTAGTGTCCTGATGCGCAAAATAATGGGGCGCTAACACTTTAATCATCATAAACGCTGGCAAACCGGCCGCATACGCCATAAGTGACAGTGCCGACGCTTCAATATCAGATACCGCCATGGCTCCATACTGAAACAAAGTCGCCAGAATCAATTCGCCAAAGACTGCCAACGCAGCCGCACAGGGCAGCCCAAGCACCATCACCACCCAAATCGCCCAACTCTGCGTCTGCCGCGAGGCCTGTCGATCTTCTTGTGCAAATTCTCGAGACAACTTTGGCAGGATGACTGTCGATACCGCAATAGCGATCACGCCCAAGGGCAGCTCCATCAATCGATCGGAGTAGTAAAGCCAAGACACCGAGCCGGAGACCAAGAGCGAAGCAAGCACCGTGTCGAGCAACAAATTGATTTGACTCACCGACACACCAAAGAGCGCCGGCACCATTAATTTCAGAATTTTTGACACGCCTGGATGATCATCACGTAAGGATGGTTTTGGTAATAAGCCCGCGGCCATCAATGGTGGGATTTGAATGACCAGTTGCACGAGACCAGCAATCGCAACTCCAATGGCAAGCCCCATCACAGATGGCGAGAGCAGAGGCGCCAGAAACAGCGCACTCCCGATTAATGAAAGATTCAAAAATATCGGTGTAGCCGCGGGGACGGCAAACCTTCCGACACTATTTAAAATCCCGCCTGCAAACGCAACAAAACAAATAAACCCTAAATAGGGGAAGGTCCAGCGCAACAAATCCGCTGTCAGAGCCAGTTTGCCTGGATCATCAGAAAACCCCGGAGCAAACAGCATCGCAATCCAAGGGGCCAATAACACACCCAACACACTGATCGCGATGAGAATCAACCCAAAACGCCCGGCCACTTGATTGATCAATTGCTGGACCGAGGCCTCACCTTCTTTTTCACGAGTCTCTGAAAACACAGGAACAAATGCCTGTGCAAACGCCCCTTCTCCAAATAGACGGCGGAGAAAGTTCGGAATCTTAAAGGCGACAAAAAACGCATCCGCTCCAGAGGAGGCGCCGACCGCATTGGCCAAGACGATGTCGCGCACAAGGCCAAGAACCCGGGATCCAAGGGTCCACCCACCGACCGTGACCCCCGATCGAACCATCTTTTCTGTCGTCACGTTCTACTATCCTTGACCTGAGGTTCCATATTCGGTAAATTCCGCCGCCTTGATTTTCTAGTTATTTCAACTATTTCGAAGTTTAGTGTAAGGGAGCAACCCCGGTGGCAAATAGTCCCCAAGCGCGTAAGCGCGCCAAGCAAGCAGATGTCCGTCGTAATCATAACGCCAGCCTGCGTTCACGGGCTCGTACCTATGTAAAGAAAACACTGGCAGCCATTGCCGCTGGTGAAGCACAAGCTGCAACGGATGCTCTCCGCGCGGCGACACCAATTCTTGATGGGATGGTCACTAAAGGCATCTACAAAAAGAACAAGTGTGCTCGTATCAAGAGCCGTCTGAACGCGAGAATCAAAGCGATCGCGTCTTAATCGACACATAGGCGCTGGATCAAACCAGTGCCATATTGTCTCGATGCACCAGCGCATCACCTTCCAATAGCAGCTGATGTTCTTTCAGTTGCTTGGTTGTTTTTCCGAACATCTCAATTGCTTGGTTTGATCCATAATTGACAAGCCCTGTCGCGACGCGCTCGCCATTGACCGTTTCAATAGCAACAATGTCACCGCGCTCAAATGAGCCCTTAACGGCCGTCACCCCAACAGGTAATAGACTCCGTCCATTGGCTTTTAAGGCCACAACTGCTCCCGCATCGACCACCAACACTCCACGCGTTTGTTTGTGTGAAGCCAACCACCGTTTTCGTGCCGCCTGTGGTTTGAGATCAGGGTAGAGTAAAGACCCAACAGGTTGTCCCGTGCGGATGCGCTCAAGCACATGCTCCACTCGACCGTTCGCAATCACCGTCATGGCGCCAGATCGTGCAGCCTGTTGCGCAGCGACAATCTTGGTGTACATGCCACCACTTCCCAGTACACCGCCATTTTTCCCAGCCATTGCCAACAAACCATCATCCAATGCACGAGCTTCCGGGATCAACACAGCATCGGAATGAAAACGAGGGTCTTGATCAAAAAATCCATCCTGATCCGTCAAGATCACAAGGACATCGGCTTCAAGCAAATTCGTCGCGAGAGCACCTAAGGAATCATTATCGCCAAAGCGAATCTCATCGGTGGCGACGGTATCGTTTTCATTCACAACCGGAATGACACCGAAGGAATTGAGAGTTTTGAGGGTATCGCGGGCATTGAGATAACGTTTTCGATCGGCAAGATCTTCGTGCGTAAACAACACCTGAGCAGTTTCATGTCCACACGCGGAAAAGCAGCTCTGCCAGGCTTGGACCAAACCCATTTGACCGATCGCCGCAGCAGCCTGAAGTAAAGGTAACTCATCGGGACGCTGATCAATCTTTAAAATTCTCAGGCCGACAGCAATGGCTCCAGAAGACACCAGACACAACTCCACACCATCTTCGATGAGTGCCGACATTTGCTTGACCCAAGACTGCATTCGTTGCAAGTCCAGTCCCGCGCCATCATTGGTCAGTAGAGCACTGCCAATTTTAACGACCCAACGCTGACTGGTTTTCAGTTTGATCCGCTCAGTCACGAACTACAATAACCTCCATTTCGTGCTCATCGTCATCATCATCGTCCTCCGGCTCAAGATCGATCCCTTTTCGCTGCGCACGACGGACTTCTCGAAGCTCCGCAATACGCTCATGAGCCTCTTCAGCCATTTGATCAAGCCAAGCACGCTCTGCAGCTTCCACATCTGGATCTTCTCGCCGCTCGATCGCTAACTCTTCGAGTCGCGTCATCAGATTGTAGGCCAGTAGTTCGCAGCCATCCCCTGTTACACCTGAAATCACATGTACAGGGTGTGGCCAGTTAAAGGCTTCTTTCAGTGCATCAATGAACGCATCACGCTCATCAGCATTCACTAAATCGACCTTATTTAAAATCAACCAACGTTCTCGTGCTGCCAATGATGGGCTGAATTGTTCAAGCTCATCGGCAATGGTCTCAACCACGTCAACCGGATCTTTTTCATCGATCGGGGCCACATCCACTAGATGTAATAAAATTCGAGTGCGTGTCAGATGCTTTAAAAATCGCGTTCCCAGCCCAGCACCCTCGGCGGCGCCAGAAATGAGGCCTGGGATGTCCGCGATGACAAAATTCCGGTGTGGCGCCAATGACACGACACCCAGTTGAGGAACCAGTGTTGTAAATGGATAATCAGCGATCTTCGGCTTCGCTGCTGATAATTGACTGATCAAGGTCGACTTCCCAGCATTGGGTAGGCCAACCAAACCCACGTCAGCCAGCAAACGCAGCTCAAGGCGCAGCTTATATGCCTCACCAGGAGTACCGGGCGTGGTGCGGCGTGGTGCGCGATTGGTGGAAGATTTGAACCGGGTATTCCCCAAACCGCCACGACCACCCTCGGCAACCGTCATCACATCGCCATCAGCGACCACCTCACCCACTAAGGTATTGGTTTCATCATTGTAGATGGCCGTTCCTACAGGGACTTTCAGCACCAAATCGCTCCCACCGGCACCGGTTTTATTCCGTCCAGCACCAGGCCGTCCATTATCAGCTCGATAACGAGGCTGGAATCGATAATCGATCAGCGTATTGAGATTTTCATCCGCCATCAAAATCACCGAGCCGCCATGACCGCCATCGCCGCCATCCGGACCGCCTTTAGGAATGTATTTTTCACGACGGAAACTGAGGCAACCTGCGCCCCCATTTCCGGCTTCCACTGTGATTAGTGCTTCATCTACAAATTTCATCGATCGTCCAAAACGCAAAAGCCCCGCACAAGCGGGGCTTTTCGATCAGTGTGTGTTCTGCTTAAGCAGAAGCGACAACACTTACGAAGCGGCGCTTATGCGGCCCCTTCACTTCAAACTTCACTTCGCCATCAGATTTTGCGAAGAGCGTATAGTCTGTGCCACATCCGACGTTATCGCCCGGGTGAAACTGCGTTCCACGCTGACGTACTAAGATGTTACCAGCGACAACTTGTTGACCGCCAAACTTCTTCACGCCAAGGCGCTTACTTTCCGAATCGCGGCCGTTACGGGTACTACCACCAGCTTTCTTGTGAGCCATTTCCGTCTCCTGCCTTATCCGTTGATCGTTGTGATCTTAATTTCAGTAAACCACTGACGGTGTCCTTGGCGCTTCATGTGATGCTTGCGACGCTTAAACTTCACAATTGTCACTTTCTCGCCACGGCCGTGCTGAATCACTTCTGCAGACACTTTTGCACCGTCTACGACAGGTGTGCCTACTTTGATTGACTCGCCTTCTCCAACCATCAGTACACGATCAAAATCGATGGTCGAACCGGTCTCGGCTTCGATTTTCTCGACCTTGATGAGCTCGCCTTCAACAACGCGATGCTGTTTACCGCCTGTTTCAATGACCGCGTACATGTTCTAACTCCGTTTTCAAAATTCGGTGGCAATGCCACCCGAAAGGCGCGTAATAATAGGGAGTTCCTCTCCAGAAGACAAGCCTTATTTTCGCTTTTTCTCAACTGAATAATCGTTAGAATACAGCCTTTACTGATACCGGACGAATACATGCCGACTGCTGACCAACTGATCGACCTCATCCGACCTGATTTTGATGCATTAAACGAACTTCTGATCTCACAGTTGGGATCTGAGATCGATTTCATCGAGGAAGTTAGCCAATACCTGATTCAGTCTGGCGGTAAACGCGTCCGCCCCTTGGTCACGTTGATGGCGGCCCGAGCCCTGAATACTGATAACCAACACCATATTCCACTTGCGGCCTCGATTGAATGCCTGCATACCGCCACCCTTTTTCATGACGACGTCGTTGACAGTTCAGAGGCTCGGCGAGGGCAACCAAGTGCCAATGCCGCGTTCGGGAACAGTGCGAGCATCTTGGTGGGTGACTTTGTGTACTCACGAGCATTTCAAATGATGGTCTCAGTCGGACGACTTGATATTTTGAAATTATTAGCCGACACCACCAACCAAATTTCCGAAGGTGAAGTGTGGCAGCTCAAAAATCAGCATCGCGCTGATGTATCCGAGTATGAATATGATCAAGTCATCACACGTAAGACTGCTGTCCTCTTTGAGGCCGCCGCTGGTTGTGCAGGCTTAGCCACTAACCAAACCGAAGCAGTTGTGAATGCACTGAAAACCTACGGCCTTGAACTTGGCTTCGCTTTCCAACTGATTGATGATTACTTAGATTATGCCGGTGATGCCGACAGTCTTGGAAAACACTTAGGCGACGATTTAGCCGATGGCAAATGCACACTTCCCGTGATTAAGGCACTGACTGAGGCCACTGAAGCTGAAGTAACCACGATCACCCAAGCCATAACGTTCGGCGATCGCGATCGATTTTCTGATGTTGCAGAGATTGTAACCAAGACAAGCGGACTTACTTATACCAAAGAGCGAGCGTTTGCTGCTGTCCACAAGGCCAAGCAAGCGATCCAGCAACTCCCTGACTCAGTGTACAAGGAGGGATTGATGGGACTTGCGGATTTGTCGGTGAGCCGAGCCAACTGAGGTGACAACATGGTGAAAGCGTATTTTGCAGCAGGATGCTTCTGGGGTGTTCAGCAGCGCTTTTCACGATTGCCTGGAGTCAGTCAGACAGCTGTTGGGTATATGGGTGGAGTGATGGACTCACCGGATTATCGGTCAGTCTGTACAGGACGAACCGGGCACGCTGAAGTGGTCGAGGTTATTTATGATCCCGACAAAATCGACTTTACGACGCTCTTATCTTGTTTCTTTGAATGGCACGATCCGACGCAAGTGAATCGACAAGGGCCTGATATCGGCACCCAATATCGCTCGGCGATCTTTCCTCAAACTGCGGCACAGCAGACCGAGGCCGAAGAGAAAATCAGCCAACTCAACCAATCCGGTCATTACAGCCAACCCATTGCAACGACCCTCGAGACTTCTGATCAATTCTGGATCGCTGAAGATTATCATCAGGATTATTTGGATAAACGCGGCCTCGGCCACTGCGGAATCTAAGCATGGCTCGGATTCTAGTGACTGGGGGGACGGCCGGGATCGGTCAGGCGGTCGTTGCGCAACTCATTGCAGAAGGCCATTCGGTGATCGCTACCTCGCGTCACCAACAAACCGCATCCGCGCAGATTGAATGGCACCAACTCGACCTCAGCTCGCAAGCCAGCGTCCACCAATTTTGCCAAAGCACGCTTTGGGATACTCCGATCGATGGCGTCTTTAATAACGCAGGTTTTGGCCTGATTGCTCCAATCGAATCAGCCTCAGAAGAAGCGATCCGCGAGCAATTTGAAGCGAATTACTTCGCAACCATGACAATCACACAACGAGCCATGGCGCATTTCAGGACACACCGACCAGGGGTTTTGATGGTCAATACGTCGATCGGGGGGCGAATGGCATTTCCGTACTTTGGCTATTACAACGCGACGAAACATGCGCTAGAAGCCTCGTATGAGGCCCTGTGGTATGAGTGCCTCGATTCGGCTATCCAAATCAAAATCATCGAACCTGGCTTTACCCAGACACAATTTGCAACTCATGGGATGCAAACGTCTGGGGAGGAAAGTCCCTATCATCAAGACGGATTATCATGGCTGGCAACGTCCATGAAAGAAGGTCAAACGGCCACACCGCCGAGCGAGGTTGCCAAGGTGGTCGTCAATGCCCTGTTCGATCAGCGAAGACAATTACGCTATCACGCGGGCAAGCACAGTGGATCACTGCTCTTGTTGAGAAAAATTCTGCCAGATAGCTGGTTCCAGACACTGGTGGGAAAAGCGGTCCTACGCGGAAAGAAACCGTCTTAACCCGTCCACGGCATGATCGACTGTTTTTTTGAACCCAATGGCTAAAATCGGATCAATCCAATTGTAGGGGAACGCCAAGCGAATCTCTGCAACGTAATCAATCGTAGTTCCCTGATCGGTGGATCTGACTTCAATGGTATCAATGGCAGTGGCTTTGTCCGCAATACCGGTTAAGACTGCGCGGACCCCTGGTTCATAGGCCGTTACCGTATAGCGCATCTCAATTGGATTACCGGCAAACAAGACACGAACTTGATACTGAGATCCCTGTCCGAATACTTCATCCAGTGGCTCTACTGATTCAACCGATGTATCCCAAGATTTCAGATGCCGAAAATCTGCAATCAATCGCAGCACTTCAACTGGTGGTTTTGGTGAATCAAACCGTCGTTCAAAACGCATTAGTCTCTCTCCGAAAACGGACGACCCACTGACAAAGTCACGGACTGCCGTCCCCCTTCAGTTCGACCGAACGACAGATAGCCCGGCCCAACCGCGGTGTCCGCTCCGATAAACAGTGACCCGCCGGATAGTGTGTTACCCCAACGAATTTCATCGCGATCTTGAAACACGTTACCTGCTTCTAATGAAAATCCGATGAACAACGGCTGATCAATGGGGAACACTGCGCGTTCATTTAATCGCTGATAGCCCATAAAGGATAAGAGACCCGCGTGACGCCCAGAAATTTCATTCGGACTGTAACCGGATAGACGAGTAAAGCCACCCAAACTGTACCGCGGTGTAACATCTGTCACAGCAGTCTCGAACAAGTATCCAAAATATCCCTGACCAACCAGAGTTGTCCCTTTGTTGTGATAGAAGGGATACAAAAGATCCAAGGTCACCCCGTCGTACTGACGGGTCGCGCCCAGTTTGGCGTCATAAATCGAATACTCACCTAAGAGTCGAATTCCTTCCGTTGGAAAGCCGAACGAGTCCAAGGTATCAAACCCAGCACGAGCAAAATAACGGGAATCATCCACCTTGGTACTTAGGGAGTCAGTACCTAACAATTTGTTATTTTTCGTGTCTGCTTGACGGAAACCGATTCGAAACTCGCCACGTGTGTCTAAGGAATAACCGGCATCAAATCCATACTCGCGAGTCTCGGTCGAGTAGGTTGAGGTCAAGGTCCCTTCTTCATAAAGCGCACGATCTTCACGGACAAAACCGATGATCGCTGAAGCGAACCAATCCGAGCCATAGTCGATCGGCTGATACAGCTCTGATGTCACGCGAGTCTTATCACCCAAGGTCAATTCCGTTCGCCACTCGCCACCTAAGGGATTGATGTTGGTTGCACGAATCACCCCATTGAGATTGTATGAAGCACGCCCATCCAAGCTATCCTCGAGCGTGAAACCAAGGTCCAAATAGTCAGGACCCCAGTCTTTCTCCTTGGTTTCGAGCGACAAGCCAACTTGGCCCTCTTTCTCCAGCACCGAGACTTCGACCTGGTCAATAGTTTCCAATGCATAGATTTTTCCGAGATCAGATTTCAGCCGCTCATTATCGAGCGGCTGACCTGGCCGGACCGTTAAACGGTTTGCGATGGTTTTACTGGAAGTACGGGGTGCGTCGCTGATCACCTCTACAAATCCGAGTGTCGGAGGATCGGTGCGTTTCAGTCGCTGCTGATTCCAAGCAAGGTAGGATTCAGGATCAATGGAAAATGGGGCAAACATATCAGGCATGGCTGACAATGACTTTCGTCCGATCGCCAACGCATCGTCAGCCTTGTTGAAATCAGCCGTCGCGATGCCCTCAGGAAAAATCTCGATCAGAAGATCACGCTCGGTCAGCGTTTCCAGTTGCGCTTCCGTATTTCGTCGAGTCAATAAATTCGTCAACTGATCAACTACTGTGACAACAGAGGTTAATTCGTTGGTGGAGTACCGCAGTGATGAAGTGTCGACCACAATGACCCTGTCGGCGCCCATATCACGTGCAACATCGACCGGAAGGTTATTCGCAACACCGCCGTCAACATAAAGACGATCATCGATTTCCACAGGCGAATACACCACAGGGACTGCCATCGATGCTCTCAACGCAGTCGCTAACGATCCTCGATCCAAGACCACGGCATCGCCTGTCGCCAAGTCAGTCGCCATCGCCCGAAAAGGAATCTGGAGTTCATCGAAGTCAGACACCGTGGCTGTTTCCAGTGTCAGTTCATTCAGGGCAAGGGCGAGTTTTTGTCCACGTAGCGCGGCAAGTGGTAAACGCACATCTCCAGGTGCCACACCCAAATCCAGACCTAAAAAGTTTCGCCCCTCAAAGCTCTTGTTCCGGAAGCTTCGTTCATTGCGATCGGTGACATCACGAAGGGTTGAGTCCCAGTCCACAGAGAAGAGCTTCTCGCGAACTTGATCAGCACTTAAGCCAGACGCATACAGAGCACCCACCACGGCACCCATGGATGTTCCGGCAATGTAATCGATTTGCACCTGGTTCGCTTCCAGTGCTTCAAGGACGGCGACATGCGCAAAACCACGTGCACCGCCACCAGATAAAACCAATCCAGTTTTCTCGCGCGCAGACGCAACTTCAGTAATACTGAGTGCAATCAGGACGACAACAACGACATGGAATGGTCTGAACATGGGGCGTTTATTCGCTTCATCACGTAATTAAGACACCATGGTATCGAAAAAAAGCCGTCACCGTGACCCTTTGGTGATCAGGACCCCTGAGGGGCTGTATTGCCCAAAGGCGCAAGCACATATCGATCCCTGGCGATCAGTCGATTGTGCATTAATCACCCATGCGCATGCTGATCATGCGCGCGCGGGGTCGAAGGACTATCACTGTGCGCTTGGCGGCGAGGGGTTACTCAAGCAGCGACTCGGTGACCAACAGATCACTCCCCATGCCTACGGCGACTCGTTCACACGTGGGGACGTTCAAATCAGCTTCCATCCCGCCGGCCATGTTCTTGGATCAGCGCAAATCCGTCTTGATGATGGGGATTCGGTGTGGGTCATTACCGGTGACTACAAACGAGACCCTGATCCAACCTGCAAAGCCTTTGAGCCTGTGCCCTGTGACGTTTTAATCACGGAGGCGACCTTTGCACTGCCCATCTATCGCTGGCCGTCCATGGATCAGACCATGGATCAATTATTCGCATGGTGGGATCATCATGTCCGTCATCAGCGTACCCCAGTTCTTCTCTGCTACTCATTAGGCAAAGCCCAACGCATGATGGCGGAAATTCAGCGTCGCTCAGATCGCTCGGTGAAAGTCCATGGGGCTGTCGCCACCTTAAATCGTATCTATGAGCAGCAAGGGATCGATCTTTGTCCCTGGGAGCGTGCAAGCGAAACCAATCGAGGCGTCTCAAGCGATCTCGTCATCGCCCCACCGCAGGTCGCGGGATCCTCGTTTTTAAAACGATTTCATCCGACAGAGCTGGCAATGGCTTCCGGTTGGATGCAAGTCCGCGGCGTTCGGCGGCGCGCATCAATTCATCAAGGGTTCGTGGTTAGCGATCATGCCGATTGGAATGGTCTCATCCAGACAGTTCAGGAGAGCCAAGCCACCCAGGTGTACGCAACACATGGCGAAACTCGAGTGTTAACACGGTATCTCAACGAACACCTCGATATTGCAGCAGACCGTTTAGAAACCGCATTTGGAATTGAAGAAGGCGTCGATCAATGAATTTTGTCGGCTTGTTTCAAGCGCTAGATACCAGTCAGTCGATCAATGCAAAACGGGATGCGTTGATTGAATTTATTCGTCATGCCGATGTGCTTGAAAGCGCGATCGCAGTTCAAGCACTCACCGGTCGACTGGAAAAAAAACGACTCAAACCCAGTCTTTTAAAGTACACAGCCAACCAAGCATTTGTTGGGACACCGTGGCTATTTGAAGAGTGTTACGCAACCGTCGGTGATCTGTCAGAAACGCTCGCCATCTTGTTTGCCAATCCTCAGGCGAAACCCCAAACCAATGCTCCGATTCTCCAGCAATGGATTGAACGCCAGACCACGCTCGCAGGCCTCAAACCAGAAATTCTTGCCGATGCACTTTTCGCACAACTTCAGGAGTTCTCCAAGGATGAGGCGTTTTTATTCCTCAAACTGTCATCCGGTGGCTTTCGGGTCGGAGTCAGCAAAGGCCTGGTCCACGAGGCAATTGCACGCGCTATCGACATGGACCGGGCAGTCATTGAAGAACGATTGATGGGACCATTCGTCGCTGATCGCAATTGGTTACAACGACTGCAAGAACCGGTGACACAAAACGAGCTGGATGCCAGACCGCTGCCATTTTTGCTCGCCAATCCGATCACAGATGATGTAATCGCCGCACTCAATCCACAAGACACGCTAGTTGAATACAAATGGGATGGCATTCGGGCTCAATTGATTAAAACCGATCAAACCATCCGTTTGTGGTCTCGAGGTGATCAGGACATTACTGAGCAATTCCCTGACATCGTTGACAGTGCAATCACCCTGCCGTCGCCCATTATCCTCGATGGCGAAATTCTCGCTGGAACTCCTGGCCAACTGCAGAGCTTCAATCAACTGCAGACCCGTTTGAACCGCAAACGCATCACACAATCACTGCTCAACACACACCCTGCTTTTTTTAAAGCCTATGATCTGTTGCGCTTTCAGGGCGAAGACATGCGCGATCAGCCGTTGGCAGCACGCAAATCGATGCTGGAAACCATCACGATCCAGCAAAGTCCTGTACTGTGCCCACAACACGTTGCGGAGATTGCCGCGATGAGAGCGGCAGCACGAGACCTTGGTGCCGAAGGCGTCATGATTAAAGATCGACAGAGCAACTATGGAGCCGGACGGAAAGCTGGATATTGGTGGAAATGGAAACTGGACCCCATGACTGCCGATTGCGTCTTGATCTATGCGCAGGCGGGCCATGGACGTCGAGCAAACCTACACAGCGACTACACACTCGCGTGCTGGAATGATCAGGATGAACTGGTCCCTGTTGCGAAGGCGTATTCGGGGTTGACGGATGTTGAGCTGAAAGCCATGGATCAATGGATCAGAAAACATACCATTCAGAAATTCGGGCCCGTACGGCAAGTCAAACCATTACAGGTCTTTGAAATTGGATTCGAGGGCATTGCCGCCTCCACCCGACATAAAAGTGGAATCGCGCTTCGGTTTCCACGGATTTTACGCTGGCGGCAGGATGTGGGACCCAAGGACGCAGATGGATTGGCACATTTTCACGCACTGATGACGAATCACCATGCCCTTTGATTGTCTCCATGCTTACTTTCGCAGTAAGGGATTTGAACCCTTTGCCTTTCAGTTACTGGCATGGGAACGAACAGCCAATGGAGTCCATCAGTTAATCCAATGCCCAACAGGGTCTGGAAAAACACTTGCCGCAACCGGCGCCATGATCGAAAAACTCCTGGCGAACCCTCAAGCAGAGGGAGTCCGACTTTTGTACGTCACGCCGCTACGAGCGATGACGAAAGATCTTGAACTGGCGCTGAAAGATCCATTGGTCGACAGTAAAGTGCGGGTACTTTCACGAAACGGAGATACATCAGCCAAAGATCGAGCGAGTCTGTTTCGACAACCTCCACAGATTTTGATGACAACCCCCGAGTCATTGTCGGTCATTTTATCGTCACCTAAATCTCAGGCGCTTTTTGCCTCCTTGGAATCGGTCGTCGTCGATGAATGGCACGATCTCATGGCATCCAAACGCGGCGTTCAAATGAGCTTATGTTTGCAACGCCTCCTACGCTTCAGCGCTGATGTGACCATCACTGGCGTCTCCGCCACCCTAAAAGACCCGAAAGCAGCCCTTGAGGTGCTCTTGCCGATGGGAGTCGACGGTGAACTGACTCAAGCCGATATCAATCGCATGGTCACTCTCAGTATTGCTGAATCTGGCGAAGATGCTCGACTGCCCTGGGCTGGGCATCTTGGATTAAGTCTCCTCAAACCGGTCAGTCAACACCTATTCAAAGGCCAAACGACCCTACTATTTACCAACACGCGGAACCAAGCTGAGCAATGGTTTCAGGCGCTCAGCATTGTTCGCATGGATCTGTCCATCGCATTGCATCACGGATCGCTCGCTTCAGAGTCCAGACGACTAGTCGAAGCACAGCTCAAAACCGGCGAAATTGACTGCGTAGTCGCCACCAGTGCGTTGGATCTTGGTGTCGACTTCCAAGCTGTCGAGCGCATCATCCAGATCGGCTCACCCCGTTCGGTCAGTCGGCTCATCCAGCGCGCTGGCCGCGCAAGCCATCGACCAGGAGCAGGCACGGATGTCTTACTGGTACCAACCAACAGGCTGCATCTTAACGAATACGCCGCCCTTGCCGATGCCCTAGATCATCAGTCTTTAGAGCCGATTCGACCACCGGAACACTGTCTTGATGTGCTGATCCAGCATCTGGTCACCATGGCCTTACAAGCACCATGGCACCCCGACGCGATGTTCCCTGAGATTCAGGCATCCTGGGCTTATCGAGATCTCTCAGAGGACACCTTTAATCGATTACTCACAGTGCTTGTCAAAGGCTCTGAATCACTCAAAGAATATCCCGAGTATCGGCGTCTTGAACAACGCGACGATGGCTATTTTTTATTGGTGTCCCAGCAAACAGCCCGACGCCATCGAATGAGTATCGGCACCATCGTTTCGCATGCCCATGTCCGCGTGAAAATGCGCCGCGGTGGTTACCTGGGAGAGGTGGAAGAGTCCTTTGCCGGTCGACTGCGGTCTGGTGATATTTTCCGCTTCTCAGGCAAACGGCTGGAAATGCTGCGATTGGCTGATGGTGAACTCATCGTCAAACCAGCCGGGCGCGGAAAAGTCAGCGAAATCCCGCGATGGACCGGTGGACGATTACCGTTATCAGAAACGTTGGCCACTAGAGTCTCCGCTGATTTCCAACGACAACGCCCCTTATCTGAACGGATTCTGAATCGTCGATGGCTGAAACAAGCGCTTGAAGAGACCTCAACCATCCAGTCGCATATCAGTCATTGCCCGCGGCTTGAGGCCACAATGGCAGAGCAGTTTAAAACCCGAGATGGATTCCATCTGTGCTTTTATCCCTTCGCTGGTTGGTTGGTTCATCAAGCACTGGGACCACTCATTGCGGCACGAGTTGCCGAGAGGATCCCAGCGACGCTGACAGTCACTGTGAACGACTACGGTATTGAAGTGCTGAGTCCAGAATCTGAACCACTCGATCACTGCCAAGCCCATTGGTCCTCGATCGTCTCTCCTGAGCATCTCACAAACGATCTCGAAAAAGCGCTGAACTTGTCAGAATTGGTTCGACGACAGTTCCGAGCCACCGCTCGCATCTCTGGTCTGATTTTCGAAGGCTATCCTGGCCGTCAAAAATCACTTCGTATGCTGCAATCCTCAGCAGGACTATTGTATGACGTACTCCATCAGTACGATCCCGAGCATGTGTTGCTCAATCAAGCCAAACAGGATGTCCTTCGCGACGAATTTGATATTGATCGACTGCATCAAACACTTCACGAGTTATCCCGAAAACCACTCTCGATCAAAGTCATCGCGCAACCCTCACCACTTGCGCTTCCACTGGTGATTGACCGATTAAGCGCGCGCTTATCCACTGAAAGTGTTACCGAACGGATGGCCCGTTTAACGAGGGACTTCCATGCAAATCATTGAGTTTGGAGCACAGCGATTTTCAGCTCGCGCAGATCGGACGCTATGGCACCCAGACAGCAGCACCTTGTTGTTAAGCGATCTCCATCTGGGCAAAGGTGCACATTTTCGGCAATCCGGCATTCCTGTTCCGGATGGTGGTGAGACAGATGATCTCAACCGGTTGTCAAACGCCATCACCGAAACCAATGCATCCTCGGTATGGATTCTTGGCGATTTGTTTCATCACCCGCCATCCATCACTGACGCTCAAATGGATCGGTGGACAAATCAGTTGAGCGGACTGAAGGTGCAATTTCATGTGATTCTTGGAAACCATGATCGCAACGCGCACCCGTTTGCGACCGCGCTTGGCTTTCACGTCCATCCCGAACCAACACTCTGGCAGGGCATCGAGCTTGCGCATCATCCAGATCACGGATTCCAAGCACGGATCGCTGGACATGTTCATCCACAAATTGAATTCAAGACTGCGGCAGATCATTTAGTCTGCGCCTGCTTTGCGGTAACCGATCAACGGTTATTGTTGTTGCCTGCATTTACGGCGTTCTCGGGTGGACCTCGCTTTCAACCCAGAGAAGCCTCCTGTTATGCAATCGTCGGCAATGAGGTATTGCCTCCCTATATTTAACCCCCATGTCATAAAAAAAGCCCTGGAGGTCGATCATGCGTTGGTTAGTATTTCTTACCCTTGGTATGTCATCGTTGAGTTGGAGTTTTGACAAAACACCCTCACCCGACTTTTCACCCAGTGACGTTGTTGAAATCGTCTTAGGAAGTATGGCGAAGAATGATTCTCCAACTCCCGATGCCGGCCTCCAACAAGCATTTGTTTTTGCAAGTCCTGCAAACAAACGATCAACAGGACCTTTTTGGCACTTTAAAGCCATCGTGAAACAGCCGACCTATGAGCCATTAATTAATCACACCAGCAGAACGTTAGGCCAGCCTGAATATGCAGGGACGCACAGTGCCTCCATTCCACTGATCGTGATCAGCTCCAATGGAGAGGCAGCCGGTTTTCTCTGGTCATTATCCAAACAAACCAGTGGTGATCACGCAGACAGCTGGATGACCGATTCGGTGACTCGAATTCCGCTTGGTCCAAAATTGAACGCACTTTGATGTACACCATCATCACTGAACCGGAAAATACCGCTCGTCATGCGCGCGAATATCAGGTGCTACTTTCTTGGTTTCAAAGACGCCAGCACGAGCTCGGAATCGATCAGATGACCGATGGTGATCCGATGGATCCGCATCATCCCTACAATCAAGCATTTGATGCGCTGTGCAAGGAAGCCGAGCATTATTGGCGTCGTGAACGCAATTATTGGCCATCCCCCTTGCAACTTTCCCACGCCTTCTTTCAAATGGAAGACCCGATACGGCCGGATAACCTCACAGCATGACTGACCCGATATTAATCACAGGTGGCGCGACCCGCTTAGGTTTTGCGCTCGCGATGCATTATTTGAACAATGATCAACCAGTGGTACTCACCTACCGCACAGAACGGCCCGAAGTCGGCCAGCTCACGGCGGCCGGTGCGGTCTGTATTCGCGCTGATTTTTCAACGGATGACGGGATCTACCAGGCATCTGAACTGCTGCAAGAACGATGTCAACGGCTTCAATCGATCGTCCACAACGCATCCAGCTGGTTCGCAGATCCAGGTGGCCATCATGATCTCGAGAATTTAGCCCTCATGATGCGGATTCATGTTGGTGCGCCGATGGTTTTCAGTGATGCCCTTCATCAGGCGCTGCTCCAGGCACACAACCCCTCGATTGTGAATGTGTCAGATCATGTCGCGAATCGAGGGAGTGACAAACATATGGCGTATGCGGCGTCGAAGAGTGCGCTGCTGAATCTGACAAAAAGCCAAGCCAAAAAATACGCGCCTGATATCCGTGTGAATGCGTTATGTCCCGCGCTATTGGAGTTCCGTGATGATGACGATGCGCTTTACCGTGAACGAGCGATTGCAAAGAGTGCACTGAAGCGAGTTCCTGGATTTGAAGTCGCAATTGAAGCGATTTGTTATCTGCAATCCAACCACTACACCACAGGCACCGTATTGCCTTTAGATGGTGGCCGGCCGTTGGGTATGCCCTGATGCATTCAACCCCAAGAACCCTACCTGCCGATGTCAGCCGAGCCTTGCAAGAAGATATTCGATCCGGTGATGTTACCGCTGATCTTATCTCTGAAACGCAGACTGGCCGTGCTATACTGATGACCCGCGAGGCCATGGTTGTTGCTGGCCTGCCTTATGCCACAGAAACCTTTGCTCAAGTCGATCCAGGAGTCGTGATTACATGGCTTGTGAACGACGGTGATGCAATCAACGCCGGTAGCCAACTGGCCATCTTCGAAGGCCCCGCGAGGGCCTTGTTAACGGCGGAGCGAACGGCTTTGAACTTCATTCAATTGCTGTCTGCTGTGGCGACTCGAACGCATCAACTCGCGCAGTTGCTGGACGGCACATCGGCCAAACTGTTTGATACACGAAAGACCCTTCCTGGGCTTCGCGATGCACAAAAATATGCAGTGAAAGTCGGTGGTGGTGAAAACCATCGCATTGGTCTCTTTGATCAAATTTTGATTAAGGAGAACCATATCGCAGCCTCTGGAAGCATCACTCAAGCCATCCAAACGGCGCGGCGATTGCATCCAAATGTGAAAGTGCAAGTTGAAGTAGAAACCTTTGAAGAGCTTAATGAAGCACTGGCGGCACAGCCCGATATCATCATGCTGGATAACTTCGACACTCAGGCATTGCGACAGGCGTTAAGCCGTCGATCGGCGACCCACTGCGACCATATCGAATTCGAAGCATCCGGGGGCATCACCGAGGAGAACTTGAGAGAAATCGGGCTTTCCGGAGTTGATCGAATCTCGCTTGGCACCCTGACCAAAGATATTCGTGCAATCGATCTTTCGATGAGGGTTGAATTGTCATAAAAACCATGTAGCTTTTCCCCTAAGGAGAGTCGATGCACGAACGTATCTTGCGTTTAAACATCGCCGGTTCCCCGGTTGAATGGCTGAACTGGGAAGATGCGGTGACCCTACAGGCACGAGGAATGGTGGCCTGGACGCTTGGCTCTCCCTGCATGACGGTCCGCGGTGGACGATCGAGACAAACCGGCGAGCAGTCGAGGCTGGTTTTGCACTCGATCATGGCTTGCGAAGGTCGTGTCTTTGACCTTGCAAGCCGAATCCCGAACCTCACCAACACCTCTCTTTTTCGTCGCGACCAACATCTCTGTCTATATTGTGGAAAATCATTTGAAGAACGGCATTTGACCCGTGATCATGTCATTCCTCTGTCCAAGGGCGGTAAAGATCACTGGATGAATGTGGTTTCTGCATGCCGTCGCTGCAATCAGTTCAAGGGAAATAAACTGCTTGATGACACCCATTTGGAACTGTTGGCGCTGCCTTATACACCCAATCACGCGGAATACTTGGCGCTGATTAATTCGCACAGAATCCGATCGGATCAGATGGAATTTTTACGACCAAGCTTTAGCCGGCAAAGTCGCTTGCGTTGACCTCAGTCTTCGGCAATTCTTAACGCTCACTTCACTATTGGACATCACATGAATCCCTGGATTGTTGAAATCACTCGCGGAGATTGCGTAGAAAGTACATCGATCGGCCATGGTGTTGTCCTCTCAGCGAATGGACAACCCTTGTTATCCTTTGGGGATTTACACCGGGAGACTTTTCCACGATCGGCTGCTAAATGGATCCAAGGACTCGAACTGGTATTAAGCGGAGCTGCCGATGCGTTTGGCTTGGATGATGCGCATTTGGCGGTCGCCTGCGCGTCTCACAATGGTGAGCATGAGCATGTCACTCTGGTGGAACAGTGGCTGATCCAATTAGGATTGAACACCGACGATCTTGAGTGCGGGGTCACACTGCCCTTTACCGAACCGGTTCGCCTGCAATTAAGTCATGATCATCTGACGGCAACGCAACTGCATCACTGCTGTTCGGGTAAACATACCGGGATGCTTGCTGTCTGTGCGCACCTCGGATGGCCCACGGATGGCTATACCGACTATCACCATCCGCTACAGGTGAGAATCCGCGAGCACATGACGACGATCTTTGGAGTTGATGCCAACACACTGCCCTACGCATCGGATGGTTGTTCGGTTCCAACCTATGCATTACCTCTGGATGCGATGGCCTTAGGATTTGCCAAACTGGGAGCCGGGTATTTCTCCGATGCGATCAATCAAGCAGCAACTCGCCTCAGGACCGCACAAGCCAATGCGCCCTTTATGGTCGCAGGTTCAGAACGACTCGACACCATGTTGCTAGAAGCGGGCCTGGGTCGATTACAGGTCAAAATGGGTGCTGAGGGTGTGTATCTTGGAGCCATTGCTGACCGAGAGATCGGTTTTGCTCTGAAATGCGAAGATGGATCATTGCGTGGGCAAGAGGCACTGGTGATCGAACTGCTCCGCGCCATTGGTGAAGATGCCATCGTTGATCGATTACCTGATGAGGTCAAGCATCCACAGATCCGAACCGCTCGCGGAGAGTCGGTCGGACAGATTTCAGTGCGTCGTCGTCGCTAAATCCAGAGCAGTCGCTGATGCATCTGATGGCCGCGCGTCACTGACAACCCACTCAAGCATGGTCTCGACATTGGCCTGTGCTTCTCGAGCGATCACAGCCGGCGCGACAGTGGATTCAATCGGTGTTCCAACAGCCACCCGACCGCGGATAAACGGTGCCTGACAAAGGCGTGTCATGTGCGATACAAAATCGTCGTCGCCCGCATAGGAGGCTAAATTTTTTCCGGGTCCGTGATAACTCAATGCCAGCGGAACCACTGGGACACCGGCACGTCGAGCGGCTTCAATCAGTCGACTTCTGAACTTGATCGGCATCGGCCCACGCGTGGATGTCCCTTCAGGAAAGACGACGACCTGATCCCCTTGCCTGAGGGCAGACGCTCCGCAATCGACCTTGCACCACCTGGGATGCAATCAATCCAAAAACTCCACCACTTGATCACTACAGCTTTCCAAGTGGACACACACTCCACGCAGTCACCATCACGTTGATCATTCTTCCGGTGCTTCCACTGCTCGGTTTACTCTTGGCTCCAATCACCTTAATGATCATGGCATCGCGCATCATTCTCGGACTTCACTACCCAAGTGACGTCCTGATCGCAACTGCGATCGGATGGACGGTTGCGTCAGCGGCAAGCACTCTCGTCGCACTGTAAGCGACGCTTATCCCACCAAAACAAGACAGGCGCCAACACTCGGTTATAGACCAGAGTTGCCATGTGATAGACGCCCGGAAGACGAACGAGACGGCCAAGAACTCGATAACCCGGCATTTCTGCCCAAAGCGCCAAAAACGCATCCACGCCAATTTTGAGCTCACCCTCTTTGGTTCGGACATGGAGCCGTCGCTTGGCATCAGTCGGTGACAAAGCAGATGCTTTCAGCATCGGGCCTTCAGCTGAGATTTTCTCGAAGCCCAAATCAATGCCGCGTTTCGAACACAATGCCCGGTAGTGATCGATTTCAAAGGAACACACCGGGCATTGATCATTATAGAGAACAGTCAGTCGATTCATTCCCTCTAAGTGGGGGATCTTCGACTGCTTTGCAAGTTACAGAGGCACCCGACAGTCGGCAGGAACATATTGATTGAGAGCAGACGATGAAGCTTTACAAGACCACGTTAAGTTCCGATTCGACGTTGATGGCTCGAAAATCAGGGAGCCTGCATCCAACGACGCCACTTGGGTACCCTGAAGCTCAATTGTAATAACACCGCTACTGACCTCAGCACTTTCCACATAAGTCGATGTAATGTCTGCCTTTGGCGGTAGCCCAGCGGCCATGTTGCTGGCAGGCAAAGCACCATTAGGAATGTAAGCCTCACTGACAGATGCCTTCACCTGTGACGCCATTGAGATTGAGGCGTCTGACACTCTTGGGAGGAGGTGATATTGCGCTTCTGGCGGCATTAAGTTTGTGCCTTTCCGGTACCGAGATTGCTCTTATCATTTGGGCTGCATCACTGACCGGATTGATCGAATCGCGATGGCGACACCGATCGATGATCCACTTCGGTCCACATTTGGCAATTGCTGCCTTGTGTTGTTGGTATCTAAAAGTCATTCTTTAGCAAAGGAGAACGGCTTGAGAACACCTGTGTACGGACTGACCGGCGGCATTGCCAGTGGCAAATCGACGGTGCTTGAATTATTTGATCAACTGGGGATTGAGACTCGCGATACCGATCAATTGGCACGACAAGTGGTTGATCCTGGATCACACGGTGCTCATGCACTCGAGCAGGCGATTGGTTCACAATACTTCATGGATGGCACCCTCAATCGGCGTCTTTTACGCCAGGATATGTATCAGTCAGCCAGTCTCAAACAGCAAGTTGAATCGGTGGTTCACCCATTAGTCCGAGCGGCCGTCACTGCCTGGATCGCCAGCGACACCAATTCCCCTTATCGCATTTTGTGTTCACCGCTTCTCATTGAAACTGAGCAACATCAGACACTCGACGGAGTCATCGTGGTCGACGCTCCAGAAACTTGCCAACTGACTCGTGGCGCTCAACGCGACAATGATTCCACAGCACGTGTTCAGAAAATCATCGATTCTCAACTGCCAAGGCTCACTCGCCTCGAACATGCCACCTATGTGATCGACAACTCGAATGACTTAACATCACTCACCAATCAAGTGAATGCACTACACGAGACACTGACGCATGACTAACGAACAAGGCCATATCGTGACTTGCCCAACCTGCAAGAAAGAAGCGCGCTATCACTCAGACAATCCGCATCGTCCCTTTTGTTCCGAGCGCTGTCGGTTAATTGATCTCGGGGAGTGGGCTGATGAGGGGCATCGAATTCCAGGGCAACCTATCCCTCCGGACTATCACGATCCAGAATCAGAGGCTCACTGAAATCCTCGGATCCCAGCGACGCCGTAACCGAAGTGGTTGGTGACTTCAGTCAGATCATCGGGGCACAGCCCCCCCAGGGCATACGCCGGCACAGCAAGCATCGCGGCCAGTTCCGAAAAACGGGCCCAGCCGATTGGATTCATGCCCACATGACTGGGTGTCTCTCGAACAGGAGAGACGAAGACAGCATCACTTGGCCACGATCGTTGCCGTTCAATGTCAGACTCATCACGAACTCCTGATGTCACAGGCCAAGGGTCGTTCAGGTCGTTGAGGCGCGCAAGAGCCTCTGTTAAGTGATCGGTCTTCCTCAAGTGCACACCACACCCTGGCTGGTAACAGCTCAACTGATCGATCGTTAAAATGATGCGATGCCCACGCTCAAGGCCTGCTGTAATGGCGATTTCCAGTTCACGGCCGGGTGTCAGACCGCGAAAATACAACAGGCTCTGATGCTTAGGTTGGGTCGCCCAGACCGCAGGCTCCAGAACGAGGGAAGGGTCATAGATTCGTCCCACACGAGGTAACCCAACTGCTCTCACAATGGCTTCATTGGCCTTGGGGAACGCAAGACTCTTTAAGGCATCTGGATGAAACCACTGGATCCGCTGACCTTCGAGACCTTGAGGTTCACCGACAAAGGCTTCGATTTCATACACCCATAACCGAATGGCTTGATCCCCATAATCCCAAGGGATCTGAAACATAAACCGGGCATTGTCTACTGTGATACCCAGCTCTTCTTCAAGTTCTCTCTGTAAACAATGGATTGGGTTTTCGTTGGCTTCGAATTTGCCGCCAGGAAATTCCCACAGGCCACCTTGGTGTGCTGCGGCATGACGTTTGGAGAGCACAATTTGCCCATTGCGCCAGATCAGCGCACAGGCGACTTGAATTTCAGGTCCGATACTCGGCATTGATCCGAACGTATTCCTTCGTGAGGTCGCATGTCATGACTCGGCAATATCCAGAACCTGCACCCATGGCAATCCGAATATCGATCTCTGGCGGGTTCATGGCCGCTTGCCCTGCTTCCTCGGTATATTGCGGGTGACGACCCCCGTTTTGAACGATCTGAACATCATTAATCCAGACATTCACCCGTTCAATCGCAATCTCAGACACCGGCGCACGACCGACCGCAGCCACAATCCGACCCCAATTGGGATCAGAGGCCGCAAGAGCAGTCTTCACTAATGGCGATAAGGCGACGGTGTTCGCAATCGTATGGGCGTCTGAGTCACTCACTGCTTCTTCACAGATCACGCGAACAAACTTGGTTGCGCCCTCGCCGTCTCGAGCAAGCATTTCGGCAAGATCGTCACACAGATCAGACAATGCACTGGCAAACTGTTGCGCATCAGGACTTTTTGGATCATCAATCAGGCGGTGACCTGCTGTTTGAGTTGCAACCAAAGCGCACGCATCATTCGTTGAGGTGTCACCGTCCACAGTGACGCAATTGAAACTATGACGCACTGACCCGGCCAATATCGATTGTAGGCAGCCAGCACTCATCACCACATCCGAAGCGATCAGGCCGAACATGGTCGCCATATTAGGATGGATCATGCCCGAGCCTTTAGCCATTCCCGTCAAGGTCACCGTTTTCCCCTGAATGACACATTGAATGTGTCGCAACTTCGGATGCGTGTCGGTGGTCATCACTGCCCGCGAAGCCCGCTCCCAGTGATCCACAGAGCCGTTCAGCGCATCGATAGCTCTTGGTAGCGCATGACAGATTGATTCAACAGGCAGTGGCTCACCAATGACCCCGGTTGAAAAGGGCCAAATCGAGTCCTTTGCGACCCCTGCGTTCGTAGCCAACTCGGCGACTGTCTGATCACACGCCTCCATTCCGGCCTCACCGGTTCCGGCGTTCGCATTACCGGCATTTAATAACCAAAAACGAACGTGAGGGGTCGAGGCGAGATGGGCTCTGAGCACATGCACTGGAGCTGCACAAAACTGGTTGGTGGTTGTCACAGCCGCACCGACAGATCCCTCATCGAAGGCCATCAGCAACAAATCATCACGGTCTTTATTCCGATACACAGGGGCCTTGACTGCGCCGAGCCGAACACCTTGGATTGGAAGACCGCCAACTGATGATTTCATGAGGTTCTCATCGCACTAAACCACCAATGCTGGTGCATTAACCAATCCGGCCATGACATTGCTTGTATTTTTTGCCACTTCCACAAGGACAGGGCTCGTTACGGCCGACTTTGTGGCTGACAGCCGGCATCGGACGGTCTGACATTTCCTGATCCGAAGAATCAGCGACTGCGGTGGTCTCATCATGAGTCGCTTGTGCTTTCGCCAGTTGCTCAACAGCCTGCTGACGACGCGCTTCTTCTTGCGCTTCGATCTCTTCTTTTGACGGCACTTGCACTGCGGTCAACACACGAACAGACTCCCGTTTGATTTGATCAAGCATACTGGTAAAGAGCTCAAATGCTTCACGCTTGTATTCCTGCTTCGGATTCTTTTGTGCATAGCCACGTAAATGAATCCCTTGGCGCAAATAATCCATCGCAGCCAAGTGTTCTTTCCATTGATGATCGAGCACCTGCAATAAGACCTGCTTCTCAAACCGGCGCATCGTCTCTTCACCGACGACACCGACTTTTTCATCATGGCGGCGCGTGGCTTCTGAAATGATCTTTTCTAACAGCGTCTCTTCGTACAGCGATTCGTCCTCGTCAAGCCAGGCTTGAATCGGCATCTCAAGACCAAATTGGGCCGCGAATTCCTCGGTCAATCCAGGAATATCCCACTGCTCAATTAAGCTCTGCGGAGGGATATAACTCGCCACGACCGATGTGAAGACATCACGACGAACGGCATCCACGAGATCAGAGAGATCCTCGGCATCCATCAGTTCGTTCCGCTGTGCATAGACCTGCGTTCGCTGGTCGTTTGCGACGTCATCGTAGTCCAGCAGCTGCTTCCGCATGTCGAAGTTTCGGCCTTCGACTTTTTTCTGCGCTTTCTCAATCGCGTTGGTGACCATCTTATGTTCAATGGCTTCACCGCGTTGCATACCGAGTCCCTGCATGATGGAGCGCATCCGAGGTGAAGCGAAAATCCGCATCAAATCGTCTTCGAGTGACAAGAAAAATCGCGACGAACCAGGATCGCCCTGACGGCCAGATCGTCCGCGCAACTGGTTATCAATGCGCCGAGATTCGTGACGCTCAGAACCGATGATGTGCAGTCCACCGGCTTCTAACACAGCATCATGACGCGCTTGCCAATCCGTTTTAATCGATTCGATCTGTGTGTCTGTCGGTGCGTCAAGTTCAGCGACTTCGGCTTGCCAGTTACCACCGAGCATAATGTCCGTGCCTCGGCCTGCCATATTTGTGGCGATGGTGATTGCACCAGGACGGCCAGCTTCAGCAATGATAGGGGCTTCCCGTTCATGCTGTTTCGCGTTTAATACGTTATGTTGAATCCCTTCCTTTTCGAGGAATTGAGAGAGGACTTCAGACGCCTCCACTGAAGCTGTACCGACCAACACTGGACGACCACGATCACGCTCGGCGATGACATCAGCCACAATCGCCTCGAATTTCTCTTCCATCGTCATGTAAACCAAATCGTTATGATCGATTCGCTTCACAGGCACATTGGTTGGGATCACCACCACATCCAACCCGTAAATTTGCCGGAATTCGTAAGCCTCGGTATCGGCGGTACCAGTCATACCCGACAGCCGATCGTACAATCGGAAGTAGTTCTGGAAGGTGGTCGATGCCAGAGTCTGACTTTCCGGTTGAATCTCAAGGCCTTCTTTCGCCTCAACCGCTTGATGTAATCCTTCTGACCAACGACGACCAGGCATGGTGCGTCCGGTATGCTCATCAACAATGACGATTTGCCCATCTTGAATGATGTAATGCACATTCCGCTGGAATAGCGTGTAGGCACGAAGCCCAGCGTTCACATGGTGGAAAAGCGCTAGGTTGGCTGGGTTATACAAGCTATCCCCAACGTCCAATAACTCCATATCAGCCAATTCAGCTTCAATGAATTCATGGCCGAACTCTGTGAGTTCGACGGAACGATTTTTTTCATCAAGAAGATAATGCCCCTCGACCTCAAAGGATTCGCCGTCTTCAGCCATCTTGGCTTCAGTTAATTTCGGGATAATGCCGTTAATCGCTTTATAGCGCTCAGAATGGTCATCTGCCGGACCTGAAATGATCAAGGGTGTCCGTGCTTCATCGATCAGAATCGAGTCCACCTCATCCACAATGGCGAATGACAAAGCACGTTGCACTCGACCCTCAGGGGAGAATGCCATGTTGTCTCGTAAGTAATCGAAGCCAAACTCGTTATTGGTTCCGTAGGTGATATCAGCTGCATAGGCTGCGCGTTTATCTTCCGGGCTCTGTCCGGAGGCAATCACCCCAACAGTTAACCCCAGACCTTCATACAGGGGGCGCATCCAGTTCGCATCACGACTGGCCAAATATTCGTTCACCGTCACCACATGAACGCCTTTGCCTTCAATCGCGTTCAAATAGGCCGGTAAAGTGGCGACCAATGTTTTTCCTTCACCGGTTCGCATCTCAGAAATTCGACCTTCATGGAGGGTCATCCCGCCGACCATCTGAACATCGAAATGGCGCAATCCGAGCGTCCGTTTACTGACTTCGCGGCAGACAGCAAACGCATCGGGAAGCACTTGATTCAGAGTCTCACCAGAGGCAATGCGCTCGCGGAACTCATCGCGCTTGGTCGCTAAAGCCTCGTCGCTTAATGATTCAAGACTGGATTCTTGCCGATTGATGGCATCGACTGCCTTCAGCATCCGTTTGACTTCCCGGTCGTTTTTGGAGCCGAAGATCTTCCGGACAAATGTCCCTAACATGCGTATCCTATGGTGTCTGTATTGATAAAAACGGCATTGTAGCGAATTGCGTGACCCCGGACAGCTAAAAAGCCTGAGAACTTTGATCAACCGATCAGGAAGTCATCTCGAAACATTACAACTGGAAGCCTCGATTCAGGCACAACGCGCCCAAATCATCCAATCGCTGTTACCGACTGATCTTCAACATGAGGTCGCAACCGGAGATCTCAATTCAGGGCTTCTCACGTTATACGTTCCTCAGGCCGCGCTCGCAGCGCGACTTCGCTTTGAGGAGTATAGCCTGATTGATGCATTACAGAGTGATCCATTGTTTCGTGGCATCCGCCGGATTCAATGCCGTGTCAGACCACGAAAAGCTGAGCCACCACCCTCCTCAGTCAAACCCACCCGATCAAACCCGAAAGCGGCTGAAACGATTCAGCAATACTCAGAGACATTGAACGATGAGGAGCTTAAACGTCAGTTTCAGCAATTGGCTGCACGGGTATCGGGCAATCCTCCACCCGATCGAAGGTAACGACTTCATAGTTGGTGGGATCAAGAAATAGTTGTCTCAACAACTTATTATTCAGTGCGTGACCACTACGATTACCCGAATAGTGACCGATGATTGGACGACCAGCAAGATACAGATCGCCCAGTGCATCCAAGACTTTATGTTTCACAAATTCGTCGTTTTGGCGCAGACCATCGTCATTTAAGATACGATCCTCGCCCACCACGATGGCATTGGCCATGGAACCGCCACGGGCTAGATTGTTCGCTTTCAGATAATCGAGGTCACGCATAAAACCAAAGGTTCGCGCGCGGCTCACCTCGCGGACAAAGGATGCCTCATCAATATCGACGACGGTTTTACACTCACCCTGATCCACCACGGGATGATCAAAATCGATTGAAAACGAAATGCGGAACCCATTAAATGGCTCCAAACGCGCCACCTTCCCTTCATGCTCTACTTCGACAATATGCGTGATTCGAATGTATTCGCGCGGTGCAGTTTGCTCGCGCACACCCGCTGATTGAATTAAGAACACAAAAGGTGATGCACTGCCGTCCATGATCGGAAGTTCAGGGGCATTGCACTCGACTAGCGCGTTATCAATTCCCATTCCGGACAAGGCAGATAATAAATGCTCGACGGTCGAGACTTGCACACCGTCGGGCGAAGACAAACAGGTTGAGAGGGTTGTCTGAGAGACACTGTCTGCATTCGCCCGAATCAGTACAGGCGGATCCAAATCCACGCGTTTGAATTGAATGCCATGATTTTCAGGCGCAGGCCTCAATGTCAGGTAGACCGTATCACCTGAGTGCAATCCCACTCCTGTGGCTCGCACGACATTTTTCAGCGTTCGCTGTGCAATCAATTCAACAGTCCTCCGTTCAGCCCGCTAGTTTAACAGGCTTTTCTCCGCTGCATCCTGCAAATCGGAGCCGAAGCGTGGAGTTTGGTCCATTAATCAGCCTGGCGACGAAGAAATGCAGGGATGTTCAGAATCCGCTCCATCTCCTGACCAGAATTTGCCTCATCAACCACTTCCTGAGCCAAGGCTGTGTTGCCCACCGCCTGGGTTCTGAGCACCTGAGGCGCAGCCGAACTGGTCGGATGATAAGCTTCTCTGGGCGCGCGCTCGAGTGGACCATTATCAACGACTGTCTTTGGCGCCTGACCGCTACCAAGCCCGGTTGCAACGACCGTCACACAGATCTGATCGCTCATCTCTGGGTCAATCACAGTTCCCACCACGACATTGGCGTTGTCATCACTGATCTGCTCAACCACATGACCGACCTGATCAAATTCACCCAGGGTAAAATCAGGGCCTGAAGTAATATTGACCAAAATGCCCCGCGCACCAGATAAATCGACATCCTCCAACAGCGGAGAGCGAATGGCCATTTCCGCGGCTTTCGCTGCACGTTCTTCGCCAGAAGCCGTACCTGTGCCCATCATCGCTTTCCCCATTTCACTCATGACCGTGCGGACGTCAGCAAAATCCACGTTGATCATACCTGGGCGAATAATCAAATCGGCAATCCCGCGAACCGCGCCATGCAAGACATTATTCGCTTCCGCGAAGGCGGCCATCAAAGAGGCATTTTTGCCAAGCACTGGAAGCAGTTTTTCATTTGGTACAACAATCAATGAGTCCACATGCTTTTCTAGAGCGGCGATCCCCTGATCGGCGACATGAGTCCGACGACGACCTTCAAACCCAAATGGCCGAGTCACGATGGCCACAGTAAGAATCCCCATTTCACGCGCGATTTCAGCGACCACAGGTGCTGCACCTGTTCCTGTCCCACCACCCATACCGGCGGTAATGAACACCATATCGGTCCCCGTCAATACTTCAGCAATAGCTGCACGATCTTCCAATGCTGCATTACGACCCACATCAGGATTCGCACCCGCACCCAGGCCCTTGGTGATGTCACCACCTAACTGCAGCGTCCGATCTGCTGGAATCGCACGCATCGCCTGAGCGTCGGTGTTGGCAACAACAAACTCAACGCCCTCAACGGCATGCTTCAACATGTGATTGACTGCGTTTCCGCCGCCTCCACCCACGCCGATCACCTTAATGACCGCGCTTGATTCGATTTGATCAACGATCTCGAACATTGTTATACCCTCTCAGTTAAAAATTTCCCTGGATCCACTGTCGGACCCGATTCAACATGCTTCCCTGCGCACCAAGCCATCTCGGTTTCGGCCGAACTTCCTGGTCGCGTCCATACGCCAGAAGGCCAGCTAATACTGCGTTGGCTGGATCTTGTAATAACCCATCAAGTCCTTCTTGATGGGCCTGTTTCAGCACCCGGCATGGGCACTGCAATAGACTCTCGAATACTTGGGCGATACCCGGCAACGCCGCCGTTCCACCGCACAAGACGATTCCAGTCGATGCTTCTTCAAAGCGACCGGATTGCCTGAGCCGTTCACCTAAGATCTCGGCAATCTCCTCCACACGGGGCTGCAAAAACGCGGTGAGTTGCTGCAGGCTGATCGTCTCTGCTGGCCGATCAGCGAGCTTTTTGACTTGCACTGTATCGGTTGGTGGAGCAAAGCTCGTATGGGCATAACCGTACTGAACTTTTAAGTGTTCTGCGTCACCCAGCGGGGTCTTTAAGGCCACTGCCAAATCATGCGTCAGGAGCTCTCCTCCCATTGGCATGACTTGCATCCATGCCGGTGCTCCCTCAGAGATCACCATCAGGTCGATGGTTCCCACGCCGATATCAGCGACACAGACCCCGAGCTCTCGCTCATCCGGCAAGACCAGTTGGCTCACTGCCAATGACGAGGGAACAAGAACCGCCGCATCGAGTCCGGCTAAGCGCAAACATTTTTTCAGATTATTGACGACATGTGTGGCACCGGTGATGACATGAACATGGGCCTCCAACCGATTCCCTGTCATGCCCTGCGGTGAGCGAATTCCATGCTGACTGTCGAGCGTAAAGGAGCGAGGAATCACACTGAGAATTTCCCGCTCAGGAACTTGAGCTTGCGCCTGAACTTGTTCCATCGCTTGGGTCAGCAACACATCAGTCACTTCGCGATGGTTCAACATCACGGTTCCTGAAATGTCCTGTCCAAGCAAATGTGAGCCACCGATCGAGACCAACGGATCGGAGAGTTTAGTACCTGCCATTTGGTTCGCTTCGGCCACCGCGCGCACCAGCGCTTCGACGACCGAGTCGATCTGAATCACGACACCTTGCTTCAAGCCTCCGGACCGCGCTCGCCCAAGACCACGGACAACGATTCGGCGATTGTCAGACAGCTCAGCGACAGCCGCTGTAATCTGACTTGAGCCGATATCGATGACCAGCAGATGACTCATGGTTGCGCTCTCCAGGCGAGAGCGACGCCATTGTCATAGCGCGCATCAACTTCCTCGAGTGCCGCAAGGCGTTCAAGATCGAGGTGCGTCAACACATCACGCGCACGCGCCAGCCGTCCCAGAATATCGGTCCGACCCAATTGCAATCGAATCCCGTTTTCAAGCTGAATCTGCCAGCCAAGGTCATGACCTCTTGAGACGGAAACAACCTGAGAGAAGTCAGCAAGGCGATCGGAAAAAACGCCATAATGACTGTAAACCTGCATGGTTTCTGACAATGCACCATAGAGCTTAGGTAACGGCTCACTCACAGACGCAGGGGGCTCAAATAAATCGCCAGAGAGCCCCAAATATTGGGTGTCGTTATAAATGGCCACCGGGCGCTGCTCTGTGATTTCCACCAGTAAAGTATCCGGCCAAACACGGCGAGCCGATGCCGCTGCAATCCAAGGATGAGATTCCACCTCAGAAATCACCTGACCGAGCGTTGTGTCCAGATAATTGCCATTGAATCGGAGACTTAAATCACGCATTAACTGGTCAGCGTCAAGATAACGGAGTTCACCCTGTAATTGCACTTGCCGAATTTGCACATCTTTTAACAGATGACTCAGTCCACTCGCTGCGATTGAGCCGGTGACACCTAAGCCAACCAAGAGCAGCACAATTTTCCAATGAGTCAGTGTGCGGTTCGCGATTTGTTTCATGGTCATGGCGACACCTCCGCATCCAGGAGAATTTGTTCAATTAACATCGGAAGATCCATCCCAGACGCACGAGCCGCTTTGGGTACCAAAGAATGGCTACCCATCCCAGGCACCGTATTGCATTCAACCAACAACAAATGGCCGGTCTCATCCATCATAAAATCGACTCGACCCCAAGTTCTGCAGCCAAGTGCTTCGAAGGCTTCCAATGCCAATTGCTGAGCTTCTGCTTCAAGTTCTGCGCTGAGGCCCGATGGAATGTGATATTCGGTCTCATTTGATTGGTACTTCGCTTTGTAGTCATAAAATTCAGAACTGGGTCGAATTCCAATGACGGGCAAGGCCAGACCGCGGACGACGCCAACGGTAAATTCAGGTCCAGGGAGTAAAGGCTCAACCAACACTCGAGTGTCGTGTTTCAAGGCATCTTCAATCGCAACCTTCAGTTGATCAGCACCATGAACGGTATGCGCACCAACTGATGATCCTTCATGCGCAGGTTTGACAAATAATTCAGGCCCGAGTCGCTTCACACAAATATCCGCTTGCTCGAGATCGTTCACCACGACCATCGGTGCAGTGGGTAATCCCAAGGACTCCCAGACTTGTTTGGTGCGCGGCTTATCGAGAGCGAGCGCGGATGCGCCAACCCCAGAGCCTGTAAATGGGATGCCTAATGCGCATAAAAGCCCCTGCAGCACGCCATCTTCACCTGGACGTCCATGCACTAAGTTAAAGACTCGAGTGGGACTAGCAGCCATCAAAGGTTCCAGCAAGCCGTCTTTGATATCGATCTCAATGGGTTCGATGCCAATCTCACGCATGGCTTGCGCAACGTTTTGTTTGCCATCCCGCGAGACGTCTGCTTCAGACCCCAAGCCACCGAACAATAATGCAACACGCTCATCAGCCCAGTTCATTGCGCACCTCCAAGGGTTGCAACCAGTTGTGATGGCAACCGACCAATGGAGCCTGCACCCTGAATCAGCACCACATCATTGGGCTCAACAAGCGCACTGACCCGCTCAATCACCTGATCAAATTCACCCTCAACATAGGGTCGGCAATGGCCTAGCCGTCGAATACTCGCAGCCAAGTCTTTAGACTCAGCGCCAACAATTGGCGTTTCACCCGCCGGATAAACAGGCATCAGCACCAATTCATCAGCCCGATTTAAAACCGACACAAAATCGTCAAATAAATCTTGGGTTCGCGAATACCGATGGGGCTGAAAGACGCTCACAAGACGGCGCCCTGGAAAGGCACCGCGAACTGCCTCAAAGGTCACTTCAAGCTCCTTCGGGTGGTGGCCATAATCATCAATCACAGGAACCTCGGCCCCTTGTTTCTGAATATGACCGGCCAGTTGGAATCGTCGACCAACGCCCTGGAATTCTCTTAAAGCCTTCGTCAACGCAGGGAGTTCTACCCCCAGATGATCGGCAAGAGCGATGACTGCCAGCGCGTTGAATACGTTATGTCGGCCAGGCATCGACAGCGTGACACGCAGATCTGTACTGTTTGGGAAGGTCACCTCAAAGTGGGTTTGAAGACCGTCCGTGACCAGATTGACCGCTCGATAATCTGCTTCAGAGTCAATCCCAAACGTCAGAAATTTCCGTCCGACTGTTGGCAGTAATTCAGTGACGACGGGATCGTCAGCATTGGCGATCACCAGCCCGTAGAACGGCAGATTTTGAAGGAACTGCACAAAGGTTTGCTTCAGCCGTTCAAAGTCACCACCGTAAGTCGACATGTGATCAGCATCGATATTTGTGACGATTGCAATCATCGGTTTGAGAACCAAGAAGGACGCATCGCTTTCGTCGGCCTCAGCAACCATATACTGACTGGCACCGAGACTGGCGTTGGTATCGGCTTGGTTCAGCTTACCGCCAATGATGTATGTCGGATCAAGGCCTCCTTCAGCCAACACAGATGCCGCTAACGACGTGGTCGTCGTCTTCCCATGGGTCCCTGAGACCGCAATACCGTGCTTAAAGCGCATCAGCTCAGCAAGCATTTGCGCCCTTGGAATCACAGGAATGCGGGCATCCAAGGCCGCGGAGACCTCAGGATTGGTGCGATCGATCGCACTGGAGACCACGACGACCTCAGCCCCTTCAATGTTGGACGCTTGATGGCCAATGAAAATACTTGCACCAAGGCGCGTCAGTCGATCTGTGGCGAGACTCTCTCTTAAATCAGAGCCCGATATCGAATATCCCTGGTTTAGCAGGACTTCTGCAATCCCACTCATTCCAACACCACCGATCCCGACGAAGTGCATGCGCTGGATTTGACCCATCCGATTAACCATGAGCAACCTCCAACACACGATCAGCAACGGTGATCGTGGCTTCTGGTCTAGCCACAGATCGGGCTGCTCGAGCCATTTGCGTGAGATTTTCTGGGGCTCTTAAAATGTCGGATAGTTTCGCGACAAAGATATCCAAATCTTTTTCTTGAACAATCACCGCTGCTCCGACATTTTGCAGCTGCTGCCCATTCTTAGTCTGATGATCATCCACCGCTGCCGGGAACGGAATCAACACCGACGGCATGGCCGCACTCGCCAGCTCCGAGACTGTCAATGCTCCGGCGCGACAGACAACGATGTCAGCCTCGCGATAGGCCTCAGCCATACGACTTACAAAGGCCACAACCGTCGCGTCGAGATCTAATGCCTGATAACGATCTTCAACCTGATCGCGACCTGAGACACCGGTCTGGTGAGTCACTTCAATCCCGTAGTGAGAGGCCACTTCTTTGAGTTTCTCAGGCAACTGCTCATTAAATGCTCTCGCACCTTGAGAGCCACCGATGACCAGCACACGCGTGGTTCCTGAAGGCTGATGACCTTCGGCAATCCGATGTCGGCCCACCAAATCAATGTCTGGACGAATGGGATTTCCGACGCATTCAGCACCCTCAATGACATCGGGGAATGCGGTCAACACACGTTTCGCAAATTTTGCCAAATAACGATTAGTCATTCCGGCGACCGCATTCTGCTCATGAACCACAACAGGGACGTTCATGAAACGAGCGGCGATGCCACCGGGTCCGGCAGGATAGCCACCAAAGCCAACACACACAGAAGGTTTTAAACGCATCATCAACAACAGCGCTTGAATGACCGAGATGCCTAACCGAATCGGTCCAGTGATTCGCTGCAGGCCATGCTTACCGCGAAGACCACGGACAGCCAAATAATGCAGAGGAATACCTTGTTCAGGTACGAGTCGACCTTCAAGCCCGTGTTTCGAACCTATCCAGTGCACAACTTCGCCTCGCTTAATCAGCTCTTCAGCAACAGCAAGCCCAGGGAAAATATGTCCGCCCGTGCCGCCGGCCATAATGCAAATTGGCTGTTTCATGATCGGCCTCCCGGGAGATTGTCGGCGCTGATTCGTGCAATAACGCCAAGACTGACGGCGGTCATGACCAATGAACTGCCGCCATAACTTAAAAGCGGTAAGGTTAAACCTGTGGTTGGCGCAAGTCCGATATTGACGGCGAGATTGATGAGGATCTGTAAAGCGATCAAAAGTACTAGACCATAGGTCAGGTAAGCCGCAAACGGCCGTCCCCCGAGCTCAGCGCGTCGCCCGATCAACAAGCCTCGCCAGACCATGTAGGTCATCACCGACACTGTGAATAGCGCGCCAATCAAGCCAAGCTCTTCGGCAAGAATGGCAAACACAAAATCGGTGTGGGCTTCCGGCAGGTAAAACAGTTTTTGAACGGAATTGCCGAGACCCATCCCGAACAAGCCTCCCCGGCCAAAAGCAAGTAACGCTTGGGTGATTTGATACCCTGCCCCATAACGGTCAGCCCAAGGGTTAAAAATGGTTTCAATTCGCTCGAATCGGTATGGCTCAATGACCGCAAGCACAATAAGACCGGAAACCAAGGCTGAGCCAAAAACGATGTATTGCGTAAAAGGGGCCCCAGCGAGTAACAAGACACCCATCACCGCACAACTCAATACCAACAGGGTGCCGTAATCAGGCTCCATCAACAGCAGCACAGCGATCAAACCAACCACAGCCATCGGTTTGACAAATCCACTGAACTTTTGCCGGACTTCCTCCAATCGACGAACGAGATAGGACGCCAAAAACAGCATCATTGTAAATTTCGCAATTTCAGACGGTTGCAGATTGAAAAACCCAAGGCTCAGCCAGCGTGTCGCACCTTTGACCGTTAAACCGATCCCTGGAATCAGAATGATCCCGAGTAAGACAATCGATGCAAACAGGAAATAAGTGGCGTAGTTGTACCACCAACGCGTTGGAATCAAATAAGCGACGACTCCTGCAATCGAGGCAATCAGTAGGAAAACCGCATGTTTGACAGCGAAGCTGAGTGGTTGACCGAATCGATCGGAGGCCACCTCAATCGAGCTTGATGCCACCAGCAGAAAGCCAAGACAAGCTAACGCGCAGGCCGCTAAGACAAAGTGAATATCAGGCAAGCCGAGCGGGATAAAGTCCGTGCGGCGAATCTCAAACTTCACGATGCGCCTCCACAAGTTGGATAAAATGATCACCGCGCTTTTGATAGTTATCAAATTGATCGAAACTGGCACAGGCGGGACTGAATAAAATCACGTCCCCAGCAGATGCCCTGTCCAAGGCTTGGTCAAACGCATCATCTAGGGTATCTACCACAATCACCTGATCGCCAAGAGCGACCTGAAAACGTTCGCGATCGCGTCCATAGACATACACTTGATCACAATGTTGTTTGACCGTTTGCGCCCATTGAGTGAGATCTGCGCCCTTGCTTTCTCCGCCGGCAAGTAATACCAAACGACCTGCCGTCACCACACTCCGGACCGCGGTCTCAGAAGCGCCGACGTTGGTCCCTTTGGAGTCATTGATGCAGCGAATACCGCGGACAGGCGGGAGTTCCACCATCCGATGAGGCAATCCTTGAAAGGATTTGGCAGCCGCTATCATGATCGATTTCTCGACACCCAACAGATGACAGAGTCCAAATGCGGCCATGGCGTTTTGGATCATGTGGCGTCCCGCCATGGGCAGATCAGCGACTGGCATCCAAGGCTCAGAGCCCAGACAAATCCAGTCCACACCCTCAACAACCATGATCCCAAACCGATGGAAATCGGGATGCTGGAGGGCGAATTTGATGGTCGGGGTTTGATCAGGCACCAAGGGTTGCGATAGTGGATCTTCGCCATTGACGACGATCGCACCCACACCCTCAAAGATTCGGTGTTTGGCCTGATGGTAAGCGATCATTGAACCATGCCAATCCAAATGGTCTGGACTCATATTCAGACAGGTCGCAACCGTCGCCTTCAACTGTCGAGTTCGCTCTAACTGAAAACTCGATAGCTCAAGTACCGCAATCGATTTGTCAGTTCGATCCGGCAATAGATCAAGCGCCTGCGGACCAAGATTTCCACCAACTAACACGTCTTGGCCATCGGCTTTTAAGATCTCAGCGACCAGCGAAGTCACCGTGGATTTAGCATTGGATCCGGTAATCGCGACCAATCGCTGATGATCAGGCCACGCGCGTCGAAAGACCTGAATATCACTAATCAGCGGTGAGGTTGTCGCGTTTAATCCTTCGGTCGTCGGTGCAATCCCTGGACTGACGACAATTTCTTCAAACCGATCCAGATAGTCGACTTTCAGCGGACCAAAATAGGTGGCCACCTCGGGAAAAGCGTTCTTGAAGGCCGTTTTGATCACGTCAGATTGACGGGTATCGGCCACTTCAAACTGAATCCCCAGATCTTGAAAATGACGCGCAACAGCTTGTCCGGTCGGACCGGCACCCACAATCAGGCGTTTGCTGCTTGCAATCAGAGACATCAATTACCTCAACTTCAAGGTCGCAAGACCCACCAAAACCAACATCACTGAAATGATCCAAAAACGGACAATGACACGCGGCTCAGGCCAGCCCTTCAGTTCAAAGTGATGGTGAATCGGAGCCATTCGGAAGAGACGTTTGCCGGTCAGTCGAAAACTGGCAACCTGTAACATCACAGAGACGGTTTCCAGTACGAAAATGCCGCCCATGATGAAGAGCACCAATTCCTGTCGCACCATCACCGCGACAACGCCCAGTGCCGCACCAAGCGATAGCGCACCGACATCACCCATAAAAACCTGCGCTGGATAGGTGTTGAACCATAAAAAGCCAAGGCCGGCTCCAACCATGGCCCCTAAAAACACCACCAATTCACCGGTACCTGGAATATATGGAATAAACAGATATTGAGAGAAAATGGCGTTGCCGGTGAGATAAGCAAACGCACCCAGTGCTCCAGCAACCAACACGGTGGGCAGGATTGCCAGTCCATCGAGACCATCGGTGAGATTCACAGCATTGGATGTCCCAACAATCACGAAGTAGGTCAAGATCACATAACCAAAGCCAAGGGGAATCAGCAAATCTTTAAAGAACGGCACCAACAGTGTCGTTTCAGCCGGTGTCTTTGCGATCTGATACAACACCAAAGCGGCCACTAAACCGACCATCGACTGTCCGAGATATTTGGCCCTGGCTGACAACCCTTTTGAGTTTTTCAGCACCACTTTTTTCCAATCATCGATCCAGCCGATGACGCCAAAGCCCAACATCACCAGGAGTGCGATCCAAACGTAGACATTGTGAAGGTCCGCCCACAACACCGTCGATGCGGTAATACAGACTAAAATAAGCACCCCGCCCATGGTCGGCGTACCCTGCTTGGAAAAATGGGATTCAGGCCCATCACGGCGCACTGCCTGTCCGATTTGACGCGTTTCAAGCGCTCGAATCACCCATGGGCCCACAAACAAGGCGGTAATCAAAGCAGTCAGTACACCCAGAATGGATCGAAGTGTTAAGTACTGGAAGACGGAAAATCCGGGTTCAAAAGTACTGAGATAATTCGCCAGCCATAGCAACACAGCTATTGCCCTCCCTGTTGGCATTGAAGCGCATCAACCACACGATTCATGTGTGCTGATCGAGATCCTTTAATCAACATGGCATCGGTGCGAGCGACCATCTGTGAGAGGTGAGATACCGTCTCCTCGATCGTCTCGGCATAAAAACTTCCCACCCCAAATCCTTCAGCAATCGGGGCAGCTGTTCCGGTCGCGACGAGCTGATCAATTCCCTGAGACTTGGCGTAGGCGCCCAGTGCTTTCATTTCTGAAGATGCGGCATCACCGAGTTCACTCAAGCCACCCATCACCAAGATTCGATGACCAGACTGATGAGCGAGCCAATCGATCGCTACTCGGACAGCCTGAGGGCTTGCGTTATAGGTGTCGTCAACCAGTAAGCAACGCTCTAGTTGAATTGGTGTCATCCGCCCGGGCTCAATCACTGCGGACTCAAGACCACCGCGGATTTCCTCGTTGGTGGCTCCAGCAGCCAATGCCATAGCCGCTGCTGCGGCTGCGTTTTCCATGAAGTGCTGGCCAAGTGTCGGCAGACGTACAGTCATCGCAAGATCCTGGACGTCGAGACGAACGTCCTGTTGCGACATCGGCGTCCAACGGACATCTGCTGTCTGACGACCAAAGGTCATCACATGCCGGTGACCGGCGCGCGCGCTCCACTGTTCCAACGCAGGCTCATCAGCATTGAGAATGACCGTGCCATCCGGATCGGTATGATCAATGATTTCTCCCTTACCTTGAATCACTCCTGCGATCGAGCCAAAGCCCTCGAGATGAGCTGCGCGCGCATTCAACAGAGCCGAAATGTGTGGCTGAGCAATCGACGCCAAGTCCGCAATTTCGCCAACTGCCGATGCGCCGAGTTCAAATAATGCGAACGGATGATGTGGACGTAGCCTGGCGATGGTTAAAGGAACACCTAAGTGGTTATTCAAATTTCCTTGGGTGACCAAGATCTCGTTGTGATTCATCCGTCGCGCCATTGACAGAAGAATCGATGCCAAAAAGCCCCGCGTGCTTGTTTTCCCCTGACTTCCAGTGAGCGCCAGCACAGTACCTGCATAGGATGCGCGAATTGAACGAGCCAGAGCGGTCATTGCCATTTGCGTATCACTGACGCAGATCGACGGAAGAACGGAAGTCGGATGTGACACCAGCGCCGCAGATGCACCACTTCGAGCCGCATCATCGATAAAGGTGTGACCATCACGTTCTGCGATTAACGCCACGAATAGATCACCGTCTTTCGCTTGACGACTATCAATGGCGAGTCCTGAGATGAGTGCATCGCCCATGATCTTGGCGTTGAGATCAACGGCCATGTCCGCCAGAGATCTAGGAAGCATGTTGCACCTCCTGATCCATCAGCCCAAATAATCGTGCGACTTCCACGCGGTCAGAGAACGGCCGTATTGTTTGACCAATGACTTGAGTGCTTTCATGCCCTTTGCCCGCAATCAAGATGTAATCATTTGACGAGGCGTTTTCGACGGCGAATCGAATCGCCATTGAGCGATCGATTTCCTCGCGCATTGGTGGCTTCGTCATGCCTGCGCGAATCTCGTTGAGAATTGCTTGAGGCGGCTCTGACCGAGGGTTGTCTGAAGTGAGCACAACACAGTCAGAAAGCTCAGTAGCAATGCGACCCATCAATGGGCGCTTTCCTGTGTCCCGATCGCCACCGCAGCCGAAAACGGACCAAAGTTGACCCTGGCAATGCTTGCGACAGGTGACCAATGCCCGCTCCAGGGCATCTGGTGTGTGCGCATAATCAACAACCACAGTCGCTGATCCCGGAGATTGAAAACATTCCATGCGTCCCGGTGCTGTCTGAAGGCGAGATATCGCGGACAACACTTGCTCAGCCTTCTCGGGCTCGATCGTGGTCATTACCGCCACAGCCGCGAGGGCATTCTCAACATTGAAGTCACCGAGCAATGGGAGCTTCAGTTGACGCAACGCACCGTGAACTGACACATCGATCAATGATCCGTCGCTGGTCGCCTCAACTGCCTTGATACTGAAATCAGCCGAAGATGATGTTCCGTAAGTGACAAGCTGTGAGCTGGCTAGTCGTTTCATCAAGCCCTGACAAAACGCATCATCTGCGTTGAGGACCGACGCTTTAAGATCAAAATCTTCAAACAATCTGGCCTTGGCCTGACCGTAGGATTCCATGTCCTCGTGATAATCCAGATGATCTCTGGATAGATTGGTCATGACAGCAATATCAAACGGAATTCCATCGACACGATGCTGATCCAACGCATGGGACGAGACTTCCATGGCGACCAAGTCGACTTCACGATCCCGTAATTCGGAAAAAATCTTCGCCAAAGTGATCGCGTCTGGCGTGGTGCGATCGGAATCTACCAACTTATCCGACCCGATCGAGATGCCAAGCGTCCCAATCCGCGCCGCTTTCAATCCCAATGTGTCAGCCAATTGCGCAATCAGATGAACCGTTGTGGTTTTGCCATTGGTTCCTGTGACGCCAATCACTCGCATCGCTTGGCATGGATGGCCGTAAAACGCATGCGCCAATGGCCCGATCTGCGCCTGAAGACCAGTGACATGTAGCGCAGGCACGTGCCTTGGAATATCTCCACCCCATGTGTCATAAAGGATAGCAGCAGCACCATTGGCAATCGCTTGATCGACAAAGGTCATGCCATGTGTCCCCGATCCCTGAATAGCGATAAACAATGAGCCTTCGGTGACTTGCCTTGAGTCGAGTGTCAGGTCGGAAATATCGACACCCGAGGCACGATCAAAATACAATCCGATTTGGGAAAGTAGCTGATCCAAGCGCATCAATTCGCCCTCCCAGCCAGCATCGAACTGTCAAGTTTGTCTGGCGGGATGTCATAGATTCGCATGACATCATCCATGACATCCGCAAATACTGGTGCCGCAACCTGCCCACCGTAATATTGTTGTGAACGCGGATCATCCACCGAAATCGCCATGACAAACCGCGGATTCGCCATCGGAGCAAGGCCCACAAAACTAGATATATACTGCCGACTAGCATAAGACCCGTCGGCGTATTTCATCGTGGTCCCGGTTTTACCTCCCACGTGATACATCGGAATTTGCGCACGACGCGCAGTACCGCCCTCTTCCGTCACCGCTTGCAACATCGGCAATACCTGACGAACCGTGCTTTCAGAGAAAATCTGGACTGGCTTCGGCGTCACACCCTCGGCGAGCAAGGTCAGTGGCTGTAACACGCCGTGATTTGCAAACACGCTATATGCTTGAGCTAATTGAATGGTCGTAATGTTGAGGTTATAGCCATACGACAGTGCAGCCCGATCAAGATCCCGCCAAGTGGCATAGCTCGGCAAAAAGCCCTCTTCTTCGCCCGGGAATCCGGTGGCTGTCGGCTGACCAAGACCCAAAAGAGCCAAACGATCACGAAGCGCAGACGGCTCCATCATCATCGCAATTTTCGTGGTGCCGACATTCGATGACTTTGCGATCACTGTAGAGACATCAATTTCCCCATAGTTACTGACATCGCTAATCACATGCCCCTGAACTCGCATCCGACCGGGCGAGGTCTCGATCAGAGTATTCGGCTCAACCAATCCGAGATCAATCGCTGTAGCGATGGTGAACGGCTTGATGGGTGACCCCGGTTCCATCAAGTCGGTGACTGGGCGATTCCGCACACGTTCAGGGGTCCGAGAAGACATGTCATTGGGATTAAATGCCGGCTGCGCTGCAAGCGCCAAGACCTCACCTGTCCACGCATCGACTAAGACCGCGCTACCGCCAGCGGCTCGAGCTCGAGCCACCGCTTCTTTCAGGGCGCGATAGGTCAGATATTGCAGTCTTAAATCAATCGATAAACGAAGGTCCCGACCTTGCTGCACTTCTTGGCCAGCACTGACGTATCGAACCACATTGGCTCGACGATTTCGCAAGACGTGACGTAATCCATCTTGGCCCGACAACCAATCATCATAGGATAGTTCAAGGCCTTCTTGGCCTGCGTCTTCAATGTTGGTGAACCCGACTAAGTGAGCGGCAACTTCTCCGGCTGGATAAAACCGCCGAAATTGCCGAACAACTTCCACGCCTTCCAAATTTAACGCTTCGATTTGATTCGCACGCTCAGGGGTCACATAGCGCGACAGATACAGAAACGGTGACGGACTGCGCGCGACTCGGTCTCTCAATTTATCAGCATTTGAATCCATCAGTGGCGCGAGCTTTTCCGGCCAAGATGAATCAGATAGCTTTTTTGGACGCACAGCAATCGCTGCCACGGGTGTCGAAATCGCCAAGGGTTGCGCAAAACGATCAGTAATCATACCGCGGTAAGCAGGAATTTTTTGATAGCGAATCGTGATCTCATCGCCAATATCTTTCAGATGCTGCGTCTCGAAGACATGTAGCCACACCAAGCGACCGCAGACTGTGATCACTAGCATTCCTAGGACTGATCCGACGAACCAAAGCCTCCAGCGGCTTGATGCCTGACGTTTCTGCGCGCTCATTGCGGCCGCTCCAGAAGCATGACGTCATCCATCGGAGGTGCACTCAACGACAGACTCGACCGCGCCATGGCGTCAATCCGCATATCAGCAGACACCGCACCGCGCTCGAGCATCAACCGACCCCATTCAATCGTCAACCGATCGCGTTCAGCGCGCAGATCTTGGAGTGCTGAATACAGCTGTCGTGTCTGGTACGCAGTTTCAATCACGGTGATTGACGTGACTAAAATTCCGCCAGCGAGAAGAATCGAGAGCCACAGATCAGATCGATGAAACCACTGCATCAAGCTGCCTCCGTTCGCTCAGCAATCCGAAGCACGGCGCTTCGCGCTCTCGGATTTTTCGACAGCTCGTCCGAGCCTGCCTTGATGGCTTTACCGATCAGCTTTAATTTTGGTCGAGCAACGGTCTCAGGCAATGGCATCCTCGGATCACCTTGAGGTGGTCGAGATGCATCACGTAACGCCCGCTTCACTAATCGATCTTCCAGTGAATGGAAGGAGATCACCGCCAAACGACCGCCGACTTCCAAACGATTGATCGCGGCGCTCAGACCCTGCTCAACCTCAGACAATTCACCATTGATAAATAAACGAATCGCCTGAAATGCCCGAGTGGCAGGATGCTTATTTGGATCTCTTTTCGGCTGAGCATTCGCAATGATGCGACTCAGTTGAGAGGTGGTCACAATCGGTTCCAAAAGGCGCGCGTCGACGATGGCTCGCGCAATCCGCCGAGAAAACCGTTCTTCTCCAAAAACCCATAACACGTTAGCAATCTCTTCAGCTTCTGCACGTGCGATCCAAGCGGCCGCAGATTCACCATGCGTCGGATCCATCCGCATATCCAACGGGCCATCAGCCTGAAAACTAAAGCCACGCTCAGCGTCATCCAACTGCGGAGAAGACACACCCAAATCCATCAAGATCCCATGAACCTTCCCGATACCTAATTGATCCAACGCAGATTCGAGCACGGAGAAAGCGGTGTGCACGATTTGGAAGCGAGGATCAGCAGCACCCAACTCCTCACCAACAGCGACTGCCGAGGGGTCGCGGTCCAGCCCAATCACGCGACCAGACTGACCAAGTTCTGCCAACATCGCCTTGGAGTGACCACCACGACCAAAAGTACAATCCAAATAGATCCCATCGCCCTGGATACAGAGGGCTGTCAGCGCTTCAGGAAGTAGCACTGGTATGTGACTCATCGCACCCTCCCTCTACAGTGACAAATTGGTCAATTCAACAGAGGCATCTGCATCAACTGGCTCGTTGAGATAGGCCTCGGTCATCGATGTCCAGCGCGCCTCATTCCAAACCTCAAACTTTTGCCCCTGACCCACAAGAATCAAACGCTTATCCAGTTCTGCATGATCGCGATGCATCGCAGGGAGGAGGAGACGATTTGCTGCATCAAGATCAAGCTCAGTGGCATAACCCACCATGAGGTGCTGAAGGCGACGAGCCTGGCGACTCGTTGAGTTAGGGAGCGCATTGACCTGGGCTTCGATGACTTCCCAGTCAGTCAACGGATAGAGAAGCAAACAGCGGTCGAACGGATGCACTGTGAGGACCATATGGCCATCACAACGGTCGGTCACGCGATCCCGGTATTTCGCCGGTAATGCGACACGCCCTTTGGCATCTAAGTTGATCGGGTTAATCCCGCGAAACACTGTCATCTCCTCGGTTGAGCCTGGAGGAAAACGACCGTTTCACCCACAACTCACCACTTTCTCCCACATAGGAACTCTATTTACCCACCGAGAGACAGTCAAATGACAATCTAGCCAGATCCCTTAGACTCTGAAATTGATTCTTCAAACTAACGATTAAATTATTGAAATAATGAATAAAAATAATTTGATCAACGCCTGAAAAAGCCACCGAGATGTCAAGAAAAAGCGGTGTGGGCGAAAGTGGGGAAAATCGAAAAAAATTGAGTCAGCCGATAAGCCGGGTTCTGTCGTGGACAATCATTCATCTAGGCATAACGTCACCGTTATGCTCAAGCGACCTACCCGAATCCAACGCGAGGCACGCCGAACGGATTCCTATTTGGTCTTGCTCCAGGTGGGGTTTACCTTGCCGTCTCGTGTTACCACTGACGCGGTGCGCTCTTACCGCACCCTTTCACCCTTACCGACATTGCCGGCGGTCTGCTCTCTGCTGCACTTTCCGTAGGCTCACGCCCCCCAGGGGTTACCTGGCACCTTGCCTCGAGGAGCCCGGACTTTCCTCTCCTGTGAAACAGCAGCGATTGCCTGGCTAACTCGCGCGCAGTGTCTACGCTTCGGGGTCATTCGTCAATTGACGATACAGCTCTCGCTTCGGAACCCCGGTGAGTTCTGCGGTTAATGCTGCTGCTTTTGACGGCGGTAGCTCACGTGCGAGAACGCGAAGGATGTGGTCTGCATCCACGCTCGACGTCGCACGTTCCGTGCTCACACCTCCCACCAAGACGACAAATTCACCGCGAATTCGATCCGGATTCGCCTCAAACCAAGCCTCACACTCCCCCGCCACGACACGAATCAATTGTTCATGGGTTTTTGTCAACTCGCGCGCAAACACAACCTGTCGACCGCTCGCTTGCTGATCGAGTCGCCTTGCTAAGTCAACGATGCGGTGTGGAGCTTCATAAAAGATCAAGGTGCCAGCGTGATCGAGTGCTTGCTCCAACTCTTTGTCTCGCGCACTGGACTTGGTGGAGAGGAATCCAAAAAAATGCGATGGCGCTGCCGAAAACCCACTGACAGACAATGCGGCAATCAACGCAGAGGCACCCGGCACAGGGATCACTCGATATCCCTCGCTCGCCACGCGCTCAATCAACAAACGACCTGGATCGCTGATTCCAGGGGTTCCAGCATCAGAAATCAGCGCCAGCGACTGCCCAGCCTCTAACGACTCAAGCACTTTTCCCGACTTTCCCACTTCCGAGTGCGCATTGAATGAGACCATTCGAGTCGAGACGCCAACAGCTTTCAGAATCTGACCGCTGACCCGAGTATCTTCCGCTAAGATCACGTCAACACGCCCCAAGACATCAATTGCGCGCGTTGAAAGATCTGTCCACTGACCAATCGGCATTGCGACAACGTAAAGCGCAGATGGTAGAGTGTTGAATGATTGATCTTGTGACACTGTGAGCACCAATTTGTTGTTACGCGCAAAGCCTGCACGAAAAACGATGATGAGAACAAGCGCTTTAATGAGCCTAGTGTTAATTGTCGGCTGTCAGCAGCAAATCAAGCCACCTGTGACCGAAATTCCTCGGGCAGAAACGATGCCCCAGGCTGCTGAAACTGTGGTTGAGACCCCAACGGATACTCCGACCAGTGCGATCAATACCGATCCGGAGTTGCCTGAGCAAATCGACTGGAACCGTCGCTCTCGAGAAATCGCTCGGACTGAGTTGTCGCCCATTCTTCGCGAACTGCCGCCAACCTCTTCAGAGAGCGGGCGGTCAACCGAACTCGATCCGGCCGCACCATTTGCGTCAAGGTCAGAGCCAACTGAAGGCATCGCCTTACAAACGCCGATGATTGTCCGGCCGATTGATGAAACACCGGAAATGGCAACGGTGCCGATCATCCCTGAAAATCCCATTGAATCTGCAGCGATTCAGTTATCACAAAATCTTCCTGAGTCAGCCATCATCACGCTGAATGCCATCGATCCGAGATCACTGTCTGAAACCCAGCGAGCTGACGTCTTGCGTATCAAAGCGTCTGCCTACCGCCAACTCGGGATGACCATCGCTGCTTTGCGCTTTGATGCAGAACGAATGAGATATCTGGAAGCCGACCAGTTAAATGCAGAAACTCGACGCATTCTGGGTGAACTAGAACAATTGCCCGACCGGATTCTTCTTGATCTTAGTATTGGAACCGATCTTTTGGCGGGCCTCGCTCACGCGCTACAACTCAAAACAACGTCGACCACCGATGAGGACGCAATTTCCCAGTGGTTACGCAAATACCGAGCGCATCCTCTGTTAAAGGCTCGCCTGACAGATTATGAATTTTTGACCGAAGCAGCTCTGCCTGATGATTTTAAGGTGACAGTGTTGCTTCCACTATCAGGTGACTGGGCCAATGCCGGGCGAGCGATTCGTGACGGTATTTTGTTCGAATATCAACAGCGACAAACCACTGTTGGGGTGGCTCTGACGGTCATCGATTCGGAATCTTTAACGCCTGAGCAATTGATTGCGACGGGACAGTCGACCGATACGGAATTCGTGATTGGACCCTTACAAAAAGATAAAATCGCCATCTTGCTTGAGTCCCAACCGCGCATGCCGGTGTTACTGTTAAATCGCATCCAAACCAACGCCTTACCCCTGAAGTCCCCGACATACAGCCTGAGTCTGGCGGTTGAAGATGATGCCGAATCGACCATCAACCAAATTGCTCGGGAGGTGGATCAGGCCCGAGTGGTGGTTTTTCATTCCGACTCCCCACTAGGAGTTCGGTCCGCTGAAGCCATTCGACAACAATTGACAGTTGTCGGTGGATCTCATGCTGGCCAATTTATCCTTGATGATAAAAAGCCCGAAACAGCCATCACTCAAGCCTTTGGTGTGACAGATAGTGAAAATCGTCGGCGAGAGTTATCAAAAACGCTCGGGCTACGACTGGAGCATACCCCACGGATCCGGCAGGACATGTCTGCGGTTGTGGTGCATACCGACCCGAAAAAAGCGCAACGTATACGGCCACTGTTGGATTTCTATTATCTGGACCAGACACCCGTCTATCTCATCGGCGCCTACCGAGATGACTTGCCCGACATCGTTGAAGATCTAAAAAATACACGCGTGATGGTGACTCCCTGGGATTTAGGCACACCAGCAAAGCAAGCCCTAACATCCAGGCCACTCGCACAAGGCGTGTTCGGATCTCTCGTTGGCGTCGGTATTGATGCAATGAATATGGCGGTACAACTTGGCTTTGGCGGATCGACCTCAATTCAAGGTGAAACGGGCTTTCTCACATTAGGTGCTGATTCGATGATTCACCGTCAACTGTCCACCATCCATATTTCAAGCACCGAGGACATTACTCGCCATCTTTGGGAGCCGCTACCCTCGCTGCTTCAATCGGATCTTTTCTATGCCGACTAATGAGTTTCTTGAAGAACGTATTGCCATGCGAATCGCCAAGGCGACCGATGCGTTGCAAAAAAGTTTTGAGCTAGCGCCACGCTTGGTCAGTGCCGCGGAGCAATTGTCCAATTGCATTCTGAACGACGGGAAGATCCTGGTGATTGGGACCGGTTCATCTGCTGCGATCGGACAAATTTTTGCGGCTCATCTCATGCATCGTTTCGAACGTGACCGCCCCGGACTTCCAGCCATCGCTTTGAACGCCGATGCCATTACCATCAGCTCTTTGAGTGACGAGTCCCGTTCTGAGAAATACTCTCGGCAGGTGAAGGCACTAGGAAAATCTGGTGATAGTTTGCTGGTCGTCTCGGCGACAGGGACGCGATCGAGTCTTGTGCAGGCTGTTGTCGCCGCGCACGAGCTGGAATTACCCGTTGTTGCTCTCACAGGCAGCGATGGTGGAGAAATTTCCCCATTACTGAATTACGGAGATACCGAGATTCGGGTAGACTCTGATCACCCCACAACAGTCCGAGAGCAGCATTTGATGTTAATCCACTGTCTCAGTGAGCTCATTGATGTTCAGATTTTCGGTTAACCAGAGGAGTTCGTCATGCGTTTTTCTATGATCCTGATCACTGTCCTGATGGGCCTTCTTAGCGGATGTGCGACCGTCATTGATTCCACGACATCTGAACCGATTTCAGACAATCGAGGGAGTCGAACCGCTGGGCAATTTATTGATGATGAAACCGCAGAGGTCACGATTGCGGTCAATCTCAAAAAAGCATCACCTGAGCTGAAAGTCAGCAACATTAACGTCAAGGTCTATAACGGCGTGGTGTTAATTGCTGGACAAGTGCCTTCTGAAGATGCGCGAGAAACTGCCGGTAAGGTCGCCACGCAGCATCGCGGTGTCGCTCGCGTCATCAACCAACTCGAGATCGCCGGCAAAGCGACTGTCATCTCAGAAATCAACGATCTCACCATCTCAACGCAGGTGAAAGCGTTGGTCCTCAAGGATCTTGGACGCAATGTGTACCAGCGAACACTGATCACCACTGAAAACAGCATTGTGTATGTAATGGGGTTTGTCACCAAAACCGAAGCAGCCGCACTCGAGAACGTCGTGAGTTCAGTGCGTGGTGTCAAGCGAATCGTCAGAGTCTTTGAATATATCGATTAGTCGTCAGATTTGACGATTCGAAGAGCGGGTCGCTCACGCTTGGGTGGCTCTGCGTTCTCCTGAGCGTCTTCGGGTGCAGGCTCGACGGCGGGTGTCCGCGTTTCGCCAGAAGGCAACTCAGGAACACCACCAGGCTCTTGCCCAAAAGCCATGCCCAATCCAGACTCTTTCCCGTAAATCGCGGTGATCGCGCCGTAAGGAAGAATAATTTCTGTCGGAATCCCCCCAAACCGCGTTTGGAACATGATGCCAAAGTCGGCCATATTCCAGCCGCTGAGTGCACGAGGGGCGAGATTCAAGACAATCTGACCGTCTTTGATGTGCGTTTCAGGAACCTCTACGCCTGGATAAAAACAATCGACGACAACATAAGGATCCTCACCACCATCGACGATCCAATCGTAGAGGGCTCGTATTAAGTAGGGGCGTGAAGATCCTAACGCCATTTAACTGCGGGGCATTTCTCGTTCTGCTTCAGACAAACTTGCCTGGAATGCATCACGATTGAACATCCGATATTGATAGTCCTGAAGACCCCGCGTCTGCTTTGGCGGTAACTCAACACCCAAATGTGGAAGTCGCCACAAGATCGGAGCGACGGTGCAATCGACCAGTGAAAATTCTTCACTCATAAAGTAGGGCATTTCTTCGAAAATCGGTGCGACAGCAACCAACTGCTCTTTCAACTCTTTGGCCGCCGATGGCGAACGCTTTTTGTTTCGTTTGGCAGTCTCGATGGTTCGGATCAATGGTGTCCATTCATTCTCAATTCGATGCAAGAACATCCGAGCATTGGCGCGCGCCACTGGATACACGGGAAGCAGTGGCGGATGAGGAAATCTCTCATCCAAATATTCCATCATGATATTGGGCTCATACAACACTAAATCGCGATCAAGTAACGTCGGAAGATTGTTGTAAGGGTTAATTTCCGACACTTCTTCTGGAATATCGTCAGGATCACAATCAACGATGTCGACTGTCACTCCTTTTTCGGCCAACACGATGCGGACACGGTGTGACATATGATCCGTAGGATCTGAGAAAAAGGTCATAGTTGAGCGTTTCGTCACAAGTGACATAAGTATTTCAATCTCCGTAAAACAGACAAAACAGCCGGCAAAAGCCGGCTGTTCTTAGAACTTCAGGCTCGGTTGTGCTTAGTGCACATCCTTCCAATATTCGCGCTTTAATAAGTACGCAAACACAAAGAAGATCATCAGGAATAGCAGGACATAGATACCTAAGTCATGCGACTTCGCTTTTGATGGCTCACCGACATACTCGAGGAAGTTTACCAGATCATAGATCAACTGGTCGTATTCAGCTGGTGTTAACTGGCCAGTACCATCCACCACTTCCAAAATCCCACACTGATTCTCTGTCAGCGGCTGCCCTGAAATCGGATCTGTTTGCACAGAGCCATTCACGCGGATCGGCGCTTCTTTACAGACCGTGCGCTGTACACCCTGCAATGGCTCAAGGACGTGCGGCATCCCCACTTTCGGGAAGACTTTGTTGTTCACACCCAAAGGACGTGATGGATCCACATAAAAGGTCTTCAGGTAAGTGTAAACCCAATCGGGTGAACGCTTCCGCGCCACTAACGTCAAATCGGGCGGTGGAGCACCAAACCATTCCGCCGCACCCTTTGATGGCATCGCGATACTTCCAAGATCGCCAATTTTCTTATCCGTAGGCACAATGGATTGGACCATGATGTCAGTATCAATTCCCAAATCCATCGCGGTCCGTTCATAACGCTGATACTCAAGCGAGTGACACCCCATACAGTAATGACTATAGGTCGCCAAGCCCCGCTGCAACGACGCTTTGTCATCATAATCGGGTTGGATCGACTCCAGTGGGTACGCAGGACCACCAGCTGCCATTGCTGCGGTCGACATCCATGAAAAGACTAAGACTAAGACGACTTTCATTTCGTAACCCTCTCTGGAACAGGTTTCGTCGACTCCCATCGGGTGTACCAAGGCATGGCAAGGAAGAATAAGAAGTAAATCGCTGTGCCTGCTTGCGCCAGCGCCGTCCGAACAGGCGTCGACGGTAAAGCACCAAGCACACCCAAAACCACAAAGGCAATGGCGAACAACACAAGCATGATTTTCGACAAATTCCCTTTATAGCGGATCGAACGCACAGGGCTTCGATCAAGCCAAGGCAAGACGAACAAGATGGCAATGGCTGCTCCCATGACGACCACACCCCAGAACTTGGCATCTAATCCAAACATCGGGAAGGTAATCGCGCGTAACATCGCGTAAAAAGGCGTGAAGTACCAGACAGGGGCAATGTGTTCAGGGGTCTTCAAAGGGTTCGCAGGCTCAAAGTTCGCGTGCTCAAGGAAGTACCCACCCATTTCTGGGAAGAAGAAAATCACGATACTGAAGACAAAAAGGAATACAGCAACACCGGCGATGTCTTTCACGGTGTAGTACGGATGGAACGCAATACCATCGAGCGGCTTACCGTTTTCATCTTTATTGTCTTTGATGTCGATACCGTCTGGGTTGTTCGATCCGACTTCATGCAACGCCAAAATATGCAACACAACCAGACCGGCAATCACCAAAGGTAACGCAATGACGTGAAGTGCAAAGAATCGATTCAGGGTAATCCCACTGATGAGGTAATCACCACGAACCCATTGCGCAAGATCAGCACCGATGACTGGAATCGCTGAGAACAAAGAGACAATCACCTGCGCACCCCAGTAAGACATCTGTCCCCATGGAAGGAGATAGCCCATAAAGGCTTCAGCCATCAACAGCAGATAAATTGTCATCCCAAAGATCCAAATCAGCTCACGTGGCTTCTGATAAGAGCCGTACATGATGCCTCGCAGCATGTGCAAGTAGACCACCACAAAGAATGCTGAAGCTCCGGTGGAATGCATATATCGGATCAGCCATCCCATCTCCACATCACGCATGATGTATTCAACAGATGCAAATGCCCCTTCAGCACTTGGCTCATAGCTCATGGTCAACCAGATGCCGGTTAAGATCTGATTCACCAACACCAACAAGGCGAGCGACCCAAAGAAATACCAAATGTTAAAGTTTTTGGGTGTCCAGTACTGCGCGAGGTGATTATTCCACGCATCCATAATCGACAATCGCTGGTCAACCCATCCGACCAACCCTGTTGCTTCGGTTTTACGCAAACCCATTACGCATTCTCCTCATCAACACCAATGATCAGCACGTTGTCGCTCTCATAAGTGTGTGGTGGCACCAACAGGTTCGTCGGTGCAGGAACGGCTTTGTAAACACGGCCAGCCAAATCAAATTTCGACCCATGACACGGGCAGAAGTAACCACCCTGCCAATCATCGCCAAGATCCGCCGCACCCACTTCTGGTCGAAACTGCGGAGAGCATCCGAGGTGCGTGCAAATTCCAACCAACACCGCAATTTCTGGGTTAATTGAACGTGCCTCATTGGTCGCATAAGTTGGTTGTTGTGGCTCCTCACTGTTGGGGTCTGCCACCACACCATTCGTTGCCTTGATCGCTTCCAACATTTCAGGCGTGCGACGCAACACAAAGACAGGCTTGCCCCGCCACTCTGCACGAATTTGCTCACCCGGAAGGATTTTTGAAATATCGACCTTCACCGGAGCCCCAGCCGCTTTTGCTTTCGCACTCGGATTCCAGGAAGAAACAAAAGGAGTCGCGACACCAACGGCGCCCACCGCACTCAGTGCCGCTGTAGCACCAACTAAAAATTTACGACGCGAAGTGTCAGCTGACTGAGCCACTTCCGGTATGACTGCATCGGTCATCATGTGTCCTTGAGATCGTTGTTTCGGAGCTAATTTGCAGGCAGCATTTTAGAGAGTGCAGCCAATTCAGGCAAGCGCCTTATAGCCTTTTGATCTAAAAATTTATGTCGTTATGGCATAAAAAAACCCGCCTGAGCGGGTTTTTTCGAGTCGTCCAGCCTATTAACGCTTCGAGAACTGTGGACGCTTCCGCGCTTTGCGAAGACCAACCTTCTTCCGTTCGACTTCACGTGCATCACGGGTGACATACCCGGCGCGGCGTAAATCGCCTTTCAGATTTTCGTCATACTCAACCAAGGCGCGCGTAATTCCGTGACGGATCGCACCGGCTTGTCCTGATGCACCACCACCTTCAACGGTGATCACAATGTCAAACTTCTCAGCCATCTCAACCAATTGAAGCGGTTGACGAACAACCATCCGAGAGGTCTGGCGGCCAAAGTACTCATCCAACGCTTTACCGTTAATGGTGATTTGACCAGAGCCTGGACGCAAAAACACGCGAGCTGTCGATGTCTTTCTGCGGCCTGTTCCGTAATTCTGTGTAGTCGCCATATCGTGTCCTATGACAGAGTCAAAGTTTCAGGTTGCTGTGCATCATGTGGGTGTTCTTGCCCCGCATAGACTTTCAGCTTCCGGTACATTGCGCGTCCCAGTGGATTGCGTGGCAGCATGCCTTTGACAGCGAGCTCAATCACTTTCTCTGGTGAACGTTCGATCATTTGCGTGAAGTTGGCTTCCTTCAAACCACCAGGATGCCCTGTGTGACGGTAATACATCTTGTCGGATGCCTTCCGGCCAGTCACCTTCACTTTGCCCGCGTTGACAACGACAATGTAGTCGCCTGTGTCGACGTGCGGTGTGTATTCAGTCTTGTGCTTACCGCGCAGGCGACGAGCAACTTCGGTTGCAAGACGGCCGAGAGTCTGTCCTTCGGCGTCGATCACATACCAGCTACGCTGTACGGTTTCTGCTTTAGCGCTAATCGTCTTCATGTTTGTCTTCTGCCTTCAGCGGCGTTCAAATTCAAAGAGGCGCGGATTATAGAGATGGACGCAGGTTTTCGCAACACCCTTTTATCAATCAGGACGATGCGGGCGCTCTAAATATTCGACCGACTGCATCTCAAGCAGCCGCGAGCGACAGCGATCCATCTCAAACGCTAAGCGTCCCGTCGTATACAGATCATCCAACCTAGCATCAGCGCCCAGAATTAAATTCACCGACCGATCGTAAAATTCATCAATCAAATGCAAGAATCGACGCGTCGCGTCGTCTCCCGCCTTGGATAATTGAGGAACACCCGTCATCACCACGGTATGGTAAATTTTTGCGATCTCAATATAGTCCGGTGCCGCTCGGCCTTGGCCGCAAATGACATCGAAATCGAACCACACCACATCTTCTGCGACAAAACGAACAGCCACCTGACGACGGTTAATCTCAACAAAAGCACCCTCGCTCTGCCGAGCCTCCGGCGCCAACGCCAAAACCGATTGCCAAATCGCATCGATCGCACGTGAGTCACACGGGGAATAATATAGCTGCGCATGCTCTAACGTCCGCAACCGATAATCAGTTCCTGAATCCAAATGAAAAACTTCACAATGCGTCTGGATCAAGGCAATCGCAGGCAGAAATCGATCACGCTGCAATCCATCTTTGTAGAGATTGTCGGGCTCGATATTACTGGTTGTCACCAACGACACGCCGCGACGGAAAAGCGCATCAAACAAAGTACCCAAGACCATGGCATCGGTGATGTCTGAGACAAAACACTCGTCAAAACACAACACCTTCGCTCGACGCGCGAACTCATCAGCAATCGCTTCCAGAGGATTCTCTGTGCCTTGCAGTGCGGTCAATCGTCCGTGGACTTGGTTCATAAACCGGTGAAAATGCAGCCGAACCGCGACTCCATCCGGAAGCGAATCCACAAACAGATCCATCAAAAAGGTTTTCCCGCGACCAACCCCGCCCCAGAGGTAAAGCCCTTGTTCTGGACGCGTCCATGATTGACGTCGAAACAAGCCTTTGCGACCGCCACTCCACCCACGGCGTTCGATTAATCGTTCTGCCAACTGATCAAGTCGCTCAATGGCCATCCGCTGACGCTTATCTGGGCTCAGCTCACCCACCTCAACTAAGCCATCATAGATATGCGAGGCAGGTGTACGACTCATAAAACGCCTCGCGACTCATAATGCGAAGCGACTGTACTCTTCAGCCGCGTTAATTCCCCGTGGAAAAAATGCCCACCGGATTCCGAACGAAACACGGTCGCGCCGACACTGTGCGCATAGGTTGCAATCGCCTCAGGGCTCACGACTTCATCATCCGCGTTAAAGATTACCGCTCGCGGCACATCGTGCAGCGAACCAGCATCGATCGGAAAGTTCTCAACTGCAGGTGCCACTTGCACCAAATCCAAAAGCTCGACCGTCGGATACGCCGTCTTCAATTGTGGAATCAGATGCGCAGCGATTGATCCGCCAAATGAAAAGCCTGCCAAGCACAAGGTTTGCACGCCCTGATCAATCATCCGCGATGCCACGGCCAACGCATCCAGTAATTCCCCCTGGCCATGATCCCAAACTCCAGCGCTTCGGCCTGCACCTCTGAAATTAAAAGCCACAGCAGGCAACCCCCCATCGCGCGCCACTCGAGCGATTGTGGTGACGACCTTATTTCCCATGGTTCCACCATGCAGCGGATGCGGATGCAACAGCAAAAGTGCCTGTGCCGGCATCGGTTGAGCAAGATCACATAACAGCGAGGCGGTTTCGACTTGACCCACAGGCCCATCAACGAATTGGATAACTGGCGCGTTCATGTGTCTCCTTTCAGAAAGCGAAGTCTAACGACTCGCCCAAACAACGCAAACTCCGTACACTACAGAAAAATGGAGATGAAACTGTGGAATTAAATGTGCTGACCTTAGGTTCGATGTTAATGGTCTTCTTCGCCGGCGGGCTCGTCGGTTGGTTGTTACGCCAACCCAAAACGATCACAGTCTCGCCCCCAGACCTCGAACGCGAAAGAACACTCGCTGAAGCAAAGCACCAAGCACTGATGGATGACATCGAGCAGCATTTAGCCTCAACACAAAAAGCACTCATTGACTTAGCCGACCGGCAAGCAAAACTTGCAGCGGAGATGAACGGCGAGGCGAGAACCGAGATCACAACAGACACCGAAAGCTCCGAGACCGATACGGTGTTACCTCCTCGCGATTACGCGGAATCGCGAGGGCAGTTGCAGTAATTACGCGGGATTGTGGTCATCAAAAAAGGCTACATCCACACCCAACGTTGACGCTAATTTCTGGCCGAGCGCCTGGATTCCATAGCGCTCAGTCGCATGATGTCCTGCAGCAATATAATGAACGCCAAGCTCACGGGCCTCGTGGGTGGTTCGCTCTGAAATTTCACCCGACAAATACACATCCGCGCCGTAAGACAGCGCTTTCGTTAAATAATCCTGAGCGCCTCCAGTGCAGACCACCAAACGACTCAACGTCTCAGATCCCCGCGCGGACTCAATCACCATCGGCGCCCGGCCAAGTGCAGATTGCACCTGCAACGCCAGCTGATCGATCGTCATCGCGTTTGGCAGAGGAACCGACCAGAGCAACCCATTTTCCTCAGCAATCGGCTGTCCTCCAACCAAGCCCAACTGATCGAGCAAGGCCTTGTTGTTGCCGAATTCTGCGTGACAGTCCAAGGGCAAATGATAGGCGATTAACGACATCTGATGGTTCATCAGCGCACGGACTCGTTGTCCTTTCATGCCAGTTAACACAGGTGGCTCATTCCGCCAAAAATAACCATGATGCACCAACAATGCATCAGCACCCCAAGCAACTGCCTGCTGAATCACATCAGCTGACGCGGTCACACCCAGTGCCAATCGAGAAATCGTGTCACGTCCCTCCACTTGCAATCCGTTCGGTGCATAATCTTTCAATAATTCAGGTTTCATCCAATCGTCGAGCGTTTGGATCAGTGCGTGTAAACTAGTCATACAGCCTCTCTTTCAGGACGACTCATGCTACAACAAATTACTCGAATTCTCTGGCCTGTGATCACGGGGATTTTGATTGCGCTTCTTGTGATCCGCGAGTTTCCTGAGTTAACCGGGCGCACTGGAGGCGTTGAGTTAAATATTGTGGATTCACAACCCGTCTCAACTCAGATCCCAGCAGAAGGACCGGTGAGTTATGCCAGCGCTGTCGAACGTGCGGCCCCTGCAGTGGTCAACATCTACACAACAACCATCGTCGAGACCAGAGCGCATCCGCTGGCAAGAGATCCATTTTTTCGGAATTTTTTCAATCTTCCGAGTGAGCCTCGACGGAAGCGCATGGAATCGAGTCTTGGCTCAGGCGTGATCGTCTCAGGAAATGGCTATATTTTAACCAACCACCATGTCATTGCTGGCGCTGATGACATTGTCATCGAGCTTAAAGATGGTCGCGTATCACAGGCGTCTGTTGTTGGAACTGATCCGGATACAGACATCGCTGTTTTAAAGATCGAGCTCAACAGTCTACCCCAATTAATCCTCACCACGTCCCCTGGCCGTGTGGGGGATTTGGTTTTCGCGATAGGGAATCCCTTCGGTGTCGGTCAAACAGTGACGATGGGCATTTTGAGTGCAACCGGCCGAAACCAAGTTGGTGTGACGAACTATGAAAACTTTATTCAAACAGATGCCGCCATCAACCCTGGGAATTCCGGTGGAGCATTGATCAACGTCCGCGGTGAATTGATTGGGATTAATACTGCAATCTTCACTCGGAGCGGCGGCTCCAATGGGATTGGATTTGCCATTCCCGCATCCATCGCCACCGACATCATGCAAGAACTGATCGACCATGGTCAGGTCATTCGTGGCTGGATTGGGGTGGAGACGCAGCCACTCACCGAGGATCTCGCGCGCTCATTTGGTGTCGGCAAAGATGCAGGCGTCCTCATTTCCGGGGTGTATCGACGAGGGCCGGCGGCTAACGCAGACATTCTTCCCGGCGATATTTTGACGCACATGAATGGCCAAAAAATTACCGACGGACGGGCAGCCATGAACCAAGTCGCCGATATCGAGCCAGGCACTGACTTACCAGTCAAACTTCTCAGAGATGGCCAGTCCATCGAACGCACGATCCGTGTTGGTCAACGTCCGAACTCGGCCGCCAAGTGATCAAGCGCTGCCAATAACGCATCGGTTTCCTCTGGAGCACCAACGGTGACGCGCAGAGTGTCTTTCAGTCTTGGATGCGATCCATCCAAGCATTTCACCAAGATCCGATGTTCCTTGAGCGCATCAAATAAGAGGCGTGCCTGATTTGCCCTGCACCCTATCACAACAAAATTGGCCTCCGATGGCCAGACCTCGAATCCACGCTCACTCAATCCGAGCGTTAACCGCGATCGTTCTTCTCGGATGCGTTGACTCTGCTCGTTGAGAATCGATGCATGTTCAAGTGCGTACTGCACCGCAGTTTGCGACAAGATGTTGATGTTGTAAGGCAGCCGTGTTTTCTCAAATTCGGAAATCCAGTCCGGATGGCCAATCAACATCCCAAATCGACTTCCGGCCAACCCGACTTTCGACAGCGTGCGCATGACAACAACATTCGGGTAAGTCACTGCCCAGTCGAGATAATCTGCGTCGGTAAACGCGGTGTAGGCTTCGTCGATCACAACCAGAGCCTGAGTCGACTCCACGATCTTTGTCAGTCGATCTTTCGAAAACAAATTGCCGGTCGGATTATTGGGTTGAGGAATAAAAATCAGCGCTGGGTCAGCTTCAACCAAGCCGTCCATCCAACCCACCAGATCAATATCGAAGGAAGCATCTAAAGGCAGTGCTCGAAAGGGAACCGAATACTGATTCGCAAGCACTTGAAACATGACAAAACTGGGATCGGGAGCACAGACGCTTCGTCCCGATCCAATCAAATTCGCAATCAGCAGTGCAATGATTTCGTCAGAGCCGTTGCCAAACAACATTTCGAGCTCATCAGGGATCTTCATAAAAGCCCGAAGAGGGCTCCTGACGCCATTCGCCTGCGGATCTGGATATCGATTAAATGCAGTGTGTGCAAGCCGTTCAGCCAAGTCCGCACGCAAGCTTTCGGGCCATTGATAGGGATTTTCCATCGCATCAAGCTTGATCATTCCCGTCGCATCCGGGACTTGATAAGCACCGCCCTGACGCACGCGTTCAGGGATCAGCGATTGAATCAAATCTTCACGCGTCACGACGATACTCAGCAGAGCGTGCATGCGCGGTTAGGCTTTCTGAGTGCGCAAGCGTCGAGGCCACATCAGCGATTTGCTTGGCACCATCGGGACTGCAATGGATCACTGATGATCGCTTGATAAAATCATAGACGCCAAGCGGCGACGCAAAGCGCGCAGTGCCGGATGTCGGCAAAACGTGATTCGGACCGGCGCAATAATCACCCAAAGCTTCAGGGGTATGACGACCCATAAAAATCGCACCCGCATGATGGATCTCAGGCAGCATCGCCTCTGGATCATCAACACATAATTCCAAGTGCTCCGGCGCCACCCGGTTAATCACATCAATCGCATCATCGCGATCTTTGGCTTCGATAAACAAGCACCGACGATTAATGGACTGTTCAATAATGTCGGCACGCTCGAGTGTCGGGAGCAAACGCGTCATGGAATCAAGGACCTGTTCAGCAAACGCCGGATCGCAGTACACCAAGATCGGTTGCGCATCCTCATCATGTTCAGCTTGACTAAAGAGATCCATAGCGACCCAATCAGGGTCCATTGGCGGCTCAACATAGACCAAGATTTCTGATGGGCCGGCAATCATATCGATACCCACTTTTCCAAAAACCTGGCGTTTCGCGGTGGCAACCCAAGCATTCCCTGGGCCCACAATCTTATCGACCGGGAAGACATTTTCGGTTCCGTAGGCGAGTGCAGCAATCGCTTGCGCACCACCAATAGTCACCACGCGATCGACTTTCGCAAGGTGAGCGGCGGCCAAGACCACAGGATTGATGTCACCGCCTGGCGCCGGAACGACCATTTGGACCAGAGGAACACCGGCCACCTTCGCAGGTATCGCATTCATCAGCACTGATGACGGATAGGTCGCTTTCCCACCAGGAACGTAAAGTCCAACACGACTCATCGGTCTGACTTCCTGACCCAAGACGATTCCATCACCCTGATCAGGCAGTCGCCAACTGGATTCTTTCTGGGCTTCGTGAAACGCCCAGACGCGATCACGGGCCGTCGTCAACGCGCGCTTTAATTCGTCTGACAACCCGTTAAAGGCTGCCTCTAACGCTTGTGCATCCAACACCAAATCAGACGCATGAGTCACTGGGTAATGATCGAGTTCGCGGGTCAATCGAACCAGCGCGCCATCACCTTCGTGACGGATCGCCTGAATAATCTCAGCTACCCGTCTTTGTCGGCTGAGATCACTCACCGACTCCCAAGCGGTCAGCTCAGTGAGCCGATCCTCGAAATCGGAATCTGCAGTGGTTAACGAAACGGGTTTAAGTTGCATGCGCTCTCTTCGTCCATTCATTCAGTCGCTCAATGATTGGAGCTATATGTTGATGACGCGTCTTCATTGCAACCCTAGACACCACTAGTCGTGCGCTGGACTGTGCGATCAGATCGCGCGCTTCAAGGCCATTTGCCTTCAATGTATTACCCGTATCCACCACATCGACAATGACATCGGCCAGCCCGACAATCGGCGCCAACTCCATCGCCCCATACAGCTTGATTGGATCGATCTGGCGGCCTTGTGATGCGAAATACTGACGCGCGACATTCACGTATTTGGTTGCCACACGGATCCGACCAGTCGCCGGGAGCTCGACACCTCGTTTCGTGGCTGTCATCAACCGACACTTTGAGAGCTGAAGATCCACCGGCTCACAAAGCATGTCAGAGCCATACTCCAGCAAGGTATCTTTACCAGCGATCCCCAAATGTGCGCCGCCACGTTCAACATACGGTGGCACATCCGTGGCCCGAAGCACCAACAACCTGACGTCAGGGCGATTGGTGTCGAACATCAGCTTGCGACTTCCGGTGAGCGATTCGGTAGGCTCAATACCGAGTTCGGCAAGTAACGGGAGGGTCTCTTCGAGAAGTCGCCCTTTGGCAAGCGCAAACGTCAATGGCTGAGTCATACACGAACTCGCTCGATATCTGCACCCAGGCGACGCAGCTTTTCTTCAATGTGCTCGTAGCCACGATCAATGTGATAGACGCGATCCACAACCGTTTCACCCTCAGCGACCAGCCCGGCGATCACCAGCGAGGCTGATGCGCGCAAATCGGTACTCATCACTGGCGCACCCTTGAGTTTGTCCACTCCAGTCGTGCTTGCGGTCGCTCCATGCAAATCAATCTTCGCGCCCATGCGCTGCATTTCAGGGATGTGCATCATGCGATTTTCAAAGATCGTTTCGGTCACTCGACCCGATCCATCAGCGACCGCATTCAACGCCACAAATTGCGCCTGCATATCTGTGGCAAAACCAGGATATTCGACTGTGGTGATATCAACGGCTTTTGCACGCTGACCTTTCATATCTAGAGTAATGGTGGACTCAGTCCGCTCAATCTGTGCCCCGGCCTCTTCAAGTTTCAGGAGGGTTGCATCCATATGTTGGGGCTCGCAATCGGTTAAGGTGCAAGACCCACCCGTTGCAGCGGTCGCGACCAGAAAGGTTCCTGCTTCGATGCGATCGGGAATAATGCGATGCGTCCCACCATGCAGTGCTTCAACACCTTGAATACGCAGTGTATCTGTCCCAATGCCTTCGATTTTCGCGCCCAGCGCCACAAGACAATCGGCAAGATCACTCACCTCAGGCTCACGAGCGGCGTTTTCGATGATTGTTTCGCCCTTCGCTAGAACCGCAGCCATCAGCACGTTTTCGGTGCCGGTCACCGTGATTTTTTCAAACAAGACCTTACCGCCAACCAATCCACCGGGAGCACGGCCTTTGATGTATCCATCAGTCACTTCAAATTCCACGCCCAAACGCTCCAGTGCCTTGACATGGAGATTGACTGGGCGAGCACCGATGGCGCAACCGCCAGGTAACGAGACTTCGGCTTCATGTGCCCGAGCCAATAGTGGACCTAACACGACGATACTCGCTCGCATCGTCCTGACCAGATCATAAGGAGCAACGACGGAATTCAGTGTGGATGCATCCAACTCAACAGAACCGGTATCATCCAGCAGGACCTCAACACCCATCCGCCCCAACAACTGAAGCATGGTGGTCACGTCGTTCAAATGCGGCAAATTCTCAAACCGCACCTTTCCCGGCACCATCAGCGCAGCGGCGAGAATCGGTAAGGCTGCGTTTTTTGCGCCACTGACTCTCACATCGCCACTCAAACGACGTCCGCCGCGAATTAAAAAACGATCCATACTTAAATACCCAATCCCTGTCGCTGATCTTTTTCGCGAGGCGTCAGCGCGGTGATGGTGATCGCATGCAGAGTTCCTTCGGCGATTTCGTCGGCAATCAATCGATACACGGCTTGCTGCCGTTTCACCCGACTCATGGCCTCAAAGTCATCACTGACCGCTTCGATCTGAAAGTTGCGGCCCTCACCTTGCACCGAGAACGTCCATCCGGTGTCTTTGGTTTCCAATAAGGTTTTGACTTCAGTGGCCAGCATCAGGTTCTCCTGTTTCAATGCAAGTCACGCCGCCGAGTTCGGCAAGCGTTTTAAATGTGGGGTTCATTCCGGTCACCGTGACTGAACGGTCAATCGTTTTGGCTGACTGCCACCAATACACCATGACCGCTAAATGCGCGCTCGACGCCTCCGTCCATGCGCTAACATCAATGACCAACTCACCCTGGCGAATGGCATCAAGACCGAGCGCTTTGAGTTCCGCCCAAGGCTTGGAATAGGATTCAGAATCAACCGAAAACACGACTACTTGGCGCTCACTGATTCAAACGACCAAGAATCAATGGCTCCTGTCACACTGCCCGTCGATTGGACCAGATCTGCAAACTGATTTCTCAAGGTGAGGCCAAGATTGATGCCTGCGATCACAACATTCTCAACCATCCAGCCCTTACCCTCTTCAAAACCCAATGCAAATTGGATTGGCAAAGCTTCACGACCCGGGCTTTCAAGCCGTGCCTCAACGACTGCGCGTCCAGGCTTTAAGATGACGCCTTCCTCAGGCAAGACCAGCTGCTCACCTCCATAGGCTGCCAGCCCGCGAGCGTAAGCATCCACCAAACTGGATTCTAAGCGGTCTGTAAAACGGTCGCGTTCTGCTTGTGTGGCTTGCCGAGCAAATTTACCCATCACTCGAAGAGCGACAGTCCGATCGTTAATCAGTGGCGCAAATTGCTCAGTAATCCGGATCACCAATTCTTCTTCGGTTAACTGCCCGGTCTGAAATTTAGAGACATCCTGATAAAACGTGTCGCGAACGATCTTCAATGGTTCAACGGCAGCTTTAGGATCTTGTTGAGCCCAGGCTCCTATTGATAATAGACACGCTAAGGCTGTGGCTAACCAGATCTTCATTTTTCGCTACTCATATTTAACAAAAACTTCCCAATCAGTTCCTCTAGAACGATCGCTGACTGCGTATCATAAATCATATCGCCGTCAGCTAAATTATTCGGATCACCCCCGGTCGATAATCCGATGTATTTTTCACCCAGAAGACCTGCCGTCAAAATCGATGCTGAGGTGTCTTCTGAAAACTCAGCAAAATCTTGACTGATCTCCATATCAACGATGGCAGCCGCAGTTGCTTTGTCATAACGAATGCCGACAACGCGCCCGACCGTGACTCCGGCGGCACTCACTTTTGCTCGTGTCGTCAGACCTGCAACGTTATCGAAGCGAGCACTTAATCGGTAGGTTCCATTGTCACCGGTCGACGCCAGACCACTGACTTCCAAAGCCAAAAATGCAAGACAGAGCGCACCTAGCAATACAAACGCACCCACACTCAATTCTAAACGCCGCGAATACACTTAAATCTCCCCAAACATCACTGCGGTCAGGAAAAAGTCCAGACCAAGCACCGCCAGCGATGCGTACACCACTGTTTTTGTTGTCGCCCTCGCAATCCCTTCCGATGTTGGCACCAAGTCATACCCTTGGTAAACCGCAATCCAAGTCACCACAATCGCAAAGACCACCGATTTGATCATGCCATTGAACACATCATCAAAGAAATCAACGGATGCCTGCATGTTCGCCCAGAAAGAGCCGGAATCGACACCTAACCAACTCACACCAACCAGGGCGCCACCCAAACAACCGACGCTCACGAAAATCAAGGACAAAATCGGCAAACTAATCACACCTGCCCAAAACCGTGGCGCAACCACTCGGCGCAAGGGATCAACGCCAATCATTTCCAGACTTGCCAACTGCTCAGTGGCTTTCATTAAACCAATCTCAGCGGTCAAAGCAGACCCCGCGCGACCAGCAAATAAGAGTGCAGTCACCACAGGACCGAGCTCCCGTGTTAGCGATAGCGCCACCATTTGACCCAGCGCCTGCTCACTGCCGTAATCAGTCAGAATCGTGTATCCCTGAAGGCCCAAGACCATCCCGATGAATAAGCCGCTGACAATAATGATACTGAGTGACAACACACCGACCGCATAAATTTGGTCAACGGTCAGGCGCCCATACACACCAACATTGGAGCGACCAAAAATCGCCTGCATCAACATTAAGCTGGCACGACCAAGATCGGATACCTGTGACAAGGTTGATCGACCGACGCCGGCAATCCAATCAATCATGACAAGGCATCCTCAAGCGCTGGCGCAGGGAAATGGAAGCGAACGGGACCGTCTGGGCTTCCGTGCAAGAATTGCTGAACGAGGGGATCGTTAGAGCTTTGCATGACTGCCGGCGACCCCTCAAAAGCAACCCGGTTATTTGCAATCATAATGACGTGATCAGCAATCGATAAGGTTTCCTGGAGATCATGAGAGACCACCAGTGAGGTCAACCCAAGGGCCTGATTTAATTGTTTCACTAAAGACAACAACACACCTAAACCAATCGGATCCTGTCCGGCAAAGGGCTCGTCATACATAATCATTTCGGGATCTAAAGCAATCGCCCGCGCAAGCGCCACGCGCCGCTGCATCCCTCCGGAAAGCTCAGAGGGCACCAAATCCACAGCCCCGCGCAGACCGACGGCTTCAAGTTTCATCAATACAATCAAGCGAATTAATTCGTCGTCGAGATCGGTGTGCACCCGCAGTGGAAACGCAACATTCTCGAACACACTGAGTTCAGCAAACAACGCACCTGATTGGAACAACATACCCATGCGCTTGCGCAACTGAAATAACTCTGCTCGCTTGAGCGATTGGACTGACACACCATCAACTCGCACATCACCAGATTCGGGTTTGAGCTGCCCACCAATCAAGCGCAGCAAGGTTGTTTTTCCGGTACCCGATGGACCAACAATGGCTGTGATTTTCCCACGGGGAACAGTCGCATTCAGTCCGTCGTAGATCACGCGCCGATCACGACGAAAACCAACGTCTTCAATCTCAACAAAGGCTGATGCAGTCACAATCGATTCGGTTCACTTCATTCAATTAATCTGATTGCGAGTGTAGCAGAGCTTAGCCGCAACATGTTTAATGTCGCCTCAGGTTTGGGAGTCTTTTCATGTTTTGGGCCACTGCTGCCATTATCGTTGGAATTGCACTGACTGTTGTCAGTGCCGACAAGTTTGTCGAAGGCGCAGCCAGTCTCGCTTCACGACTCGGAATGAGTCATTTTTTAATTGGATTAACCATCGTCTCTGTCGGCACTTCAGCACCAGAACTTTTGGTCTCAGCAGTCGCCGCCTATGAGGAAAGCCCAGGCCTGGCTCTCGGAAACGCCCTTGGTTCTAACATCACCAACATTGCACTGGTGCTCGGTGCGACCGCCTGTGTCTTTCCGTTATTAATTCCAAGACCTCTGGTCAGGCGAGAACTTCCTTTACTACTGCTGGTCTGCCTCGGCGTTTATGCGCTGGCTTATCGCGGCATCTTCGATCTCTGGGCGGGGATCGCCTTAGTGGCTGCCTTACCCATTGTGTTACTCCAACTCATGAAAGATGAGGCTGCCTCGGGGGAAGAAGCAGACATTCCAGACCTCTCATTGTCCTTATCGGTCGTTCTGACCATCGGTGGACTCTTGGTCTTGTTAGCAAGTTCAAAAGCCTTGGTTTGGGGAGCGACCGAAGTCGCCCGGCATTTCGGGGTATCTGAACTCGTCATTGGACTAACCATTGTGGCCATCGGGACCTCGCTTCCAGAACTCGCAGCTTCAATGGCTTCAGCGTTGAAAAACAAAACCGACATGGCGCTTGGCACAGTGATTGGCTCTAATTTCTTCAATTTCCTCGGAGTCATCGGCATTGCAGCGATCATTTCACCGTTCGCCATCGAAGCCGATGTTTACACGCGCGATCTCCCATGGACACTCGGTTTGACGGTCTTTTTGTTACTCATCGCCCGCTTTGGTGCGCACGGAACCTTGAATCGTTCGTACGGAATCCTTTTGCTTCTCCTGTACGTAAGCTATCTTTGGCACATCTCTGCAACGATCGTGCCGAATTAATGAGTTTTATCGAGTCAGCCAAACGCACCATCCAACTTGAATCGAAAGCCATCGCGGAACTGAATCAGCAACTCAGCGAGGATTTCAACCGCGCCTGTCAATTGTGTCTCGACTGCGAAGGCCGAATTGTGGTCACCGGCATGGGGAAATCCGGTCATATCGGAAGCAAGATCGCAGCAACACTCGCATCAACCGGAACACCGGCGTTTTTTATGCATCCAGCAGAGGCATCGCATGGTGATTTAGGGATGCTGACATCAAAAGATGTGGTGCTTGCCCTATCCAACAGCGGTACCTCCTCAGAAATCGTCTTGTTACTCCCACTGATTCAGCGTCTCGGCACACCACTCATCAGTATGACGGGAGATGCAGATTCAACCCTAGGTCGGGCTGCCGATGCGCATCTTTTAGTCTCAGTCGCCGAAGAGGCCTGCCCCCTCAACTTGGCACCAACATCCAGCACAACCGCCGCCCTCGTGATGGGCGATGCCTTAGCGATCGCTCTACTGGAAACCAAAGGGTTCTCACACGAGGATTTTGCGTTTAGCCATCCCGGTGGCGCCTTGGGCCGTAAGTTACTCTTGAAAGTTGACGATATTATGCATACTGGCGATGCACTCCCTGCGGTGTCTGAAGATGCATCGCTTCCCGAGGCACTACTCGAAATGACCGCCAAACGCCTCGGATTTACAACCGTTTTAAACCAACATCATGAACTCATTGGAGTCTTTTCCGATGGCGACTTGCGTCGCGCAATCGAAGCCGGCCACGATCTCAGAGATCGTCGAATTCAAGACATTATGACCCCAAGGGGAGCTACGATCGAACTAGGTTCTTTAGCTGCGATGGCTGTTCGAGTCATGCAAGAAAAGCGCATCAACGCCCTGGTGGTTGTGCATGACGGGCTTCCCGTGGGTGTACTCAATATGCATGACCTCCTGCAGGCGGGTGTCGTATGAGCGCACAAACCGTCCGACTCATGGCATTTGATGTTGATGGAATCTTCACCGACGGAACTCTCTATTACGGACTCGACGGCGATTCGCTAAAGGCCTTCAACATTTTGGATGGTCTTGGTTTAAAACTGTTACAGAAGGCGGGTATCCAAACCGCGATCATCACTGGTCGACAATCACCAATGGTTGACCGGCGATTTTCTGAGCTTGGTGTCGATTTTGTGATTCAGGGCCGCGAAGACAAAGGCCAGGCGCTTCAACATTTAGCTGCGCAACTCGCCCTTGAGAAAAATGATCTCGGTTATATGGGCGATGACTTCCCCGACTTAACGACACTTGATGTGACCGGGTTCTTCGCCAGCGTTCCGAACGCACCGGCTCAAGTGCAGGCCGCAGCAGCCTATGTGACTGACCACGCTGGTGGCCAGGGTGCGGTCCGTGAACTCTGCGAGTTCTTGTTGGTCGCACAAGGATTTGATCCGTTAGCGCTCTATCAGGAGGATCGGGCGTGAGTGGTTGGAGCCGACTGATCTTCATCGCGCTTGGAGCCCTTGCTTTGGTGTTCGGACTCACCGAACCAACCACCAAAAGCACACTGGATCCCGCCTTAAAAGAAATTGCTGACCTTCGTCCAGATGCCTTTATGGAAGGGGTCTATCAGCGTCAATTTGACGCGGCCGGGCAACTGGAGACGACGCTCGTCGCGACCAGCTTGTTGGATTTTGGAGACCGCGCCAACGCGGAATTGGTAGACCCGAAGCTGTGGCTCGAGAGACCACCGGCGACCTGGTATATCGAAGGCGAGCGGGGAGAACTGACCGCCGATCGAAATCAAGTCTTTCTTTCCCAGAACGTTATTGCCAATCGACTCGAAAACGGAAAGGACCCATGGCATTTAAGTGGTCAGACGTTAAATTGGGATCAAACCACGGATCTGGTGACTTCGAAGACGACGACTCGACTGGTGCAAGGATCTGCAGAAAGCGTTGGCGACGCGCTGGTTATGGATCTCAATAGCAATGAATACACCCTTGGAGAAAAAGTGAGGACGCAATGGCGAAGCGCTACTTCTTCGGATTGATGCTGACAATCGCACCTGCGGTTTTTGCATTACCTGAAGACCGTGATCAACCGATTGAGATCACCGCCGACAGTGCCGTGATTAATGAGAAACAAAGCCAAGCTGAATACACAGGTGCCGTCGTTGTCACTCAAGGAACACTCAAACTTGAGGGTGATGTGGTGAACCTCAAAACAAACGAAGATGGTGAGGTGGAGACCTTTGTTGCCAAGGGCCAACCGGCGCGTTTTGAAAATCTCAGACGAAAAACCGATCAAGAGCCTGTCAAAGGTCGCGCGCGGGTGATCGATTATTCGTACGACACGGATCGAGTGGTCCTGACCGGGGATGCCATGATTACCTCTGAGGACTCAGTGTTTTCAGGACCTGAAATCACCTATGACCTCAAGTCGGGAGAAGTCACCGCCGCCGGTAGTCGTTCAAGTCGTGTGAACATGACCATGCAACCCAAGAAAAAATGACTCAACTCGTCGCTCGCCATTTGAAAAAATCCTATAAGGGGCGCGAAGTCGTCTCGGATCTGTCGATGGCGGTGAGCCCTGGTGAAATTGTTGGATTGCTAGGGCCAAACGGTGCTGGGAAAACCACCAGTTTTTATATGATCGTCGGCCTGGTGAGGCAAGATGCAGGTGAGATCAAAATTGGCGAGCAAGACATCACTCGAACACCGATGCATGGTCGGGCCAAAGCAGGGCTCGGCTATCTCCCTCAAGAAGCCTCTGTTTTTCGAAAATTGACAGTCTCAGACAACCTGATGGCGATCCTTGAATTGCGATCTGATCTCTCAAACAATGATCGGCAACGCGAGCGCGAACGCCTGCTCGATGAATTCCACTTGGGCCATTTATCAGCCACCAAAGGAATGGCACTCTCTGGCGGAGAGCGAAGGCGAGTCGAAATTGCCCGGGCACTCTGCTCGAACCCGAAATTTATGTTGCTCGATGAGCCCTTCGCTGGAGTTGACCCCATTTCTGTCGCTGACATCCAGAACATCATTAGGCACTTAGCCGATCGAGGGATTGGGGTCTTGATTACCGATCACAATGTCAGAGAAACCCTCGGCATTTGTCATCGAGGCTATATCGTGAATGCAGGCCGAGTTCTCGCGGAAGGACCACCGGCCAGCCTCCTCGCCAATCAAGATGTGCGCCAAGTCTATCTTGGAGAACAATTCACCATGACGCTTCCCGAATGAAACAGGCACTGCAACTCAAGATCGGGCAAAGCCTGACCATGACTCCGCAATTGCAGCAGGCAATTAAACTGTTGCAAATGTCGACGCTCGACCTGCAACAAGAAATCACTCGAGCCTTGGAAGAGAATCCATTGCTTGAGCGTGAAGATGAAATTGAGCAGTACGCTGAGTCCAGTGACTCGGATGTCCGCGAGCAAGAGACACCCATCGAATCGGTCGAGGTCGCCGTCGAGACTGACTGGTCAGATACCAATCATTTTGATCTCAACCGGCCGATGACGCGCAGTGCCTCAGATGATGAGTACGACAGCTTTGAGAGTCGAACATCGGAAGCGTTAACACTCTCTGATCATTTGTTGTGGCAACTGAATCTCATGCCTTTAACCGAACGCGATATGTTGATTGCCCGAGTGTTGGTCGATTCTATCGATGGGGATGGGTTTTTAGATGCAGATCTCGACGAGATTACCGAGGCACTCGGGCAAGAACTTGATGATCTTGAGCTGGATGAAGTCGAATGCGTACTGCATCAAATTCAGCGCTTAGATCCCGTAGGGGTTGGGGCTCGAGGCGTGGCTGAATCGCTTGCGATTCAGTTAGCAGCAATTGGCTTGCTCGGTGGTGATGTCCGGCTACCTCTCAATTTAGTTCAAAACCATCTCGACCTCCTCACCAAGAAAGATCGCCCAGGTTTGAAACGCGCGATGAAATGCTCTGATGAGGAGCTTGATCTGGCCTTGACCCTGATTCGGTCCCTCGATCCTAAGCCGGGAAGCCATATTGGCGGGAGTGAACCTGAATATGTCACTCCTGACCTGATCGTTCGGCGCAATGAAGACGGCTGGATTGTGGAGCTCAATCCAGACGCCTTACCGCGCGTCGGGATCAATCACACCTACCAAAATTTCATCAAATCAGGCGATAAGAGCGAAACCAACGACTATTTGAAGAATCAACTGCAGGAAGCGCGCTGGTTTGTCAAAAGCCTGAAATCTCGCGCAGAGACCCTTCTGAAGGTCGGATCCTGCATTGTCGAGGAGCAGATTGCGTTTTTTGAAAAAGGACCGGTCGCCATGAAGCCGATGGTACTCGCCGATATTGCCGAGCGGGTTGAAATGCACGAATCGACAATTTCACGAGTCACTACGCAAAAATACATGCACACGCCACGTGGCACATTAGAGCTGAAATACTTCTTCTCAAGCCATGTCGGTACCGATGCGGGTGGTGAAGCGTCCTCAACGGCGATTAAAGAGCACTTAAAAGAATTAATCGGCGACGAAAACGCCAAGAAACCCTTGTCGGATAATAAGCTGAGCGAGCTGTTGGCCGAACGAGGGTTTAAAGTCGCCAGACGAACCGTCGCCAAATACCGTGAGATGCTTGGTATCGGCGGATCGAGCGAGCGTAAACAAGTGTTTTAGGCTTTTCGTCAGTGACGAAAAAGCGCATAGTGGAAATGAGGTGATTAGACGCCTCAACGCATCAAAAGAAGGAGAAAGGTATGCAAATCAGCATCAGTGGACATCAACTCGACGTCACAGACGCACTCAAATCCTATGTGACAGAAAAACTGGATCGAATTGAGCGTCATGCGGAACATATCACCAAAGTGGAAATTACACTGACTGTTGAAAAGCAGCGTCAAAAAGCCGAAGGTAATGTGCATGTTGCAGGTGCTGATGTCCATGCGTCTGCTGAGCACGACGACATGTATGCTGCGATTGATGCGATGGCTGATAAGCTCGACCGGCAACTCGTCAAACATCGCGAAAAAACCATTAGCCGGATGCACGGACACTAAAAGCGTCATACAATTGTGCAGGGCGACAAAAGGTCGCCCTTTTCAGCAGCGATAGATATCGGAATCATGCAACTCTCTGACATTATTACCCCCACTCGAGTCGTTTCGAGCCTCGAAGGCGCGAGCAAAAAACGTGTTTTAGAACTCACCGCGGAGTTCATTGCCGATGAGAGTCAAATGGACTCCGAGGATGTATATCAAGGTCTGATTGATCGAGAGCGACTCGGTTCAACCGGAATCGGGTATGGGGTTGCCATCCCTCACTGCCGATTGTCTTGTCTGAATGATGACGAGACCCGAGGCTATTTAATTCAGTTGAATCAAGGAATTGATTTCGACGCGATTGATGGCCAACCGGTTGAATTACTGTTCGTCCTACTGGTTCCTGAATCAACCAACCAAGTGCATCTGAATTTACTCGCCCAGCTTGCCGACTGCTTTTCTAACGATCAATTTCGACACGATCTGCAAATGGCCACCGATGCCAGCGAACTTTACGCCATTGCTAGCCAAGCGTTTAAGACGGCTGCTGCCTAATGCATCTACTGATCGTTTCAGGTCGATCTGGGGCGGGGAAGTCATCCGCGCTAGGCACCTTGGAAGATCTGAATTTCTATTGCATTGATAACCAGCCCGTCGCCTTAATCCAACAGACAGTCAGTACCCTACTCACCGTTTCTCCAGGTCGAAATCTCGCTGTTTCCATTGATATTCGAACACTTGGACAACCTGCGGATATTCCTGCGTTAGTGCAATCATTGAAGAGCGAAGTCAGCCGACTCGATGTGGTCTTTATTGATGCAACTGACGAGTCTTTGGCGCGGCGTTTTAGCGAAACACGACGACTGCACCCGTTATCCACGGGTATCGATCGCACGCATCTGTCTGATGCCTTGCGACGCGAAAGTCGGCAGCTCGAGCCGATCCAAGCCATTGCGACCTATAAGATCGATAGTTCGGGACTGTCGATTCATACGCTACGCAGTCAAATCCGAGAGTTAGTTGCTGGTGAAACAGCGACGCAACTCATCTTGAAACTGCAATCCTTTGGCTTTAAGCGTGGCGTGCCGATGGATTCTGATACCGTGTTTGATGCCAGATCACTTCCGAATCCACACTGGGAAGCAGAACTTCGACCCTTGACGGGACGCGACCAACCCATCAAAGACTATCTGAACCAGTTCCCTGAAACGACTGAGCTTCTCGATGAAATCGAAGCGCACGTGAGACGCTGGGTCCCTCGTCATGCCGAATCTGGCCGCCAATATTTTACGCTCTCAATCGGTTGCACCGGCGGTCAGCACCGAAGCGTCTATCTCACCGAAGCCCTGAATCAACGGTTAAGTGATCTCGAACTTGATAGGCAGGTTGTGCATCGCGAGCTATCATCGAACCAATAGAGGATATCTCCACGATGATTACCACGCCGGTCACAGTCAGAAACTTGTTGGGCTTACATGCTCGAGCAGCCAATGTCCTCGCTCAAGAGGCCTCTCTGTTTTCGTCAGTTGTCGAACTCGAAGATCCAAGTAGTCAACGGAAAGTCGATGCCAAAAGCATTATGCAGCTTTTGATGATGGCGGCAGGACAAGGTAGCGAGCTGATATTACATATCTCCGGAGATGACCAAGACCAAGCGAATGCCGCACTGAAGGCTCTGTTTGATGACGGCTTTGGGGAACCCTGCGGATGAGTGATGGAATCACTGAAATCGCCGTTGAGTCCAACCAAGCCAATCTTGAGCGGATTAACCTTGCGCTATCGCAAGGCGCGATTGCGCGTGCCAGACAACTCATCAATGAAGATCTTGCAGCGCCTGATATCGCGCATCTTTTATCCTCGGTTCCTCCCAAGCAACGGACCATCCTCTGGAACTTAGTTGAAGCCGAAGAACTGGCCGCTGACGTACTTGCCTACTTAGGCGAAGAAGAACGTTCAGAAATTGTTGCCCGATTAGAACCCGAAGAACTCGCCAACCTGATCGAAAGTTTTGAGTTCGATGACAAGGTTGACCTCCTCCAAGAGCTGCCTGAGTCAGTCATTGAAGAAGTCTTGTTATCAATGGATTCTCAAGACCGACAGCGCGTTGAAGATGTGTTGTCCTATGACGAAGATTCCGCGGGCGGTTTGATGAATACCGACGTCGTGACCGTGCGTCCGGACATCACTGTCGACGTCGTTCTTCGATATATCCGACGGTATCGTGAACTCCCTCCGATGACCGACAACCTTTGGGTCGTGAATCGTCGTGATGAATTCATCGGGCAGGTCCCCATTTCGAAGATTTTGATTTCCGATCCCAACACCACGATTCGAGAAATCATGCAGACCGAAGTCGAACCCCTGATTGTCTCCACGCATGAAGATGAAGTGGCTCAGCGTTTTGAGCGATTAGACTTGGTGAGTGCGCCTGTGGTGAATGAATCCGGTAAATTGCTCGGCCGAATTACCATCGATGACGTGGTCGATGTTATTCGGGCATCGGCAGATCACAGCTTGATGAGTCAAGCAGGTCTTGATGAAGATGAAGATATCTTTGCGCCCTTGGTCAGAACGGTCAAACGGCGTTCGGTGTGGCTTGGCATCAATCTCCTGACCGCGTTTTTAGCCTCAGGAGTGATTGGGATGTTTGAAGCCACACTAGAGCAGGTGGTCGCGCTTGCGATTCTCATGCCGGTGGTTGCATCGATGGGCGGAATCGCTGGTACTCAGGCACTGACCATCGTGATTCGAGGCATGGCGCTTGGTCGCGTGGGGTCAGCCAATATTCGAGCACTGGTCAGTCGTGAAGTGTTGATCGGCACGGCCAATGGTTTGTTCTGGTCATTGGTTGTGGGATTCGCTGCCTTCCTCTGGTTTGGTGACTTCACTCTGGGTTATGTGATCGCGCTGGCAATTATTGTGAATTTGATCGTCGCAGCGGTCGTTGGAACCCTATTACCGGGTTATTTGAAGTCGTTGCAAATCGACCCCGCGCTCGCCGGCGGTGTGGTTTTAACAACGGTCACAGACGTCGTGGGTTTCTTCTGCTTTCTCGGCATCGCCACCCTCGTCTATGCCTAATTAGCTGCCGGCAACCATCATTTTCTCAAAGAGCATGGAGCCTGTTGCGATTGAGCGACGCAGATCAAGATCAGACCCCACCGCGATCAAATCGTCTCTCAACATCCGGTCAAGATTCGACGCCACGGTGACTTCATGAACCGGATAGGCGATCTCACCATTTTCCACCCAAAATCCCGAGGCACCGCGCGAGTAATCGCCGTTAACCAGGTTCACCCCCTGGCCCATCAACTCAGTCACGATCAAACCACGGCCCATCTGGGCGATCAACGCGTTGAAGTCTTGTTGACCTTGGAAGAAGAGGTTTCGCACACCGCCAGCATTATGTGTGGTTTGAAGACCAAGTCGGTTGGCAGAGTACAAGGACAAGACATAGCTCGATAAGATTCCATCAGTCACAAACGCCTGAGACCGAGTTGCCAAACCATCACCATCATAGGCCGAAGAACCCATGGCCCCGGGGATGTGTGGAGTTTCTTCAAGCGTAACCCATTGAGGGAATACCTGCGTGCCTAAGCGATCCAGCAAATAGCTCGATTGCCGATACAAGGATCCTCCGCTAATCGCACTGACAAAACTCGAGATCAAGCCGGCGGCGGTTTCCGGGACAAATAGGACTGGCACCTCGGCAGTTTGGCATTTACGGGGATTCAGGCGGGCAACTGTTTTATCGGCGGCTTCTTTGCCCACCGCTTCTGGAGACAACAACTGGTCTGGACGCCGAGCCTGTGTGTAGGCATAGGAGCGCTCACGACTTTCACCATCTTCAGCCAGTAAAACGCAGCTCAAACCGTGGACACTGGTCGGCTGACTGACCAACAGACCTTCTGTGGTCCCATGAATGGAGAGCCCACGTGTCGATGACACCGAACCCCCTTCGGAATTTGTGATCCGAGGGTCTGCTTGTCGTCCGGAAGCTTCCACTTCGATCGCCAACGCCAAGGCATCTTTCGCACTGATGTCCCAAGGATGATCTAACTCCAAATTGGGGACATCCCGAATAATTTGATCCTTCGAGGCAAGCACAGCCGCTGGATCAGGCGCCGTGACGCGAGCGATGGCGAGTGCTGCTTGAAGGGTACTTTCAAGTGCTGCATCCGAGAGATCTGTGGTGGTGGCTGATCCTCGCGACTCGCCGACAAATACCGTGACTGACAAGGACTGATCTCGCGTCATTTCAAGCTTTTCTGGTGCTCCAAGTCGTGCTTGAACGTCAAGGCCAACTGATGCGCTTGCACCCACCTCACAACCATCGGCGCCGATTCGCTTGGATCGCTCTAAAATCCGAAGCGTTAATTCTTCTAGGCGGTTTTTTTCCTGTTGTGGGTTAAACTTCACGGACATGAATGACAAACGCTCCCTTCAAAATGACGATCTGATCGACGAAGAGCTCTACAGAGAGCCGTCGAAAAGTGCAAAAAAACGTGAAATGCTGGCGCTTCAAGCGCTCGGCCAAGCGTTGGCCGCGCTGTCTGACAAGCAATTTCAAAAGATTGAATTCCCGGAAGACAAGCTGCGTGAGGCGCTTGAAGCTTACCGTGCCATTCCGGATAAAAAGCATGAAGCCCGACGTCGGCAAATGCAGTATGTCGGTAAAGTCATGCGCGGCGTCGAATCGGAGAGTTTGCAGGCGCAGCTGGATGCGATGGAGCACACCGACAACGCCGAAAAGCGGAAACATCACCAAGCCGAGCAATGGCGTGATCGATTGCTTAAGGAACCCAAAGATGCGACGGCCTTTTTGGATGCGTTTCAAACCGACGCGCAGCGGCTCAACCAATTGATCCGAGCAGCCCGAAAAGCGCGAGAAGTGGACAAAGATAAAGGCGAGGCGCGCAGTTTGTATCGCGCGCTTTATGAAGCCATCGCCCATTAAGCTGTCCCACCAACGGTCAGTCGATCAATCTTCAGACTTGGTTGACCCACCCCGACAGGCACGCTTTGCCCATTTTTTCCGCAGATCCCAATGCCTGAATCAAGAGCCAGGTCATCTCCAATCATCGAAATCGCAGACATCACATGTGGACCGTGCCCAATCAGCGTTGCGCCTTTCACCGGGGCAGTCACTTTGCCCTGCTCAATGAGATAGGCTTCGCTTGCTGCAAACACAAACTGCCCGGAGGTGATGTCAACCTGACCGCCGCCGAAATTGACCGCAAAGATGCCGCGCTCCACCGACTCGATCATATTCGCCTGAGTGGCATCACCAGGCTCCATAAAGGTGTTCGTCATCCGTGGCATCGGAAGATGGGCGTAGCTCTCACGCCGCCCATTGCCTGTCGCCGCAACATCCATTAAGCGTGCATTGAGCTTGTCTTGCATATAGCCAACTAAAGTCCCGTCTTCAATCAGAACGTTGCGTTGGCTCGCGTGGCCTTCGTCATCAATGTTCAAGGATCCGCGACGATCAAGCAGCGTGCCATCATCAACCACAGTGACCCCCTTGGATGCCACTTGCTGACCAATCTTTCCAGAGTAAAAACTCGATCCTTTCCGATTAAAGTCGCCTTCCAAGCCGTGACCAACGGCTTCATGCAGCAGCACACCCGGCCAACCGGAGGCTAAAACAACCGGCATTTCACCGGCAGGACAATCGACGGCATCTAAGTTCACCACAGCCTGATCGACAGCCTCAGCCACCAACTGATCAGCATGAGCATCTGTCAGTAACCGCTGCAAATCATAGCGTCCACCGAGACCCGAACTTCCCCGCTCACGTCGGCCATTTTTTTCAGCAAGCACCGAAACAGACAGGCGAACAAGAGGCCGAATATCCGCACCTAAGGTGCCATCAGTTGCCGCAATCAGAATCTCTCGATAAGAAATCGACAAGGTCGCCTGGACCTGTGAGACAGAGGCACTTCGCGCGCGGGCCTTGGCATCGATTTCAAGTAAAAATGCGATTTTGTCAGTCGCCACTTTCTCGGGAATTGGATTTTTGGCAATGTAAAGCTTCGGTGTCGACACCTGATCCAGGTTCACGCCACCACGCGGTCCGCGACCCTCCTGAATGGCGATTGCAACATCACGCGCTTCACGAATTCTTGCAGCGGTGATTTCGGAGCTGTAGGCAAATCCCTGTTTATCTCCTGCGCAAGCTCTCACGCCCACGCCAGCGTCGCGATGATAGCTCGCATCCTTCACCTCGCCATCTTCGAGCGAATAAGTCTCGGCCTCAGCACGCTCAAAGAACAAATCCGCAAAATCCACATCGCCGACTGACAACTCGCCAACCAAGGGTTCAAGATCATCAATGGATAGTCCGCCTGGCGCTAAGATCGACTCACTGACGGTTTGCAGGAGAGTTGGCATTCAGTTAATCCTTTTTCTTTGAGAATGGAGGTATCAGAGAGACTTGGGGTTCGGCAAAGGATCCTTCAATCCTGTAGTCGGTTTTACCGACTTTAATAATTTTGGTCCCCAGGGCTTTTTCGACCAAATAAATAGCTCCGCCCACCTGAGGTGCGCCAAGCAAGACGGACGCGAGTGGCAAGTTGTTAGTCAGCGGAATATCAACTTCGAGACGTTGCTTGAGTTTCTCATTGATCAGATCAGCCTCCCCGGTCAAGCGAAAACTGGCCGAGGGGCCACTCATGGTAAACTCGGGATCAAACACCAACTGACCGTCAGCAATGCGTGCTTTGGCGTCAACGCTATCGAAAGCGACCCCAGGTTGAACCAAATCCAGAAAATCCAAGCGGAGTCGGCGCGTCACCGTTTCAATATTCAAAATGCCGAATAACCGAAGGACTTCGGCAGAATTTCCCAAATCTAAAAACCGTCCGTCTTTCAGGGACAATTCGACCACACCACGGCTTGTGAGCAGAGAAAATCCGAGTGGCGAGCCATCCCAACTCAAATTAGAAACAAAGCGTCCAGATTCAGCCTCCAATAACGGCTCATCTTCATTGACTCGTAAAATATTGCCGAGCTCATCACCTTGTGCTCTGAGTAATAATGCAGTCTGCGCCTGACCGTTTTGATAGGCCCAAGCAAGCTCTCCTTGGAAACGCTGGCCATCCCGATCAAACTCAAGTGTTGTCGCATCAAGACGCGATTCACCCGACACCAGAACTAAATCCATGTCCTCATAGCGAGTTTCACCACGAAGTAGCGTACTGATCCGAACTTTCATCGAGGGTAGTTCGCCTGGATTATAATCAAACAAGGGATCGTCACCTGGTGGATCCAATAAATCACCACCCTCTGGGAGCACCATTCGCTCCAAATCGATCAACAGCGGACCTTCACCAACACGGCTGACGCGTCCGGCAAGTTCTGATCCATCAAACGAGACATTGAATTCTTGCGGACGTAAGACAATCGCTGTCTTATCAACCGCCAATGGCGTCTCTCCGAGTAATAGCCGTTCCGTGCGAAGAAGAATCGATAGATTCGATCGGTCGCCATCACCACTTGGTAAGGTTGCCCACCCGATCAGATCTGCCTCAGGGGTCATCACTTCAAGTGTCAAAGGCTTCGAATCCAAGACTCCCCGAATGTCCGTCACATCAAAGACTCGGACCGAAAACGTTCGACCATCGGGCTCGTCGGTCAGATTGACGGCGACCCGGCCGATCGAGGCCTCATCCTTTGACAACGGATAAGGAAGACCACTTCCCAATCCCCGCCCATCCGTTTCTAGCGAGACGATGAACGACTGATCATCACCACGGCCGACGATTGACCAATCGGCTGAACCAAACAACTGATCTTCGCCCAATCCCAATTGCGCGAGGCGCGCGACATTTGATGTCTTCAACCGTCCTTGGCCAATGATCTCTGTCTGCCCGTCACTGATGGTGACCCGTGCTTCCACTGGATCACCCATCAATTGTCCTACCAGTCGATCGGTATATAACCCATCATTTAATCGATATTCGGCACGGCCTGTCACCTGCATCAAGGGTTCGGCCAGTTGCGCTAATTCGACGGTCAGATCCTCGGACGCAATGTTCACGGCTCCACTGGGATCACCCCCTATCGGGACTGCTAAGGAGACCTGTCCTGAGAGGCGGCCATCGAGCTTCACCGCTGAGCCCAGAGCATCAGGTTTCACGCCTGCCTGTTCAAGGATAGCCAGCGCATCAAAAGCCTCTCCGACCAGATGACCATCAATATCAATTCGCCGAGCGTCTTCAGCCGCCTGCATGGCCACAACACGAGTGACTAAAAGACCACCAAAGTCAGACTCATTGAATTCGATCCGCGCGCGCTTGCTGACAAAATCAACAACTCCCTGCGTACCCTTAAATGCAGGCCAATTCGTCAAGGGCTTGAAGCGATAGGAGGTTAACGGAAAGCGCATGCTGAGCTCACGACGCGTCCGATCCACCTCAGATCCCAAAGGTCCGGAATAGGAAATTCGGCCACGATCGACAACCACCTGCTCCACCGAACGGCTCAAGAAATCCACCACTTCGTCGTCAAGGTCCAACGGCAATAGCCCTGGCAAGGCTCCAGTCGACGCCTGGACCGTTAATTCGAGCTGCATCTGTTGTTCATGGTCACGCGGTAAATCGAGCAATAATGCGCCTTGCACATCCTGCTCAGCACTCTTCACCCTTAGGTCCTGACCACGAAGCTTGAGCCCCTTGTCGGTTCGGTCAAAAGCGAGAGTCCCCGAGAGTGATTGCTCAGTCCAAGGCGCCGGGAAAATCTCTGGTAGTGAGAACGTGGCTGATCTTGCAGCAAAGTCAAACCAACCTCTGGATCCATTCAAATACAGTTGCCCACTGACCGGACCGATCTCAGGGATCGATCGCGCCGCTTGAATTTCAAATGCATCAATCGTTGCCGCGACTTGTGGGCTGGTCTCAAGAATCCAATCCAGCTGAACCTGTTTGGCAGACAGTCTTGGTTGATTCATCGACAACAGCCGGTACAACTGAGGTTCTGGATCAGAGTCACGGATGAACTCGCCCATCAGTCCGCCATCGAAATCGATCGTCGGGATCGACGCAGTCAGGCGCTTGCCATCATAGGTGAGACCACCGCCAGATCCAGCAATCCGGAGACCCGGGGCACGGAATTGAAGTGATTCAAATGATGCCTGAATCTTTGATAGACCAGGCAATTCAAATCGTGCACTCAAATCACCTGCCAGACCTTGATCCTGATCCGCCAAACCAGTCACGCGGACAGTGCCATCGACTGGAACCCCTGGGCGGATATTGAGCCATGCTGTCGCGTCAACAGTTGCCGTGAATTCATCCAAACCGAGCATCGGAACCAGTGCTTGACGCAAACGCGTCTGCACACGAACATCATGCGCGTCGGTGGTGGTCTGCGGATAACGCCAGTCAATGTCGATCGGAACTGAGATCTCTTCGGTGACGACCCGAGCTTGGGCCAGAACACCAACATCTGGCGTGATGTCAATCGATAACCGTTTGAGCGAAAACTCACCCAATAACACATCAAAGTTATGGATTTGAAACGCACCGATCGGTTGTATGACGTTGCGGATTTGGTCTAGTAACCCAGCCCACTCAGTTGGATCAGGAACCCCTGATCCGTCAGAGCCGCGCTGGATGAGTTCACCTTCATCCAAAATCAACTGTCCAATCACCGGCTGCATGGACGCGATTGTGTTGGGAAGATCCAACAACATTTGCACCCGGCGCACCTCCAGTGACCCGGCATCCTTCTGGATGACAAGATCAAGCGCCTCGAGGTAAGGTCCCGTCCAAGATGCTCGCGCACCAATCTCGGAGATCGTGACTGTGGCACCCAGCCGGTCAGACAACAGTGCCTCGATGTCCGTCCGCCAATAGTTCACCATCGGCAACGCAGCCAAGAACAGACCTTGCATGGCTGCAAGGACGACCAAAATAATGGCTTTTGTTGTCAGTACATGGCGAATCACGACACCACAACCTCATAACGATCTTGAGAAAAATTGCCATCGACCTGCAATCGAATCGGCCGATGAATAAAGGCTTCAAGATCAGCTAAGGCTTCAGACTCTTCATCGATTAACCGATCAATCACGGTCGGTGCTGCAATCACAGTCGTCATTTCTGCTGAGTAGGCGCGATATTCGCGCATCACCGCCCGGAAAATTTCATAACAGACCGTCTCGGCAGTTTTCATCTGGCCGGTCCCATGGCAGTGAGGACAGGGCTCTTGCAGCAAATCAGACAAATTCTCGCGAGACCGCTTCCGCGTCAAGACCACCAGTCCTAAATCGTTAAACCCGATGACTCGGGTTTTCACCGGGTCCTCATCGAGTGACCGCTCAAGCGTTCTTAATACCTGTCGCCGATGCTCGTCGTCGTCCATATCGATGAAGTCAATGACGACCATACCCCCGAGATTACGGAGACGTAATTGGCGACCAATGGCAACCGCGGCCTCGAGATTGGTTCGAAAGACGGTTTGCTCGAGAGTATGAGCTCCCACGAACCGACCGGTGTTGACATCGATGGTGGTCATGGCTTCTGTCTGATCAACCACCAGATAAGCACCAGATTTGAGCTCAACCTGTCGAGACAAGGCTTTTTCGATTTCATCTTCGATTTGGTACAAATCAAAGATTGGACGATCTCCTTGATAGTGTTGAATCAAGTGCGAGAGCTCTGGCATAAATTTCGATGCGAATTGCGAGAGCTTGGTATAGGTCTCGAGCGAATCAATGAATACGCGGTCTGTTTCCCGACGGATCTGATCCCGAATCATTCGATGAGTTAATGGCAACTCTTCGAACAACAGTGCTGGCGCCTTGGCCGTCTGTTGCTCCTTCAGGATGTTGTCCCACACTCGCTTGAGATACACCAAATCCTCTTCGAGGTCATCAGTGGTCTGACCATCCCCTGCGGTACGAATGATCACTCCACATTCTAAGTTTTGTGCCTTGAGTGCTTCAACGGCGATGGTTTTTAAGTGCTCACGCGTCGCTTCATCATCGATCCGCTGACTAATCCCGACATGAGTGGCAAACGGCATCAGTACCAAATGTCTCGCTGGCAGGGAGACTTCAGCAGTTAGTCGGGCACCTTTGCTCCCGACCGGATCTTTGATCACCTGCACCAACAAGCTCTGACCTTCCGTGACAAGCTGCTGGATCGAACGCTCGTGAGTCTCCTGACTTGATGGAAAATCTTTCGTGTGAAGGAAAGCACTTCGATCAAGGCCGATATCCACAAAACAGGCCTGCATACCCGGTAACACACGAACGACCTGACCGAGATACACATTACCAACGAGGCCGCGATGTGTGGCACGCTCGATCAAGATTTCCTGCAACATTCCCTGTTCGACCACAGCAACACGGGTCTCAAGCGGGGTAAAGTTCAGTAAAATTTCATGACGCATCGTTCAGCAAAGCCTCCAACTCAACCAGCGGAAGCCCAACGACGTTGGTGTAGGATCCATGAATCGATTCAACAAAACGTGCAGCCAGACCCTGAATCCCATAACCACCCGCTTTATCTAAAGGCTCACCAGTTTGCCAATAGTGTAGCCGTTCTGACATCGAGAGTTGACGAAAGGTCACATCAGTGCAAACGACCTTGACCGCACACTGGGTTTCACGAAGCACGCAGACTCCTGAGTAGACCTGATGAGTCGTCCCGGACAATCGTTCCATCATGGCGAGGAAGTCAGTTTCATCCACAGGTTTATTGAGAATGACACCGGCGGATGCGACAGTGGTATCTGATCCAATAATCACTTCATCTGGAAACGCCTTGGTTGCCACCGCTCGCGCTTTCGCCTCGGCCAGCCTTGCAACATAATCGGCCGGCGACTCATCATCACGAAAGGATTCATCCACATCCGATGGAATCACCCGAAAGTGAGCCGTAATCAGTTTCAGTAAGTCACGCCGTCTTGGTGACTGACTGGCGAGGATCATTGCCGCTCTGCTCCAATGTCCTGCGTGTATTGAGCCAAACCATCATAGAGCCAGCGCATTGGCGACCAGAGAACAGCGGAGACGAAAGCTTGCAACACCAAGATATAAAATTCTGGTGATTGTCCCGTCAACGTTCTTGCCCAATAGGACACCGATGACGCAATCAATAACACCACAAACACCACGGTGGATTGTCGAACCCAGTTCACCTGACGGATCGACGGGCCCAGCAGCGTCAGTGCATACGCAATCAAGGCAAATAATAATCCGTGTAACCCAAGGGCTGTGCCATACAAGACGTCAATCGGCAATGAGGAAATCAGCAAGAGCGTCATAGACAACTGATAGTTCCGCATCAAGCCCCACCAGGTGACAAACAAAAACCCAAAATGCGGTAACGCTAGGCTTAAGAATGCCGGATAGGGAAAAGCGATCAACAACAAGGTCACAAGCCAAGTGGCAATAAAGATCATGATTCATCCTCTGACAGATCAACCATGACCAAGGACAGTCGAGCCAGTGGAGCCAAAGGTTCAGCGATCACTCGTGCGAAGGGTTGGCCCGGAGCGCGAATCACTTCCTTCACTCGTGCAACCGGAATTCCGGGTTGAAACCGCTCACCCAGTCCTGAAGTTTCTAATAAATCCCCAGGAATAATGTCCACTGTGTCAGGTAAATTCCGTAATTCAACGCGATCCATCCGCCCCACACCGACGGCAATGGCACGCTCCCGTGTTCGGGTGACTTGTACTGGCAAATGATGCGTCGCATCGGTCATCATCAATACATCGGCCGCATGAGGGTAGGCAACAACCACCTGTCCAACCAATCCGTCAGCTGAAATCACCGGCTGGCCTGCGGCTACCCCGGCGAGCAACCCTCGATTGATGGTCAACCGATGCACGAAGGGATCATTGGATAACCGTTCGATTTGCGCTTGCAAGAGTCGTTCGTTGACACGCTCCTGAACACCGAGAAGGCGCCTCAGTTCAGAATTTTCCGCTCGCAGGGTTTGTAATTTTAGTTGCTCCGTCCGGAGCCGCTCGTTTTCGAGTGCTAATGATTCCAGCCGTGTCACGATCAGCCCCTGAGATTGCACCCAACCAAAAACCTCAGTCGAGACTTTTCCGGGAAGAAATGCGACTTGTTCAACCGGCCATAAGCCGGTCTTGATCACCTGACGCACCAGAGTCAGTGCATCAAAGCGTGAATCAATGAGTATCGTGGCCACCGAAAACGTGACCGCAACGATGAGGCGGACCGCGGCGACACTGGTTTCAGAGAACAGCGGCCGCATGCCGTTAGATCTTAATCCGAGTTAAAGAGGTTAAATGACGCGCGATCAATCAACTCGAGCGCTTTACCACCACCGCGGGCAACACAGGTCAGGGGATCGTCAGCAATCAAGACTGGTAATCCGGTCTCCGCCGCTAACATCTCATCCAATCCTTTCAGCAATGCACCACCGCCCGTCAAAACGATTCCGCGCTCAGCAATATCCGAGGCCAATTCAGGCGGCGACTGCTCTAGGGCATTTTTCACGGCCGCCGTGATTTGCGCGAGTGGCTCAGACAAGGCTTCTTGAATCTGATTCGACTTCAAGGTCAACTGCTTCGGAATTCCTTCAGCTAGATTACGACCGCGAACATCGATTTCGTGCTCATCTTGCATCAAGACCGCTGTGCCGATTTCGTGCTTAATTTTTTCCGCAGTCGAATCTCCAATCAAGGTACCAAAGCGGCGACGGACATAGCCGACAATGGCTTCATCAAAGCGGTCACCACCAATACGGACAGATTCCGAAAATACGATCCCGTTCAGGGAAATAATCGCGATTTCGGTGGTACCACCACCGACATCAACCACCATCGATCCACTGGCATCATCGACAGGAAGATCCGCGCCCAAAGCAGCAGCCATGGGTTCTTCGATCAAATAGACTTCGCGCGCACCTGCTCCCAGAGCCGACTCTTTGATCGCACGGCGCTCCACTTGAGTCGATTGTGCTGGAACACAAACAAGGACTCGCGGTGACGGGCGAATCATGGAGTTTTCATGCACTTTGCTAATAAATAGCTGCAACATCTTTTCAGTGACATGGAAGTCTGCAATCACCCCATCTTTCAGTGGTCGGATCGCGACAATGTTCCCTGGCGTTCGACCCAACATCCGCTTGGCTTCAATCCCGACGGCGGCAACAGACCGTTGTGTTCCAACGGTGCGGATTGCGACAACCGACGGTTCATCCAGTACAATTCCCTTCCCTTTGACGTAGATCAGCGTATTCGCTGTCCCCAAGTCGATCGAAATATCGTTCGAAAACAATCCGCGTATGGCTTTAAACATGCAAGCTGTATCCTGTTGGGCGTGCGCAATAAAAACGGGAGTTTAGCTGACCCGCTCTCTATACTGAAGCCTTATGCTAGCATGCGCGATTCCAAATATGATTTTCAATGACGGAGAAACCTATGTCGCTGACGAGCGATGACGTCAAACGCGTCGCCAAATTGGCCCGCTTGGGGCTCACTCAAGCAGAAACCAACGAGACATTGACACAGTTAAATTCAATCCTTGGACTAGTCGACCAAATGCAGCAAACCAACACCGATGGAGTCGCTCCTCTGGCACACCCGCTTGAGTTGACGCAAACACTCCGTGCCGACCAGGTCACTGAAACCAATCACCGTGAAAAATACCAATCTGTGGCTCCTCAGGCGGAGGCTGGGCTGTATTTAGTCCCGAGGGTTGTTGAATGAGTCAGATTACAGACCTTACGTTGGCCCAGTTAAAGCAAGCACTTGACGACGGTGATCTGTCGAGTGTCGAGATTACCACCGCTTTCTTAGACCGCATTGACTCACTCAATCCAGAGCTAAATGCATTTATCACCATCACCCATGAAGATGCGCGCAAAGCAGCGGCGGACGCTGACGCGGCCAGAGCCAAGGGCAAAGCATCTGCCTTCGCGGGCCTTCCCATCGCCCATAAAGATCTGTTTTGTACCGATGGCACACGGACCACTTGCGGCTCAAAAATGCTGGCCGACTTTGTCGCTCCCTATGATGCGCATGTGGTCAGTCGTTGTCAGCAAGCTGGGCTGATCTCCCTTGGTAAACTCAATATGGATGAGTTTGCGATGGGCTCGTCAAACGAAAACTCATTTTTTGGGGTGGTCAGAAATCCATGGGATCCGTCACGTGTTCCCGGAGGAAGTTCTGGAGGGTCAGCGGCGGCTGTTGCGGCCCGGATGACGCCCCTAGCGACAGCAACAGATACCGGCGGATCGATTCGTCAACCGGCGGCATTGACCGGGACTTCTGGGTTAAAACCAACCTACGGACGAGTCAGTCGATTTGGCATGATCGCGTTTGCATCGAGTCTTGATCAAGGTGGATTAATTGCTCACACCGCCGAAGATATCGCGCTCGGTCTTGGCCTCATTGCCGGTCATGATCCCCGTGATTCAACCTCGGCAGATCAAGCTGTTCCTGATTATACCGCGACATTGGGTGATTCCCTGAAAGGCAAGGTCATTGGTTTACCCACACAGTTTTTCGATGAACGCTTAGATCCCGCCATGCGACAATCCATGAATGATGTCCTTGATGTCTTCCGTTCACTCGGTGCAACAACCGTTGAAGTCTCGCTCGATCATATTGCCGAAGCCATCCCGGCCTATTACGTCATTGCTCCGGCTGAAGCCAGTTCAAACCTGTCACGCTTTGATGGCGTCCGTTTTGGCTATCGAGCCGAACATCCAAAAGACTTAACAGACCTTTATGAACGCTCACGAGGCGAAGGCTTTGGTAGCGAGGTCAAACGTCGCATCCTCATCGGCACCTATGCATTATCAGAAGGCTACTACGACGCCTACTACAAAAAGGCTCAACAAATCCGCCGTTTAATCAAACAGGATTTTGAGCGTGCATTGAATCAGTGTGACCTCCTATTTGGACCGACCACGCCGTCCACCGCCTTTGTCATTGGCGAAAAAACCGCTGATCCCATTGCCATGTACCTTGAAGATATTTACACCGTCGCGACGAACATGGCGGGCTTGCCAGGTGGCTCATTCCAAGCGCCTTTAATTGATGGATTACCCTCTGGCTATCAGCTGACAGGACCTGCTTTTGGGGAGGGTGCTATCTTGAATGCCGCGCATCAAATTCAAACAGCGACTGATTGGCACACTTTGCGTCCGGAGAGTTTATAAGATGTACGAAGCAGTCATTGGTCTTGAAGTCCACGTTCAACTCTCAACGGTATCCAAGATTTTTTCAGGCTCATCGACCGCCTTTGGCGCCGAACCCAATACCCAAGCATCCTTGGTTGATTTAGGAATGCCAGGGGTTCTCCCAGTGCCTAACGCTCGGGCCTTTGAAATGGCAGTGAAATTTGGTCTCGCGATCGATGCCGAGATCGGCAAAGAGTCTGTGTTTGATCGGAAAAACTATTTTTATCCAGACCTCCCCAAAGGCTACCAAATCAGTCAGTTTGAGAAGCCAATCGTCGGACCCGGTCGAGTCACAATCACGTTGGATGACGGCACCATAAAAACCATTAACGTGACGCGTGCGCATCTTGAAGAAGATGCTGGAAAAAGTGTTCATGACGCTTTTGATGGCATGACGGGCGTTGATCTCAATCGCGCCGGCACGCCGCTCTTAGAGATCGTCTCTGAGCCAGAACTTCGTTCAGCCAAAGAAGCTGTTGCCTACCTCAAAGTGATCCATTCAATCATTCGGTACCTTGATATTTCCGATGGAAATATGGCTCAGGGCTCGATGCGCTGCGACTGCAATGTCTCAATCCGTCCTCAAGGATCCGAGGTCTTAGGGACTCGGACTGAGATCAAAAACGTCAACTCATTCCGTTTTGTCGAAAAAGCCATTAACACCGAGATTCATCGTCAAATCGAAATTCTTGAGGACGGTGGTCGAGTGATTCAGGAAACACGGTTATATGATCCTGATAAAGATGAAACACGGTCGATGCGTTCAAAAGAAGAAGCGAATGATTATCGCTACTTCCCCGATCCTGATTTGTTGCCTGTGATGATAGACGACAGTTTCATCGAGGCATGTCGGAACACACTTCCTGAGCTTCCCGAGGCGCGGCAGGCGCGTTATATCAAGGACTACGGCATCACAGACTATGATGCCGGCGTGTTAGTCGCTGACCGTGACGTTGCCGACTATTTTGCGGAGGTCGCCGATACCTCAGGTGAAGGTAAACTCGCTGCGAACTGGGTCATGGGGAGTGTCTTGGCCGAACTAAATCAAACGGGAAGTGTGATTACTGAGTTTCCTGTCAGCGCGAAACAACTTGCCGACCTCATCAGTCGCATCAAAGACAACACACTGAATTCAAAAACTGCGAAAACAGTCTTTGAAGCCTTGTTAGCTGGTGAGGGTGAAGTCAATGCCATCATCGAAGCCAAAGGGTTGGTGCAAATGACCGATACCGGTGCCATTGAGGCCATCGTTGATGAGGTCATCCAGGAAAACCCGGATCAGGTGGCGAACTACCGATCAGCGCCTTCCGATAAACAAGGGAAGATGCTCGGCTTCTTTGTCGGGCAGGTGATGAAAAAGTCACAAGGAAAAGCCAATCCACAAGCAGTGAATCAAATTCTTCATTCAAAGCTCGGCAGCTGATCCACAGACTGGGCATGCAGGGTCCTTCCGGTACCGGAAGGACTTCCACTCCATCGTTTTGGCATGAAAACGCAATAAACGACCCACTAAACGGTCAGGCCATCCCAAAAGAACGCCTAGGACTTCAACAGCCTGCAAACTCCCCAATGTACCGACAACAGGCCCAAGCACTCCAGTTTCAGAGCACGTTGGCTCAACTTCTGGGACATCAGGAACCAAACAGGCATAGCAGGGATTGCTCTCCTGCCGGGGATCGATGGTTGTCAGCTGGCCCTCGACACCTAGGGCGGCGGCTGAGACCACAGGTCGCTTGAGCGAAACAGCCAAGCGATTCGCCAAAAACCGCGTCGCAAACCGGTCCGTACAATCAGCGATGCAATCCGATGATGCAATCAGTGAGGACACATTCTGATCATCGGCATGCGCTCTGATCACGTCAACATGAATCCAGGGATTAATCCCCAGAATGCGGTCTTTTGCGGAGTCCACCTTGGATTGGTGGAGACTCGCCTGACTGTGAATCACTTGTCGATGCAGATTGGTCTCATCAACAGTGTCTCCATCGACCAGTGTCAAACGCCCAACACCCGCCGCTCCTAAGTAAAGCGCCAGCGGACTTCCCAGGCCGCCCAAACCAAGGACCACCACATGGGCGCTGCGAAGCCGCTCTTGACCATCGACATCCACGTCAGAAAGGAGAATTTGTCTTGCGTAATGCAGCAGTTCGTCATCAGTCATCATCGTTTTTGCATCCTGGTTACCCGGTCTCGTCCAGCCAGATCTTGATGCGTCTGAATCGAACGCCAACCCGATTCTTCCGCCATCGCTCTGACATCATGGGCCTGACGATGACCATGCTCAAGACATAGATAGCCATTGGGGGTTAAGTGATTCATCCCATCACTGACAATCCGGCCGATCAATTCCAATCCCTGCGCATTCGAGAACAAAGCAACCGCAGGCTCATACAATCGCACGCTCGAATCGATCTCCGGATCATCCCAAGCAATATATGGTGGATTCGCAGTCACCAGATCATAGCAATCAAGCCCGTCAAACAAATCTGCTTGATAACAATCCACAGACAGTCCAAGTGCCTGAACATTTTCCTTGGCACACTGAACTGCATCGATCGACAGATCACTGAGTGTGACATTACAGTTTGGATGACGAGTTTTTAAGGCGATTCCGACAGCACCGGATCCTGTACAGAGGTCATGGATGGTGTTGAGATCATTGTGTTCGATCAACTGCGACGCGGTTTCGACAAGGGTCTCCGTATCAGGTCTCGGGATCAATACCTGAGGTGATACCGAAAGCCTTAAGCCGTCAAAATCAACAACACCCAAAATATAGGCAACCGGCTCACCGGCTTGGGTACGTTGCGCCACCTGATACAATCTTCCAATCACCGCCTCTGACAGCGCTTGATCCGCTTGAAGCATTTGCTCGGTGAGTGACAATCCCAGAATCTCTGAGATCACCAACTGTTGCTCACTACTGCTCCAAGCTGCCGCTCGAATCGGATCCGAGCGAAGCACTTCCGCTAAGGTCATGCGCCAGTATCAAGGCCTGCGAGAAGCTCGGCTTGATACTCCTGAACCAGAGGGTCAATGATCATTTGACAAGCACCGTCCATCATTTCATCGAGACGATACAGTGTCAGATTAATGCGATGGTCTGTCACACGACCCTGCGGAAAATTGTAGGTTCGAATGCGCTCCGAGCGATCACCTGAGCCAACTAGCGACTTCCGCTCACTGGCTTCTTTCGCTTGATGCTCTTGACGAGCAGCATCCTCAAGACGCGCCTGGAGTAGACTCAGTGCTCGAGCCTTATTCTTGTGTTGCGAGCGCTCGTCCTGACACTCAACAACCACTCCAGTCGGAATGTGTGTGATCCGAATGGCTGAATCGGTCTTGTTGACATGCTGCCCTCCGGCACCACTGGCTCGAAAGGTATCAATTCGTAAGTCTTTCGTGTCAATGGTGGTTTCGGCCATTGGGTCTGCTTCAGCCATGACAGCCACTGTGCAGGCGGAAGTGTGCACACGACCTTGAGATTCAGTAGCGGGAACGCGTTGCACGCGATGCGCGCCTGACTCGAATTTTAGTCGGCCATAGACGCGATCACCCGCAACTTTCATGATGACTTCTTTATAGCCACCGAGCTCTGCCTTGGACTCTGACAACACCTCAGCTTTCCATCCTTGATTCTCTGCAAACTTCAAGTACATCCGTGCGAGGTCACCGGCAAATAATGCTGCCTCATCGCCTCCTGTGCCTGCACGAATTTCCAGAAACGCACTCCGTGAATCCGCTGGATCTTTGGGCACTAAAGCAATTTGCAGATCCGCATCGAGCGACTCAAGTTCTACCCGTATCTCAGGGATTTCGCTCTCTGCTAACTCCTTCATCTCCGCATCGTCACCCGCGAGGTAACTGTCGAGATCTTTGAGATCTGCCGTTAAGCTCCGTCGACGCTGAACCAGCTGAACCACCGGCTCAATCTCACTGTATTCCTGCGAATAGGCAACAAATTGCTTTTGATCACTGATCACCTCTGGGTCAGCAAGCAAGGCAGACAGTTCCTCGTGTCGGTCAACAAGTTGATCCAACCGATTGATCAATGATGGTTTCAATCAGAATCCTCTGTTTCATCTATCGAAAAAAGGCGATGCGTCGCATCCAGAAGTGAAAGATCGCCTTGCTCAGCGGCACTTCGTAAAGCGACAGTTGGCGCATGGAGAAATTTGTTCGTCAGGTTACGGCTTAGTTGCGTCAATACGTCTGCCGCCGGCTTCCCAGACTCCAGTGCTTTTAACGCGCGAGCCAACTCTTGTTCGGACAAATCCTGAGTACCATCGCGAAGTTGTTTAATCGTATCGACTGCACGATATCCTCGAATCTCTCGCTGCCAATCGTCCAACGCTTCACGGATCAAAGCGTCCGCATGTCTGGCCGCTTCCTGACGCTGCTCTAACCCTTCTTCAACCACGGCCTGCAAATCATCGACCGTGTAGAGGTAGACCGAATCGATCTCTCCCACTTCAGGCTCGATATCCCGAGGAACAGCCAAATCCACCATAAACATCGGTTTGTGGCGCCTGACTTTTTGGGCTCGTTCAACCATCCCCTTGCCTAATACAGGCACCGAAGCGCCAGTTGATGCAATGACGATGTCTGCATGCTGAATGCGATCGCCTAATTCTGTCAGCGGCCAGGCATGGCCATCAATCGAAGCCGCTAAAATTTCCGCATTCGCCAGCGTGCGGTTCACGACATCGGTCCCACGAACACCTTGGCCATTTAAATGTTCGGCAACCAACTGAATTGTTTCACCAGCACCCACTAAGACCACTTTACAGGAGGCAAGATCAGAAAAAATTCGGCTCGCCAAATTCACCGAGGCGTACGCCACGGAGACAGGATTTCGACCGATTGCAGTCTCGGTGCGCACTCGTTTTGCGACCGATAGGACTTTTGAAAAGGCTTGCTCAAGTTCGGTTCCACAGGTCAGGGCATCCCGAGCCGTTCGGATCGCATCCTTGAATTGACCCAATATCTGAGGCTCACCCAACACCAACGAATCGAGGCCAGATGCAACTCGCATCATGTGTTGCGCGGCTTTCAGGTGTTTAAACGAGTAGATATGGGGAGCTAAAGCGTCGGCTTCTACTGCGTGATAACTCGCGAGCCACTGAATCACTTCTGGTTCATTCTCACCGTCAATCGCTAAAAAGAGTTCCGTTCGATTACAAGTCGATAAAATCGCACCCTCGCGGACACCCGGAAACTCTTTGGTCAGTTCCGCCAAAGCATCAGGAAGCCGCTGCGCATCAAAAGCAACCTGCTCACGCAGTTCGACTGGCGCCGTGGTATGGTTAAGCCCGAGAGTTAAAAGAGCCATTTAAGAAAACGATGAAACCCATATCTAAACAGTGGCCGGATTGTAGCAGAGCTTGCGTGCTCTTGGTCCTCCTAACCATTGCTGGCTGTCAGCCGATAGGCACCTTACAGACGGAATCCGCCGATCGTGCGATGGAAAGCGTGATCGAATCGGCACAACCTCGCGAGATCCAAACGCCAGCAGGCCTCATTTTGCTGGCCGAAGCTGAACTGACCGCTGGAAATCTAGATCAAGCGATTCATCTGTATCTCAAGGCGGCGGCCAAGAGCACGAACCCAGAAGTTGCCGAACGAGCGGCCTTTCTTGCTCGACAAGCTGGATCCGATGTTCAAATTGAACAGGCACTTGATCGCTGGAAAGCCATTGATCCAAATTCACGAGGTGCTCTGGAAGCCTCGATTATTTTCAACGCTGAGCGGAGTCGGCTGGACGCACTCGACGAGTCACTGACTCAGCTGTTCGCGTTAGAACCTAACTATCGCGCGCACTGGTTGGCAAGCTTCTGGGCTGGACTGGACCCTGATCGCCAAATGGCATTTTTAAATGCACTCACGCGAGTTGGAAGTCAGTCGGACAATGGTTCATTAGCAATGGTTGTCACCGAAGCCAAAAATCGAGTCGCTGAGCAGACAGGGACTGACTGGCTCGACGCATGGATCGAGTCCCACGTGCCGCCAGCCAATGTCGTTCTGTTTCGGTCACGCCTTGAATTACCGGATCTCCAACGGGCTATCGCATTTGTCGAACGCTTCACGGAGGTGACGAGCGACCTCAACGTCCGAGCTCAATTGGCGCGCTGGCATGGTCTTGAGGGGAATCGAGAAACAGCTCTTTCCATTCTTCGCTCGGTGATTGAAGAAGACGGAAATCGATATCCAGATTTACTGACCCTCGGTCTGCTCGAGATGCAGGCAGGCAACCTTGACACCGCAGAGAAGCACCTCAAATCCTTGCTCGCATCCGAGCAGTATCGTTCCAATGCCTACTATCACTTGGGCGAAGTCGCGATTCAAAACAACCAAGATGATTTGGCGATCGACCGTTTCTTGCGCGTCGATCGAAGTGAGCTTGTCATTGAGGCCAGAAAACAATTGGCCAATCTAGCCATCAAACAACAGACACCGGATCAGGCCCATCGATGGTTCTCGGAGGCCCGACTACTGTTCCCGAATTTCAAGCACGAGCTCTATCTGGCCGAAGCACAATTTCAAACGGCCAATCGGATGGCCGATGCAGCGATTCCAGTACTGACTGAAGCATTAATGCGTGAACCAGAGAGTGTCGAAATCCTGTACACGCGCGCACTCGCCTATGAACAATTAAACGATATTAGAGGCGCAGAAAATGATCTTCGACAAATTCTTGAGCTCAAGCCGAACGATCCGGATGCGTTGAATGCTCTCGGATACACACTGGCCGATCGAACTGATCGATATGAAGAAGCACTCGGTTTGATCGAAAGTGCGCTCGCACAAAAACCAGAATCTGCCGCCATTCTGGATTCCATGGGCTGGGTGCTGTTGAAACTCGGACGCCTTGATGAGGCTGAGCCTTACTTTGTCAAAGCCTGGGAAATGATCCAAGATCACGAAATCGCTGCACACTATGGTGAACTTCTTTGGCGACTCGGCCAACAGCAAAAAGCCCGCGAAATTTGGGATATAGGCTATGAATCGACGCCAGAAAGTGACAAGATTCGCGACACAATACAACGGTTAACAAATTCGTGAAGCATTTCATTGTCACTCTTCTCATTAGTACAACCCTGACCGGTTGCTCTCTCATGCCATGGTCGTCAGACGATGATGCTGAGATTTTGACGTTTCTTCCCGCAGATCAGTTAAACCAGTGGGACCTGACCGCCAAGTTTTCAGTCTCCTCCGCTGAAGGAACCGAATCTGGCAGTATTCGCTGGATCCTGAACCCATCAGAAGAGCGCTTAGATGTGCTATCGCCGACGGGATCAGTTGTTGCACAACTGACGGTGACTGAATCAGAAGCACGTCTGAAGACCGACGACCGCGAAACCGTGGCAAAAGATGCTGACACTCTGTTTCGTGAAGTCATGGAAATCTCACTACCTGTGAATGCCTTGCGCTACTGGGTGCGCGGTCTCGACGCGCCAAATATGCCCCTGGAATCGGTCGAGAAAGACGGTGAAGGTCGCATCACAGAGCTGGCTCAAGACGGATGGCAACTGGCCTACAATGGCAATATTTCGATCGAATCGGGCTCACATCGATTTGAAGTACCAAGACGTCTGACTGCAACTCGTGGAGGCGTCGAAATTCGATGGGCCAGTACTGAATGGCAGGCCATCACCAAGTAACTCAACCCTCAACCTTGCTTGAAGGTGGCGTTCAAGCTGCCGCTCCCGCAAAGATCAATCGATTTCTCCATATCGTCGGACGTCGATCTGATGGCTATCACCTGCTCGAAACTGGTTTTCAATTTGTGCAATGGTGTGACTGGATCCATTTTCGTCCAACTGAGAATCCAGGGATCCACCTGCTTCATGACCCCCTAGAACTTGGCGAACAGAACCTCGTGTTTCAAGCAGCCGCTCAGGTACTCGACCAAACCTCTCACGGTGTCGAAATTCTGATTGAAAAACATCTTCCATCCGGCGGTGGTCTAGGCGGCGGATCATCAGATGCAGCAACAACCTTGGTTGCCTTAAATGACATCTTTCATCTCGGGCAGTCCAACGAGGCGCTGCAAGCGATTGGACTCAGGCTTGGCGCGGATGTTCCTGTCTTTATTTTTGGATCCAGTTGCTTTGCCAAAGGTGTTGGCGAGAAATTCACAGAAGTGCATTGGCCGGGGACTCAAGTTTTGATTGCCGATCCGCAAATTCATGTGTCAACACAGGGAATTTTCCAGCATCCAAAGTTGACAAGAGATACCCCCTCTTGCAGAATCCGCGCCTCGCAGTTGGATACAACACACAACGATTGCGAATCACTTGTCCGAGACATCCATCCGGCCATTGACCGTCTGATGGATCAATTACAAGTGTTCGGGGAGCCGAGACTCACGGGAACAGGCGGATGCGTGTTCGTCGTCGATCCGGTCAACGCCGACTCGGCCGAAGCCATCATTGGTGATGCTGCAACGGTTCAAGTTGGTCTCCTGAGTCATCGATCAATGTTGTATACTTGCGGCGCAAACGCGTAACTGGGGTGTGGCCAAGTGGTTAAGGCAGCGGGTTTTGATCCCGCCATTCGTAGGTTCGAATCCTACCACCCCAGCCATTTTCAAACCGCTCGACGCTCAAGGAGTCACCCGTGGCCCAACTGATGTTGTTCTCCGGTAACGCCACACCAGAGTTATCCAAAAAAGTATCTGATTACCTCGCCGTTCCGCTGGGTAATGCCAGTGTTGGTCGTTTTTCTGATGGTGAAATCGCTGTCGAAATCGTCGAAAATGTGCGCGGGCAAGATGTCTTTGTCTTGCAATCAACCTGTGCGCCAACCAATGACAATTTAATGGAATTGGTGGTGTTGTGTGATGCATTGCGTCGCGCATCCGCATCACGAATCACCGCAGTCGTCCCCTACTTCGGCTATGCCCGCCAAGATCGACGTCCACGCTCCGCTCGTGTTCCGATCACGGCAAAGGTGGTGGCTGACATCATGGTCGGAGTTGGAATCGACCGAGTGTTAACCGTTGATCTGCATGCCGACCAGATCCAAGGGTTTTTCGATGTCGCCGTTGATAACATTTATGCCACCCCTGTGATGCTCGACGATATCCAACGCAAACAACCCAAAGATGCGGTAGTCGTCTCCCCTGATATTGGCGGCGTGGTTCGCGCTCGCGCGATGGCTAAACAGTTAGATAGCGATCTCGCAATTATTGATAAGCGTCGCCCAGCCGCCAACCAGGCCGAAGTCATGAACATTATTGGTGAAGTCAGCGGCCGCACCTGTTTGATCGTTGATGACATCGTCGACACGGCAGGCACGCTGTGTAATGCAGCCAAAGCACTGAAAGAAGAAGGTGCTAAAGAAGTTGTCGCCTATTGTACGCACCCGGTCTTGTCCGGTCGTGCGCTTGAAAATTTGAAAGACAGCGCGCTTGACGAATTAGTGGTTACTGATAGTATCCCCGTCCCCGCTGCGATCATGGACACCGGCCGTGTCCGCGTGATCACCATTGCAGAACTACTGGGCGAGGCTGTACGCCGCGTCAGTAATGAGGAATCCATCAGCGCGATGTTTCGCTAACTGAGGATTGAAGAACGTTTTACTGGTCGAAGTAAAACGGAGACATTGAAGGAGAATGAAATGTCTGATTATCGCTTGTCCGCGCAGTCGCGCGAAGAAGCAGGGAAAGGTTCGAGCCGCCGCCTGCGTCGACTAGAAGGTCTTGTTCCAGCCATCGTGTACGGTGGAAAGAACGCGCCCAAGTCGATTCAATTGGCTCATAAAGATCTGAAGCGTGCTCTTGAAGAAGAGGCTTTCTACTCATCGATCATCACTCTTGAGATTGATGGAAAAGATGAGCCCGTGATCTTAAAAGCGCTTCAACGTCATCCAGCAAAGCCTGTGGTTTTGCATGCTGACTTCCAGCGAGCATCTGCGAACACTGTCCTTAAAGTTCACGTTCCTGTGCATTTCTTGAACGAAACAACCTGTAAGGGTGTGAAGTTGCAAGGTGGTGTCATTCACCACGATGCGGTGGAAATCGAAGTGTCGTGCTCGCCAAAAGATTTGCCAGAATTCATTGAAGTTGATTTGGCTGACATGGAACTGGATCAGGTGATTCACTTGTCAGACATCAAAGCACCAAAAGGCGTGACCTTTATTGCTTTGGCCCACGATTCAGACCTTCCAGTCGTGAGCATTCACAAAGCGAAGGGCGCATCAGCTGATTCAGAATCAGCTGCTGGTGCAGCAGAAGGTGAGTCTGAAGGCGGCGAGTGAGCACCTACAAGCTCATCATAGGACTCGGGAATCCGGGTCCTGAATACGCAGAAACCCGGCATAATGCCGGGTTTTGGCTGTTAGACGCCCTCGCAAAGCAAACCTCGACCTCTTTGATGGCTAACGCTAAATTTTTCGGCCTCGCTGGCAAGGGGTTTGTGGGCGCCCATGCGATTCATTTGCTCAAACCAATGACTTTCATGAATCGCTCTGGACAGAGCGCACTGGCAGTTGCCCAATTTTACAAAATCGAACCGGCCGAAATCCTCGTGATTCACGATGAGCTTGATATTGAACCCGGGCAGATTCGTCTCAAACAAGGCGGTGGCCACGGAGGTCATAACGGCTTGCGTGACCTCCATCGTGTGTTTGGCCCGGACTATGCGAGAGTTCGGGTCGGTATTGGTCATCCGGGGCATAAATCCAAAGTTCACGGATATGTCTTAGGAAAAGCGACCGCGGAACAGCGCGGACAGATTGATGAGGCGATGGATCACACCCTCAATTTTATTCACGACATCGTTCAAGGCACTTGGGATCAAGCCATGAACGCCTTGCATCAGCGCTAAAGGAGACAGCATGGGTTTTAAATGCGGCATTGTTGGATTACCCAACGTTGGTAAATCCACACTTTTTAATGCATTAACGAAAGCCGGTATCGAAGCGCAGAACTTCCCTTTCTGCACGATTGAACCCAATGCAGGCGTTGTTCCAATCCCAGATCCACGACAAGACCAACTCGCAGCCATCGTCAAACCAGAGCGTGTCGTACCGACGACGATGGAATTTGTCGACATCGCGGGTCTCGTGGCGGGAGCCTCTAAGGGGGAAGGACTTGGGAATCAGTTTTTGGCCAATATCCGGGAGACTGATGCGATCGCTCATGTGGTTCGTTGCTTCGACGATGAGAATATTGTGCATGTGGCCGGAAAAGTCGATCCAGCATCAGATATTGAAGTCATCAATACAGAACTTGCCTTGGCTGATCTTGAGACCGTTGAGAAACAGATGCATAAGGCTCAAAAGCAAGCCAAAGGCGGCGACAAGGATGCTAAGGCCTTGATGACGGTCTGCGAAAAGATTTTACCTCACTTAAATGAAGGCAGGCCTGTTCGATCGGCCGATCTCTCCGATGATCAGATGGATGTCGTCGCAACGCTCCACCTGCTGACTATTAAGCCGACGTTGTATATTGCAAACGTGGCGGAAGATGGCTTTGAAAATAATCCATGGCTGGAAACGGTTCGAGCAATTGCAGCCGCTGAAAACGCTGAGGTTGTTCCGATCTGTAATAAGATCGAATCAGAAATCGCTGAACTCGAAGACGACGAGAAAGCCGAATTTCTTGAAGAGCTAGGGCTTGCTGAAGCAGGTCTTGATCGAGTGATTCGTGCGGGTTATGCGCTATTAGGTCTACAAACGTATTTCACAGCGGGTGTGAAAGAAGTTCGCGCATGGACCATCCCGGTTGGCGCCACCGCCCCTCAATCCGCCGGAAAAATCCACACGGATTTCGAAAAAGGCTTCATTCGAGCAGAAGTGATCGCATTCGATGATTTTGTGGCTTTAGGCGGCGAGCAAGCGGCTAAAGATGCAGGTAAATGGCGACTCGAAGGGAAAGATTACGTTGTCAAAGATGGTGACGTTATTCATTTCCGTTTCAACGTCTAAACTTTGACAGAGGTGAGAAACTTCAGTATCTTTCGCGCCTCTTCTGAATGGCTATGTAGCTCAGCTGGTTAGAGCACAGCACTCATAATGCTGGGGTCGCAGGTTCAAGTCCCGCCATAGCCACCATTTTTCTTAAAAAATATCAGATAGATAGACAATTTCTTCATTTAAATCAGTAGTATAGTGAAACCTATACTACAATTTGGCTGTAAATCGCACTTATCAGTCGTAATCTAGAGACGCGGTAATTACCGGTTTAGCCAAGATCAAATTGCCGATTGCAGTGTGGAAAATAAACTCTTAATTACTTTTCATCGGGAATACGGACGAGATACGAACTACTTAAAACCACCCCGCCCGCTATGGCGAAGGCAACTGTAAGACTGGTCTCGCCCGCTAGCACACCCCATAAAAAAGCGCCGACCCCATTTGCCCCATAAATAACAACGTGGAAGAGAGCCTGCGCTCGACTGCGGTACTCATTCTCGCTAATGACCTGAATAGAAGCGCTCAGTGAAGATAGCACCATCAGCCAACAAGCACCGCAAATACCTATGGCTAACTCAGATACCAAAGGGAATTCGGATAGAAACAACATAAATAACGCGATAGCGAACACTCTAAACGTCCAACGCAGATATCGCGCATAACCGACTTTACTGACGAACAAGGATTGCAAAAGAGCACCAACGATGGCCCCGATCCCAAAAAGAGAAAGTAAAAAGCCGTAACCCATTGCACCAGTGTCAAACAGCTCAACTGCAAGCAAAGGAAGAAGGGCCAAAACGATAACAGCGGAAATATTAAATAAGCCCGCGGAAAAATAGATCCACAACAACCTTTTATTTGACGACACATAAACAAAACCGTCAGCAATCAACCTAAGGATCCTGCTTCCAGATTTCAGGGTTTCAGTCGGCTCAGGCATCGTACGAGCGAATAAAAGAAGTCCCAGGTTCGTGAGAATAGTAGACAAGAGCGCGATCAAGGGATTGGACATAGCCAGCATGATACCGCCTACCGCCGGACCAATAGACCGAGCTAAGTTAAATCCAACACTATTAAACGCCACAGCTTGTTTCAGCTGATTTTTAGGTGCGATAAGCGCTGTGTAGCTTTGCCAACAAGGATTTAAACACGCTCTACCAAAACCAATAATCGCGCTAAGAGCGAGAATGGATAATGGTGTCAAAGAGCCAACCCATATTAATATGGCGACAGTGCAAAAACCTGATAAGACCAACAGCTGCGAAAGAATAATCACAGCGCGACGGCCGTATAAATCGGCGACTGCACCGGCAGGGATCGCAAAGAAAAGGACCGGAATAGACAAGCAGGTTTGTACTAATGCCACCATCTCCGGACGACCGTCAATTTCAACCATAAGCCAGGTTGAAACGACCCAATAAATCATCCAGCCAATGTTGGCTAAAAAGCCAGAAATCCAATAGCGGCGGTAAGCGCGTTCACGGAAAAGATCAATCCCAAAAATCACTGTGCACGCGCCTTTATGTACCGCTATTTCAAGAGTTTCGCACCTTCTTAATTAACGGTGTCATGACTACAAGAACAACCAAACTAATGAGCACCAGACTTGTAGTACTCTTGGTCAAAATCGCCCAATCACCCAATCCAATCGTAAGCGCAAGTCTCAAATTCTCTTCAGCGAATGAACCAAGAATCAGACCTAAAACTACCGGCGGTAAAGGAAATTTGAGTTTATCAAAAGCAATACCTATAGCCCCGAATATTAACATCAGATACACGTCAAACATGCGTTCGTTAATTGAGTAGACCCCGATAAACATCAACACAACTATTAAGCTACCAAGCAATGGCCTGGGAAGCTTTAAAAGCTGAGCAAAACTATTTGTCGCCAACGATCCGCCCAAAAAGATAAGAAGAATGGCACCAAAGAGAAATTGCCACATAAATCCAAACACAATGTCGGGGCTTTCTCTAAACAGCATAGGCCCCGGCTGTAGACCATGGATTAAAAGACCACCCAACATAATTGCAGCCACCGCGGTACCTGGAATGCCAAGAGTCAACGCTGGTATCAAGGCAGATGCAGTATCTGCATTATTTGATGTTTCGGCAGCAGCAACCCCTTCTGGCTCGCCCTTGCCCCAGTCATCAGGGTTTTTGCTATTCCTCTTCGCTTCGTTGTACGACAAGAAAGCAGCCATGGACCCACCAGCCCCTGGAAGAATTCCAATCCAAATACCTATCAAACTTGATTTAATCCAAGTCTTCCAAAACCGAAGCATCTTCGGTATCGCGACCCAAATAGATTCAGTCTGGTCTTTGTCGTACTTGAATTGACTTGTATCTAGCTGAGTTTGTAAAAGGTCGACTACGGGTGGCATCGCATACAAACCAACCAGAAGCACAACAATATGTATCCCGTCTAGCAGCTCGAAAAACCCAAACGTGAACCGATCAGTCCCGTTTACCGTATCTGTACCCACCAGTGAAACCAAAATTCCGAAGCAAGCGGCAACAAGCCCTTTCACTAAATTTCCACCAAGCAAAAAAACGATGCTCAATAAGCCGACTACTGCAATCCAGAACATCTCAGCTGGGCCAAATAACAAAGTGACCTGCGCTAACGGTGGAGCCAGAAGCATCAAAGATAAAGCACTCGCGATACCACCGATTGCCGAAGATACGACTGCAACTTGAAGCGCTTCGCCACCGCGACCCTGCTGCGCCATCGGGAACCCATCAAAGGTGGTCGCAACAGCTGCTGGCGTGCCGGGTATTTTCAACAGCACAGCGGGAATTGCACCGCCATACATGGCGCCATTGTATATTCCTGCCATCAACCCAAGTGCTACGAGCGGATCAAGCCCGAAGGTAAATGGAATGAGAACTGAGATTGCCATCGTTGCACTCAGTCCAGGCATTGCACCGACGCAGATACCAGCTAAAACGCCAAAGACAATCGCTAGAAAATTTTCTGGTTGAAGGACACCTGGAAGCGCCATGATTAACATTTCATACATAGCGAACGTCCTTACCCAAAGATCCCAAGCGGGAAATCTTTCATCATAATAAAATCAAATAAGCCGTAGATTGTGAGCGAAACAATCGCTGTAGCAACAGCAAGCATCCTGAGATTCTTGTAACCAAATAAATATGCAATCAGGGGCAACCCAATCACGAGTGTTGGGTAGAAGCCAACCAAGTCGACTGAAATCACAAAGCCGACCATAACTAAATATGCATTTCCAGAGGCGATCGTAATCGTAGACTTTGCACCATCAGCTGAAGACTGATCAGAAATGATCAACAGAATACTCAACAAAATTAAGCTGATTATCATCGTAAGAGGCAGTAATGCAGACTCAGGCTTAAACCCCCAAGCTTCAGCACCCAAATAAACACATGCCCCTATCAATACGATGCAAACAGCAGTCAGGGGTCGTAATGGTCGATTCACAATAAACCTCAAAAAAGGGGGTGAAAATTCACCCCCAAGTCAGCCTCAGATTATTTCCAAGGAGTGCTTTCCCAGATCTTCTTCGCGATCTCCAACTGTTCGCCGTTCAGCGTTTGGAAATCGTCACCCACAGAAATCGAAGTCGGGTTACCCGTTTCTTTCATCTTCTTGAGAAACTCAGGGTCCTTACCCACTTTCTCCATTGCCGCGAGCAGCTTAGCCTCAACATTTTTAGGTAACCCTGCAGGAGCAACTACCCCTCGCATAGAACCGTTCACGATGTTAAATCCCTGCTCTTTTAGGGTTGGTAATTCAGGAGCGAATGACGAACGCTCTGCAGTAGCAACGCCGAGAACATTCAGCTCATCTCGGAACTTCACAACTTCTGAAATATTCAAGATGCCTGCGGCAACGTGGCCACCCATAATCGCTGTGCGCGCCGGAGCCGATCCCTTAAATGGAACAATCGTGTATTCCGCATCAGCGAGTGCAGAAAACTTTGTTAACGCAATGTGATCGTCACCACCAAGTGATGACATTCCCACCGTGATCGCACGAGGAGTTTCTTTTGCCGCTTCAACGAACTGCTTTAATGACGTAATCCCACTCTTCTTAGATGTAACAATCACGTTAGGATCATCAACGAAGTTCGCAAGATATGTGAAGCTGTCTGCTCCAATTTCAGTTGGTCGATCCAAAGTGCGCGCCATCATTCCAGGTAGGTTGAATGTACCTAATGTATATCCGTCGGGGTCTGATTTTGACACTTGCGTGACGGCAATCATCCCACTCGCACCAGGCATATTTTTAACAACAACGGACGCGCCGTTACCCAAATGTTTCTCGATGAACGGAGCAACATTACGCGCCATTACATCAGTGCCACCCCCTGCTTTATATCCAACAAGGATGGTGATTGGCTTTTCAGGATACTCCGCTAACGCAATCCCTGAAGACAGCAACAATGCTCCAAACATAGCCAACTTTTTCTTAAACATAACTCACTCCTAATTATCTAATTTGAGTTAATTTTTATTTAGGGAATTCACAACCCTTTTCACGAAGGGCTTTATCAACCCAAGAACGATCATTGGTCTTTGCCTTAATCGCTTCCATCTGCTTCTCCTCCGCCGATTGCTTGGCAAGAGTGTCTGCGAGAACTTGTTTAGTCATCTCAATCGGAACTGAGACCACTCCATCAGAGTCACCCAAGATTAGGTCACCGGGATTTACAACCATGCCATCGAGAGAGATGCTCACATTGATTTCTCCAGGGCCATCCTTGTATGGGCCTCGGTGGTTTATTCCGGATGCAAAGGTTGGGAGGTTTACTGACTTAAAAGCGTCTGCATCGCGAATAGCTCCATAAATGACAAACCCAGCAATACCGCGATTAATGGCGTGGGCTAGCATTAACTCACCCATCAATGAATTCGTAAGATGTCCGTCACCATCGACGACAATGACATCCCCTGGCACGGCCATATCAATTGCTTTATGAAGCATTAAATTATCACCAGGCCTAACCCTCACCGTAAGAGCTGGACCCGCTAAGACACCCGATGTATGCATTGGTAACAAGCGAGGACCTCCTCCCTGTAGCCGGCCCATCGTGTCCGATACATTTGCGACCGGCAAAACTTTGAATTGAGCAACAATGTCATCAGAGACTTTCCGCTCTCTTTCACAAATTCGAAATCCAATATTCAACTTAATATTCCCTAGTTAAGGCTGTTGCACTGCTTGTGCGCTGAGGTGCTTGTGGTTAACAACCAAAGATGATTCAAGAGAATGTCCATCAAGAATGGCAATGACATTCTGAACGGCTCTTAACGCTACTCGTCTATTTGCAGCAATTGTGACTCCGCCAACATGGGGAGATACGACAATTCTGGATTCATCAAGAAATGGATGATTCGTGGCTATAGGCTCAATAGCAAACGTATCCAACCCTGCACCAGCGAGATGTTCCATCTTTATCGATGCTAGAAGAGCGGCCTCATCAATCAACCCGCCACGAGCCGTGTTTACGATCAGAGAACCCTGCGGCATTAGCGCCAGCGTCTTTTCATTGACGACATTTCGAGTAGCATCATTCAGCGGTGCATGCAGACTCATGATGTCGGCCTGAGCAAAAAGCTCATTAATACAATTGCAGCGAGTAACACCAAAAGCGTCAAATACTGCATCCTCAGCAAATGGATCGTATCCGATTAACCGAAGCCCAAATGCTCTAGCTAGGTTAGCCGTCGCCTGCGCTATCGCTCCCATGCCGAACAAACAAAACGTTCGCCCATTAAGCTCATAACCTTTGAAGTTTGGCTTATCCCAATGCCCATCTCTAACTCGGTTATCCAACACGCAGATCTTTTTAGTGACGGCCAGAACTAATGCCATCGTTTGCTCTGCAACTGAAATTGCATTTGCACCCAGCGATATACAGACAGGTACGCCATGCGCAGTAGCTGCAGCGACATCGATGTTGTCGACACCCACACCATGCTTAGCAATCACTTCAAGATCTGGGAGAGCTTTTCTGATCGCATCTCTATTGAGTTGCCCCATCCGGGAAATAATGGCGTTTGGGCGATATTCGGATATCTGTAATTCAAGATCGGAGCCTTGGGAATATGCGCCAGCAAAAACTACCGAGCAATTATGTTGCTCTAAAAGATTGATTGCAGCCTCATCGAGCGATGGGCCTGTGACCAATACCAGGCGTGGCATGTACTCATCCTTCTTATTTAATTGAGATGAGTTATAACAGAGAGAATTACTTCACAAAAACGAGTAATTTTTGTTATTAAATGAAGATTATCTTTATCTACTGAGTGGCACTGATGCGTCATTTGAATGGGAAAACATCGGCTTCCCTCGAATGTTCAGGTGAGGCGGGAATTTCGCTCTAAGGATCGTCCCGGTATCGGATTCAGTGATAAACAGAGTATCCAAATTCTCTCCACCAAAAGCACAGTTGGTTGTGCCTAAACCCAACGGTGAGCGAACGACAGCGATAGCCCTACCTAATTCATCATGAATCCAAACGAGCCCCATACCGGTCTGACATACCACCAAACCATTAGTATCGGTTAGAGCCAATCCATCAGGCCCAGCCCTACCGCCTGAGAACTGAATAAATAACCCTGCCTTGTTTACGCGCCCAGAGCTCGCTATAGGTAACCGCCAAATAGCATTGGCACGAGTCACGGCCAATAGAAGAACTTTTTCATTGAGGTCAAAAACGAGCCCATTAGGGCTTGGAACTTTATCAATCAGACAATCTAGACTGCTTCCATCCCACCTGAATACCCGTCCCGACGGATCATGTAATCCAGTTTGCCCCTGGTCCGTAAAATAGAGATGCCCTCGGTGGTCAAAAAACAGATCATTGCAGCCCTTAAATCCTTCTGTATCACAGTCGCGCAAAGCATGGGATACATCGCCTGTATCAGGGTCCAATCTCATGATCCCATTTTGATAGTCAGCTAAGAATATAGAGCCATCTGAATGAATTTTCAGACCATTGGGCTGACCATCATAATTTGCGACTTGCTCGATATTACCGGCTGGATCAGCCCTGAATACCTGACCAAAGGGAATATCCACAAAGTACAGATTCCCGCTCCTATCAAACGATGGTCCTTCGATAAAACTATCGACCGCAGAGCCGCCTCTATTTTTTTCCGCCCAATAAGAAAACTGGCCCGTTCTACGTAAATGCGAAGGAAGCTCTGTAAATACTTCTGCATCAATGATCACTGGTTCAGGGGGCGGATAGGTAAACATGGGTTAACCACCGAATGTTACAGCTGGCAAGAAAAGTGCAATTTCAGGGAATGTTATCATCAAGACTAAAAACACTAGAATAATCGAGAAAAACGGAATAGTTCCTGCCACGACATCTTCGACTTTGACAACTTTAGAAGAGCTGGCAACGACAAACAGAATGACTCCAAGCGGAGGGGTTAACTGTCCAAGCTCAATCAGAATAACCACGAAGATACCGAACCAAATTGGATCAATTCCAAGAGCGAGCAACGCTGGGAAAAGAACGGGAACAATGATTGCAATCATTCCCAAACCTTCCATAAAACAGCCTAGGATTCCGAACATCAGCATCACGACGAGCAAGAAAGTCCAGCGCGACACGTTAGCCTCTTGTAGAAACCCAACAAGCTCCTCTCCCGCACCAGATAGTGCCGTCCCATAGGCAAAAATCATCGAAGCGAAAACGACAAATAAAATATTACCTGTCATAACGAGAGTCTTCGACACTGCTTGATCGACCAAAGCCCAAGAAAACTTACCGTAGATCATGGCGATGAGAGATGCACCCAATACACCGATTGCACCAGCCTCAGTTGGGGTAGCCACACCTCCGTAAATACTCCCCAAGACTACAAAAATAAGAACGCCAAATGGCAATATGTCGAGAAGCGCTCTAGCTAAATCAGACGTCGAGGATACTGAAGTCTCAGAAGGAACCAGCTGAGGTTTCAATTTAACCCTCAAAGCAATAAACGCCATGTAAAGCAATGCAAGGAGAACCCCGGGGACAATGCCTGCAGAAAATAATTGCGCAACAGAGGTCTCGGTAAACGTTGAATAAATGATCATCGTGATCGAAGGCGGAATTAATATGCCTAACGTACCGCCTGCGGCCAGTGAGCCAGCAACCAAGCGCTTGTCGTAACCTCGACCAGATAGCTCAGGCAATGCAACCGTCGACATCGCAGCGGCTGTTGGAGAACTACCGCCGGATATCGCAGCAAAGATGCCACTCCCCACGATATTTGTGTGCAGAAGTCCTCCCGGCAACTTCCTAACGAATGGAGCAACACCACTATAGAGACGACCACTTAGACCTGCGCCTAGCAGGATCTCAGCCATAAAGATGAAAAGTGGAATCGCCGCCAATGTAAAACTGTTTGCCGCCCCCCAACTCACAATTCCTAGGGCTTTAAGGCCAGAAAACCCTTTGATAAAAACGATGTAGGCAAGTCCCGCTGAGGCGACAGCAAACTGTACCCACATGCCGCAAACGATTAAGCTGATCAACAACAGAAAAACGACCAGTGTATCCATCTAAGAATCGTCCTCTGCGCGATGAAGTTTCAGTAGCTTTTCCACAATAAAAATCGAGATCAAGCTAAATCCCACAGGCATAGCGATTTGCGGAATCCAAAGGGGCGTTCTTAAAACCGTCGCTGCAAATTTCCCTCTTTCGAAAGAACTCAGTGTGAATCCAGCCATCTTCCAAACCAAGATCAGGCACGTTATGAGAGCGATCAAATAAAACAAAATTTCTAAATTCTTACGTGCCGAGAGCGTAAAACGGTCGATTAGAACGCGAACCCTGAACAGATGACCTGACCTCAGCGAGATTGCACCCCCAAATACTGTCAGAACAACCACGAGGTATGCTGAAATCTCTTCAACAAATCCTAGAGACAGATCAAACATGGAGCGAAGGCAGACCTCGATAAGAATCAGCCCCGTCAATGAAAGCAATGCCAATCGTGCTAGCTGATTGACGAATTGGAAGGCAGCATTAAAAAAGAGGCTTTGCAGCCCCTTTTTCTTATCAACTTGGCTACGCAAGTTATTTACCGATTGCCTTACGGACAGATGCGAGGGCTTTCACATAGTCAGGACCATTATCTTTAGCCCACTGATCCCAATACGGTGCAAGCTTCTGCCGCGCAGCTTTTGCATCGCCCGCCGCAGGCTGAATAATTTTCATGCCAGCACTCTGCTGCTTTTTCATCTGAACATCTTCATCTACCAAAAATGCGGCCGATGTTTTTTCCCCTTCTTCCGACGCAACTGCTCGCAAAGCCTTTTGATCAGCTGCAGACAATGACGCAAACGAATCGGCGTTGGCGATAATCATTGAATTCCCGTAGTTCACAGCGAAGCGATAGTTATAAGGCAAAAACTCACCCCATTTCTTCGCACCACCCGCACTTGCAGTTAGAACACCCTCAATAACACCACGTTGAAGAGCGGTAGGAACCTCACTTCCGGACAGGGTGATTGCTGAACCGCCAAATGATTCAACGAACTTACCCTGCTCAGGAGATGTCACACGAATTTTGTGGCCTTTGAGGTCATCCAAGCTCGAAATCTCGAATGTCGTAAAGATAATTTGCTTTGGATAACGGTAGCTACCAAGAGGAACAACACCCTGCTTCTTGAAGGCATCGACGATCATCGGCTCAACTGCTGCATATGCTTTACGCCACTCATCATCATTCTCGATGAGCATTGGCAAATTCATCACTCGAGCAATCGGAACGCTACCAGAGAAGAAATAATCGGCGGCAAAGTCGATGACGCCGTCACCGACAGCCTGCGTGATATCTGAAGATTTGATCTGCAAAGTTTTACCTAAGTGCAGATCGATTTTTAACTTACTATCAGTCTCAGATGCAGCGCGGTCAACGATGCGTGTCATGCCTTTCACAGCTGATGTCGTTGGGACAGAGGAATACGTATATGCAGTCCATTCGGCTGCAACGACAGACATGGACATAGACATCACAGCTGATGCCAGGATTGCTTTAATTTTCATAACCACTCCTTGGGCTTTTATTGTTTGCTTTTTCCGTCAGCCACCATGCAAATGACAGCATTAAATTTCGGATGAAATGGTTTTACACAAAAGATAATCTTTACTAAAGTGAATAATTCTAAACACCAAGTAAAGAATTTCTTTATTAAATATGGATCTTCGCCAGCTCAAGTCGTTCGTTGCGATTGCTACACACAAAACCTTTGCCAAGGCAGCTGATGTTGTATGTCTTACGCCGTCCGCAATTGGGCAGCAAATCAAAGCCTTAGAGGAAGAGACCGGGGTAATCTTATTCGATCGCTCGACTAGACCTCCCGAACTCACTCCGAATGGATACCAAATACTCGAAATGGCCAGGGCTATGCTGGAGCTCGAGGAGCAAACGATTGCGTCGATCCATGGAGATACAATCGCAGGAACATTAAGCCTTGGAACGGTTCGCTCAAGCGCTTTGGAAATACTCCCCAAAGCGATCAACGCAATGAATAAAAAATACCCTCAACTAAAAATCAACTTACACGTTTCCCTATCAACAAATCTCATAGCAGATGTCGCAACCGGCCGAATTGACGCGGCAGTTATCGCCGAAAATCTAGCGATCCCTCAGACTCTCCGGTGGAGCCCTTTTTTGAAGGAACCCCTATGGTTAATAGCTCCAGAGAATTATGCAGAGACTGACTTGGTTTCGATTTTGCGCAACGCTCCATTTATTCGCTTCAAAAGCGCAGTGCCTCTTGCACAAATCATCGATACAGAAATTTCGAGACTTGGAGTGTTCCCAACAACAATTGCTGAGATCGATACCATCGCGTCGATTGTTACTTGTGTACGCGAGGGACTCGGCGTGTCGGTTGTACCCCACGTGGCCATAGCGGACGACGCAAAATGCGTCCGGATTCCCTTTGGAAATCCTCAACTCGACAGGCAGATAGGATTAATCGAAAAGTTAACCTCTCCCCGAGGCAATTTAATAGCCGAGCTACATAACTTGCTCGCTCAACAATGCGGCCCGTTCGGAGTCAATCGAAAATAGGTATGTGGTAGCCGAATCCTCATATCTGTCACCCCAGACAGATTCAATGTAGTTCTGCGAATGAAGCCACTTGCGACATGCGTACTTATCACACGGGATCCAAACACTGTGTTCAAACACACTGTTTGTGTTCTGTAGTTAAAAATTAGTAAAGTAACTGACTTTACTACTTCTATACTACAAAGCAATTTTTAGCCATTAATACATTGTTTTTAATGGGATTTATTTTTTGTCCGGCGCACTCATAATGCTGGGGTCGCAGGTTCAAGTCCCGCCATAGGTTGAATGCAATCTGACTCAAGTTACCGCGCAATGATGAACTACTTATCAACCTCAAGACCCGAAGGAACTTCATCAGGAATTATCATCGACTGGTTTAATGCAGATCGTCCGGTTAAGGATCTAAGAAACGCGGCAAGCGCATCAATCTGTTCCTGATTAATATTGACTGGTTCAATGTCCAATTTCTGGGTGTATCGTTCCATTTCCAAGCGATCGTCCTGAATAATCAAATCGACCCTTCTAAGCTCTCGTATTTCAGGCAAAATAGCTTGAGATATCGACCAACTCGACCTCGATAGTTCTGGGTTGAGGTGGTGGCTGATTACCCCTTCCAAGGTTTTAAATGCACCGTTGTGGCCATACGGCGAGGTCAACTCAACGTTCCTTAACGGTGGCGTCCTAAATCTATACATATCGTCAAGGTCATCGGACTCGGCCATGCGTCCGAGATCTCTCGCAATATCGTTGTATCGTCTAGTTCGACCAGGTCCGAAAGCAGGCAAACCTAACGCGTAAAACTGGTTATCGGTAAACCATTTACCGCTATGACAGTTAGCACATTTGCCCTCACCAAAGAATAACGCGAGACCATGAATCTGCTTATCAGTAAGAGCGTCTCCATTTCCTTTCACATAGTCATCAAAAGGAGAGTCGTAGCTCCTCCATTGATGATTTACAAATGCCCCGATCGCGTTTCCGATATCTACAATCGATATCTCAGATGGATGTTTTATATGTGCAAACGATTTCACAAATAACAATCGATATCCCGGAATTTGCCTTACTCTCTCTTCAATAATTGGCCAAGCGTAATCGATCCGGTCATGAACGGCTCCGATCACTTCATTTTCGTTGAGGTTGCCGGCCATTTCGAATTGTGCAATTAACGGAAAAATTGCTTGCACGGCGAGCAGATCATTGAATCCAGTCGGAAGCCACTCTTCAGCTGGTGTGTTAAAGCCGTTTTCGTAGGTATTCGCCTCAGATATACGACCGTCATGCATCAATATAGTTTGATCGATGGCACCCAAGTTCCAGAGACCCAGTGAATTTCGAGGCACCCGCTTCTTAATCCTTGCCTTCCCAGTACCGGGAACCCGGTCTGTGCCTACCCCATGACCGCCTTCACCGATACCTAGAGATAGTCCATCACTTGTTCCAAAACGTGGATGATGACAAGTAGCGCAGCTGATGTTCCGATTGCCTGATAGCACCTTGTCAAAGAATAGAAGCCGCCCTAGCTCTACTATATTTTCGTCTACAGGACGAAAATCTTGCTCCGTCGGTAGACTAGGAAGATTAACCGCATAACATGGGAAGGCCACGCATAGGAGACATATACCGTGAAGTATTGGGTTCTTTGTATTGTTTTCTTCTCGACGTTTGCGCTTGCCGATATCGAAGAGGCAAGAGACGCGATGGAGTCGAATCAGTTCGATAAAGCAATGCAAATGTTGCGCCCAGCTGCGAACGCTGGAAATGCAGATGCGGAAGAATTGATTGGAATCATGTACGCGATGGGTCTTGGCGTTACGCAAGACGACAGGAGAGCATTTGAGTGGTATTTGCGTTCTGCAATGAAGGGACACGCGGGTGCTCAATCTGGAGTCGGTTGGTATTACGAAGTTGGCCGCGGGCTGCCTTCGATCGATTTGGTTCGGGCCTACATGTGGTACACGCTCAGTGCAATCGGAGGAGATCCAGATGCCCTTATTTCTCAAGAAGAAATAATTAAAAAGATGAATCCACAGCAAATTAACGAAGCTCTAGAGTTGGTTGAAGATTATAGAACCTGGATGTATCCGTTTCGATGAAAGCAAGTAGCAGAGGTGCCTCAATGGCACCTCTGTTCCTCATTACATATCGGCTTTACGGCCAGCTTCAATTTGAGCCTCTGCTTCAGCGACTGCAGTTGTCAAGGCACTGAATACCTCGTCGCCTCTCTTGACGTTCGACTTAAACCAATCGTAAACAGGGCTAGCTGCGTCTTTGAATTGCGCTTTTTCAGCAGGAGTTGGCACGTACAGATCGCCACCACCGGCTACAAAGTCAGAATAGGCTTGAATTGACTTGCGCTTCGGCGAAGCGAAAGTAGCCTGCTGCAGAGCATAGAACCCGTCTACCACAACACGCTTCATGTCCGCCGGCATACCCATATACTTCGCGTTATTCATCCACCAAAGCGCACCCATATAAGCATGGCCATCTAGAGTCACATACTTGAGTCCCGCATCTGGGAATTTCATACCCATGATATCGGTGATTCCGTTTTTGGATCCCTCGACGACCCCAGTTTGAAACGAAGTAAATAGCTCAGGCCAGGGGATTGGTGTGGGAGATGCGCCCAGAGCTCTCACGAGTTCCTGTGGAAGGTCGGCAACAACTGTACGAATTTTTAAACCCGAAAGGTCTTTAGGCTGCTGTACGCGACGCTTGGTATTCGCAAAGTTTCTCCATCCGCCTGTATTTCCAATTGTCATTAAACGAATTGCGTTCCCTGAGTCTTCCAGAGCCATATCACGAACTTTGCGAGTGAAGTCACCTGCTAAAACGTGTTCAGCAACTCTGTCGTCGGCCATCAAATATGGTAGGTCTAGGACCTGAACATATGGGAAGATACCAGCGGCACCACCGGACGTAGAGATGTAGACGTCTATCGATCCGTCTGCCACGCCTTGAAGACATTCAGCTCCATTTGAACATAGCTGTGTGCCAATAAATAACTCGACCTCGATAGCACCATTTGATGCTGATTCGACATAGTTTTTGAATACAACGAGTCCATCGTAATCTTCGTCGTTTTCGTTTGAGTTGGCCGTCGCACGAATCGTGTAGTCAGCCGCCTGAATAGCCTCAATAGGCAACGCTACTGCACCAGCAAGGGCGAGAGCGGCGAGTGTTTTTTTAAGCATATCGATACTCCAGTTTTAGTTATTTTACAAAGCCCGCCAGACGTGGAATCGTCATCGACAGAGCCGGGAAGTACGTAATCAAAAAGATTACGACAATCTCTACAGCGAGAAAAGGAAGGATCGCTTTCGAAATCGATTCAACGCGCTCCTTAGAAACAGCTGAGGCAACAAATAGCACTAGACCCATTGGCGGTGTTGCCAGACCGACCGTCAAGTTCACGCACATAATGATCGCGAAATGAACTGGATGAACGCCCAGGTCAACGAATATCGGGCCTAGAATCGGTCCCAAAATGATGATTGCTGGACCAGCGTCTAAGAACATCCCCACCACGAAAAGTAATAAATTTATCAGCAGCAACAATAACAAGGGGTTTTCGGTCAGCGAGAGAATCCACTCCGCCATGATTTCAGGAGCATGGCTCAAACTCACGACTGTTTTGAACGACATGGCACTGCCCACCAAAAGTAATACCACCGCAGACGTCAAGCCAGAATTCGTCAGCACCGAAGGTATCTCGTTAAACTTCAAAGTTTGGATAACGAATAATCCGATAAATAGGGCGTAAGCAACTGCCACCGCTGAGGCTTCGGTAGGCGTAAAAATCCCCAACAGTATTCCGCCCAAAATGATGACGGGTGTCATGAGAGGGAAAAACGCCTTTAAGCTCGCTTGACCGCGTTCACCCCAACTATATTTGCGTGAGGCCACGGGGAAATCGTAGCGGTCAGCCATTAGCTTGATGAGAAGCATCAAACCACCGCCTACCATCACCCCCGGCACCACGCCAGCGAGGAATAAAGCAGCAACACTTTCACCCATGACATAGGCGTAGATGATCATAATCCCAGACGGTGGAATGATAGGTCCGATCACAGAGCTTGCGGCGGTAATTGCAGCTGCGAACCTTCGAGTATATCCCTGTTTCTCCATCGCAGGCACAAGCATTGAACCGAGCGCAGAAGTATCGGCTACCGCTGACCCTGACAATCCAGCAAAGAGCATAGAAGAGAGAACATTCACGTGAGCCAGACCACCTCTAAGATGGCCCATCAGCGCTTGTGAGAACTCGACTAATCGAATTGTAATCCCGCCACGATTCATTAACTCACCCGCCAACATAAAAAATGGAATCGCCATCAGCGGGAAACTATCCATACCGTTATATAAATTTCGATACAAAAGAACGAGATCTCTCTCGTTTCCGTTTAGCCAGAGAAGAACGCCTGGAGATGCAATTAGTCCGAAAAAAACGGGTAACCCAAGCGCAAGAAAAACTAAAAATAAAGGGAGAAACCAAACTAACACTCGCCCTCCTCCGACACCCTGCTTGGCAAATACTTGGTCCCCGTAATCATTGAGTATAGTTCGATTGCAAACAGCTCAAACTGGATGAATAGCATCCACGCAAAACCGAATAAGATTGATGCCATCATCCAACTACGCGGAACCCTAAACCATTCCGAAAAATCAATCGATAGAGGGACATAGAGGGCGGCCGTCGCAAATCGACCACTGAAACCTGTGACCTCGCTCCATCCGATTTTTACCGCCATGAACACCACCACGCTAGCAATCAGGATCAATAATAAATTCAGCATGCTTGCAAGACGTCGAGGCAACGCAAAAGCAAGAGCATCAACCGCAACAAATCCACCACGACGAAGGGCTACTGGAGCCATGAATCCAACCATCCACAACATACAGAAACGGGCGGCTTCGTCGGGCCATGGCAATGCATTGTTGAAGCCGTAACGGAAGACAACCTGAACTAAGATTGCAGCAACCATCAAAACAATAGAAAGGCCGCCAAGAAACAAGCATCCTTTGGTAATTCGATCATTTAATTCGGCACATATTGTTATGATTTGCATCATGCCTGAAATCAATCCTATGACGTTACAGTCATCATTTGTCCCTTAAAAAAACCCAGAGCATCGCCCTCCATGGTTCGTAATGACTTCACTTCTCCAAGGATAATGTCATGGTCACCGGCCCGGTAGACATTAGTCTGCTGACACTCAAAAATTGCTAAACATCCAGGAATGATGGGTGCGCCATGATCACCCTGGATCAAATCCAAATCTCCAAAATCTCCTGCATTTTTCACCACTTTGAATGCAAGGTCGCCCTGATCAGCCCTCAGGACATGGATGGCGTAATATTCGGCATGCCGGAATATTTCATACCGCGAGCCGTTTCGATCGATTGACCACAACACTAGAGCTGGATTTAAAGACACTGAGGCAAAACTATTCACCGTTATACCAACGGGACCCCGATCGGTTTGAGCTGTAACAATTGTTACTCCTGTAGCGAAATGCCCCAAGGCATTTCGAAGGACCTTTGGATCTATTCCTACAAATTCTTCAAGTAAACATCCCATTACGCTACCTCACGGCCCAATGCGGCCGTATAGAGCTCGAACCAAGTTTCACGATCCAAGGAAACCGCTGTTGCATCTTGAATCCTTTTTATCCGAGCAATATTGTTTGTGCCGAGTACCGGAACAATCCTCGCGGGATGCGCAAGTAACCAAGCGATTGCTATAGCTTCAGTGGTCGAGTTGAGTCGCTTTGCTACCGTCTCTAGCGTCAAATTGATGGCCGAACTCTTAAATAGCTCACCACCAGCTAATGGAGACCACGCCATAATCGGACAGCGATGACGCTGCAAATAAGCAACATCACCATCCACTAGCGGTTGATGATTGACCAGACTTAATTCGATTTGATTAGTCACTAAGCGATGGCTCATCACACTCTGGAGGAGTTCTATATCCCATGACCGAAAGTTCGATACTCCTGCGCCCTTAATTTTTCCCTGGTCTATTAGCGCATCTAGAGTGGAACCTGTTTCCTCATGATCCATAAGCGGATCGGGACGATGAATTAATAATAGATCGATGTAGTCTGTATCCAGATCCCTCAATGACTGCTCGACGCACGCCAGGATATGGCCTCGAGAGGTATCATAATGTTTGACTCGGTGATCTGCGAATCGACCAGCGGGCCAGACAATATCGCATTTACTGACGATTTCGATTTGCTGTCGTAGGTTTGGAGATTCCTTCAGTGCCTTTCCAAACTCTGCCTCAGCAGTATAGGCACCATAAATATTAGCTTGATCTATAGTGGTTATCCCCTGCTCGAGACATGCATCTAGCTTTGCAATAGTAGCTTCCGTGCTATGAGAGGGATCATCCGTGAGTCGCCACATTCCATAGACAAGACGACTAATCTCAATGTTGTCACTTAACTTCACTCGTTCCACTATTTTCTCACTCCGCTAGCAAGTGGTGTTTGAGGACTCTCACTTGGAACCCGACCATATTCGTGAGGTAGGGAACACGTCTCTAGCTCAGGCATAACTAAGCGTCCAAAATATTCAGCCTCCTGAATGTGAGGATATCCCGAGAAGATGAACGCCCTCATGCCCATTCTTCGATACTCTTCTATACGCGTGAGTATTTGATCGGCTGAGCCTACAAGAGCTGCGCCACATCCGGATCGTGCCCTGCCAACACCGGTCCATAGACCAGGCTCGACATACCCTGATTGGTCTGCGTGATCGCGATTCGCAGACTGATGGGCGACACCCAGAGACGTTGAATCCAATGCTCGGTTACGAATAGCAGTCCCGTGATCGTCATCGAGTTTCGATACTAGGTAATCTGCGTATTCGCGGGCCTCAGCCTCGGTATCGCGCACCACCATATGAACTCTCAATCCATAATCGAGCGTTCGACCATACCTTTGTGCTACCTGATGAACAGCTTTCATTCGTTCTGCTAACAGTTCTTTTGTTTCCGGCCACATCAGATAAACGTCGCAATATTGCCCACAGAGTTCTAGAGCGTCAGGAGAATAACCACCAAAATAGAGCAATGGACCGCCGTCTTGGTAGGGCTTGGCTGGGTCGCTTGGAACCTCGGATATCTCGTAGATATCGCCACTATATCTGATGGAATCTTGCAACCAGGCTTGCCTGAGAATCTCAATGACTTCCCGTGATCGCTGATATCGATAACTACTGTCAGATTTTTCACCCGGAAAATCAGAGCTGATGATATTGATGGTTAACCGACCTTTTAGCATGTGATCTAAGGTCGCGATTGTTCGTGCGAGCATCACGGGCTGCATTTCACCACAGCGAACCGCAGCGAGCAGATTAATGTCTTGGGTAATTGGAGCGCAACCAGCGACGAAACTCAGAGTATCCTGACCAACTTGATACGAAGAGGGGCACAGAATATTCCGAAACCCTTGTTCTTCTGCTTTCAAAACGATGTCGGAGCAATGCTCCCACGAGGATCTCAAGGTACCATCGGGTACGCCTAAAAATCGAAAATCATCCGAGCAAAGCGCGGAGAACCAAGATACTTCAGAAGATGCCAATCCCTCGGAAGTAACCGGAACAACCAGAGTCATCAAATCACCTGTGCGTATAAAGCAATCATAAATCAATTAAAACGCTATCATTTTGTATGAAGTATATCAATAGTAAATCAATTGATTTATTTTTTTATCAAAATACGTCATCCTAGGGCGTAGAAATCTACCTTCAAGAACCAAGGAACATGGAAGAACATCACGCATCTCTGGTACCGCGATACCTAGAAATCGCCCGACTGATCGCCTCAGAAATCACTAGCGGTGCGCTTGATCATGGATCTCGGTTACAGCCCGAGAGAGATCTAGCAGTTCAATTCAATGTATCTGTGGGAACGATTCGAAAGGCGCTTTCTAATCTTGAACAAGAAAGTTTAATTAAAAGAGTTCACGGATCGGGCAACTATGTAAACGCGGATCAACGAGATCCGATCTATGCAATGTTTCGCCTGGAACTTAGATCCGGTGGCGGCAAACCTACTGCTGTAATCCTCGATATATCAGAGGAAACCACACCACAGAATCTTAGATCACTAGGAGCTTCCGAAAGAGGTACACGAATTAGGCGCCTTCGGTATTTAGATAATAATCCCATAGGCATAGAGGAAATTTGGCTAGATCAGAGGGCTGGCAGGCTGGATCACAACAACATCCAAGATTCGCTATATTCGACCTATCGGAAACAATTAGATCTGTGGGTGTCACGGGCCGTCGATCGAGTCAATAGAAAACCAATCCCCGAATGGAGTCCAACCGAGTTTAAACTGCAAACTGGGGTCATTGCTGGGTTCATCGAACGACAAACCTGGGATCAAAAGGATCGTTGTATCGAAATATCATGGACTTGGTTTGACCCGGCTCAAGTCGATTATGTTCAGCATCTAAGGTGAACTCATGCATTTACATTATGGATTAATTGGTTGCGGCATGATGGGGCACGAGCACCTCCGGAATATAGCTCTAGTCGAGGATGCAACCGTCGTCGGAATCGTTGAGCCGGATGACAGCATGGCCTCTACAGCCATGCAAATTGCACCAACCGCCGAGCGGTATCCGAGTATTCAATCACTCCTCGAAAACCCAGATCTGAATTGTCTTGTCATTGTTTCACCTAACCATTGTCACGTAGAGCAGTTGAAACTGGTTCAGGAACTTCGTCCGTTACCAATATTGGTAGAAAAACCTTTGTTTACCTCTCCTGACGATCTGGCCAAGCTTGAATCATTTATTGCGTCGTACACTGAGCCTGTTTGGGTTGCGATGGAATATAGATACATGCCGCCGATCGCACTTCTACGTGAAAAAGTGAACGAGCTCACTGGAGGAATTAAATTACTCACGATTAGAGAGCATCGTTTTCCGTTCCTTCAAAAGGTAAACGACTGGAACCGATTCAATGCACAGTCTGGTGGGACTCTGGTTGAAAAGTGCTGTCACTTCTTTGATTTGATGAGACTGCTTCTCCAATCAGAGCCAGTTCAGATATACGCGTCGGGAAACCAAGCCGTAAATCACCTCAATGAAGTCTACGATGGTAAGAAATCGGATATTTGGGACAACGCGTATGTCACAGTAGATTTCACAAACGGTGCAAAGGCCATGCTAGAGCTTTGTATGTTTGCGGAGGGGTCTCGATATCAAGAAGAAATCAGTGCTGTCGGGCATCTAGGAAAAGTCGAAACTTTTATACCTGGCCCAGGAAGGTTTTGGCCTCCTCATCTGGGTGAGCCACCAGTAGCTGAAATGATTGCGAGCCCTCGAAATCCAGCAGGTCCAACCTCAGTCCAAATTCCAGTTGATCCAGTCCTTCTTCAGGCTGGCGATCATAATGGATCGACTTTCTATCAACATCGTTACTTCGCTGAAGTTTGCAGAGGACAGCGAGCAAAGCCAGAAGTTACGTTAACCGATGGATTGAAGGCGGTTCAGATGGGATTAGCTGCCCAGTACTCTGCCAGGACCGGACAAGTTGTGCGATGGCCTCCCTCTCACGACCAATTATCAACTTGAGCCTTATTTCCACTCTGTAAGTCTGTAAATGAGTTACGAAATAAACAGAAGAACAAAAAATATTTTTGCGGGCACTAGCGCGGGTATCGCGCAAAAAATAATGGAAAATAATTCTAAATATCAATTATTTAAACCCATACAATGCTGGTCTCCATAGCCACTATTTTTCGGCTCTACCCCATCAACGGGGGATAGTCGATATTCACTCAACACGATTCATCACTTCATTCCATCCACACTGGACGAGAACGTGTGTTCTGTTGGTCAAGAACGTCCCAACAAGCCCCAAGCGTGTGGTAGTCCACCTTCCCCATTGGAGACTTGAGGTCATCAATTTTTTGCCCCTCCCGAGAGAGGACTCGGAACCAAGCGCCATATTGGTGATCAATCAAATATGCCCAAGCGTAGTCCCAAATTCGCTGGTAATCATTTAGATACCGCTGTTCGCCAGTCAGTCTAAAGAGACGATAGGCAGCTGCAAATGCTTCCGCATGCACCCAGAAATACTTATCAGCACTCGCAAAGGAACCATCCGGAGCGACTCCATAAACCAAGCCACCGTATGTATCGTCCCACCCAGTGTCGATGGCTTGTTCATACAAGGCGATCGCGCGTTTCAAGTACCAAGATTCATTGGTGATCTGAAATAGTTCCGTCAGTAGTTTCGACCACTCGACTTGATGACCCGGCTGAAACCCCCAAGGCTTAAACAGGTCATTAGGTTGATCTCGATGAAAGTCCCAATCAATCGACCAATCTTCAGAATAATGCTCCCACACCATGCCGCCAGCTTGATCGGCCAATTCTCCTGCGAACCGTTTGGCTAAGATCGTCGCCCGCTCCAAATAATGCGCGCTTCCAGTTGCGTGATAGGAGGCAATCATCGATTCACACGCATGCATATTGGCGTTCTGACCCCGATAAGGGCTGAGTTCAGTTAAGTCGGGCGACCGCTCGTCTGCGTAGGCTGATGCGTGCGACTCAAAGAAATAGGTTTCCAGGATGTGCTCACCTAATGCCAGACATCGACTTCCACCCTCGACATCCGCCCGAACCGCACTGGCACCAGCCAACATAACAAACGCATGACCGTAAGCCAGGGCTCGATGATCGGGTAACACACCTAACATCCATGAAAAATGTCCTGTGTCGGCCAGATGTTCATTCAGCAGATAATCAACGCCGTGTTTGGCCCAGGCCTGATAGTGATCTCCCAGTCCACGGCGGAAGGCCTCGGAGTAATTAAAAACAAACCGTGTTGAGGACACTAGATGCCGGGAGTGTAGGTCAAACACAGTCCCATCATCTTTCAGGTTTTGATAAAAGCCACCGGCTGGATCAAAAACGACCGGTTCATAAAACGCAAGGATCGCTGCCGTATGATCGAGAAGAAATTGTCGATTCGAGAATTCTGTCATCGATAATCCAGCTCATTGAACGATCCAATACGGGTTGAAGCTTACACAAGAAATCAGAGGTGGCACAACAGCCACCCATTCAAATGGAAGTGAGAAATTCTTCAATTCCATTGATTAAGGATTCAACCGCCCGATCATCAACGTCTAAATGCGTGATCATTCGGATCTTTGAAGTGCCGACAGCCATCACCTGAACATTTCGAGAGGCTAGAAACGTTCTGAGTTCTGAGGCCGAGATCTCGAATCGCGGATCAATTTCTGCGAGCACAATATTGGTTTCAACCGGATACACCTGACGGAATAATTCACAGCCATCCAATCGTGTTTCAATCCGCTTTGCGCGAGCATGATCTTCAGCCAATCGTTCCACATGATGATCCAGTGCGTGTAAACACATCGCTGTTAACACACCAGTCTGGCGCATTGCGCCACCAAACATCCGCTTGAAATGCCATGCACGCTCAATAAAATCTCGGGATCCTGCCAACACAGCACCGACTGGGCAACCCAGTCCTTTGGTAAAGGCAAGCCAGGCGCTGTCATGATGATTGGTATAGGTGGCGAGATCGATGCCGGTGGCAACAGACGCATTAAGCGCTCGCGCTCCATCCATGTGGACAGAAAGCCCTAACTCTTGCGCTGTTTTAGCCACATCTGCCAATTGTTCGACTGGCCAAATAGCACCTCCGCCAAGATTCGATGTTTGCTCAGTCACCACAAGTCGCGTGCGTGGTGCAAAGGACGATGGGCGACGGTACAGCCGGGAGACATCACTGCTTTCAAATAGGCCTCGTTCACAGTCAATCACCGACACCATAGCGCCTGACAATTTCGCGAGCCCTCCGGCCTCGGCGAACACAATATGGCTCTCACGAGAGCAGATGATTTCGTCTCCTGGTTGGGTATGAACAGCAATGGCAATTTGATTACACATACTGCCAGACGGCAGAAATACCGCAGACTCCATCCCAAACAGATCAGCGACGCGTTCGCATAGAGCATTGGTAGTCGGACAAGCACCATGACGTTCGTCGCCTGTTTTCACACCGATCACACTTTTTAGCATGTCGTTGGTTGGTAGCGTCTGCGTATCTGAATAAAAATCGGCTAGCGGAGTCTGAGAAACGCTCAAATTAAGAGGCTCCCAGGCTTTTCATCACTGCTTGCGCGCAGGCCAAATCTTGAAGGCCAACACCGGTACCATCAAAGACCGTAATCTGATGGTCTCCTGTCCGACCCGTCGCCGTGCCCTGAAGGATGGAACCGATGGTCAAGATCTCTGAGTCAGGAGCCACATGTTGGAATTCCCCAATCGTTCGAGATTGAGCGATTTCATCGGTGATGCGTTTCGCTCGCTGACTGAGGGTTGGATCAAGCTCCTGCTTCCCTTTGGTGTCAGTCCCCATCGCAGCAATATGCGTCCCGGGAGTCACCCAATCACTGGGAAATAACGCTTCCATACAGGAGGTGATGGTAATGATAACCTGGGATTCTCGGACCACCTCTTCAAGACTGGTCTCGTTGCAGGCCACTCCATAGGACTCGGCCAGAGCGTGATGCTTGGACAGATCACGGCTGGACCGGTTCCAAATCTTGACCTGTTTAAACGCTCTCACACGGAGTGCCGCCTCTAATTGGAAGATTGACTGGTGCCCCGTACCGACTAAACCCAGAGTGGTTGGATCGGTGACCGCTAAGCGATCAATCGAAACCGCAGAGGCAGCAGCGGTTCGCAATGCAGTGATGGTATTGCCTGCCAACAGGGCCTTGCACTGGCCCGTTTCTGGGTCAAACAAAAAAATGGATGACTGATGATTGGCAAGTCCTTTGTCAGCATTGTGAGGCCAGTACCCCCCTGCTTTCAGGCCAAGCGCACCAGAGACTGGATCAAATCCAGACTTAAACCCATACAAAGCGTCCTGAAATCCCAATGATTCTCGAACCACCGGGAAATTCCAGGCTTCGGTTTCCATGCTCTTAAAAACGTCCTGAACAGCAAAAAATGCAATTTCCGGATCCAAAATCTCAGCAATTTGCTGCTCAGTAATGATCTGCATGGTGTTCCTTCTCTCCGTTTGGATGTTTCAATAATTAGTACGCTTTACCACGCGCTGAAACCGGCCAAACCACTTCCACAACACCTTTACGCACCCCAACATACCAGTCGTGTACATTGCAGGTCGGATCGCAATGACCTGGGATCAAACGCAATTTGTCGTTGACCTTGAGCACCCCATGGGTGTCCTCAATCACTCCATGCTCATCTGAGCACTTCACATATTTCACGTCGTCACGACCGAAAATCACTGGGAGGCCACTGTCGACTGACTGGGCTTTCAGGCCGGCATCACAAATTGCTTTGTCAGCTTTCGCGTGGCTCATCACAGAGGTCAGGATGAACAACGCATTCTCCCACTCGCCCTGGTCAATCCGCTGGCCTTTATCATCCAGAATCCGACCGTAATCGGCGTCCATAAAGGCATAGGAACCACATTGAAGCTCGTTATAGACGCCAGACGCCCCTTCAAAGTAATACGAACCAGTTCCACCGCCACCGACGATGTCACATGTCAGTTGATGTTCAGCGAGCGCATCGACTGCGTCTCGTACCATCGCAATCGCGCCTTGAATCTTGGCTTCACGCTCTGAATACAAATCCAGGTGTTGCATCGCTCCATGGTAGGCCTGAAGACCCGCGAATTTCAGACCATCAGCCCGATCAATTGCAATCGCAATCTCAACTACCGCCGGCGTCGTTGTCACGCCACAGCGACCAGCACCGCAATCAATTTCAACCAAGCACTCAATCTGAGTTCCGGCTTCCGTTGCCGCCGCTGACAATTCAGCAACGTTTGCCAAGTCATCAACACAGACGATTGTGCGCGCCCCTAACATTGGAATTCGCGCTAATCGCGCCAACTTGGCAGGATCACGGACCTGATTTGAAACCAGCACATCTTTGATGCCTCCGCGTGCAAAGACTTCTGCTTCGCTCACCTTCTGACAACAGACACCACAGGATCCACCAAGCTTTTCCTGGAGTAGAGCCACGTCTACTGACTTGTGCATCTTGCCGTGGACCCGATGACGCATCCCATTGGCTTTTGCGAAGTCACCCATCTTTTTGATGTTGCGTTCAAGCGCATCAAGATCCACCACAAGACAAGGTGTCTGTACTTCACTTTCGCGCATACCGACCCGAGCCGGAATATCGTATCCGACCTCTAACTCATTCCAATTCACTAAACTGTTCATCATCTTTCTCACTTCATCCAAGGTAATCGATCTAAGTCGACATTTCCGCCGGTCACAATGACTCCAATCCGCCGGCCACGAAACACATCCTGATTCTTTAAAATGACTGCCAAGGGCACAGCACAACTGGGCTCCATGACAATCTTCAACCGCTGCCATGTGAGTTTCATGGCTTCAATGATCTCTTCTTCTGAGGCTGTCAAAACGTCCGCAACATAATGCGAGACAAAGTGCCAGGTATTGTCTTTCAATGGCACTTTTAAGCCATCAGCAATGGTCACAGGCGCATCATCAGCGATGATGTGACCGGCTCGAAATGATCGAGCCGCATCATCAGCCTGAGTAGGCTCTGCTGCGAAGATCTCAATCTTTGGGGCGAGATGGCTGACGGTTAAACACGTGCCTGAAATCATGCCACCTCCGCCAATTGGCGCGACGATAGAATCCAGCCCATCCACAGCCTCGAGCATTTCTGCCGAACACGTCGCTTGCCCCGCAATCACTCGGGGATCGTTGTAGGGATGCACAAATTCGGCACCAGTTTCTCGTTGAATCTCAGCAAAAACTGCCTCTCGGCTGGTCGTTGAGGGCTCGCACTCGGTGATCAACCCACCATAGCCTCGAACAGCATCTTTTTTCGCCTGAGGCGCAGTCTTTGGCATCACCACATGACAAGGAATTCCCCGTCGGCCTGCTGCGTAAGACAAACTTAACGCATGATTTCCCGATGAGTGTGTGGCCACTCCCAGTGCGGCATCCTCGTCAGTTAAACCAAAGACCGCGTTACAGGCGCCCCGAACTTTAAAGGCACCAGCCTTTTGGAAATTCTCACACTTAAAAAAGAGTTCCGCCCCAATCCGTTCGTTCAGATAGCTCGACGTCAAAATCGGCGTGTTGTGGACATAAGGAGCAATGCGCTGTCGCGCCTGCAACATATGATCGATGGTGAGATCAGCTGCTCCCACCACCTGCTCCATCCCAACACATTTCACTGGGTTCAATTGGTCTTCAATCGATGCATTCATCAGGCAACGTCCTCACAGGTAGCTGCTGTTATCGCAGGTCGCATTGCATCTGCGTTCAATGCTGAGCGATACCACTCTTGAGCCGCAGCAACACCACTGCCGCTCACGATCGGATAATCCAAATCCCTCATTGCCATTTCAATCACGGCAAGCCCACTCAACGCTTGGGCCTCGGACAACATCCCGAGGTGACCGATCCGGAACGCTCGGCCAGCGAGTTTGCCAAGGCCAGCACCGAAGGACATGGCGTATCTCGAATAGGCATGCTCGACAAGCCGATCAGCATTAAAACCCTCGGGAACCATGATGGTCGTCACCGTGTCAGAGGCATATTGCAAATCCTCACAACAGAGACTCAAGTTCCAGGCACTCACAGCCTGTCGCACTCCCTCACCCATCTTAAAATGACGACTAAACACCTCATCGAGTCCCTCGGCTAGCAATAAATCAATTGAGTGTTGTAAGCCTGCTAGGAGTTGCATCGGAGGGGTATATGGGAAGCCACCCTGGTGGGTCATCTGGCCCATTTGCTTAAAATCAAAGAAAAATCGAGGAAGAGTTGCGGTCTTACCTGCGTCTATCGCCTTTTCACTGACCGCTACAATGGCCAATCCGGCTGGCATCATGAACCCTTTCTGAGAGCCCGTGACTGCAGCATCAATACCCCACGCATCCATCTGGAAATCCATCGAAGCGATGGAACTGACTCCATCAACAAAAAACAGCGCGTTATGTTCGGCTCGATCGATTGACTCCCGAATCGCCTTTAAATCGCTTCGTACGCCAGTGGCAGTCTCATTGTGCGTTGCCAGTACCGCCTTGATCGCGTGGTTTTGATCTGCCAGCAATGCCGCTTCGATGAGTGCTGGATCTGCTGGACCTCTCCAATCGCATTCAATCACGTCGACAACTAATCCGAAGGCTTCACACATCCGAATCCATTTATCAGAAAACACCCCATGGCGGCAGGCCAAAACCTTGTCGCCTGGAGATAAGGTATTTGCGATAGTGGCTTCCCAACCGCCTGTGCCGGTGGATGGGAATACGAAAATATGGGGACTTTTCGTCGCGAAAATGGATTTCAGACCAGCGAATAACTTCGGCATCGCTTCGGCAAATGCTGGTGATCGGTGGTCAACTGTCGGCAAGTCAATTGCCCGTCTTACTGATTCCGGTAAGTTGGTCGGGCCTGGAATAAACACTGGGTTTGAGTAGCTCATCAAACACTCCTTTATCTTTATATGGGAACTTTACGGACTCGCAACACTTCTGTATATTTATTCAAAATAAAGAAAATTTAATTTTTGAGAAAAAAATATTTCATATATTCAATCAGTTAAATTTTCCAAAAAGTGAATAAAAATAAAAAATGAAAAATTTTCATTGGGATCCCAAGGCCGAATTTCGGTCGAAGAAGCATCCTAGGAGGACAAATGAGCGCGACTGATATCAAGAAGCCAAGGGGGCGGCCGCGTCAAACCGCGATCGAAAGCGCCCCCGCCAAAGCACTGGACAAGGGGTTAAGTGCACTCCGGCGAATCGCTGAATCAGATGGGATCTCCTTAAATGACTTATCACTTGATCTCGAGATGCCACTCGCTACCTTGCATCGTTTGTTACTGACGCTCGAATCCCATGGCTTTGTTCGCCAATCGAAATCTGATGCAACTTGGTCGATTGGTATCGAGGCTTTTCGGGTGGGGAGCGCCTTCCCGAGGGCAGCCAAGCTATTAAGTATTGCCCGACCTGTGCTCAAGGATCTTGCGTTAAAAACCGGTGAAACTGCCAATCTTGGTGTCATCGATCAGTCTGAAGTCATCTTTATCGCACAACATGAAACCCACCATGCCATTCGAGCATTTTTCAGACCGGGCTCGCGAAGCTCGTGGCACTCATCTGGCATCGGTAAAGTCATCGTGGCGTTTAGCGACCCACTTGATCAGCGATCACAACTGGAAAAAGCACCCTTCGAGCAATTCACGCAACACACACTGGTTCAGGTGGATGAGCTCATTCAAGAATTGAAACGCATTCGTAACGTCGGTTACGCTTTTGACCAGGAAGAACGGTTTATCGGGATGCGTTGCATTGGGGCTCCCGTTTTTAACTCAAACAACCAAGTGGTTGCTGGGATTTCAATTTCTGGGCCCGTGGCACGCATGAGTGACGAACTGATCGTGCAACTAGGACAAGAGACCGCCCATTATGGCGAAGAAATCTCCAGACAGCTGGGAGCGACAAAATACGGCTAATCCAAACCGCACTGAAAACTTTCCCAGCGCAGAAGTATTAGACCTATATATATCAACGGGCCTTTTATATTTTGTAGAATCACGAGAAACGAGAGGTCAAAAGCCAAATCCCCAATTGTGACGACTGCCCGAATAGGTAATAGCCTGCTTCGTATTGCCATCGCGGATGGTAGCGCTGAACATCGATTCGTAAGTTTGAATGTCAAGGTCGAGATCCGCGTTAATTTTGTTTACTAAATATTAGCATCAACATCTGGGTGACTTCCCCTTCAAGCGGGAACGACAACATACCCATTACCGAGTAACCTAAAGCCCAAGGCATAAAGTAAAATCTAAACAGATAGAAAAACCATGCGACATATAGCGGTATTAGAGGCTCAACTAGAAATCTCGGCGTAACTGGGCCGAATATACTTATTATCGGATCCGTATATTTCACGAAAACGCGCATGAAAAAAAAATTCGAATGAAGGGGGAGAAATATGTTCATGGCAACTCGACCGATAAGGGTCCACATAATTAGACCTAGGATGTAATCCAAAACGATCACCCATCCGGGTAAGTGAGCCATCGAAATTTCCATAAATTGACCTTTTATTTATTACCCTTTGTTTTCTTAAAGTTAACAAAAAAATAGGGGGCCTTGCCCCCTATTTTTGCGGCCACAAGAGTTTAGTGTGTCGCAGACAGCACCTCTTCTCCCGACGGATCGCGAGTCGCGTCCACCATAGCCTGCGTTTCCGCATCTGGCTCCTCTGTCAGCAAGCTCACCACCACCATAGCGACCAAGCTAACCGACGCACCGATGATACCGAACCGCAAGTGGTCGATACCCATCCAAGGCGTCATACCATTGAAGTAGACTTGGTACAGGTACCAAGTACCAGCCAAGAAGCCAAGCACCATGCCCGCGATTGCGCCAGATCTGTTTGCCCTCTTCCACCAGATACCAAGCACCAGCGGGAAGAACAATCCAGACATAGCGAAGTCGAAGGCCCACGCCACAGCTCCGAGGATGCCCGTCAGCTTCATACTGGCGATGTAGGCACCTAGGGCACCGATACAGACCAGCAGCACTCGGGCGACCACCAGACGAGTCTTTGTTTCGGCTTTTGGATCAATGATCTTGTAGTATAGATCGTGACTTAAAGCGTTCGCGATCGCCAGCAGGAGGCCATCCGCCGTCGACATCGCTGCCGCCATACCACCCGCGGCCACAAGGCCAGAGATGACGTATGGAAGACCCGCAATCTCAGGCGTTGCGAGTACCACGATGTCCGCACGCATGAAGAATTCGTTCAGCTGAAGAATTCCGTCACCGTTGCCGTCGTTCAACCACAACATCTTTACCGCCGCCCAGTTCTGTACCCAAGGTAGCGCTTGTACCTCGGCAATAGACTTGCCGATGATACTGGTCGCCAACGTTGGATCGAGCAATTGGAGCTTAGTTAGTGTCGCGAGCGCTGGAGCTGTGAAGTACAGCAAGAAGATGAAGAACAACGAGAACGCCACAGAACGACGCGCGTCACGAACTGAAGGAGTCGTGAAGTAACGCATCAAAATGTGAGGCAAAGACGCCGTACCCATCATCATACAGATCGCGAGGGTTGCGAAGCTCCAGCTCTGCATTCCACCCTGAGGGTCAAAATGAGGAACAGACAGGATTTTCACGCCACCGAAAGGAGGCTTGTCAACCGCAGCAGCACCGAGCTGTAGAGCAGGCTCCAACTCCTGGATTCGCGCAACCGCTTCACCGTAGTTGAAGTGAGGGATGATTCCGAATCCCTGCGAGTTCGACATCCAGATCACCGGGATCAGGTATGCGATAATCAGTACGATGTACTGCGCCACCTGCGTCCAGGTGACCGCTCGCATGCCGCCAAGCATTGAGCACAAAAGGATACCCAGGAGACCAATCCATACGCCCACCTCAAAAGGAATCTGAAGCGCTCGTGCCGCGATCGTCCCTGATGCGTTGATTTGCGCCGTCACGTAAGTGAATGACGCGACCACTAAAACAACAACGGCACACAAGCGAGCAACGTTACCACCGTAGCGGGTACCGATAAAGTCCGGAACCGTGTAGCACCCAAACTTACGGAGGTAGGGTGCCATTAGCGAATTCACCAGCACGTAACCACCGGTCCAACCCACGATAAACGCGAGGTAGCTATAGCCACCAAAGTAGATACCGCCAGCAAGCGCGACGAATGACGCACCCGACATCCAGTCAGCCGCTGTCGCCATTCCGTTATAAACAGCAGGGACCTCTCTGCCCGCGACGTAGTACGCAGATACCTCCATCGTTCTGGAGAGCCATCCGATGGCCGCATAGATAACGATCGTGAACGCTACGAACAAGATACCAATAGTTGCGGCGCCCATTCCCATTTGTTCAAAGATAGCCATCAAGATGATGAAACCGATGAATCCACCTGTATACAACCCATAGATTCGGCCAAGATTGTCAGTAAATTTACCTTCCATGTCCCGATCCTCCTCTAAACGCCAGCGTCATCGTCAATTTTGTCTTGCTGATAGTTCTGGTAGAAAATCAGCGCCACGAAAATGATCAATGAACCTTGAACCGGGAAGTAGTATCCCAGCGGGAATCCAAGGAAAGAAATACCCATCAGGGCTTTAGCGTTCCAAGGGACGATGATTGAAAAGATGAACCAAACGGCCAGGACCTTGAACGTGAGATTTCGCGTTCTGGCCCAGTGCCGCTGCTTAGTTTCGCCATCCATACGTTGGCCTCCTTTTAATAGCACTAGTGTCAGTTATGATTATTGGCTACGAAGTGATGAACGAACCTTAGGCCCGAATACCACGCGAGATCAGCTTAAGGAAAAATCTCAAGAAGTCCGAGTAGACCTTGGCCTAATAACCATTAGTCCAAGTTGTGATGCATATTTGATGTTTAATATAAACAAAAATTCACAGGTGACTCGGTGTTGAATAGTCCATTACTCAAAACGATACGCGGCTTCTGGACGATGCTGGGACAGTATCCAGTATTCAGGCGGCGGAGCTTCCCGATCGAGTCCATCGATGGAGTGCGCGATTTCGCTGTCACTAGATCAGCCTTTATTGCACAAAAAACAATGCTTGGTTACGTCAAAACCCGTATGGGTACCAGCTACCCCGAAATGTTTCGTGACGATCTCATAATAGCATCACTTAAAGAGGCAACCATGCAGCACTATTCAGCTTGCTTGAGTGACCTGACAAGTTATTTGTATCGAGATCTCGCTCAACAGGGCTATTTGAACCAAACAGAATGTGAAGAAAACGCAAAAGCCACATTTCGGTCTGGACTGGAATCAAACGAGGACCAATCTCTAGAGTTATTTAATGCAGATTCAGCCTGTGTATCATTTGAGGCGCGAATCCGTGATATTGCATGGACTGAATCATTTGACTCTTTCCAACATTTTATTGAAAGCCCAAAGAGCTTGATACGGTGGGCACCCATTGCAGATGATCTGAAAAAACGAGATAGGGAAATTGCAGAGAACTCAGTTTCGTTCGCTTGGATCGAGGTGCGCAAAGAATATCATGACTTATTGAATCTACCGCATTAGGCTAACGATGGTAATCCTCATCATAAAATCACTCACTCTTTCGCAGAGTGACAATTTCTAGGCTCGCGGAAGTATAGAATTCGTAGAGATTTATGTCGCGACCACTGTACGCTCAAGACACGGCCTGCATACTCTTCTTCAACCTTTGTTTAAAGTGATGTTTATCATCGATTACCAACTACATCTTGATCGGCCCTGACACCACCAGCGCTCATCGCTTCTCTAGCCTTGTTTAAGAACTCTGTCTTACTTACGTAGCGCCAACCTATAGATACCAAAACGTCGTTCTTGAACAGGTAGGGCGTAAAATCTTCATCGTCGTTCGAGATTCCAGAAGACAAATCTGTTCGTATAAAATGAATCTCAACCGGTACGCCATAGCTCAAATACCGTTCAGGTCGTTTTTTGAAATGTGCAGGAATCTCATCTTGGCTGGTTTGAAGGATCGACAACACATGACCTTTCGCATCACCGATGGACACTTTGACAGCCACTGTCTGGTAATTAGCAACAGCCTGTTGCGTGACTAAAGATGGAGCACAACCAACAAGGGGTATACCCACCAATGCAAACACAAGGTGTCGGAGCAGGAACTGCCTCACTATCGCGGATCGATTCATACAACACCTATCGGTCCCATTCCCTTTTTCTATAGCTGAACCAGGAATCGACAACGCCGATCCCGAAAAAACTAGCGATAAAGCTTCCTATTTGTCAACGGAGCCAACAGGATACGCATCTATGACAATCATCTTCAGTTTTATTTGCCTGCTCGTCCTTGCCCCCCTTGGTCTTTCTTGGATGAGTGTCGAGACCTACCGGGACATTTGGACTGAAATCGGAACCGCACTGGGGGTGATTGGCTTTTCTGCACTGCTCACCGTGTTTTTGTTGTCCGGTCGCGTTCGATGGTTGTCTCAATCTCTCAACATTGATCTGACGATGCGATGGCATCGATGGCTCGGGTTCCTTGTCTTGGTTGCCGCCTTTTTACACCCATTCTTTTTTACCGGCTCACTGGCAGGTGGTGAGAGACCTTGGGATCCCACTCGCGCTTTGACCATTACCACTGATTTTGCACCTTTAGCCAGCGGTATCGCAGCCTTTGTCTTGATTCCTGCTTTTATCATGCTGGCTATTTGGCATTCAGCGCTCGGGTATCGCTATGAAACTTGGAGACGCATCCATGCGCTTGGTGGATGTTTGTTCGTCCTTCTCCTGTTGCATCACACGATCACAGCCGGTCGGTATGGCTCGCAGACCATCCTTTCAATCCTATGGATTGGCGGCTCGGTACTAGCGATCCTGTCTGTCTTTGATAGCCACGTCATTCGGAACATCTTTAAAGCACGGAAGCCTTGGTCGGTGACCTCCATCCACCAGATGGCACCCAAGCAATGGTTGATTGGTGTGTCACCAAAGGATGGCAAGCCGCTTGCCTATCAAGCTGGACAGTTTGCATGGCTCACCATCGGCCAGAGCGCCTATTCGATGCATGAACATCCATTCTCCATCAGTTCAGCGCCTTCAAGCGGTCATGACCTCAGCTTTTTAATCAAAGAGTTGGGTGACTTCACCAGCACCATGGATCAAATCACTCTCGGAACTAAGGCCTATGTGAACGGCCCCTACGGACACCTGACTGTCGGTGGGCGGACTGAACCTGGAG
>Ga0233450_10000012_pt1 | contig 178224 bp, 159 predicted proteins | sample 011ome_30_FD_189956 | JGI IMG/M metagenome (GOLD analysis project Ga0233450, IMG submission 189956) | Coastal salt marsh microbial communities from the Groves Creek Marsh, Skidaway Island, Georgia - 011501CT (spades assembly) | ecosystem: Environmental > Aquatic > Marine > Intertidal zone >... | reverse complement strand
CATCACTGCGCCAATCACTGATGCCGCTAAGCTCGAGGATATCTACGAAATAACCCAGCAATGTATTGATTCTGATATATGGAACAAGATCAGGGTTTGCCTGAAACCTGTTAGGGACACGGAGAAAGCTCTTCGCCGTATCGTGCTATCTAAGACAAACCCAGATGACTTAGTTTCGATTGCGCGGTCATTCGAGACGATAAAGTCCGCATTGTCCCTAGTAGAATCGGAACGTTTCTTATCTCGATGTATCCAGGAGAACAACTTAGGATGCAGCCAAGAATGTCAAGACGTGATAGGAATGATCAAAGACACCTTTATCGAAGAGGTAGCGGAAAAGATCGACGACATCTCGCCTGGTCGGTTGGGTGTCCTGGCACCAAAAGACGCATGCTTTGTTAGACCAGGTGTCTGTCCAGAAATCGACACGCTTCTTATGAAAAGTTCTCAATCTAACCGACGACTTCAACTTATATCAGCATACTTATCTTCTCTAGTGAGCACGAAAGAAAGATCGTCACGTCATTCTAATGCCATGGTGAAGGTTCACGAAACACCAAAGTCTGATCCGTGCCTTCTGACCACACAGCGCAGGGGAGCACTTCTTATGAGCGGTATCAAGGATGTGATCAAGAGCGGAGGTCAGGTTAAACTTGGAGAAGAAGATGACCCAGATTGCTTTTTTCTCGATGCAGAATCTCTTTCTACAGTTCGTCATGGAAACTCGAAAAACGATGTTATGGTGGTCTCGACACAGATCACGGCACTCGCAAATGATGTCCAGGCATCACGTGATCTGCTCATTGAGAAGCTTGGAACATTCTTCGTATCGTTTGTGGAATCGCTAGCTAATAAGTCAAAAGATATTGAGAAGATATCTAGATTCGCGTCATGGGTCGACAACGTACAAAACAGATGCTATTCCGCCGTAAAATACAATTACGCAAGACCGAAAGTCATTTCTGGTGAAAAGTCATCATTCAACGCTCTAGCACTCCGTCACCCACTGATCGAAAAGCTTCAGTTACGCGAGTCATATGTCCCGAATGACGTTGAGTTGGGAAGCGGGAACAATGGGATGCTTTTATATGGTGTCAACGCAGTAGGCAAGACGAGTCTTATCCGCGCTGCGGGAATCGCAGTAGTTATGGCCCAGGCAGGCATGTTTGTTCCCTGCTCGAGCTTCACATTCACGCCTTACAAGAAGCTATTCACCCGCATCCTGGGTAACGACAACCTCTTCAAGGGGCTCTCTACATTCGCGGTAGAGATGTCCGAACTACGAACGATATTGAACCAAGCTGATGCACATAGCCTAGTCCTAGGAGACGAACTGTGCTCTGGAACTGAGAGTAACTCTGCTACTAGTATATTCTCAAGTGGTGTCGAATGGTTGCACAATCTAGAGTCAACATTCTTGTTTGCGACACATTTCCACGAAGTTATAGCATTCGAAGAAATAAAGAACTTGGACAAGTTGTCGATTTGCCACATGGAGGTAAGGTATGATGTCTCCAAGAAACTACTTGTCTATGACCGCAAGCTGAAAGAGGGACCAGGTGATAGCATGTATGGTCTGGAGGTTTGTAAGGCGCTATCTTTACCTGACAAGTTCTTAGAAAGAGCACATGAGATTCGTGTTAGGTACGATCAGCAGTCGGCCGGGGTTTTATCGAAAAAGAAAACTAGATACAACGCTAAGAAACTGAAAGGGAATTGCGAAATATGTGGCGATGTAGGGATCGAGGTTCACCATAGAAATCCACAGCAGAACGCAGACAAAAACGGTTTCATCGGCGGAATGCATAAAAACAACACTGCGAACCTCATGAACTTATGCGAAGGATGTCATGACAAGATCCATGTTGATGGAGGCACACTACCAACAAAAGTGGTCAAAACTTCTAATGGATACAAGGTAGAAGCAAATGGAGAGATACTATGAACGAATAAACTGATCTCGCATACTGCAATAAAATCGCACCATAATTTAATAGATGCCTAATCAGTCTAATTTCTTAGTAACGTACTGGCCAAGCATATTGACTGTCGTGATAACCTTTCTTACACTTATCACATTATTCCGGATGACTGGGGTTAGTTTTAGCCCAGTAGAAGACAAGCATGTTGAAAAGATCGTGACAATCGAGAGTTTTGAATCAAGTCCAGATAAAGAGGCTGTTGCCAGTGCTAATGACAACGATCCTCTCATTTTGCACAACGTATGTAAGGGGCTCAGTACAAAAGCTTGTTCTAATGCCAGCTATTGCGTTCTGTTAAGCGGAAACAGATGTGTTGGGGGAAACCACAGAGGTCCCACTTATTTAACCTCTGATGGAGCTGATGTAGATTATGACTACTACACTCACAAAGGTGATTGTGTCGGTAAGTGCGATAATTGATTTCTCAGAAAATCGACTTGAAAATATTTCTCGGTTGACAGTGTATACAAGATGATTATCCCTGTGAAGTGTTTTACCTGCGGAAAAGTCCTTGGGGACAAGTACCGATACTATGTGCGTGAAGTAAGAAGGCGAAAGAGTCAGGCTGGTATGGACTTAGACGAAGTAGTATACCTAACAAGCGAGTATGTCCAGAAAACACCTGAAGGCGAGGTTATGGATGAACTAAAGCTAGCTAGACCGTGTTGTAGAAGGCACGTGCTCACACACGTTGATATCGAATAAAATCTTGCGTTAAAATATACATGACGCGAATGAGTAGTAGCAATAAGAAAGGCACCAAAAAGTTTAGAGGCGGTGCCAATTTTTCTCCTGCTTCTTTCCCGCAAGGTGAGCCCTGGGGAAGCGCACCCCAACAGCTACCATGCGTAATGGGTGATTGTAGAGACTTTGGTAATCATTACAAGTATAACACCGACGTCGTTCCTACACCCGAATCTACAGATAACATTGTGCAGGCTGCAGGTAAGAAGCGCTCAAAAAGCGCACGCAGGAAAAAAGCAATTGGCAAAAAGTCCAGGAAGGGTAAGAAACCGAAAGGCAAATCACTGCGCAGAGGCAAATCTGCGCGTAGAGGCAAATCTAGAAAACCAAAGAGTCGTGGCAAGACCAGAAAAGACAGGAAAAGACAAAAGGGAGGTAATAGAGACTCTGTGCTTCAGCCTTTCAGGAACCTTTTTAGGAACGTCGCGTTTGGAGGGAGCGAATTGGTCAACAATTGGCAGGGCAGACCCACCCCATACTCTCTTGATCCTAACTCCACATCACAGCCTCTAAACGGCACTGGTCCGCTGACACATGAGTTCATCAACATGAACGAAATAGGAGCCTCCGCCGATCAAGCAGCTGCATCGATCTAAGTATGTCCATTTTATTATGTCACTGTTTAGTAATAATATGAACAAGACCTATCAGGCTATGTTTTTTCTCCTTATAACTATCCTCTCTGCTCTGGTAATTGGTGCAAGCATTGGAACGATTGTAGAGCCTAATACCGCGAATAAAAAGGCCGATGCGCGCATATTGATCATCTACACTGGTGGAACGATTGGTATGGTAGAGACTAGCTCAGGACTAAAAAACATCCCTAACAGAGGAACAGAACAGCTCGACAAATACCTCGCTCTTTACCCCGACGCTAGAGAGAAAATCGGAACATACGAAATAATCAGCTATGATCCTCTAATCGACAGCTCTAATATGGCCCCTGCAGACTGGAACAAAATGATTGGAACCATTTATTCCAACTATACCAGTTACGATGCATTCGTTATCATGCATGGCACTGATACGATGGCTTACACTGCCAGTGCTCTCTCTTTCGGACTACGAGGTTTGGATAAACCGGTCATTGTTACAGGAGCACAAGAACCTCTTGCAAAACTCCGTAACGACGGCATAAATAACCTTATATGCTCGCTCATCTATGCGTCGTCACAAAAACCTTTGTCTGAAGTCGTACTTATATTTAATAATGAGGTCTTCCGAGGAAACAGGACCAAGAAACTTTCTCCTAACAAGAACAGTGCGTTCGGGTCTCCTAACTTTCCCCCACTAGGCAAGTTCGGTATAGGTTTCGAGTATAATGTTGTCGTTGATTCTAGGGGCTCGAGTCCTTCAACTAAGTATCAAAAGTACTGGGACTACCAAAGCAAGTTCATCGACCCAGTAAACTATAGAGAAAACGTCAATGTTCCTATTATCTTCCTGACGCCAGGTATACAGTTCGATATGTATACCGATCTTGTTACCACCACTAGGGTCGATTCCATTGTTTTGCTCACGTTCGGAATCGGCAACGGTCCTGACGGGAATAAAGGATTTCAAAAGTTTCTAAGGACATGCAGAGAGAAAGATATACCAGTGTTCAATATATCGCAGTGCTGTCAAGGAAGAGTAGAGCAGGGCGACTATGCAACCGGCAGCTTTCTCAGCACGATGGGGGTGGTGGGTGGATTAGATCTTACACTAGAAGCCGCGTTCACTAAGGCCTGTTACCTGGCGACTATGTACCCTGGCGATTCGTCAACGCAAAGAAGAGTGTTCTCGCAAGACTTGGTTGGAGAGCTAAATCCAGAAGGCACGGAAAGATTTGAGCTGTTCATCGACATATAGATGTCTTTTTTCTGCATGTACTATATAATGTTTAAGGAACTCAATAAGTTATGTTCGCCTGCGTCGGTGTACCTTGCTATGTCGGCAATCGCGATCTTTATTATGTTGCTCGAGAACTCTAGCGATGATGGCTACTACCATCTTGCTGGGATGAAATGTCCATGTGACATGAAAGCACACATCTTTGTAGTGAAAGCATTCTACACAGTATTCTGGACGTTCGCACTGAACGCATTGTGTAAATCAGGATACACCAAAATTAGTTGGTTGATTATGTTGTTTCCAGGCTTCATGATGGCATTGGCCATGGTGTTATATGTGGTATCTGGTAGAAGAGAGGGTATGAAGGACAGGAATAGTGGGGGACACCACAGTGGCGGTGGCGGTGGCGGACACGGACGATCCGGTAACACAACCCATCATGTCGGTAACGCTGGTGAATCGCACGATAATTACGCCCCGGTCAGGCACAGAAGCAAGTGGGGTAAGTTCAAGCATGATATGGAAAAAGAAGGAAATATTCAGAGAGCATTCTGGGAGAACCCTACCGCCGGGTTGAACAAGGCGTTCTCGTCAAAGTGGATGCAGGATACGTCAATGACGATGGGTATGGCTGGCGGCGCGGCGATGGTGTTGGGGGGATAGCTACCTCCTACGCAACAGTAACATTATTTATCCACATGATATATAATGTTGAAACAGATACGCAAGCTTTGTAAACCAGCATATGTTTACCTTGTTCTCTCCGCAATTACTATCATCCTCATGATGGTGCAGAACGCAGGAGCTTCAGGAACGTACAAGGTAGGCATGTACCAGTGCCCCTGCAACAATACCGCGGGAATCTTTTTAGGAAAAGCCATCTATGTGGCTTTCTGGACATTCATCTTGGATGCCGTGTGCAAAGCAGGATATAAATCAATAAGCTGGTTCTTGGTTTTGTTTCCCATGATTCTAGGTGCAGTCTTAGTAGGTTTAGTTTTGATGTCAGGAGGCATTAGGGAAGGGATTAGTACTGTGGAAGACGAAAATGATTTCAATGAACGAGGTAATGCACTTACTAGATTCTTCCAAAGTTTTTTCGAAAAGCTAGGTAACTTTCTCACTGGTAAAGGGTTCCAGACGGAACGTAGTAGACAGCTACTCGAAATTAAAAAGCAGCAGGAAAATGCCCCAAAAAATGCGTACGAAGACATAGTGAAAGGGTCGGATGTAGGGTCTGGCCAAGACCAAGGACCAAGGTTCACAGCTGATTATGCTTTAGGGCCTCGCAGCTTTGGCAGTAATACATTCTTGTATCCGGATTATAGGTCGAGTGACCAACGCCAACCTTCTGGTTACGATGATGCTCAAAAAGCAACAACAAACAAATATACAACAAACGAACATACAACAAACACACATACAACGCTCGTACATCCCACCACTCATGTCGAGTAACCCTCCTTACGCAACAGTAACATTATTTATCCCACGTAATATATAATGTTGAAGCAGATACGCAAGCTTTGTAAACCAGCATATGTTTACCTCGTTCTCTCCGCAATTACTATCATCCTCATGATGGTGCAGAACGCAGGAGCTTCAGGAACGTACAAGGTAGGTATGTACCAGTGCCCCTGCAACAATACCGCAGGGATCTTTTTAGGAAAAGCCATCTATGTGGCTTTCTGGACTTTCATCTTGGATGCCGTGTGCAAAGCAGGATATAAATCAGTAAGCTGGTTCTTGGTTTTGTTTCCCATGATTCTAGGTGCAGTCTTAGTAGGTTTAGTTTTGATGTCAGGAGGCATTAGGGAAGGGATTAGTACTGTGGAAGACGAAAATGATGTCTCCAACCAATCACCTGACTCTGTACCGCCTCTATCTACTCGGGCGTATAGTTCCATTGAAAGATTCTTCACGTATATCTTGCAAGTCATCCGACGTGCATACAACTTGGTGCGCCACCCTTGGGCAGAATCTTCACGAGACTGGAGAGGTTATAAGAAATTACAGTTTGACTCTACGTTGTCGTTAAACAAGGAGAAGCGCGAAAAAGCCAAAGATTTGTACGATAGATACAACGATTATAAGGCACATACATACGCTGTTACAGCTGCTCGGGGCATGGACGGTGGCTATGAATACCATAGACAAAAATGGTTCAGTGCCCATGGTTTAAGAAGTGTTGATCCAACGAAGATCACTCCGTTAACAGATGATGGAGCAAGTGACCTAAACGATACCTTCGTAAAATACTTTCCTGGCACCTCGGATACTGATCGGACGGGCATTATAACCGGAATTAAAGCCGTGGGGGGCACAACCATACCTCAACGGTACGCAGAGGTAACGAATGAGATAGGCACTTATTCGGAGTCTGAGTCTAGGCCGAGTAATGTCTCCTACAACGCTTCTCTTAGCGGTGTTCATGGAGAAACACCAGCAAAATCCAAGACTGAAGGTGTAAACAAGCCTGTAGATGTAAAGACCTATCGCCCATTTTTTCACCCTGAGTAATAGATACCAACGAGAGCGTTATAACCAACATCTAGATTATCCTACATAATGAGCGATCAGCCTACGCAACAGTAACATTATTTATCCCACGTAGTATATAATGTTGAAACAGATACACAAGCTTTGTAAACCATCATATGTTTACCTCGTTCTCTCCGCAATTACCATCATCCTCATGATGGTGCAGAACGCAGGAGCTTCGGGAACGTACAAGGTAGGCATGTACCAGTGTCCCTGCAACAATACCGCTGGGATCTTTTTAGGAAAAGCCATCTATGTGGCTTTCTGGACATTCATCTTGGATGCCGTATGCAAAGCAGGATATAAATCAGTAAGCTGGTTCTTGGTTTTGTTTCCCATGATTCTAGGCGCAGTCTTAGTAGGTTTAGTTTTGATGTCAGGAGGCATTAGGGAAGGGATTGATGAAGCTGCTGCCGTGCCTGGTGGTGTTGATGATGCTGCTGATCCTGTGGCTGGCGATGCTGCTGATCCTGTGGCTGGCGATGCTTATGACTACCGAAAAGCGTGGAATGGGATCGCTGCTTATGCTGCACTAGAGGGGACACTATTCCAAGCTGGATTAAACACAGAAAAAAATAAAAATGTTGGAGCTAACATTCGCGGGACTGTCAATGACAGAGCCGAAGCGAGGGATAAGCTCCGGGCAGCATATATTAGTACAATGGAAGACAGAAACCTTAGCGATGAACCCGAGGGTAATAAGCTTATTATGTTCTTCCAAAGGTTTTTCGAAAAGCTAGTTAACTTTCTCACTGGCAAAGGGTTCCAGAACGAAACAGAGGAAGCAGAACGACGGGCGACACAGACGGAACGTGGTAGAAAGCTACTCGAAATTAAAAAGCAGCAGGCCGAATCCCCAAAAAATACCTACCACGACGAACTTGATAGGTTTGTGGCAGACCCGAGTAAGGAGATGACGACAGACATTGACGGTAATCTTACCGCCCTCCGCTCAGAATCGCTCAAGGAATATAAAGAGCTAGTAGCTAAAGCTATGGGCGAAGAGGCAAATAAGCTTGTGAAGGAGGCAAAAAAGAACAGCGAAAAGGGAGAAACAAAACCCTCGAACGACAAGAAGATTAGCTTTCCAAAAGATGATGAAATGAATAGTTTCGAGTTCATACCAACACGCAGACAGCAAGAAGAAGAACTATTAGAACAGCGAAAAGAAGAAGAAGGAGGAGAACCGGTCGCTGCAGAACAAACCTATAACAATACGGATTCAACACCAGAAAACGTTCAAGAAAGAGAACGGTTGAATAATACCCAGGACCAGTCAGAAAGCAAACCTGAAGAGCGTACTGCTACTACGCACGAAGACGTCGATGATCACGGTAAGTAATAGATACCAACGAGAGCGTTATAACCAACATCTAGATTATCCTACATAATGAGCGATCAGCCTGCGCAACAGTAACATCATTTATCCCACATGATATATAATGTTGAAACAGATAAACAAGCTTTGTAAACCATCATATGTTTACCTTGTTCTCTCCGCAATTACTATTATCATCATGATGGTGCAGAACGCAGGAGCTTCGGGAACGTACAAGGTAGGCATGTACCAGTGTCCCTGCAACAATACTGCGGGGATCTTTTTAGGGAAAGCCATCTATGTGGCTTTCTGGACATTCATCTTGGATGCCGTATGCAAAGCAGGATATAAATCAGTAAGCTGGTTCTTGGTTTTGTTTCCCATGATTCTAGGTGCAGTCTTGGTAGGTTTAGTTTTGATGTCAGGAGGCATTAGGGAAGGGATTAGTCCTGTGCCTGATCCTGATGCTGATCCTGACACTAATTTTCTGGTTGATACGCAGGAGGAAGTTGACGCTAACACGCTTGCTAACGAGGAAAAACAGCCTATGTATGAGATACATAAGAGTTATCAAGAGAGAGTTCAAGAGAGACTCCGCAGGCAGTCGCTCCGATATGATTATGTTGAAACAAGAATCCAGAACGAGCTTGGCGTGGATAAGAACAGGATAAAAACGGGAGACAATCCTAAACCTAGACAGGGTGACGTTGTCGAAGTTCAGCACAAAGACAACAAAAAATACTATCCTGGCATCATTACGGAAGTGAACGATGACGGCACATATAACATTTTATATACAGATGTGACACGTCTTGATGGTTTCGATAAAGACGACGAGGGTTATAAACCTATTGGGTTCTTCCAAAGTTTTTTCGAAAAGCTAGTTAACTTTCTCACTGGCAAAGGGTTCCAGAACGAAACAGAGGAAGAAGAACGACGGCTGTCACGGACGGAACGTGGTAGAAAGCTACTCGAGATTAAAAAGCAGCAGGAGAAAGCCCCAAAAAGTGCCTCCCAAGACAAACTTGATAAGATGGCGGCGGACACGACGAACCCGAATACAGCATGGAGAATTATAACATCTGGTGACCGAAAGGATACACTTGGTATTCCTGGCAGTCGCCAATTCCGGCTTGTTGCATTGTATAACAAGGAAGCTAAGAAAGAAGAATCAAAACCTAAGATTAAAGATGTAAATCGATTTTACAGCGAAGAAATAAGGAAAGGCGGAAAACCAGCACGCTCGAACGAGAAGAATACGAGTGTTAACTTTCTAAAAGGTGGTAAAATAAATGATTTCATGTTCATACCAACACGCAAACAGCAACGAGAAGAACTACGAAAACAAAAAGAAGAAGAAGAAGAAGAAGGAGACACGGCCGGAGACTACGTCGCTGCAGAACAAACCTATAACAATACGGATTCAAAACCACTAGACCTTAGTGAAGAAAAAAGAGGACTGTTGAATAATACTCCGAAAACAGAACCCGCAAACAATGATAAGACTACTCAGCGCGACGACGATATTCACGGTAAGTAATAGATACCAACGAGAGCGTTGTAACCAACATCTAGATTAGAACGATCTAAAAATATATCGGAGATTATACTATACAATGAGCGATCAGCTTGCACAACGAGTCATCGACAAATTATTCGAGGACAATCCAAACCTTCTGGTCAACCATCATCTAGAATCCTACAACGAGTTTTTCTCGAAAGGAATCAAGCGCGTGTTTCATGAGAAGAATCCTATTCAAATTATGAAGGAACAAGACAAGAACACTAAGGAGTTTGGTCTTAGATGCAACCTCTACATGGGAGGCAAAAACGGTGATAAGCTGTACTACGGCAAACCGGTTATATTCGACGAGGATCGAGAGCATTTCATGTATCCCAACGAGGCTCGTTTAAGAAACATGACGTACGGAATAACAATTCACTACGACGTGGATGTCGAGTTTTTCATTAGAGAAGGTGATGGTCCTATTCCGCAAGAGCCTACATACACAACAACACTCAACAAGCTTTTCCTGGGAAGGTTTCCCATTATGCTTTTTTCAGACCTATGTATCCTGAAAGATATGGCTCCTGATGTTAGATTCGAGTTAGGAGAGTGTAGAAACGACTATGGCGGGTATTTCATCATAGATGGCAAGGAGAAGGTGATAGTCTCCCAAGAGAAGTTCGCAGACAATATGTTGTACGTGCGTGACAAAGTGAATGACATGTATACACATGCGGCCGACATCCGTTCAGTATCAGAGGATGCTTCGAAACCTATAAGAACGTTGTCCGTTAGGATGGTAGCAGACTCACCATCACTGGAGGGAGGGCAAATTGTGGTCAACGTACCAAATGTCCGTAAACCAGTACCACTATTTATCTTAATGCGTGCACTTGGGGTGCAGTCTGACAAAAGTATTATAGAGCATTGCCTGCTTGATATGGATAGATTCGGGAACTACATCGATTTTTTCACGCCGAGTATTCATGACGCAGGCATGATTTTTGATCAGTCGTCCGCGCTCAAATACATAGGGCTGCTGACCAAAGGGAAGACAGTGAACCATGCTATGGAGATATTGGCAGACTACTTGCTCCCTCATGTCGGTGAGATGAACTTCCGTGTTAAGGCTTACTTCATAGGTTACATGGTGAAAGAGATGCTGATGGTATTTGCTAAGGATTCCAAGCCGACAGACCGAGACAGTTTTCGGTTCAAGAGAGTTGAACTACCAGGGTCTCTCATCTATGATTTGTTCAAAGAGTACTATTCACTTCAACAGAAGTACATTTACCAATCGTTCGACAAAGAGTATACATTGAAGGAAAGTATCCATCGTGGTAGGTTTATACAGCTGATAGAGTCTAATTACAACGAGTTTATGTCATCCAAGAAAGCACGTATTGTTGAAGAAGGTTTCAGGAAGGCATTCAAAGGCAACTGGGGGTCGGAAGCTCACACCAAGAGACTAGGTGTAGTGCAGGGATTAAACAGACTCAGTTATAACGCTGCTATCTCACACCTAAGAAAGATCAATCTGCCTCTTGATGCTAGTGCAAAGGTAATCGGTCCAAGATTGCTCCATTCATCACAGTGGGGAATAATTGACCCAGTAGACACTCCAGATGGTGGTAACGTCGGGCTCCATAAGCATATGGCAATTGCTGCGGCGGTGACGACAAACTGCTCTGGAGTCCCTATCACTGACTGGTTAAGACGGCACGGTATGCGACTTGTAGAAGAAGGAACACCTTCATTCAATGCGGCGATGACGAAGATCATCGTGAATGGCAGTTGGATAGGTGTAGTGGCCTATCCAAAGAAACTGGTTCTGATGATTAAAACGGCAAGGAGACTAGGCATGATTCCTATATTCACTTCCGTGCAATGGAATATTGTCGCTCAAGCGATTATTATCTCTACTGACGCCGGGCGAATGTGCCGTCCAGTGTTTTACATGAGGGAAGATGGTACACCGAGCTATCAAGCAGAAGGCAAGTTCGAGAAGATAAAGGCAGGCAAGTTCTCGTGGCTTGAGATGACAACGGGATTCGCCAAGAAGAAAGATCCTAATTTCTCTCCTTCAGCATGCAAGATATACAACGATGTCACCGACCTATATGATGCTCCTGATGCCGCGGCTCTGGTTGGCACTGAGGCAGTAATCGAATATATTGATACCGCTGAGGAGGAAGGAGCTCTAATCGCGTTTGACGGAGACGATCTCAAATCGAAACCATACACACACCTAGAGATTCATCCGTCATTGATCCTAGGTGTGATGGGCAACCAGGTTGTGTTCCCGGAGAATAATCAGCTTCCGAGAGATCTATTTGCATGTGGTCAAATGAGACAGGCAGTATCACTTTATCATTCAAACTTCCAGACAAGAATCGACAAGATGGGTGTTGTACTCAACTATGGACAGACACCATTAATCAAGAGCAGATACTTAGATAAAATCTGTAAAGAGCAGCACCCTTATGGAGAGAACGTGGTCGCTGCTATCATGTGCTACGGAGGCTACAACGTAGAAGACTCAATTCTGTTTAATGAAGGATCGATAAAACGTGGCTTGTTTGGTACAACCTACTACAACTCTTATGAAACACGTGAAGAGAGTTCAAGGGTGGGTAACGCAAGTGTTGACACTGTTTTTGCCAATATAGAGAAATCAAACGTGATTGGTAAGAAACCAGGATATGACTATTCAGAGTTAGATGATTTCGGCGTGATAAAAGAGAACACCCGCTTGAACGAGAAGACAATTCTTATCGGGAAGACAACAAACGACCCAGGTTCAAACCTTCCATCAAGTGATGCATCTGTAGCCCCTAAGAAGGGTCAATTAGGGTTTGTTGACAAGACCTTCATCACAGAAGGAGAGGAAGGGTTCAGAATCGCCAAGGTTAGAGTGAGAGACCAGAGGATACCCAATATCGGTGACAAGTTCTGTTCTAGGTGTGGCCAAAAAGGTACAATCGGTCTAGTTATCCCCGAGCAAGACATGCCCTTCACCAAGGAAGGAGTGCGACCTGACGTCATTATTAACCCTCATGCTATTCCCTCGCGTATGACAATTGGTCAACTGGTAGAGACCCTTATGGGAAAGGCGTGCGCCATGTATGGCGGGTTCGGTGACTGTACTGCCTTTATGAACAAAGGGCAGAAAGCAACAAAGTTCGGGAAGATGCTTACAGAGGTCGGTTATAGTTCCTCGGGCAATCAGATATTGTACAATGGCCAGTCTGGCGAACAGATGTTTGCTGAGGTGTTTATGGGACCTACGTACTACATGAGACTAAAGCATATGGTGAAGGACAAGATTAATCACCGTGCCAAGGGACCAAGAACACTTCTCACAAGACAGACTGTACAAGGAAGAGCAAACGACGGTGGTCTGAGAGTCGGAGAGATGGAACGTGATGGGATTGCTGCCCATGGCGCGAACCATTTTCTCAACGAGTCCCTCATGGTAAGAGGTGACGAGTACTACATGGCCGTATGTAATAAAACTGGTATGACTGCAGTCTACAACGAAAGCTATAATCTATTCCTGAGTCCTATTGCAGACGGCCCAATTAAGTTCACAGGAACACTAGAAGATGGTTTGAATATTCAGAACGTCTCGAAATATGGGCGTTCTTTCAGTGTCATCAGAATCCCGTACGCATTTAAGCTTCTCAAACAGGAGCTGGAGGTGATGGGTGTCCAGATGCGTCTTATCACTGAAGATAATATCGACCAACTTTCGTCGATGGCCTTTTCAGACAACATGATAAAACTTGTAGGAAAAGGAAAAGATGCCAAACCTCAAGCCATCCTCCAGAGAGCGCGTAGAGCATACGAGAAGCAACCGGCTGCCTTGACAGGAACACCTGCAGATTACGGACCCGAAGCCGCTGATGATGATACCCTTGAGATGAGGCTCGCTCAACCGACAACACCTGATATCCCTCCTCCGAATCTTGAGATGAGTAAGATGGACCCGGTTCAGTTAGGATGGAAGTTCAGGAGCTACAGCTATGAAACGGGTGACATATGGGACTCTTTGATCATAAATGATGACGGTTCATACTCAAGTGTCTGGTACGTAGATGATAATGACTATAGAGACCCGAATAGGAACCCTGCAGGCTGGAATGCAGCCGATCTGATCACTCCTGAAGGAACGGTAATACCTAATGATCTTGTGATTTCCGGACTGATAGCAGATCAACAACCAGGCAACTGGGCAAGGGTGGTCCGCAAACTTAAGTTCCCTAATTCAATGCCAGTGTCTCCGCCGTATGCTCCAGAAAGTCCTGTGTATCGTCCAGTGAGCAGTCCGAACGACGATGGAACAAATCAGTACTATCCTACCTCTCCAACATATAACCCAAATAGTCCACCCTATGCGCCCACATCCCCGGCATATAACCCGACCAGCCCGTCTTACGTACCTACCTCACCGACATACGATCCATACAGTCCACCCTATGCGCCGACCGACGCCAATAGTGACGATTATCGGCCACCATCGCCTGACTACCCTCCACCGGGCAGACAGGGTGGAGGCTCTTCGCAACCACCTGTGGTAATAAACATCAATACGGCTAGTAATGGAGGTGGTGAATCAGATGAGAAAGAAACCGCTACTCCCGCAGAGTCAATATTCAATACGGTAACTAGTAGCAAGAGCGATGAAGGGGTTCCTCCGTCGATTCTTATGTCTAGCGAAACGAAAGAACATCAGGATACATCAGGTGCAGATGAAGGAGGTGGTGAGAAAAAGAAAGTAACAATCAAATCCTGATTATTTGACAGAAAATCGACGACCACTTAAAAATAACATCAGTTGAGTATATACGAGCATCATGGCACAAAGCGGTTTCATCGTTCAGATTGCTAAAAGCAGAAACAACATTTTAGATATCCTACTATCAAGAGGGTTCGACGTTTCGAAGTACGCTAACGCAGCGTTAAGTGAAGTACATACAATGTATCAAAACGACCAACTAGATATGCTGGTAGAAGAGGAGGCAACCGGGAAGAAGGTATATGTCAAGTATAGTCTCGGTAAGACATTGCGCGCGCCGGCTATTTACGAATACATTGAAGACTTGTTCACGCTTGACAGCACGTTGAAGAAGAGTGACGACTTGATAGTCATCGGTCGTGCATCTGCGAACGACTCTATGATAAAGGCACTCAGACAGATATGGGCTGATGATAAGTACTTCGTTACAGTGATCGGTATGGAGTCACTACAATTCAACGTATTAGAGCATAGTTTGGTACCACGCCACGAAGTCCTCGATAGCGCAAGTGCCGAGAAAGTGTTCGCCAGGTACAATATCCGAGATGGTTCACAAGTGCCTGACCTTTCGCGGTTTGGACCGGTCTCTATGGTTCTCGGTATACGTCCAGGTGAGCTTTGTGAGATAACACGTCCCAGTAAGACAGCAACTACAAGTAAGTTTTATAGAATATGTTCTCAATAGTATATAGACATGACTTCCCACCAACGACGAACCCCCCAAGAATATAAAGATCAACTTCGGGAACTTAACGCGAGGTACGAAGTTAGTTTGCGGGAGATGGTGAAATCATTTCCATATGCAAAGGCCTATCCCGAGTTGGACAAATATACCTCCACATTTCAGAAAGACGAATCATCGTTAAATGCTCTACGAGGCGATTTATTTCTGTTTCGCGACTCTGTGGAACAGGATATTGGAGCCGTGGCTGATGAAGTAGCCGTCGTAATAAACCGAATAAAGAAGGTGGAAAAAGAGAACGGCAAACTTATGATTGAGTTGCAGGGTTTGGAGAATCAACGAGAAGGTGCTATAGGCATGTATGATGATCAACAGGAGATCTATAATTTCAATCTTGTACGTAATTGGATTCACTTTGGATTGATTATTGGTTCAGGGGCACTTGCATATAAAATGGTGAAAGGAGACACCAGCAGCATCTAATACATTTTCTATCAGTATTGTATAGAAAATGAACTTCATTAGCTTTCTCAATGACCTAGGAATTATCCCAAACAAAGGTACAAAGGCCGAGGGGTTGCCTTCATTGAATCAAGGACAGCAATTTATGGACTTTTATCGTATGTACGGGCGTGAGGCAGACGATATACAAAGCTTGCAAACAACCGGCATCCCTGGTGTCTCAAGCATAGTAGAAGCTATGCAGGAGAATGGGACCGGCAGTGCGAGTGTAAAAAACAATAAGGTCTCCGATTTAGAAGACGAGTTTAATCGAACACTGGTCGAATACAACTCCACATACAAGGATTTCGCAGAAGGCGTTATCCGGAATGTAGAGGCAGACAAAGAGATCCAGCAGTATTTTGGCCAGGTCATCACCTCTGGTGATGGCAACTATGATTACGTCAATGATTATGGGTTTACTCAAAAGTATTCAACCGACGCCTGGACATCAAACGCTGAGAATTGTCCGAAAGACCCAGTGCAGCTTTCTAAAGACGAGATTAGCAAGTTCAATGTTGGTGCCCCGATGGGTGAGTCGCAGCCATGCGGTGTGGCCGGCAAAAACGTTACGAACGAAGAAACGAACGAACATGCTTGGGTAGACATTAAAGGGTATAAGCACGTTTACAGCGGAGATACTTGGGATAAGAAAAGTGAGCTCTGTGACGTTCCTTCCACCCCCATTAGTGACTCTGAATATAGCGCTATACCTAGTGGTGGACCGATGACAGCAGCTTCCAGCTGTGAGCAATCTAACGTTGACCCATCAGTGTGGAACAAACTCGTTGAGTTGAATCAGAAACTTATCGATCTTGCCAAACAGATGTCCGCTCAACTAAGCGGTGTCGTTGCACAGGATGTTAGAATGCAGAAATCGCTCAATGAAGAGAAAATCAAGCTAGCTACATATGTCGCCAGTTTAGACTCAGAGCAGACCAACCTAAACTCATTTAACCAGAACTATGTTACCGTTCAAGGAGAGAAAGAAGACGCGGAACTAAATGCCAACTCGAATTGGCTCATTCTGCTCGTGTATATGGTAGTAACAGTCCTTGTTGTCTCGCTAGCCCTCAAGGCAGCATCAGGCCCTGCCACGCGCACAAATAGTATACTTGCTGTTGTAGCATCTATCTTCCTTCTTATTACCCTTGTCAGGTACATGCAACGATAACTTGACTAGATTCAACTTTATCCGAAGAGAGATTTTCACACCATATAATAATAGTATGGCAGATCAAGAATCACCAATAATGAATCTAAAACTTATTGATTTGGAGATCGATATGTACATCAAAAGCTATCGGAACGCATCTGCCTCTTATGACCAGCACATTAGACAAGGGGATCGTGTTGCAGCTGCAGCCTCAATGAAAGCAATGGATGAAGCAAATGATGCACTTACAACTCTGATAGCTGCTGGTAGTGAGGCACTAAACAAAGCAGTGTTAGAAGGAGAAGTAGACCAAATGGTTGTTACAGAGAGCAGGAGCATTCTAACAGCTAGTACTCAAGAACTAAACAAACAAGTGGCCAGTGTAAAAAGCGCAAGGGCACGAGCATCAGATTTAGACGGTGACCTAGAGACATCCGAGCAGTTTGAAGACATGAACCATTTCCATTACATAGTCACTCTAATAGTGGCTGTTATCATGATCATTTTGTTAGTCAATGCATTGAGCTCTAACTCTTCTAATAGTTTGGAAATCGCCATAGCTATCGGCGCAACGGCAGCCGGACTTTACCTCTTCTTCGTACCCACAGTTTAGAAGACAAATAATTTTCAAGCCATAGTATAATGACAGATAGTATGGCTTTGCTTCAAGGCGCTTCTCTTATAGACCAAAACGTAGAGAAAACCCAAAGAGTATCCCTTCGCAAAGTCGATAGTGATAATTGTAAACCAGGAGGACAAGGATGCGTGGAAGGGTTCACTGGTGGCACAGTCCCGACACCCTTATCACAAGCCAAAAACGCGGCACAAGAGAAAATACTCAGCGACTTACGGTCTATGTTCCAGGCCGCCATAAACAATTATTCTGCAAAGCAAGATGATCTTATGAAGGCAACACAGAGATATCTCGATGAGAGAAACAAATCTACGAGTCAAGGCAACAAGCTTGTTAAGTTACCGAATGGTGCAACGGGCTATGTCACTACGCAAGGTACATACAAGTTTATTCCTGATGCAGCTATACTCTCTTCTCTCCAAGGAAAGAACGGATGCCCATCAGAGATAGAACCAATATCTGGAAACCCTAGGGGGTACAACAAACCTGGTTCTATGTTAGGAACTGACCCATCACTAGTGGTGGGTACGCCTATGCAACAAGGACAGTCTTGTATGAATGCAGGTACTAACGTACAGGTCATGGGAGTGTCAGATCCTGACACAAACACAGCTTCTTTCATGCGATGCACAAGTGGGCAAGAAAGCAATTTCGAACTTACGAGTGGAACCCAGACAACCGACCCGGATCTTGCAATTAGGAACTGCTCTACCGCGGCTGCCGACTTGGGGCGTAGCGGATTCTATATTGACAAGAACTCTGAAGGTTCGTTAAGATGCTTCACTGCCAAGAGTGGATACGACCTGGATGCCGCATCGATGCCTGTAAAGACTGAGATAGTTAAGACAAGTACGATTTTTGCACTGGATACCATTTCTAGTAGCGCGCGTGCAGGAATCCTCTGGAATAGCCAGATCGCGATAACGACTGCGTCGGGAGACTTAGGCGACGACATATCGAATGCGCCGGACCTCACCACATGGTCTATACCTGGCGTAGATGGATGTAGTACATCCGACCCACCTATGATTAACGTCACTAGTGCGACATACGGTGGTAATTGTATGGGGCAGACAAAGAAGTGGAGCTTCTCTCCTGACGTAGAAACAGATAACGTGATAGATACAGTTAAATCCCACGTCAGTGGGAAGACAACAGGTGCATACCGTGTCGCATCAGGAATGAATCTGTTAACTATCCCGATGCTAGGATGTAACGGGAACTTCACGTCAACATATAATTGTAACGTAGGAGAAGAAGATAACGGTGTCACGATCGACTCACCAGCGATTGGTAAGGTAGCAAGATATGATTGTTCTGCGGCAAGAAAGAAATGTGGTGGTAGACTCAGCATCGGCGACAACGGGAACGTTACCCTTACGAGTGGGGACGGAAGTTTGCTATGGCAGAGCGCGACATACAATACTGGTCTAGCGGTAACCGCTAGGAATGCAGCCAACTCAACGTTCAAGAGGAATTATATTGAGTCAGGAGAGTCTATCGGGCAAGGGGACATTATCGGATCACCGAGCGGCAATTGTTTTATATATCTCGACATTAGTGGACCACCTGCACTTTGCATCGGATATTCGGTACTTGGTTGCTCGAATAACAACGATAGTGCGCTCGGCAGTAAAGGGACTGTTGGGAAAGAAGGATCGTCACAAGCAGTCTATAAGATGAAGGACGGTAATATCGATCAATCTAACTTCAGGTTCAAGAGCGGAGATGTAGCATATGTAGATGCGAATATGAGTGTATCAACAGTCGACAGAAATAATATTGGCTTAGGCAGTAGTTACTTCACACTCGACAGATACGACTCTCCAGGAAATGATTTGTCTCATCATAAAGATACTGATCTAACGGCATGCAAGCAGTTATGCACATCATTAGACGACTGCTATGGGCTGGTCCACACAACTGGCAATGATTGCTTTCTCAAGGACAGAAATGTGTTCCCGAAAGGACTCCGCGTTCCGAATGAGACATCGCAATTGCTGGTCAGAAATATGTCGGTGAACGGAGACCCATCTTGTCCGACAACTGTGTCTCAGGCTTATGCGGAGACTCTCAGCAAACTTGAGACGAAAGACACTGACTCTGGCGTGAGAAAATGCGGACTAGCTCTAGCTACAGCTAAACAACAGAAAGCATTACAAGTTGCAGGGGAGGAGCTACAGAGAGCGGTTACTAAGATCAAGACTGGTGTGACTAGTCTGTCTCAAGAAGAGGGCAAGATGAATCAGGAGATGCTGAGCCAGATCAATACTTTGCTTAAAGACGCTGGTAAGTATGAGCGTGTCAGAGAAGTTTATCAAGAGAAGTCCAGTTCCCTAGTGAACGTTGGAGCAATGAAGGAATCTTCAGAACTAGGTATGATTAGTGATAACTATCACTTCATTGTATGGACGATGTTGGCTTGTGCGTTGATTATCGGCGGCATTAAGGCTTCAAGGTGATAGTAGCTGTGTATATTTATCTACGAGGTATATATATACAATGAGCTCGCAAGCAACAATTTCAGAATCCACTATGAAGGAGAGCAAAGAGAGACAAACCGCTACTCTCAAAAACATCCAGCAGCTTCAAGAGATGGAAAAAGAACTTTATACTAAGCTTGAGGCTTCTTCTGCGAATGGTAGTGGGCCGGAGTCTCAGGAACAGATCATTCAGAAGATCAACGAGCTTTCACAGATCAGAATGACTATGTTTTCCGAACTAGACTCCATGTATCAAGGCGTTCAGGGAAGAGTTGCACAGTCTCGAATTGACCTGGTAGATCAAATGGTAGTAACTGGTGTAGTAGAGAACGAATTAAACAATGCCAAAAGAGAATTAAATGCGCTTCAGGCCGACAAGGCGAACAAGATGCGCATGGTCGAGATCAATACCTACTATAGCCAACAGTATAGGGCACAAACGTCGCTGATGAAACTCATCATTATCGTTTCGCTTATTATGTTTGTACTTGCTGTGGTGGCGAAACAGGGTTGGATTCCGGGCAATATCATCAATGGAATAATGGGCCTTGTGGGAGTCGTAGGCGGGTTTCTCGTGATCAGAACCATCATTAATATCAGCTCGAGAAGCAACATGAACTTCGACGAGTTCAACTGGGCATGGGACCGTGATGCGAATGATCCGACGGTGTATGAGTATGACCAGGAGCAACTTCAGGGAGTGACAACCTCCTTGGAAGACGAGGCTAACAGTTTCGCCGATTCACTAGGTTTAGGTTGTGTAGGATCTAACTGCTGTGCTGAAGGGACAACATTCGATAATGACAGCAAGCGGTGTGTCGAAGGGTTTAGTTCCAATAGAAAATCAGTATCTTACGTAGAAGATCCTAGTGTCACGTGTCCATGGAAGGAGAGAAAATCGGTTGTTGTACCATTTAGTAAAACACAGGAAGACTACGTCCGAATATAATCTGGCTTTATAGTAAGCCCCATGTCCTGCTCTAAAGAAGACATTAACAAAGCCGTCGATGCCAGACTGAAGGATATGATCACTAATTTCGATCCTAAGTCGTTCGGTGGAAATACTCAAATAGCCAATATGGTTGCCTCTATGGGTATGCCACAGAACAAGATGAATGGCATACTGAATAACTTGCAGTCGATGATCATGTGTGACACAGATTGTCAGCGAAGAAAGCGAACCGACGAACTTCGAAGGAAGTGGACACAAGCAAAGAAAACCGAGAAAGAGGCCCCAGGAAACGTAGAAGATGCTGAAAGGAACTTTTATGTCTTCTCCAAGGGAGAAGTTGGATACAAGCAAATGTTAGTTGACAGGTATACGAAAGTTGCCAACAAGCGAGGAGACAAAGCAGAGGGTAACCACGAGACACTAATGAAAGAGCTGGATGCGTTAGTTTCGGACTACAATGCCGAGACACAATCCCTCGCTCGCATAAGGGAACTGTTACGCATTAGATTAAACGAGAATAAAGAGCTGAAACTAGCAATAGATAGTGATGTCGCGGATGTAGAAACTAACGATCGTCGAGTAGTATACGAAGATTGGGCTAAAGACTGGCTCAACAAAGTAAGATCTTTGCTGGTCGGTGTTTACTTCGTGATAATCGCGTTCTACTTTCTCTACAGTCCTATCATTAGCATAATGAGAGGAGAATCTATCGGCAAATATCTTGAGATGTATAGGCTTATCAAGAATGCGGCATTGCTAACCCTCGCAGTGCTTACACCATGGTTGGTTACCTGGATATTGAGACGTTTGTATGTTGTTAGAGATGTTGCAGAAGATATCGTTGATATGACGCCTTACAGAAAAAACGTCTTTCGCGACCTGACGAAATAGATTATTTGGCTCAAGAAACCATATAATCTATATATCTATTCTACATAGGAATGGTGAAACTAAGATCACTAAGCAGAGGTGAAGACCTTATGAGGCGAGGCACCGACGCAAAAGTCTATGATCAGAGCGGAAATGTAACAACCCTCTTCAGCGTTTCGGTCTGGAGTGATGAAAAAGGAGTCTATGTTGAGCCTGTCGCTTACGAAGAAGAAGGTTTTTTGAAGTGGGTAAGAAAAATGTGCTGTAGCACGAAGCGTTATTAATATCTATAGGTCATCAACAATGTCGTAGTCGTCGTTGTCTCCCTCATATATCATTTCTACGTTTTTCCATCCGTTTCTGTAGCGACCGAATCGTTTCTCCATGAACTCATACAACTCTCGTCCCTTGGGCACACCTCGGCCATAATTTCCTTGGTACCACTCCTTGAAAGCATTAAGGACTTCGGTCTTCTTGATAACACCACCTTCTTTTCGGCGAATCTTGTCTTTAGAGAACTCTGCCAAGTAGTCCTGGCCTTCCCTATACTCGTTGCTGCTGGACATTACTATCTCACAATCGTTGACATTGCCTTGTTTCTTGTAGGCTTTTTCAACCAGCATAGACATGAATACTGGTGCCCACTCGTCAAAGTTAGCATCTAGTTTCTTATCCAACTGAAACTGGTAAGGGAACTCTTCTTTCGGAAACTGAAGATCGTCCTCATATGGCTTATCCAAGAACTTCGACTTGAAATCACATACGCGAATACGGCGCCATGTACCATCATCATTCGACTTGATATCGAAGAGTGTATTCGTACATACGACGAGCTTGAATTGAGGCATGAACGTGACTGTGTCCTTCCAAAGAGCCCTACCCTGGATTGGGTCGCCACCAGTGATCTCTTTCATGATACCCTCATTGATCTTGTCGCCTTTACTAGGTTCTTGCATCACAGCGTATCTAGTTCCCATCAACTGCACAATCTCTGAAGATGTACTACCAATACTGTTTCTCTTCTGTGTGATCAGCGTGATTGGGACCGTTCCTTTGTAATCACCTAATCCTTTGCTCATCAAGTCCACCAGACAAGACTTTCCATTTCTACCTGAGCCGGTATATATATTGAATGTCTGGTTCTCCGTAGTTCCTATCAGCACTGAGGCCAGATGTTCCCACATGTAAGCGCGAAGGGAATCGATTGGGAAGAGTTGCTCCATGAAGACCTCGAGCTTGTCCATAGTTGAAGAATGTTTCTTCTTATCAAGGGGTACATAGTCGATGTTTGTGCATTTAGAGATGTAATCGTCAGGCTGACCACGTCTATGAACCTTGCTCTTGAAGTCAACCACGTAGTTATTGAAGCACAGAAGGTATGGGTTCTGGTCTAGCTTCTCTAAGAAGTCCTGGTCATAGAATAGCTCCCGAGCTTCCCGCATGATGTTATTCTTCCATTGTGTTTTCTTGAGATACACCGCAATCTCAGCTAACTTGCTGGTTCTTTTCCTCATTGCCTCGTATGACTGATCAGTCTGTTCCATTGTTTGCATACGTGTCGTATAGTCATGGATTCTGCTGAGATACTCATGATGCATGTCTTTGGATATGCACAATCTCAATGTGCTACCTGAGTCGATTTCAAACCATCTATGATTCTTGTACTCATACCAGCTATTTGTTCTAATGCTTACGCAAACGAATCTATCTTTGAAGATGTTGTAGAGGACCGTCGCAAGGTCGAACTCAGTTGCATCACTTACAGTCTGTTCGATGAAGAAGTCGATCGTTTCTGTCCGAATCTTCTCGAACCCCTCTGGGGCGTCGTTCTTTGCCCAGTACATGATCGATCTATTTGATAATCCGTCAGGGTTCTGGAAGTCGAATCCTCGCCACGTCTCGAACAATTCGGACACACATGTCCAGTCGAACTTTCCATCAGCTCCTCTTAGACTGTGTCTACAGTTTGATTGGCAACTCATCTTCAGCCATGTAAGGAACATTTTAGGACTGGTGTTCGCAAGAGCCCATCCTACTCTGATCCAGTTGTTATAACTTCCTGGACCATAGTATTTGTTTGGAAGGGCCATGGTGAACTGATGTGTCTCTTTGATTTTATAGTCACATGGATTTATCGAGTCGAACATGTCGTCGATAAGTGAGTCTAGTGTTGCTTCTGAATCTATAAGGTCATATCTGATCAAACCACCTTTCCTTGGACGGAAGCTGCTGGCCGGCGGTCCTGTCTGCTTTCTTCGTCCCTGCTTACCAAGACACTTACTTGCTTCGTCAAAGTCTTCTTTCACACTTTCTTTGACAGTGGAGTCTGGGTGGTTCCTGTGCCTAGCACACAGCCTTGAGAATGTCTTCTTTGTATCAAACGATTCTGGTCCAGATGCTGACACGATGTCCCATGACGATCTAGAATGCTTGAGCTTATATGTCTTATGGATTAGGTAAGCCTCATGTCCTGGCTTACGAGACCCATACATTTGCCAATTGACCTGACCTTTGGCGACACCTTCGTCCAAGACTTCGTCCCAAGTGTTCTCTACTGGAAGGTCTGACCATAGCTCACCAAGCTCACTTAGTGCTGCTTCTCTCACCATGGCTTGGATTCCCTTGTGAACCTTGAGACCAACGATAATATGGATCCCATCTTTTGTCTTGGTGTCAAGGATGTTTACACTCTTCTTCTGTAGAACGAAAACGTCGACATCTTGTTCGTCGGCGATGTCTACAAACTGTACCAGTTTATCCATATGCAGCATGACGAGATCCAATGTATGGTCATCTGTGTGCAATCTTTCGGTAACAGTTGTGTTATAGCGTAAATCAACGTCAATGAGCATCGGCCCGTCCTCTATGAGTTGTTTCTCAGTCATATATTCGAGTTCTCCCTTCACAAATACTTTTTCATAATAAGTTTCTAACAGTTCTTCTTCTGATCCATTGGGGACCACATAAGCACCTCCATATACTTCCAAAGCTTTATCAGGAATGCGCGTATGTGTGAATGATTCCCCCTTCCCAGCGGTGCAAGACCGAATGAATGTATCAAACCTTGTAGTCTTGGTTGTCATTTTTGATTGGTATAAGTGGTGGATATTATTTTAACTCAATTTTCCGTTGATCTTCCAGAAAGAATCAGGGAGCAGTAATCCTACGCACTTTGAATATAAATAGATCCCCAGAGAGAATACAGAGATAATCATGAGTGATTCGCGCCAACAATGTGTCATAACGAGAGAAACAACTATGAGATTAGCATCCGATGTCAGGGATATTTACAAACATCCTCTGCACAGCGAAGGAATATATTATGAGCATGATGAGAGCGATTTGCTCAAAGGATATGCAATGATAATCGGTCCAGAAGATACTCCTTATTCAGGAGGATACTATTTCTTCAAGTTCGCATTTCCTTCAAATTATCCACATTCGCCGCCCAAAGCTATTTTTCATACTAACAATGGAAGTATGCGTATGCATCCTAACCTCTACAAAAGTGGTAACGTCTGCCTATCCGTCTTGAACACATGGCATGGTGATCAATGGGATGGGTGCCAAACTATTTCATCAATATTGCTCACTATTCGTCATATCCTAACGAAGGATCCTTTGACTCACGAACCTGGTCTCGGAGAATCCCATCCAGACTTCTTCTCGTATACACAGCTTGTCGCGTTCTACAATATTCGGTTAGCCACTATAGACATACTATCCTCTGCGTATATCGATCGGCATTTCTCGAGTCTACTCCAAACTGCTAAGCAAAACTTCATCGACGATTACGATAAAAAGATGAAGGCACTCGAGGACGCTAGGGAAGGTTTCGATAATTTCAAGACGACCAGACGTCTTGCTCCGCCGGACACTTTGTCTACAAGGAGCATTTACAATATACCCCAGGTTCGTATTGATTATGACGTGCTTGTTAGGGATCTCGCTTCTATGCGTCAGAAGCTTCTAACGGCTTCAACTTAGTAGAAGTTTAATGAAAAATTGCAGGAGGCAGATAAAAAGATATGTCTCACATATATACACAAGGATGCACTTCTGCGTTAAATGCGATTTCATGTACTATCTTAAGTTGAAAGGTGAAGATACAGATCAACTCATATACTATTGCCGTCATTGTGGTCATGAAGCTGATGAGTTGACTGACTCAGACGTTTGTGTTCTTAAAACCTCCGTCAACCGCGGTGCGGAGAAATATGCCAGAGTCATCAACGAGTACACAAAAGACGATCCTACGGTGCCTAGGATAAATACGATGCGTTGTCCTAACCAAGAGTGTCCCGCAAACGAGGGCGACAAAGGAAACGAGGTTCTCTATATCCGATATGACGACGCGAACATGAAGTACGTCTATATGTGCGCGCATTGTGATACAGTCTGGAAGACCAACGAGCAGAAATAACTCGGAAAATTGATACAACTTAAACATTTTCTCTTGACAATATAGACCATGAGCGATTCAGAAAACGAAAGCTACCAAAGTGAAAGCGAGGATTATGAGAAAACACAGTTTGGTGAGGAAGACTCTGATTTCAGCGATGGAGAAGAGTCCCTCGACCCGGAACAAGAACCTACTTTCAAACCGAGGATCAAAATTGGCCCTTTAGTCGAAGACGGCGAATTGGGAGGAGATTCTAGTGACGAAGAAGAAGATGATATGGAGATGGACCCTGAAAACATCAACGACGAGGAAGACGACGAAGAAGAGGATGAAGTTGACCCTCCCGACGCACAACGAGTGTTACCAGATGTCCAACAAGGACTCATCGACCTTGAGAACCTAGAAACAGGTGATGACTCCAGCGATGACTCCAGCGACGATGGTCGCTCTGACGACGAAGACTATCTTCAAAAGCTCGACCGAGACGTAGTTGACGATTATATTGGCGAAATGCATCCAGAGTCGAAGATACATAACTTCGACGAAGTTAGGGCGCTGTCAGCCGTCGTTAGGGACAACACCGGAGCAGTGGTGGACGAACTGCATCAGACGATTCCTGTCCTTACCAAGTATGAGAAAACGAAAATCTTAGGTGTAAGGGCGAAACAACTAGACGCTGGCGCAATGCCTCTTGTTAAGGTAGCACCAAACGTAATAGATGGCTATACTATCGCTCTTATGGAGCTGCAACATAAAAAGATTCCTTTTGTGATCCGACGTCCGCTACCAAACGGTGCATGCGAGTATTGGAAAGTGTCAGATCTAGATTTACCTTAGAAAGTATGATATCGCATCAACAAGCAAGCAAGGTACCAGGTAGAAGACTGTTGATAAATATACCGCTGCTATCGCAGACATCAGTGATTTAGAAACTATCACTTCTACATCATTTTCTTCCGTGAATAATCGGCTACCTACCAAAAGTGCCAGGTATGCCCAGATAGTTCTATCGATCCAATTCTTAATAATCCCCATTGTTGTTGATGCAGTTATTCACACATCAAAAACAATCAATTTTCCTATTTAATTGCTAAGGCTTATCCAGTCAGTAGCTACGTATTTTTTCTCTTTCATTGATCGCTTAATAAGATCTGTGAGGCCGTTTTTCCACTCTATATCGAAGGTAGTTGTAGGACTGCTATTAATCTCGATTATTCTACTAGATCTATCGTCTAGTAACTCTACATCTACACCGAATATTTTCGATTTGCCAGCATCGCCTTCCCCACAAGGAGATCCGCACGATTCGATGATCATCCTTAGTTTCTCTCCGACCTCTTCCGCAAGCAAATCGCTGTCTACCCCGCATGTAGCTAGCTGGGTTGTCAATCTTGGTAGATCGTATGTATCGTAATGCTTGTCTCCTCCCATAGACTGGTTTATCTTCATGCCACGGTCTAGTCCATTGTATTCGAAACGCTTATCGGCAAACACGTTGTAACCTGTTCTATAGAGATACATTCCTTTGTCGCAATCAACTACCATGAAGTAACGCATCCCAAACTTGAAACCGTTTACAAGTAACGGATTCTCAAGATATTCTTGCACCTGTACAATTTTTTTGTTGTTCAGAACTTCCATATTTGTCCTATTAACGAGGAACACTCCTTTTCTCTCCCCAGAGTTATATTCCTTCGCAATATACTCTTTGTAAGGTGAGTATTCTGCCTTAAACTTAGCTGCGTCTTCCGGCCATTTGTAGCTCTTTGGAAACACCTTAAGTGTCTCGGTTTCACCATATCTCTCTAGGCATTTTTTCCATATGTCTAATCTGTTGAACGCCCGCGTACGCTCCATCTTTTTTGGCTTAGTCAGCGAGGGTTCGGGGTCTTTTCTGAAGACTATCCAAGACACCGCTATTATGGCTACTATGATTAGAAACATCACTAGAAGTTTGTTCATTAAAGTAACTGGATATAAGATTACATATGTAAGTATTCGAGACTACACGCCCACAAAAAAAGAAGTATGTATATGACTCGATGTTCCGACTAACATTTCCACCTTTGACCACAATCGATGCATGTAACATAAGTGGTCATTGGCTCATCAGCTGATCTAGTCTGTAGCTGATAATATGAACATTTGTTCGATCCGCACTTCCTGCACGTGTAGTTGTCGGTGTTAGCTTCAAGCTTAGGTGCATAAAGATCCATGTCGCGATCTTGCTTACGTTTCAATAGAGCCTCCCATTTATCCGGTGCCATCTCTTGATGGGTCATTAGTCCAACCTCATGTGGCTTTATCTCCTTCATCTTGATGCGGTGAAGCAGATCGCTGTTCTGTAGATTCACCCAAACAGTTCTGAATCTATCAGTGTATAGCTGAACGAAATGTTGGTTTTCCCATTTCTTTACCACATTCTTTTGTCCCGCTGTGCGAATTGCATAATTCAACATGCCCTTCTCGATATTTAACGCATTACGCTGGCTTCCAACGATTTCAGCTAGACTGTCTCTGACTTTAGATCTGAATGATTCGGGGTCACTGATGTGTTGCATTATTAGTAGATACAACGATCCTATTTAGATCGCTTTCGATTTTCTCGTTATATCTATTCGTCGTCGCTGTAGTAATAGGATTCCTCTTCCAACTCAGAACCTAACCCCGTTGGCTCATCCTCTGCTGAACAATCCGGTTCATCTGACTCGTAATCTTCGTCATCGCCCTCGTCTTCGCTACCACTTTCAGCGTCGTCGTCTACCTCGACCTCATCATCGCAATCAGATGAATCATCAGCATCTACGACAAAACCGTCTTTTAGATAGCCACCCACTTTGGTTTTTTCCGCATCGGAAACATCGTCGAGTTCATCATCACTCTCTTCCTCATCCTCACCGAGGTCTTCGAATCCACCAAAAAGTTTATCGTAAAACACCTTCCACTTCTCGCAAGTGAGGTCGCACAACTCGCCGTCTTGGTCGACACCTACTACTACAAGAGTACCAAAGCACAACACTTCTGCGATAGGAGGTGGTAGTTCATACTTGTTTTCCGTACCGGCCCTTCCGTCTGTCTTGCCCCACACCTCTACCGCTCGTAGGTCGGGGGACGAAACGGGCCAGGTGCATAACTTCTTAAATCCATCCGATTTTCGAAGACCACTCTTTTTGTACAGATTATCACGGGTAACATCCTTACTGTTAAGGTCTTTTCTCGAGCCGCCTTTGTCAACTAAAACTAGCCTTGTCATGATAATGTGTCTTACCAGAATGGGTTTAAATGGTTTCACCTAGATTATTCAAGATGCCAAGTCAAGATGTGTACAGAATCTACGTAGAGGATCTAATCCCCAGAAACATTGACACTACTTTACTCATTACAAGAGAAACACATAGAAGGCAGTATTCTAACTTCTTCTCTGATAAGGGTCTATTCCGTATCATGAACGGAATCCTACACAGAGTTGATATAGACGACGGTGTCGTGACTAGACATCAGCTGACAAACGACAAAACAGACATTGTGTTATTCGCCGACACATCAAAAATGACCCCGAATCATAAAAGATCACAACTCCCGATTGGCCATACTATCCAGAAGATTGAGGAGGTTTCCTACCGGATTCTTCAGCACGCCGAAACGCGATTGGTTGTCGAGCTCGAAGGGAAGTGTCCCGTAGATGTTTACTTCGAGACGACAATCCCTATTTTCACTCCCGAGGTTACCGAAACAATCCTTACGTTCCTTTCAGAGCTTAAGTTTTGTTCGTAGAGTATAAGCATGATTGCCTGGACAGTTCAATGGTCATTGATATCACTTATACTTATTATTCTTGTCCATTACCTCTACTCATTTTTCATCGATACGTTGACTGTTCCAAAGGTGAGGGATCTAATACACAACCCCACTGAACGGTATAATACGATCATCACCGATATTAACAAGACAGCTAGGCCTGGTGCTGGTGAAACCTTGAACGCCGTACCTGACCAGTCTGAAATGCAGTCTGAGCTACGGGACTTCCTTAGTAACATTAAGAAGGAGAAAACGTCTCAATTCCCGACAGCAGCAAACGATGTCGGAGCTTACAGCTCATACTAAACTAGTTAAAGATTCGTCTCTAGTTGATGTAGAACATGAACATCAAACAAGCTATTGAACGATTTCCATCAGTAGAACTTTCTTATGACAAACTCCTGCATAAGAAAGTTCGGGCTCATATGTTTAGCCTTCTACCTCAAGGTTCTAGATGCTTGTTATGGTTTACGACTGTAGGAAGCGACAACGTTCCTATATTACTGACATTGGACAAAAGGGGAAACATCGAGTCAGCAAACGTCAAGACGATGTCGTTTGGTGATGATCTATGTATCGGTGACGGGTCAATATTCGCCGGGATACTTTTTAAGCACGGAAACTCGGATATGTTCACTTTTCTCGATCCGGTCATCTATAAGAGCCAACCCGTATGGAAAGAGAAGTGTGACACTAAGCTTAGTATACTCCAGCACACATTCACACACGAGCTCTGTCCACCAGCTTATGGTAGAGGATGGCTAGTCCCGGGACTTCCCTACATGACGGATTCGTTTGGTGATGCTATCGAGGTAGCTAGAACGCTCCCATACTCTCTACACGGTATTCGTCTTACTGAAGGTAGAAAAACAAGACACTTTGGTTACGTCAAATACACCGGTAGACAGATATCTGTTGCCGTGCTGAAAGTTAAGGCACAGCTCCTTGATGACGTATATGGGCTGTATTGCTCTGATCATAAAAGAGGTACTATTCCCAGGATCGCATTTGTACAAGACTACTCGTCCAGTGTGATGATGAACAAACTATTTCGTTGTATCAAAGAGAACGACAACTTAGACCTACTTGAAGAAAGCGATGATGAAGAGGAGTTCGAAAACGTCAGCGACGATAAGTTCGTGGATACCAAGAAAGTCGTTCATATGGAGTGTGTATATGAGCCGCGTTTCAGAAAGTGGAGACCCATCAAGGTCGTAAACAACTCTTGTCCTCTAGCCACCTCTAGGGAGGTCGAGACTATAGAAAGAAATAATATGAGGTGAGTATATACATGTCTAACTCAGCAGCACCGTTTGATAGCAATGGCACAGGTGGGGCTTACAGCGCCTCGCAAGCCGCAGTTGATTCAAATACTAACTTCGCTCAGCCCGCCGATCTATTCGCAGCGGGGTATATGAACACACCGAAGGGTGCGTTTGGAGGTACAGTATCCAATGTACAGGCCGCCGAAGGAAATTATGTCAATAGAAAGTATATGACCGGTGGAAAACTTACTCGTCGCTACGCTAAGAAATCAGGTACCAGGAAACCTAGACACACACGCAAGGCTGGTAAGTCTCGCAAAATGAACAAAGCTTCTCGTGTGAAGCGCGGAAAAAAACAAAGCAAATCCAGAGCTAGAAAACCTAGTGCCCGTAAGTCTAGAGGACGCAGATCAAGAGGACGCAGACCAAGAGGAAAGAAGAGTGGGAAGCGCGGAATGAAGCGTCCTAGTAGGAAATCTAGAAAGATGAGGGGAGGAACAGACGCGTTCATCAACAAACCCCTCTCATTCTCCTACGGCGCACCAGCTATGCGTCTGTCTCCTGATATGTCAGCCCTTGCTAATCCTGTTCCTATCGCAGCGACAGACACGTGTGCAAAGGACATGTAAGCAAAATCTATATCGTAATCATTTATTATCGATATAGATGTATACAATGAGTGTCATTAACTTTTTTGCTGAAATTAAAGACAACCAAGGAACATGGCGGGAAGGTGAGTTCTCTCTTGACAATAATGCAGAAGGCATGATAACGCTCTCGAGTGTGAATTATGTTTCCGGTGGACCGAGTATCGCGCATATGGCAGTCGTGTCGTACAGTCCAGATGAGGGCATACGAAATAGACGAAGGTTTCCAGCCACCATATACCCGAGAACCGCACGCATCAATTTGAACGCAAGTGACGGAAGCATTGTACAACTAGAGTTATGCCCACATAATCGCTCTCATCCTGGAGAAAGACAAGTTTTCGATGACATTACAAGTGGAACAATGCAGGCGATGGAACATGCGAATACGGTAGACTTAGATGAACTGAAATCGCAGATACCTACGTTGGGTCCTAACCCCACTCTCGAAGAGGAAGCGGATCAACATTTGGCGAAGGGTCGACTGCTACATAGAGTTCGCGAGTTTGCTGTAACAAAGAGGGAAGCGGAGAATGCTTATGTTGAGGCAGATAAACAGATGGGATGCAGCGATTATTGGCGTGTTATCAAATGGTTAGAAGACAATGGTCTAGTACTTCAAGATATCCCCATACATGATGGAGGGAAGAGAAAGAAGAGTGTTAGACGTCAAAGAGCGCGCAACGCGACGAAAAAGCGGGGGCCACGTAAACAAACCACGAAGAAAAGAACTCGACGGATGAAGCCTCGAAAGAGAAAGGATAAGCGCAAGAAACGTAGAGCAATCAAAACTACGCTCAAGGCTAAGTCAAAACATTCGCGCAGAAATAAAGGCACAAGACGAACCGCTAAGTAAACACGTATTAGATGTTGATTAGACAAGCCCCTGCTTTAGGTACACTCTTCTTCCGAGTACCAGCCTTAACATCTGTCCATTTGCCCTGCATGTACCCAACAGAATCAGTTCGTTTAACAGAGTATTTGCATTTTTTGTAATAGGTCAGGCGTTTCTTGGACTGGTTCTGAAACAAGTCATGTGTATCTATGAAATCTACTACTAACGGACGTTCGTGTTTCATGCGTAAAATCCTACCTACTGCTTGTGTTATATCAGTCCTAGGTGTCGCAAGGAATAAAGTGGTAAGTGATTTAATATCTAGTCCTTCTGCCGCCATAGCATACGTCGCGATTACTACCTGCTTGCTCTCCGTTTCTTTTAAGTCGCTCTCCTTCATTCCGCCAACATAGTACCCGACAGTCGCAATCTTCCTATGCGTTATAGCATCATGAAGGTATTTAAGAATACTCTTGTTCTGCCCGAGAATCATCACATGTTGGTCAGGCGTTTCTTCCATCTCTCTTACTAATACTTTCAATATGAACTCCGAACGACTTGCATAGTCACATAGCTTGGTGATCATAGTACTGTACTGAGGATTCCCCCTGTAGTCATATACGACCTCTTCGAACTCAGGATCATTTGACTTATACTCTATTGCCTTCACCATAACATTGTTCTCGTCTTCTCTCTTGAGAGTATAAAGTATCTCCCCAAGAAACATCTTGAAGACAGGTGTGAGTCCATCCTTGCGGTTCATTGTGGCACTTAGTCCGAGAGTATACTTTGTCACTACGTGAAGGAGCGATCTACTGAACACCTCTGACGATATATGATGACATTCATCAACAATAGTTAGTCCAAACTGACTAAATAAGTCGGATGGATATTCCTTCATGGAGAGGGACTGAAGCATACCTATAACAATGTCCTTTCCATCAACGTCGAGCGTTTGTCCTTGTATCTTCCCGATTTTGGCTGTAGGCAAGAACTGTTCGATCCTCTCTACCCATTGATTCAAGAGGAAACTCTTGTGTACAATCACTAGAGTCTTTCGTTTGAGACGAGATATTATATTCAAAGAGAGAGAAGTCTTGCCGGCACCACAATATAGATCGAGGAGGCCGCCACCGCCCCATTCGCTTTTGGTCGAATCCATATAAGCTTCCACAATCGGAACCTGATAGTCACGGAGCTGACCATTGAACGGTACGTCGATCTTCTCTCCGTCACTAATATGTATTCCATCTGGATCACCGTAAGTTCCCAAACCGTAATACTTCGGCATGTATAACCTAGTTCCACTCTCTCTATAGACGGGAAACGATGCTGGTTGTACAGGGGACTTTGGCAAGTACGGCTGGACTGTTAAAGAGTCGCGTATTGACTTCTGTTCGTTCTGATCTAAGCATTCCTTATAGATTGTGTATCCTTTGGATCCGATATATGTTGACTCTTCCATGATGTGATATTTTGTTGTCCACCATTTAGGTAGATTTCAAAAACCAATCACCTGCGATAACGTTATTCGATAATGTATTAAAAACAATAACGCTATAACAACAATAATGAGCAACATCATCATTCTCGCGCTGCTTTCACTCGTTGGCATTACATCCAGTGTTAAACTTGACACAGTAGGTGCACTTGATATTAATATGTATGCAGGAACATGGTTTCAAATGTATTCCAATCTCCCCGTCACTAGCACGTTTGAGCGTGACAATGTATGTGTAACGGCACAGTATGGCAAACCAGACCCTTCCATTAAGAAAGCCGATGTCTCAGTAGTGAACACGGCGAGACTCGTGCAGCCAACTAACGGAACGATTGCGGGTATCACGGGATATGCGTATGTACCTGACAGTGACGAACCAGGCAAGCTGAAGGTCCATTTTGATGAAGGTGCCCCAGTAGATGCTGATTATTGGGTAACATCACTTGGCCCGGTCAATGAAGACAAATTGTATGATTACGCTATAGTTTCCGACAATATAGGGCTTACACTCTATGTATTAGCAAGGAATGTCGAGACGTTCGAGACCAAATACGATACTACCGTGCGCGAGCAGCTAGTCGATCTTGGCTTTACAGGTAAAGCGAAGGAACCTATACCAACATATCAGAAGGCGGACTGTGATTATTCATGGTTAGTTGAATAAATTATCTGAGACTATCTTATAATGGATTTTCAGAAAGCTATGAAATCTCTGATCAAGGCAGAGCATGCTCACAAGAGGGTTTTAGAAGCAATCTTTGTTCTTTACATCGTTTTCGATATCGAGACACCCAAAACACTGGCAAAGGTGGTAGACAGTACGATCGGAAACGTCGTAGTGGCAGTTCTTGCTCTCACCATGTTCGCGGCTGGTGGTCCAATCGCAGGTATTCTTGCGTTGATTGCTGGTCACACACTGATCCGTCGCTCGAGTGAACAGACAGGCAGTTTGTATCTTCAAGGTGAGGACCGCGCCGAGTACATCAAGAAAGAACTACTTGACAAGTACAACGCGTTTCCACGAACTCTAGAGGAAGACATGGTAAGCCAGATGGCACCGTTGGTATCAGGAAGTGCTGATGACAGTAATGTGAAGCCTGTACTCGATAGCATCAATGATGCTGCACCAATTGATTACGATGGTGTAATTTAATCCGATTCATCGTTTGTGAGAATATTTTTGTCCACAAACGATTCACTCCTATAGTGCTTTCACACAAATACTATACTGTATTCTTGACATCATGTATGTAACGGCCATAGTCGATACGAGACCTAGTGTATGTAGATAGTCTTTTCCTTTGAACGATTTCTCGGTTAGTGCAATGTAAGCCATGCTTAATGCGACCAGTACAAACTGAACGAAGGTAAGGACCATCAAAAAATAATAGATCACACAGTACTCCTGTCCTATCGGTGAAAACACGGTTTCGAACATCTTATACATATACTAATGATTATTTGTGTCTCAATGCCTTTCGGCACGGTGTAGCTATCTTAAGAGCATCATCAAATAAAGTTAATCCTTCGAGAGCGTATCCTCCAAGGGCACCTAACACTATTGCCTTAAAGTTATTAGATGCGTTGTCGTATGCGACGATTAACGCCATCACGACAAGTGCGGTGAGCCAGTGATGTATATGCAAACAGGTGTTGCCGAATATAGCAATGATCTTCTGAGAATGCTTCTTCACACCCCAGTTGAAGTAGCTCGTGGTTGCGAACACAATAACGAACGCGATTATCCCTTCTCTCCATGACTCCATTTATGTTATAATGAGATTAACAAACAATCATCCGAAACTCTCCTACAATATGCCTCTTTGATATGTGTTTGTTTACTATGTTGTAGGTGTATTTCTGGAAGTGACATATACCATCTATGTAGAGGCGTCATGATAAACTAATGTTTTGAAGTTGTTTTCCATTCTCAATTTTGAAATCAGTTAAAAAAGTGTCAAAAAACCTCCATAGAAATCGAGAATGAGAATGCGTGCAAAAAAGGCTGTTTATCATGACGCTTGTAGATAAAACTTGTTCAGTCACTAAAAAATCATGTAGGGATGTTATGGAGGCATATAATGCTCATCGATTTTTCCATCGTTTAGACTCTCGTCCTTTTTTCTACTACCCTTATAATGGTAGTAAATGGTAGTATTTTAGGGACAGAAAAGGACGAAAAAGGGACAGAGATTTTCCATTGCGAAAAGTGTGACTTCTTTACGTCTCATATTGGTCATTGGAAAAGACATCTTAAGACGAAGAAACACAATGATAGTAAAATGGTAGTAAATGATAGTAAAAACGAGCAAAAAGGACCACAGTGGATTTGTCACTGTGGCAGGCAGTATAAGTACGATAGCGGGTATTATCGTCACAAAAAAAAATGCAAATGGTCAGCTCCCACGTCAGATACTCCTACTGATCAAAACCAGGTCATAGAGGCTGACTCCGGTCACAAAAACACGTCTGCCGACGGAACATTCTTCGATTCTCTCTCTAAGGAAGAGTTGAAAGGCATATGTAAGTTCCAACAACTGAAAATTAGCGAAGGTAATGGCAGCACGCAGGCGATTACTGGTGACAATAACACGATGACCAACCAGAACTTCAATATTAGTGTCTTTCTCAACGAACAGTGTCGTGATGCTATGTCGATACAGGATTTTGCAAAACAGCTAACACTAACAATGGAAGACTTAGCTGCGAGCAGACAAAACAGAGCACAGGGTTTCTCTAACATAATGGTGAAGAATCTGGAGCCTCTTGCGATCACGGAGAGACCTGTTCACTGCACTGAGGACAAAGCATGGTTTATAAAAGACGGTAGCAACTGGTCAGAAGATAACGGTAGCCGTTTAGTCCAGGAAACACAGCGGGGAATCCAAAGATCGTGGCCTACCGTTTTCCAAGAGGCAAATCCCGATTGGAAAGATAAGGAAGGTCTTCAAGGTGCGTATGTCGAACTAGCTGGTGCAACCACTACAGATTTGTCTCAAAGAGAGATCTCTAAGATAACCAAGACCGTTGGCAAAAAGTGCCACGTCAAGGACGATTAAATGATAAAGACATCATAGACTTACTTTATCATCTACTTCGAGGAAGCGACCGCTGGTTTACTCAGGTATTCAGCAAACATCTCATACGCTTTATGGAATACTTTCATTATGATGATGAAGACTATCACCGCAAGAATTATTGGAAGAACACCACTACCAAGTAAGTTCTCTAGCCATGCAGGTGCTTCTGACATACTAGTAATGGCTTTTTTCTCTTTGATCATTGTAGACCCGTCGGATCCAGTGGGATTGCATTCAATGTATATCTCATCTTGGCTGACTAGCGATGACACTCCCTTTGAGTTGTAAAACAGACCGTCCTTCGGCTGCTTGATACCATACGAAGCTGCTTTGGTGATCTTTAATAGTCTGCTATGACTAGCCTTTGTAAGGCTTACCGGATGAGAAAGATCAAATACAACGTACTCGTAACTACCATTGCAAGGATCATATGGAAGTGTCCCAGAGTAGTTGTAGTATGGCGCCTTAGGTACGATCTTCTCGAGAGAGAAAACAGGTAGATTGATGTTCATCTTACCACCTTTAGTGTTCGCAGACCTTGCAACCTGCGTAATTAGTTCATCCATCATGCTTGACGACCCTCCATTATCTACAATCGGTATGGACACTATCATGTTTGAACCACCAGATACTGCATTGTGCATAATAAGTATTTCTCCGGCGGCATGTTTACCCCCATATGTATGAAGTGATGGGTGGTAGATTCGCATCTCTTGTACGTTGTATCTCTCTGTGTTGTAAACAACAGGGGGTTGTGGACTCTTGTCCATGCTTACCCTGATGAAGTCGCCTCGGTTAGTGGCCTGAAGCGACGTGGGGCTATAATTGAATGAATAATTACATTTCAATCTACAATCGCCTGTACCGGCCTTTGATATGTTGATGGGAGAAGTGGCAGATGAGCAACTCATTAATATAGGATAGCAATAAAAAATATGGATCATCTATATAGCGATGAGGATCTCACGTAGAAGAATATATCGTATCCTAAACAGTCGTAGTCAGTCCCAAAAAAAACCCAAGAAGAGTGCGAAAGGGGAGAGAGGGAGGGCTATAAAGACTAGGTCGAAGAGAGGAGGAAATATTAGGAAATCGACACTTAAGGCCCGCGGTGGTGCTCTCCTTAGAAGCAATAATCCTGATTCAACAACTACACACGCTGCAGATGAAGAGAAGGGGATACTTCTATCTAGTGGTGATACGCTAGTCAGATTTTTCAAGGGTGATAAATCTTCCAGTAAACCGGTAAAGGCATGGAGGGACGCTATTCAGCAGTTCGTAAACGCTGTGCCCCCCGTATCCAAACCTTCTGGTAGAGAGGCTAAAATCAATTTAGCAATAAACCAGCTAGAAGAAGTTATCCCTAAACTCTCCAAAAATCCTGAACTGTCCACATATGCTAGCCATTTCGTTAATCGAGAGAAGAGCCTTATAAATATAGACTTCAGACCTGTTGAAAACAAGGTCCGTGCTATCAAACGGTATATCAACTTGTCTGAAGACACCGATGTCCGAGAAATCCTCAGTAAGTACGACCTTGGTGTCGGGTTTGTTGCGGCAATTGACTTGAAGATAGAGAGCCTAGAAGAGGGTTTCCCTAGTCTTTTGAAAGACGCCGTCTCTAAAAAAGAAGCACTCAATAAAGCAATCAATCACGGCAAAACGACTGTGTTCCAAACCGCCGAGTTAAAAGCACAAGGTAGAGGGAATATATTGACTCAAATTAAAATCGCATTTGACGCGTACAGTGACTCGTTGCGAAAACTAGCCAACACGGCTAGTCTAATCAATAATCTTATTTCGCTTGTAGGCGATCTGGCCAGAGGAGTGATTAAAATCCAGAATGAGGCTCTAAATGGCTTCCGTAATGAGGAAGCACGGAATGCTTATTTGCTTCTCACTCAAGGTAGTTCTATTCCATTGAGTCGGCAAATTACAGATGGCATAGGCAATTATGTCGGACCTTATATTGGGTTCCCAACGATAACATCTTCTAGAGTTGGATCAGAATCAAATCCTGCACTTCCTGAATATGAATCGTTCAAAGTGAAATCTAACTGGAATAGTTATGCAAGAAAGAAGTTGACCGACCTCGGAATAGTTAATATCTCACCTGGAAATACTCAGAACATTTCGACTGAGTCTGTGACTCCACCTGTGAGAGCAGAGGTTGGCACTGCCCAGAATGCTAGCCAGGACACTGCCCAGAACATTTCGACTGAGTCTGTGACTCCACCTGTGAGAGCAGAGGTTGGCACTGCCCAGAATGCTAGCCAGGACACTGCGGGTAGTAGAACCATCGAAATGACTAGCATGGGAGCAGGCGTTGACCCTGCCCAGAATGCTAGCCAGGACACTGCCCAGAACGTTCCGACTGGGCTTGTGACTCAACCTGTGAGAGCAGAGGTTGGCACTGCCCAGAATGCTAGCCAGGACACTGTGGGTAGTAGAACCATCGAAATGACTAGCATGGGAGCAGACGTTAGCGGGGACACTGCCCGGAACGTTAGCGAGGACACTGCGGGTAGTAGAACAATCGAAATGACTAGCATGGGAGCAGACGTTAGCGAGGACACTGCCCAGGGCACTGCCCGGAACGCTAGAATGGAAGCACCACAATGTAGCGGAGAGTTGGGTGACTGGAAAGAAGTTGTGTCTGAAAAAACCACTGACGGTAAGCTGTTAATAAATAGCATTGTAGTCTCGAACGATCGAAGGGACGTAAAAAAATATATTGACTTGTGTCCTTACGATGGATCACAATACAACACCATTGAAATGCCTAAGAACGGTGACTGTGGTTGGTTGGCGATCTTAGTGTATCTCTCATTAATTGTCAGAGCCAGCCCTGGATATGCCGGAGCAGTGAAAATACAAACTCCTCTATTAGGACCCATTCTTGACAGCCTACAGAATGATATTTCAGACCAGGCTCTCCAAGACGGACTTGAATCTGTGAATAGAGTATACGGACAGTATGTTTCCCAGCTGCGTGATACCATCCGTGGGATGCAGACCGCTCCCTCTGTGGCGCCCACCACTGGCAGGCCTGACCAATACCTAACAGATGATGATCTACGAGTTGTGGCGAAGGTTATTGGGATGACTATACCTGTTAGTCAAGGCAGAGGCGTCATATGGGTCTACAACACACCAGTTAATGATGCACAGGGGAGCATAGTGTCGACTTTCCAGCCTCCAGAGGGGGTTCTTCCTCTAGATTACTTTGTTGAGCCTCTAATGTTGAACCATGAGCAAACCACCGCGGACGTACCTGGATATTATGGTGGACACTGGAACATAGTTTTCCCGCGCGGAAGTGCAAAGGTATATAGGAGAGCAACAAATGCGATGAGGGTGCAATTTGAAAAGAGTGATGAAGCGCTGCGCGAGAGGTTGCGTGGGGCGACGGATGATGCTGTTGGTCCTAGACGTCTTAGTCAACCTAGCATAGAGACGGGCGATGACACAAGTAATAGTCAATCTAGCATAGAGACGGGCGATGACACAAGTAATAGTCAATCTGACGCATATCCCATAGTGGCTACTCCAGTAAGTGGCGTTCCTGGGCCAGTAAATGCAACCATGGTAGCGAGCAATGATAATGGTATGGGAACATCAGATGTTGTCCAGACGTCGACTAGTACACGTCGACAGAATGACGGCACCGTAAAGGTAACGGTAGTGATAACTCTTCCGAAAAACGCGTCGCTGGACGTGAGCGGGCCGGGGGGTGTAGGATATGCGACAGCTATGTCAAACCTTGTCACTGATACACAAGGGACCCCCCTGGGAGGAGGAGGCAAAAAAAAGGCGAGAAAGACAAAAAGCAATGCAAAGGGTCGCAAAGGACGCGGTACCCGTAAGAGATAGATTGATATTATACGAAAGTAAGTAGAGTATCAATTTACATCGTCTATTGATAACGAGGTAGCCCTAGTAAGTGTGTGGACGAACCCAGACAATGACGAAACGGTACTATCGTGATCGGAATATGTAGTCTGTAGTGACTGGAGTCCCGTAGTCCAGGAGTTGAAGTCTTTCCTAATACCTGCTAGCTGGGTGGCTACCATATGTATGAATGTTTTGTTTTTTGCCAGTGACAAGAAAACCTTATAACATTCGATTGCATTGGCGAAGTGGAGGGATAGATACTCAACTAAGCTTTTTCTGGAATCGTACCAGATACTCCGTTGTATGCCGCTAGCGAATCTCCAGTTCTTGTAAAGTATCCCGTTGTTGATTCCTAGTTTGATTCGTTCATTTTGGTCTAGGTCGGCAAGAGCCCTAAGAGCTTTTTTTGTTTGATTGTATTTGTTTTCGAGTTTCCAGTAATCCTCTATCATTATAACCGCAGTAGACATGAATGAATTAGTTGGTACTATGGCCCTAAATGGTTTTGCGCGCAAAATTGCAGAAAAAGGTTTCTCATACGATAACAATAATCATGTCAGCATTTACAAGTGTACCAAGCATTATAACACCGTGTTCAGCGGTGAAACAGGGTCGAGCGAAGCAAGATTATACATGTAATTATTCTGCGAAGGATGGGAGTATTTGGCTTATAGCTATTGATGGGCATGGAAGTCATACACTGGGAGGAGTAGCACCAGGGCATGATTATGTTTCTTGGCTTACTAAATTGGACTGGGGAGATATGATAGAGCGGTATGGTGGAAGCTGTTTAGATAAAGTGCAAGAGATGACAAGGTCAGTAATGAACACATGCGGCATAGGAGCATGTATAGTGTTAGCGCGAATCGATCCAGGGAGGTATCGTGTCAACACCTGGTGGAAAGGCGATGCGGAATGTAGGGTGTACGCAGATGGAAAGGAGATCTACAGGACGAAACCTCATAAGATGGAAAAGCAGAGTGAGAAAGAGAGGTACGAGGATGAGAAGATAGTGTATAGCAGACATCCCGGATTTAGTATCCAAGTTTTGAACGGTTCACAGGTGACCATGCAATCATCGTCATATATAACATGGCCGGGCTACTTAGATCGCATTAACATATCCAACTCACTGGGCCATAACGGAATAACAGGGCGATTCATAGAGGAGGGGGACGTCGAGTTGCCCAAGGGAGCAGAGATCGCGGTAGTTGTTGGGTCAGATGGAATGTGGGACATGGTAGCCGAGACCGATGTGGATGCGGCCCAGATATCTCTGCTCGCCAAAGACGCCGAAGCGTTGGTGTCATGGGCAGAGGCGAGATGGGACCAGGAGTGGTTCTACACACTGGGCTCCCACAGCGAGATAACTCGTATTCCGAGTCGGGATGACATAAGCGTCTCAACATGGGTAAGTAACAATTCTTCTTAGACCATAATCCAACGACTAGGATGTTTATCATATTTGTTTTATGGTAAAGGAAGAATACTTTTATGTGGGCATTCTAGATATTCATTGTATTTGAGCTTGATGACATGGTCAAATACACTTATAGGTATGGTATGTATCTCATGACTTGGTTGTCATAGACGGTAACCTTGAACGTATCATTGTAGCCCTCCACATAAACTACATCACCGTTATAAAGATTGTCGCACCCATACTCGTTGGTGCAGCTTTTGTTTTTGTAAGTAATAGGCAGCTTTACCATGCTATTTTCATTGCTCATTGTGTAGAAGTTCCATTTGTCTCTGGAGACGTATAACGGTCTTCCCATTAAAGGAAGTATCATTTCAGGTGAACCAATTCTCGTGAGGATACCAACCTGTCTATACTCGGCGTCTACCGCTCTGGTAGCGATATTGATTGGGATGCCCCTTGGATCGCTAGAGTCAGTGCGGAACACTCTATCATCCCTCAATGGAGCTTCATAAGGGTTGAGCAGGACATCACTTGCTACGTTCGAGAAAGAGAAAGACGGACGCGGAAACATCCCAAACATACGTGGTCGTTCTTCAACAACCACTGTTGTATTCTCGTTTTGGGCCGGACTAGGCCTTAGGAGGAAGAACGACGCAGCAGCAACAACCAACAAAAACATAATTGTAGCATTTTCGATGCAGAACACGCCAGGGGGACATTTCTTAGCCATGATTATATATTGGATAGGTAATTATTTACTTCTTACCAAGTCCGAATGATTCTGCTAGTCCTGCAAGCTTATCTGCCCCTCCCATAGACTCCATCATACCCATTGCCTTATCCATCATAGGAGCCATAGACTCAATTCGCTCTAGAAGCTGACTTTGAGAATCCATAAGACCTTTTAGTTCATCGGTTTTCTTGGTCATATCATCGAAACCGGCTGGTGAAACAAAGCTCTCAAGATTCTCGTGAGCTGCTTCTATTGTTGCTGCCTGGTCTAGACTGCCTACACGGCCGGTCCCCTCTTCTTGGTCAAGTTCGGAGCTTGCACCTTGTACTCCAAGCTTAGCCTTTCTAGCTTTAGCATTGGCCTTTGCTTTCTTTACGTCAACTGTCGTTTTCCTTGAGTTTTTCCCGAATCCCTCGACAACAGAAGCGCTATGTCTGCTCAATGCAAAGAAGTTAGTTAGTACCATAGATGCAAGCAATACGATGATCATATTCTTGCTGAAGTAGGTGGTTAGGAACCCTACTATCACAAAGAACGCAACCGAGTCCAAATCACGGATCATGAGATAGCCGATCAAATTGAATACCGAGATTATGGCTACTATGCGAAGAACGTTCTTGTCTTTCAAAAGCGATTTTACGTCAAACTTCATTATAGTATTAGTTGAGAAAATTGAAGCAGACAAGCTGTTATCTCTCTAGATCATCTTCAACTAAACGTTAAACATGGTTCAAACTGCAAATAACCGATTCACTTTAGCTCTCTGTGAGCTGCATCATCCAACACTCCATGGTTTCGATGATGAGAGTTCCCCCGATATAAATGGACACTACCTGGCTTCCTATACTTTCGATGCCGATGACTTCTACCGAAATGAGTGGAAAGCGGTCGCTGCGCTTATGAGAATCTCTTATGCCACAAGAGAAATCCCGCCGCATGCTCTGGTAAGAAACTATGCACAAGTACACTGTGCACCTGAGTACTCGTCTCTACAGCTTGTAGAGACAAAAGAACTAGAAGGCGGTGAGTGTGTTGCAGCACTAAAGACAGGAATCATCAAAAAGATCCAAAGATCATGGAGACGTACTCTAGCGGAGCGCAAGGTTGTCATGGAAAAACGTAAAGCTATCAAGAACCTAAAGCATAGGGAGACGACAGGTAGATGGCCATCCGGCCTAGAATGGCCGCAATTCAAAATAAGGTAAGTTATTGTTGATGTTTATACTAATTAAGTCTATTCATCATCTAAAAAATTATGAGCGTCCAGCTCTTTTTTTCTTCTTGTTTGATTTACCCTTAGGAGAAGAACGAGTTTTTCTGCTAGACTTTTGTTTCGCTTTACCCGCAATGTCGCTTCGCTTTCTGGTTTTCCTGATCGAAGTTCTAACCTCGGTACCCCTCTCGCCTCTCCAGCCGTATCCGCCCTTTTTATATGTGAAAGAACTACCCCCACGGGAAGATGGTAGATCCGGAAAACTTGTCATTAGCTGATCATTGGCTGGCCGAGTCTCTGTGGGCATATTAGCTACAACAAGTCTTAACTGGGTTATCGCCTGCTGTATCTCTTGTTTGGTAGGGTTTTCGGTTTCAAGTATATTGGCCAGAGCCTCTTGCAAAGCCTGCTTACTTGTAGTGGCGTCGTTAAGTAGCTTCTCCAAATCGCGGAAGTCAGGACGCGCCTGGTTCATTCGTCGGAGTACTTCGATCGCACTCACGATGTTGGTTTTCATGATGGCCTGTTGACTTTTCAGTTCAGATACACCCTCTTGTATACTGTTAAACGATGTATAGTCTCCCAGGCTCTGAGCGAGGGTGAGCAACTGTTGCATTGTAACAGGACCTCCAGGAGGTCCAGGAGGCACTGGTAGTTGTTCATTGCTATTACTCATATCTATAAGCTATAGAGAGAAAAAGCTCAGATCATGGAGTCTATCTCTCTACGCAGACGAGATATTTCATCCATAATCTCTTGTTGCTGTGTCCTACTTTCAGCCAGCAGAGCATCGGTCTCTTCTAGCCCTTGACTATAGTTACTAATGTACGATGATAACGCTTGGAGAGTTTCTTTCTGTCTGATTCGATCTTCCTTGACTCGCTGATAGTATCTGGCATAATCATCTGCGATCCCGACAAGATACTTGTTGTCTTTTTGTGCGTTTTCTAACTCCCTAGCCTTCGATAACATTAGATCTCGCCTAAGATCGAGTTCCTTCCTAAGTGCGTCAAGTTTTTGGTCCCGTTTAGCTGTTTCCATTCCTTACTATATATTCCCGACTTTAATATCATGATATAACAATGCAGAATTATAGCTCGGCGGTCTATGTGTCGTATATAAGTGAAGGCAAAAGCAGAAGCTGGGATGCGTTACCAGACCAAATTGGGTCAATAGGGATATTGCCGGAAGAGATCGATATTGCTCAACTTTCAGGTATGTTAGCAGAATGGCAGACTCTTTGCTTTAAAGACGATGATGTAGTGACTAACAAGAAGAGAATAGAAAGCATTTTGAAAGATCCAGAAGATCCATCCATAGTTGCGATGTGTGTATCTGATGATGGTAGGGATGCAGGATCGGCCACTTTGCAATATGCGGAGTATGAACCAGGAGTGCGAGCGTATTGGCTCAACGAGGTGTGTAGATACAAAAACCCTCACAAACACGCTTCTCAAGAAAGTGGCGGGAATACAGAGAGACCACTCACCAGGCGGAGTCCAGTAATAGTGGTCATAGAAGCACTTGAATCATATGTTAGCAGTAAAGGCCATAAATATATATACCTGATGGTCGAGGACAAACCCGAACACGGAGACCCGAGTTTCTTGATTTCATATTACAGCAGCATGGGGTTCAAAGTTTTCGCTAAGAATAAAGGAGGATATACATATATGACCAAGAAACTTGTACCAAACAGCACTACTTCCAAGAAGAGACCGGCTTCGGAAGAAACGCCTCCTCGATATAGCATGAGAGCTACTAAAAGTAGAAGATCTCGTGTTGGTGGTAAAAAACACACTAGACGGATGAAGAGAAAGATGTCTAGAAATGCCCGGGGAAAGAAATGTAAAAGATCAGCTAAGAGGTTAAGTAATGGGGCTACAAAGAAAAGAAAACGGAGAACTCGCAGGTTGAATGCTGTGAGGCGTAAAAAAACGAAGAAGAACTGATCGCAGATAATTTCGACAAGTGATATAAATATTCTAATGTACTATTACTCAGGATGTCAAGAACAGTAACTGAACCACTACTTACGGAAGATGACTCAAGATTTGTAATGTTTCCGGTGCACTATGACGATATATGGGCGATGTACAAAAAACAAGTCGATTGTTTCTGGAGAGCAGAAGAAGTTGACTTATCGAAAGACCTCACCAGTTGGAAAACGCTAAATGAGGATGAGAAGTTTTTTATCAAGCACATAATTGCTTTCTTTGCTGCGTCAGACGGAATCGTGTTAGAGAACCTCGGCATGAGGTTTATGTCAGAGGTTCAGATTAGCGAAGCACGAGCATTTTATGGTTTCCAGATAGCGATGGAAAACATACACTCGGAAATGTATAGTCTGTTAATCGACACATACATCAAAGATGGGGCCGAGAAAAGTAAACTTTTCAACGCGCTTGAGAATTACCCGTGCATCAAAAAGAAAGGTGAGTGGGCGATGAAGTGGATAAAAGACAAACGTTCATCATTTGCTACAAGATTGATTGCTTTCGCCTGCGTAGAAGGAATATTCTTCTCCGGTGCGTTCTGTAGTGTATATTGGCTCAAGAAGCGTGGCTTGATGCCTGGACTCACATTTTCGAACGAGCTTATTTCTCGCGACGAGGCACTCCATACAGAGTTCGCAGTGCTCCTTTTCAACAAGCTGCAGCGCAAACCTTCTAAGAAGAGGGTAACCGAGATCGTTCAGGAAGCCGTAGAGATAGAAGCGGAGTTCATTTGTGAGGCGTTACCCTGCAGGCTTGTAGGAATGAACTCGGCATTGATGAAGCAGTACATAGAGTTCGTGGCAGACAGGCTACTTGTCCAGCTTGGATGTGATAAAGTTTACAACTCTGGTAATCCTTTTGAGTTCATGGAACTCATTAGTATGGAAGGCAAGACAAACTTCTTCGAGAAGAGAGTAGGTGAGTATGCATTAGCAAACAAAGAAAGAGATGACTCCGTTTTTGACTTAGATGGGTGTTTCTAGACAAGTAAAATATCGGACGGATTAGTATAATGTCCGGTCAAAACACCTATTCAAGCTATGGCCAGTACAATAAATGTGGCGTTAATGTCTGTAGAGTTGAAGGTCCACAAGGTAGTCAAGGAGCACAGGGTCCGTATGGACTACTAGGCCCTCAAGGATCCCAAGGACCGAAAGGCGACACCGGACAAAACGGATTCCAGGGTGCACAAGGCCATCAGGGTTCGCAGGGACCAAGTGGAGCAAGTCATATAACACAGGCACTATACTTTTATGATGATCTGTCAGGCGGACAAGGAGGGAATACGTACACACTGCAGTATAACACTGGAACTACGTTCTGGTCGGGTGTTAATGATTTCATAGACACATCTGGCAACATAACGTTTAGCAGCGTAGCAGAAGATTCCATTGTCGAAATTATGGCACATATCGATGCCAGTGCAGGCTCTACCGGACAAAGTAACTATATAGTACTTGACCTCTCCGGTGCCTCTGGAAACGATAGCAACTCTATCAATATCATTGATATCGATACGAGATCGGTAGAAAAAGGAGACCTTGCACATTTAACATTCGGCCCTACGGTATACAAAATCATCGCCTCAAGTTCCAACACGGCGAACCAGATTCTGACCATTAACAAAAACAATGTCTATCAAGCGCGCGCAAAGCTAGGACGGGATTATGACTTGAGCGAGATTAAGCTATCCATCAGGGTAAGTGCAATTGGGATCGTATAGTCTGGCAAAATAAACGACACTGTATATATAGAACACAATGTCGTCATCATTTACTTTCAAGAGCTGTGGGAAAAATAGTTGTTCAGTAGTTACCGGAGGCGGTGGTGGAACGGGTCCACAGGGACTCACTGGTTCACAAGGCCTAGACGGCTCATCTGGCTCAGTTGGCCCACAGGGTGCACAAGGTCTCCCTGGTGGTCCACAGGGCGATACCGGTCCAGACGGTTTATCCGGCGCACAAGGATTCTCAGGCGCACAAGGATTCACCGGCGCACAAGGCGCACAAGGGTTCTCAGGCGCACAAGGGTCCTCAGGCGCACAAGGGTTCACAGGAGCTGGTGCTCAAGGTCCTGCCGGAATTATGGGGCTTGATGGAAACTCATCCCTGTGGAACTCAGGTGCGGGTGGGGGTCCAGCAATTTCTGAGTTTGCAATCACTAACCCTCCAAATCCAAACGCTTTGTTCAGTAGCATTACGGAAATCGAAGTACACACACAGGACGCTTTCTCTGCCGATATGTACAACTGGTTAGACCATTTAGTAGCTGATGCGCATATTATTGTGCGTCGTTATAACGTTCCACAAGAGTTCGGTGCTTATAAATTGTTAAGTGCCGTTACCACGACTACGTCAACTACACTCAATTTGTTATATTTAGGTGGTGCGGGCACTACATCGGTCGTTCCAGGTATTCCATACGTTATTAGTTATGTCGACGGCATTCCGGCTGGTGCACAAGGATTGGCCGGAGCACAAGGATTGACCGGAGCACAAGGATTGGCCGGAGCACAAGGATTGACCGGAGCACAAGGATTGACCGGATCACAAGGCTTAACAGGCGTGCAGGGACTAACCGGATCACAAGGCTTAACGGGTTCACAGGGGCTAACAGGAGCGCAAGGCCTAACAGGAGCGCAAGGCCTAACAGGTGCACAGGGATTAACAGGCGCACAAGGCCTCACGGGAGCACAAGGCCTCACTGGAGCACAAGGATTAACAGGAGCACAAGGACTAACAGGAGCACAAGGACTAACAGGAGCACAGGGGTTAACAGGTGCACAGGGGTTAACAGGTGCACAAGGGCTCACAGGTGCGCAGGGCCTAACAGGTGCACAAGGCCTAACAGGTGCACAGGGGTTAACAGGAGCGCAAGGCCTCACGGGAGCGCAAGGCCTCACGGGAGCGCAAGGACTAACAGGAGCACAAGGACTCACAGGTGCACAAGGACTGACAGGAGCACAGGGGTTAACAGGAGCACAGGGGTTAACCGGAGCACAAGGGCTCACAGGTGCGCAGGGCCTAACAGGATCACAAGGACTCACGGGAGCGCAAGGACTCACAGGTGCACAAGGACTCACAGGAGCACAAGGACTCACAGGTGCACAAGGACTGACAGGAGCACAAGGACTAACAGGAGCACAGGGACTAACAGGAGCACAGGGACTAACAGGAGCACAGGGGTTAACCGGAGCACAAGGGCTCACAGGTGCGCAGGGCCTAACAGGATCACAAGGACTCACGGGAGCACAAGGCCTAACAGGATCACAAGGCCTAACAGGATCACAAGGCCTAACAGGATCACAAGGCCTAACAGGATCACAAGGCCTAACAGGATCACAGGGACTCACGGGAGCGCAGGGGTTAACAGGATCACAAGGCCTAACAGGAGCACAAGGCCTAACGGGAGCACAGGGGTTAACAGGTGCGCAGGGGTTAACAGGTGCACAAGGACTCACAGGATCACAGGGACTCACGGGAGCGCAGGGGTTAACAGGTGCACAAGGACTCACAGGTGCACAAGGACTCACGGGATCACAAGGACTAACAGGAGCACAGGGACTGACAGGTGCACAAGGACTCACGGGATCACAAGGACTCACAGGTGCACAAGGACTCACGGGATCACAAGGACTCACAGGTGCACAGGGACTGACAGGTGCACAGGGACTGACAGGTGCACAGGGACTGACAGGTGCACAAGGACTGACAGGAGCACAGGGACTAACAGGAGCACAAGGCCTCACGGGATCACAAGGACTAACAGGAGCACAAGGCCTCACGGGATCACAAGGACTCACGGGTGCGCAGGGACTAACAGGAGCGCAAGGACTCACAGGTGCACAGGGGCTAACAGGAGCACAGGGATTGACGGGAGCACAAGGCCTAACAGGAGCACAGGGACTAACGGGAGCACAAGGCCTAACAGGAGCACAGGGACTAACGGGAGCACAAGGCCTAACAGGAGCACAAGGCCTAACAGGAGCACAGGGACTGACGGGAGGAGATGGTAATGCTTTGTTGGCATATGATGAAGCACCATTAGATGTTAGTGGCGCGTCATGGCAAGAAGTCACTATTGGGTCAGGCAACAATGCAGCTATTAGAAGAACGAATGCTGTCGGTCTCACTGACGTTTATAGCGATATCGGTTACTATAGCTGGATCGCAGGTTCAATCGCAGACGTACCAGGAACGATAGGCGGTTTATATTCTGCGAAAGGGTTTGGAAATCTCGGGACTTTTAACAATCCAACGATCGCGTTGTCGTCACATTATCCAATGTCGTCCGTAACATATGGTCCTGGGTTAGGAGCTAGGGGACCTCTCGATTTCGTACCACCAGTGAATGGTGGCTTACAGAGATTCGAGGATCTGGGCGGTGGCCCTCCACTTGGAGCAGAGACAGCTTTTCAAGGAGTAGACCCACGTACATATTTTATATGCAACAGGCAATGTAATTTGCTTACAACAGGTAGTCCAACCGATTTGTCTGCTAATCTGACTACTTCTCCAAATGGTCCAGTAATGGCTGAAGTAAACTTCACACTATATGTTGTGAACACTCAGGATCCTTCTGGAGTAACCCAGAGTTCCATACCCGGAGCTGACTTCACCGAGGACTTTGCTCTATACGGGGCATTTCATTCTGGAGAAATCGACGACCAGGGAACCTCTGGACAGTTTGGTGATCAATCATATGGATATGTAATGACACCTATTGGCCTTCACTACGATAATGGATCAAACAGTCTAGAAATCGATAAGCCGTATAGAGCCGACCTTCTACTCAGTCACTCTAACATGGATGCTGTGAGCCAGTCTACGACAGGTAGGGTAACGGCATTCGACACCTCAAACAACAATTTCACATTTGGTGGTAAGCCGGCTTATGCATTCCCAGTGACATACAGAAAACGAATTAAGTACCCGGCCGCGGGCAGCGGTGTGTACCCAGACGGTGTGTTCTTTTCACTAACACTAGTTAGAAGTCCAAGTGTGATGGATGACGTCGCATGGAACAAACATGTGTTTAATTCTTATGATACGTCAAATCCATTTACTGGCCAAATAACAATGTCATTGCCAGAACCACTTCATCTCCAATATTATGTTGTCTATGACAGAGAAGCCGCAGGAGGAGGAATATTATTCGGTCCGGGCACAGGGATAACTCAATGGCAGACAGAGACATGGCAAGGAGAGAGAGGTTTCGCAACAAACATATCCCTAACAGAGACTTAATACGGTACCTTAGTAATTGTTTTGTGAAGATACTGTATACAATGCCTTGGATTAATGGTAAATGGTGGTATGAAAGAGACGGCATCGATCTTAACCGACTCAGGTTTAACAACATGCCAAATCAAGATAATACAGAAGAGAACATACTTGTTGTTGACCAGAATACACTTGAGGTTGAAACAAGGACAGTCCAAAGCATAGCCTCCGGCATTTTAGGGAACAACGGCTTCGATGGTAACTCGAGCAAGTGGACAGCTATTGCTGCCGGCTCGTTGCCAGGTTCAGGAGAGTTCACACTTGGAAATCCTGATTATGCTTCATCAGCTATTATTAACATAAGCAGTGAGGATCATTCTGCGTCGGACTTCACTAACTGGATAACTCAGCTGGACATCGGTGACCGAATAATGATTAGACACGCAAGCAATGCCGAAGACTGTGCATATTACGATGTAGTCCAGGTTCCAGTACCAGGATTCCCTGGGCCACCACAGGCATTCGTTGTGGATTTAGCGTTCATTGTTCAGGGCACACAGCTTACATTCACTGTGGGGGACGACTACTTCATCGGATATGTGAAGCGTGGTGCGATCGGTCCAACTGGTCGCATCGGTCTAGACGGTAATTCTAGTATTTGGGTGTATGGATCGAGTGGGAACAATGGCGAGTTCGAGACTGGAACGTTATCAATACCGGCCAGCGTTGGACTTAAGATCAATCATGTAGACACATTTTCGAATAACATGCAGCAGTGGCTCGCTCAGCATATTACAATAGGTGATCATATAACAATTCGCGAATACGGTAACCCAGGCGTTTTCGGGCACTATAAAGTTATTTCGTCGAGCGCAGGCATTCCAGCAGACGTGCTCGACTTCCAGTTTATAAGTGGAACGAATCCAGGTTCTTTCGTCGTAGGTAGACAATATGTTATTGGATACGTAGAAGATGGTCCTCAAGGTGCGCAGGGGGCACAGGGTTCAGAGTCTGGCGTTAATATGTGGTACGAGGCTTGGAAAATGACAAGTCAGGTTACCGGGACGTCCGGAATAGCCCCAGCAGACAGTACTACGAATAGTACGACTAGTGACGTCACAATATACTATCATGCATGGTGGAATGAGTCAACCGGAGACCTTACTGGCACCAAAATACGAGTAAGACGGAGTACAGCTCCTAACCAACCGACAACAGGAACCGTGCATGTGGGGATTTATGATAACGGAGGAACCCTGAAGGCTCCGAGGCCAGGACAGTTAAAATCAACGGATACACTAAGTATTACCCTAGGCGGACTGCTAGATAACGAGATACTAGAAATACCTTTACAATCTGCTGCCCAGGTGGTGCGCGACCGAATATATTTCATTGCGATTGCGACACGTATTTTCAATATTGCGAGTGCAATCGACTACTATGGAAGCGACGATAGCTTTGACACCAATTCCAGCAGTTGGTCGTGGGCTCAAGCCAATTTCGACATAACTGGTGGTTTGCCAGCGGACCCATTCACAGTCGCGATAATTCCAGAAGTTCAGGACCGGGGCGCGTACTGGTTTATTGTTCACGGCCCTCAAACCGTAGCAGGAGCCACCCAAGGGCCACAGGGAGCTGCGGGTGTGCAAGGACCTCAAGGCGATGACGGTGAGAAAGGCCTAGCGGGCAATTCATCTTTGTGGGCATATAATGATGACGTTCCGATTAACAATGGAACGCCAGGCGACTTCATGATATCTACAAATGTAAGTTCCCCATCTCCTATACCGTCCTGGAACCCATTGCCTGTTGGAACAGCCACTACTATCAGAGTGCAACTTAATAGTGTGGATGGGTTCGGTACAAACATGATAGATTGGATAAACAGTATTAATGTAGGTGACATAATCTATATTCGCGAGCATACTGACAACACCAACTACGCTTATTACAAAGTCACAAACGGTCCGTTCTCATTCTCGTCATCGGGTCAGGTATTTGATGTAGACCATATAGAAAGTAACTCGGTGGGAAATGGTAGCATATGGGACGGAAAACGCTTTAACGTTGGGTTCATTCCAGCTGGTCCAGCAGGCCCACAAGGGTCTAGTGGGGCGTCGGCTGGTACTATTGCTGGGCTTCCATACTCCCGACTTGCCACCGGAGCACCGGACGCGTGGGGGGCATCGAGCGTACAATCAATGCCTCCAAACAATGAGTTTCTATGGTACGGTCCAACAGATAGTCCCTCTCCTAACACTGGGCCACATCCTTTAGCGCCGGGAGGGAGTCATTTGAGTCAGATAAAAGAGCTTATGTGGCTGGGACCTCCTAGCGGCTTCTCGACAAACGTTATGATACAGCCAATAAAGGAGGTTATAGACGCTACAGGTGGTACAGTTGTTGAAAACATAACGAATCCGCAACTTTTCAATGATGCAGCATGGCATGTGGCGCCCACATCTGGCAAGATTACTGGATATGCTGTGAATATGCTGCATGGCTACAATAGCAGTGTCTACTATACTACTCTCCAGGAACTCCCAGTCTTCACCGGTGCTCTATCTTGGACTCCACTATCGACGGGGTACTATGAATATCACCTGACAGGCAGTATAGTTCTACGAGGAGGCGCTACGGGGCCCGCTGGAACCGCCGGATATGAAATGTTTGCTCTGACACCAGTTCCGAGTCCTCCTGGTACTAACCAAAACGACTCGCATCAGATATCATTCAGTAAGGGCGACCTTCTCGTTGCTGGCATAGGTTTTGGAAAAAGCACGACAGGCAATCCGACAGTGTATCCGAAAGACTGTTTGATGTCTGTAACCATCTATGTAGAGTTCGACTAAAATCCACGATAATGATATTATCACTATCGTGAACCCAAATATAAAAAAGTCCACGAGTTATATATACTATGGCAACGTGGAATCCCAATATTAGAGTAAGACCAAACCTAGGGGTATACGTGGGAGAAGTTACGGAAACAGGTCAGGATAGTTCGGGTGTTTCAGTAAGCAGCACCGGCGTCACTATTCTTCAAGCAGAAGAAGTAGGAGCGGAGCTGACTATCGCAAGTGGACTTAGATTCGCCAATGGATCTGGTATGGACAACACATCAATCACATTTGCATCCGGCGAAGTAATGACTGGAGCGCCTGTCTCTGACCCACTTGGGTTTAAGCAGTTATGGGGCGATACGATTGGTGTAGTCTCTCCTGGGCAAATAGTTTCAAGTTCGCCTGGAATAGCAGACGCACAAAATATCATTGTTAGTCATACTGACTATGAAGGGAATCCTGTCGGTCATCTCATGTCGAAGCTACGCAACAGGACGGACGGTGCAGCCGGGCATATTCGTATTATAAGTGCGACGAACCCCAGCAATCAGATAATTTACGATGTTGTCACCGGCAGTGAAGATCCAGACCAAACGTCCCTCACTGTAACATTATTGAACTCAGCTCTGGTTTCTCCTTTCACAGCAGGAGAGCTAGTGCATGTTGCACTTGCGGTCTCGGGCGACGGTGGGGAAAAAGGGGCTCAGGGCACCCAAGGTGCTCAAGGAGACGTTGGTGCTCAAGGCCAAACAGGAAACTTCGGAGGTGCAACATTCGACTACACGTTTAGTGGGTTACAAGGCGATTCCCCGGTAATAAGTGAGTTTTCCGATGGTCTTGCGTATTTACTTCAACTAGGATCTGGTGGGACCACACAAGTAACCGCTAACGGGCTACAACTGTCTGCTCAAGACGATAATGGCAACTCGATAGACAATTTCATGGAGTCGATTAATGCAGTTACATCAGCTAACAAAGCGGTTGTTAGACTTAGCTCGAAGTCAGACGCAGCCATATTTTTGCAATACACGGTCTCTTCACTATCTAAAAACGAGTCATCTGATTCCTGGCTATTGATTTGCGCGAATGTAGCATCATCGTCCCAGGACCCATTCTCTAGTTCTGATGATATGTTAGTAAGTTTTGCCTTAGTCGGGAATAAAGGAGACCAAGGCACACAGGGATCACAGGGTGCATTAGGTGTTACAGCGCACACAAACACCTGGGCATACACGAGTTCGACACAACCAATCGATACGTTTTTTGCTGCCGGAGTACAGAATGAGAATGGGACATTTCCAGCAGCCACTTTCGCCGATAGCAACGTTCTTTTGGTGAATGTACTGGATGCCAATATGAGTGACCTAACTGCATATCTTACAACGTTAGTTGCCAAGGATACTATCAAGGTGATACGCGAAGGAAACACACAAAGCTTTGCTGTCTTCGAGATAGAGTCTGTTTTTCTGAATAACATGACACCAGGATCACAATACATACAGTATCGCGTCAATACTATCGCTTCTGGAGGTCCTGCTCTGGCCGAAAACGAAAGGTATGCGTTCAGTTTCGCGAAACGGGGCAGTATCGGTGCTCAAGGCGTGCAGGGTTCTCAAGGTGTGCAAGGCTCTCAGGGTGTGCAAGGCTCGCAAGGAGACCAGGGAAGTCAAGGAGAACAAGGCTCGCAAGGAGACCAGGGAAGTCAAGGAGACGCAGGAGCGCAAGGCGATGTTGGGGCACAAGGAGACCAAGGGCCTCAAGGTGAGGTGGGATCTCAGGGGGGTCAGGGGTCCCAGGGATCTCAGGGATCCCAAGGACATCAAGGGCCTGAAGGAATGATTGGTGGGTCAAGAGAATGGGACCTGACAGACGGAGATGTTATTGATACATTCTTCAGTGCCGGCTTACAGAGTGATGCGGGGTTCTTCAACGATACTAACTACGAAAACATCAATAGAATAAACGTCAACAGTCTAGACGTGTTAATGGGCAACAATGAAGATCACATATTAGCTCACAATCTTGGAGACTATATATGGCTGTCATTGAAAGGAGACGCAACGAGGTTTGCAGCATACCTCATCACAGAAAGGGTATTGATAGACGCAATTCCGGGCAACAGATACACATCTATAGGTGTCACGTTCGTAAGCGGGAGTGGTCAGTTCCAACTCGGCTCTCGGTACGCGATATCGTTTCAAAAATCTGGCCCTACGGGTACTCAAGGAGCCCAGGGAGAACAAGGGTCACAGGGGGAACAAGGTGCTCAGGGAGAACAAGGGTCACAGGGGGAACAAGGTGCTCAGGGAGAACAAGGGTCACAAGGGGAACAAGGTGCTCAGGGGTCTCAGGGAGCTCAGGGTAATCAAGGAGTGCAAGGGCCTCAGGGAGCTCAAGGTAACCAAGGAGTGCAAGGGTCTCAGGGAGCTCAAGGTAACCAAGGAGAAATTGGAAGGACTGGGGGTGCGTCTGAATGGAGTCATACAACCGACTCTGAACCCATTGATAGATTTTTCTCGACCGCTGTACAGAACGAGAACGGTACGTTCTATGAAAGCAACTACGAGACTGCAAACACCATTCTAGTGAATGTAGTAGATAGATTCGAGGTGAATCGTGAAGATCTACTTCTCGAACATGTGTCAGGAGACCGTATTTGGTTAGAGAACATCTCGAATCCTGGAAACTATGCCGTTTACTCAATTACTGGGAGCGTGACATATACCCAGGTACCTGGTATTAGATATGTTGGTTTCAGTGTCTCGTTTGTAAGTGGTACTGGTTCGTTCCAATTATCAGATAGGTACTCTATTCACTTAAGCAAGCAAGGTCCTCAAGGAGTGCAAGGACATCAGGGAGAGCAAGGGTCTCAAGGAGAGCAGGGCAGCCAGGGAGAACAGGGGGCTCAAGGAGTGCAAGGAGCTCAAGGAGTGCAAGGAGCTCAAGGAGTGCAAGGGGCTCAAGGAGAACAAGGGTCTCAAGGAGAGCAGGGCAGCCAGGGAGAGCAGGGCAGCCAGGGAGAGCAGGGCAGCCAAGGGGCTCAGGGGGGCCAAGGAGAACAGGGCAGCCAAGGGGCTCAGGGACATCAAGGGACACAAGGAGATCTTGGTGATATGATAAATGCTCAAGAATGGACTCATACAGTCGAGACGAGTCCACCTGACTCATTCTTCTATACTGGTTTTCAGAATGTGAATGGTTCGTTTCCAGAGAGCGATTTCGCACAGATCAATGTGGTAAGTGTGAACACATTATCAGTAGGTCTCTCGGATCATGAAGGATTATTTCAATCAGTCGTAATCGGAGACCGTATGTGGTTCAGAGACTCTACTGATAGCACCCTATATGCGGTGTACGAAGTGACAGGTACGTTCTTCAATACTTTCGTTCAAGACATCCGATATATGCAGTTCAGCGTTTCTCACGTGTCAGGGTCAGGCAACGGATTCCAGGCCGATAAAAACTACTATATTGGATTCGACTTTAGAGGGCCTGACGGTGTTCAAGGGCAGCAAGGAGCTCAAGGACAGCAAGGTGTCCAAGGCGTACAGGGAGAGCAAGGCGTACAGGGAGAGCAGGGTGTCCAGGGATCACAAGGAACCCAAGGAGACATCGGCAGCCAAGGCGAGCAGGGGGTCCAGGGATCACAAGGAACCCAAGGAGAGCAAGGTGTACAGGGATCACAAGGAACCCAAGGAGAGCAAGGTGTACAGGGCGACACTGGTGCCCAAGGAGACATAGGAAGCCAGGGTTCTCAAGGGCAACAGGGAAGTCAGGGACACCAGGGAACTCAGGGTGCTCAAGGGCAACAGGGAGACATAGGTGCGCAAGGTGAACAAGGCGTCCAAGGTAGTCAGGGCGACACTGGTGCCCAAGGAGACATAGGAAGTCAGGGTGCTCAGGGACAGCAAGGCACTCAAGGCAGCCAGGGTCTACAGGGGGCACAGGGTGCCCAGGGCCATCAAGGAAATATCGGTCTAGAAGGAGATACAGGAGCGATGGGAGGAGCTAGAGAATGGGACCACTCTGGCGAAGACGTAGCAATCGATACCTTTTTTACAACAGGAGTACAGACTAATGATGGGTTCTCCTTCAATGGTAGCTATCTCGAGGTGAACGCTATATACGTGAACACATTGGATGCTCAAATGGTTGACAACCAGGCACATCTAGCTTCGTATGGAGGAGGCGACAAGATATGGATCTATAACAAAAGCGATGTTAGTAAGTTCGCAGTTTTTCTAATTGAATCAAGTCAGATACTCGGTTCGGGTACAATAACAGCTCGGTACGATGTGACACCAATATCTGGTAGTGGATTGTTTCTTCCTGGTGTACGATATAGTATCGCATTCGGCGACGCCGGTGATACGGGACCACAGGGAAGTCATGGATCTCAGGGATCCCAGGGATCTCAGGGACAACAGGGATCCCAAGGTGCGCAAGGCGGTGATGGTGCCCAAGGTGTGCAAGGGAGTCAAGGTGTGCAAGGGAGCCAAGGACATCAAGGCGACCAAGGGTCTCAAGGGAGCCAAGGACATCAAGGCGACCAAGGGTCTCAGGGGGATGTCGGAGCGCAAGGAGAGCAGGGAGCGCAAGGATCTCAAGGAGAGCAGGGAGCGCAAGGACAGCAGGGAGCACAAGGAGAGCAGGGAGTGCAAGGATCTCAAGGACAGCAGGGATCGCAAGGAGATCAGGGAGTGCAAGGATCTCAAGGAGCACAAGGTCCTCAAGGCAGAGACGGTAATTTTGGAGGAGCATCGTTCGACTACAACCTAGCTGTTCATCCAGGGTTGCCCGACACGCAGCTTCCACCGGACACATATCAGTTGAACGGTGATCCTACACAAGACCAAACAACCGTAATATACGTATCTCAGTTTTTCAATCAGGAAGATACGATAAACACATTTATGCAGTCTATTGCAGCTGTTGACTCAGCAATAAAAGCTGTATTGCGCATTCACAAGCTAGGTGAGCCGGAAGTGATGTTACAGTTCACGATTAGTGATGTCATTGAAAACCCGTTTGGAGACTGGGAGTTATTCGTATCTGTTGTCACTGCGTCTGATCCAACCCCGTTCACGATTGGAGAGACTGACATTCTCAGTTTTGCTCTTGTCGGCGATAAAGGTGACATGGGGAGCCAAGGAGCTCAAGGACAGCAAGGAGAGCAGGGAGCGCAAGGAGAGCAGGGAGCGCAAGGAGAGCAGGGATCTCAAGGTAGCCAAGGTAGCCAAGGTAGCCAAGGAACACAAGGCAGCCAAGGACACCAGGGCGATACCGGCGCACAGGGAGACCAAGGTACTCAAGGTACTCAAGGGCACCAAGGCACTCAGGGATCTCAGGGACACCAAGGAGACATAGGTGCACAAGGAGAGCAGGGATCTCAAGGTAGTCAAGGTAGCCAAGGGTCTCAAGGAAGCCAAGGATCTCAGGGACACCAAGGATCTCAGGGACACCAAGGAGACATAGGTGCACAAGGGGAGCAGGGATCTCAAGGTAGTCAAGGTAGCCAAGGGTCTCAGGGACACCAAGGAGACATTGGTAGCCAAGGATCTCAGGGACACCAAGGAGACATTGGTAGCCAAGGATCTCAGGGACACCAAGGAGACATCGGAGCGCAAGGAAGCCAGGGATCTCAGGGACACCAAGGGCTGAAAGGAGCGCAAGGTAATCAAGGTCTACAAGGGACACAAGGCAGCCAGGGAGACCAAGGGACACAAGGGTCACAGGGAGATATTGGAGCGCAAGGCCACCAAGGCTTGCAAGGGGTACAGGGGCACCAAGGTCTGCAAGGGACGCAAGGGGGACAAGGAACACAAGGCGTACAAGGAAGTGAAGGAGACTATTTCTTCCCACATCTATGGAAGTATACGGACGAAGTCGCACCGAGTAACAGCTTTTTCACAAGTGTATACTCCGGCTTAGGGGACGAGTTTAATGAATCGGACTATTTGCAAGCGAACTATCTCTACATCAACACGATCAATATAGACAACATCAATTTGGAGACGTTTTTGGCAGAGATTGAGCTACATGATTACCTGATGATAAGGTCGGATGACGATCAATTGGATCACGCTATGTTCAGAGTGAATGGGCCTGTGCAAACCGATGTACAGCTTTTAAAGTTTCCTGTCGTGCTCACAAGCTCCGGTAACGCAGGCTCTTTCGTGCCAGGCAGAGATTACTATATTGGCTTTTCAAAAAGTGGCTCGATTGGCGCTCAGGGCGCACAAGGTAGTCAGGGATTGATAGGGACACAAGGTGCACAAGGTGCACAAGGGCATCAGGGCTTCAGAGGAGTCCAGGGTCTAATCGGGACGCAAGGATTACAAGGACAGCAAGGAGCTCAGGGAGACGAAGGTGCACAAGGCGCACAAGGGCATCAGGGCTTCAGAGGAGTCCAAGGCCTACAAGGAACACAGGGTCAGCAGGGTCATACAGGTAGCCAGGGCGACCAGGGCGACCAGGGGGTCCAAGGTGAGCAAGGCGTGCAAGGATCTCAAGGTCACAGAGGGGTCCAAGGGTTTATTGGCTCTCAAGGACTACAAGGTAGCCAGGGTGAGCAAGGCGTCCAAGGTGAGCAAGGCGTGCAAGGATCTCAGGGTCACAGAGGGGTCCAAGGGTTTATTGGCTCTCAAGGACTACAAGGTAGCCAGGGTGAGCAAGGCGTCCAAGGTGAGCAAGGCGTCCAAGGATCTCAGGGTCACAGAGGGGTCCAGGGATACAGGGGTGTTCAAGGCTTCCAAGGTTCTCAAGGTGTGCAGGGAGACATAGGAAGTCAAGGGCTACAAGGAAGCCAAGGGACCCAGGGAGACATTGGCAGTCAAGGGCTTCAAGGAAGTCAAGGAAGTCAGGGGAATGTAGGGTCCCAAGGAGATGTAGGGAGTCAAGGGCTACAAGGAAGCCAGGGATTGCAAGGAGCACAAGGGCTACAGGGAAGCCAGGGATTGCAAGGAGCACAAGGGCCTCAAGGTTATAGAGGAGCCCAAGGGTATAGAGGACCTCAGGGTTTTCAAGGAGCACAGGGATCCCAAGGTTTCCAAGGAGCCCAAGGACTACAGGGGGCACAGGGACCTCAGGGTTTGCGAGGAGTTCAGGGATTCCAGGGAAGCCAAGGTCTTGTCGGCCCTCAGGGAACTTCAGGAGGAGGAGGTAGCGGGTTAGATATAACAAGTCCCACAACAGTGTCCTGGTCGACAGTATCTGCCCCGTCAAGGGTAGACGGGAGATTGATAAATGGATCGGGAAGTTATGCTTTAAGCAGGACGGCTTTTCTCCCAGGCGGCACAGGTTCATCAAACAGTATTCCTGCGTCTTGCAACTCTATGGTATTTCTTGAGACATCCATCGATCTTACACAAGCAGGTGGTGGTTCTAGTCAGACAGTATTCATCCCATGCTACTTTGCTCTAATAGCAGCGACTATGTCTGCCTTTCCGGGATTTATGCTCTTGACATCAGGACAACCACAGACGTTCACCGTGACCCTCTCGACAACTCCTACTGCAACAGTTAATCTAACGGCTTCAACAAGCAGCGGTGCATTTGATGTTTTCTTGAACTCAACTCAGCTGAACTCGAGCAACTGGCAGTCAGGTGTAACAGGCGAGATCGTCGGGTTTTTGGAAGGTTCATCTGGCACAATAACTATCACTGCGACCTCATCTGATACAAGATTTGATGGAGCCACAGCTGTGATAGAAGCGAGTGTTTCAGGTGGTGGAGGTAAAGATGATCCTATCGAGCCATAAAAGTTTGCTAATGAATTGACAATATCATACAATGCATTAGTTGTGATCTATAAAGCAAGACTCCAGTTACGTCGGAAAGAACCCGGATTGAGCAAGATTTTACCGCCTGTAAGCTTCATATCTTCCCTAGAAAACTCATTATTGGAGAACGCTCTAGGGACAGAGAACGTCCGAATATTCATCATTTCATTCTCAATACGATAATCAACGTCGGAGACTTGAGATAGGCCGCCAAGATCGGTCTCGTTCTTGAACATCGCTGCTTCAGTCCTGCTTACAATTTTAACTCTTTCCTGACCCATCGGTCTCATTTTGGTTGTTTCTTTTATTCCGACAAAAACCGACCTGTCGATCGTCATGTTGTTCTGCAATACTCGTTTCTGCAATTCATTGTCCTCTACTCCCCATCCCCATAGGCTGGGGAATCCGTTACATGCTTCGAAGTCTCTGCCTTTGATCGTGAGTATACCTCCCAAAACATGAGTGAAGCCATAGTAATGCGCAACAACACCTTGAGTTGTCGAATACGGGAATAAGTGGATGTCTTCAGGTATGGAGTCAACATCGTGGAATACGATGTTCATATCGCCGTAATCATCTGGAAACGTATCTCTGACTCCGATGAAGCCACAGTTCTTCATTCCTCCACGATTGAAAGGTCGATTATCGCACTGATGTGCATAAACCACCACCACATCTTCGGTGGTCCACTGGCGTGCAGACATCAAGTTATCCAGATATACGTCCATTTCTTTCTTGTGTGCTTGGCGGTTCCTATAAGGTATAATGAACGCTGTATGAGGAGCCATTGTATTTGTGAAATATATTAATGCGATGCAATAACTGCAAAAATGTGGTCTCTATATATAGGCATGTCTAATTCATTAACATTCGGTTCGTGTGATGTAGCTAGTTTCGGAGCAAATAGTCAAGGTCCCCAAGGTGCCCAGGGCAGCCAGGGAATGCAAGGTTCTCAAGGTCCACCTGGCCAGGATTCATCAGGAGGAACAGGTAGTCTTTCAATCGGGTTAGCAAACGGCCCGCAGGGTACCCAGCCAGCTCTTAGAGACGTCCTTGCTTTTGAGGCGAACGATGGTTTTACTCTAACTGAGACGAATGGGTCGACCGAGATAAAAATCGGGTTACCTAATGTGAATCAAAACACGGTCAGAATAGAGGAAATCGAATCTGATCTATACAACCAACCTCCAAGTGTCGAAGACCCTTCATACGTTTTTAGTACAACCTCGATCACCCTGTCTTGGACGTCTGGTACTCCTTCGCAGACACAGACAAGTATTGCCGTTGCTCCTAGTAACCTAGGAGCCGGTTTTGATTACCTACCATATATCGCGGACTTCGAGTTTGCTTACCTAGAACAAAACCAAACACAGTACACAAGTATTACTAGTAGCAGCTTGACGACTCCAATTTCAAACCCATACGTCAGCTGGCTATCATATGTCAATAATAATTCCCCGAACCACCTTAGTGAGATTGTCCTCGATGCTTCAGGTTCCCAGGTGACATACAACCTTCGTAACCCATTAGAGATTAACTTGTCTCAGAGTGCGATTGGAAAATCATATAGATTTAGATTTGCATATACCAATCAGTCGGCTGGTCCTAAGAATTACGTCTACTGGCCGGATGAAACCACATTCATCACTTTCGGACAGTATGGGCCTGCGAATCCGCCTGCGACAATTCAATTCGTAAACCCTGTGTACGACGGGTTTGGCATTAAAGGAACAGGAAGCTCAAGCGGGATGGATGCTAGTCTAAATACAGGATATGGTTCAACTGCGCTAGGGGTCGAGTATGGGGTCGATATATCTGGTGCAAGAATACCTGGTTCATTACAGGTAGGTGGAAACCAACAATCTCCTTATTTCACTAATTACGCAACATCTTATATAAACACCTCGTATTGGCCAGGTCCAAACGCAGGAGATACGGGAACATTTCAAGCTTTTCCAGAACATGAATACGTAACGGTCGACCCTTCTACGAACACATTCAATTCCTATTACGCCGCAAACAACTCTGCCGATTTTTCCGGAGACAAAGTTTTCGCTACAACGGGTATTGGAGCCATGACACTTACACCGATTCCTAAGCGAGATGAAGTAACAAGCATATACAATACAACACTGGGCACACAACAACTGATAATAGGAAATGTTACTGGGCAAAACTTCAATCTCACTACCGCTCGAGAAAGAAAGAACAACTACCAAGAAACAACCGCATACTTTCTTGATGAGACAACTGGCACCATCAACATTCCAACACTGACTTCACAGAATGTTTTATGTAATTACGGAGACAGCACAGGCGCCACAGCTCCATCCTACGTAACGAGCAATAGCATTCTTGGCATAGATTCAAGCGGCCAAGACCTAAGTAAGTTTATACACCGAGTGAGTTCAACTTCGGCAAGTAGCACGCTTGTTGCGGAGTCTAATTACACACAGGGCTACTTGAGCAACAATGTTGCTCAGTCTGTAGCAAGCCCGAATGGTGAATTAACGTTCTCTGTCGCTCAAATGATAGACCCAGGAAACAGCCTGGCAACAACAGAGGGTTACTATCTCGGGACAACAATATCTCAGTTTGAAATATCTGGTGCTGACCTACAGCTGATTCCAGACATATGCAATAATGGTACAGGGAATACTTCGAGTTACGTACCTCACAAAATAGAGATACAACACATACTCAAAGACTCTGCACAGAATGTAGCTCTGACCGAGACCAGGGAAGCTGACCTATATATCGCCAGGAAGCCTATCGCCGACATCATCGCAAATAGAATTGCGGATGCTAGTCAAAACCAAGGTCTTTCCAATGGTTCGTTCTTCGGCGTGCAACTGCCCGCGTCAGCTGATTTCAATTTCTCATATACACTCACGCAGATCGACGAAGAATGGGCTCCCAATAATGAACCAGCTTTCTCCAGTCCCGCAGATAAAGTGATTGGTGGTGCGTATCTTCACTATTACGTAGGTAACACTCCTAATGATATAGACGGAGAACAACAACTATGGACAACTGCATTGGCGCCATGGACTTCCTTCACATTACCTTCTGGAACACTGCAATATCCTAGCAGTCAATTCAATCAACATAATGGTGGATATAGTAGACAACCAGATCCATCGGGAGCATCAGTAGTTGGGTACCAGCGCTTCGAGATCGAAGTACACAACCAAAACAACCTTCTAAGAACACCATCTTCGTCTGTCGATTCTTTCGACAACTTAAAATGGAGTAGTAAGATGTTATGGTGGGATTATTCCTGGACGGCTGGTGGAGCACTTCCCTCGAGTACCACACTGCCAAACAGCGTCCTAAGGCTGAGCAACACTGTTGGATGGAAAGGATCTTTGGTTGCTCTGAATACTACAACGGGTGTCTCGAACATACCGTTCACAGAGCAAGCGCCGACTTCGACACTGGGCACCGGTTCGGCAAGAGCACCGTACCTACCAAAAGCGTACTCCTTCGCGAACCAGATCGACTCGAACCAAGCTATGTGGACAAAGGACGCATGGAGAGGTGCAAGCTTACCACCAGCAAAGCTGCATCTGGACCCATATGTCGATTACAGTAGCAATTTTTATCTGCAAACCGTTGACTATTCAAGTTACAGCAGTACTGGAGATACTAGCGCTGTAAACTATAGCAGTAGTCTCTTCATAGATTACACACAACAAGGATCATCGTTTCAAAATACTTACAGCAATGTTAAATGGGTTGTCTTCAAACTTTCTTATATATCCACCACCGCGGTTTTCCCTAGTTCATGGGAAGTCGAAGTGGAAGACGACACTGGTAACACACTCCTTTTCGCACATGACTACTTATTGTTTTACAAAGAGAATCTCATTAACTCTACGAGTAGATATAACGTCGATGGTACTGCACAAGGATTCACACCGTGGTTGGACAGCGCTGTAACGTTTTCCAACTCCACATCCTTCACCACCCATGCGGCAGCACAGACTCCTATAAGCACCGCGGGCATAAATAATGGCATCGGATCGTATTCGGCTAGCTCAACGTCCAAACATATCATTAATCAAAACACGGGCAATACAGGATCCACAACTTCAACAAACGGTGCAGAGTTCTTCTTTTGTGTAGGCCTTCCAGCAATGTTAGAAGTAGGTCTCGTAACGGTACGAGCGATAACATAGAGGTAAAGACGCATATTTATTGTAGCATCACAATATATATACGATAATGAGTAACTCGGCGATCACAGATGATAATGAACTTTCTCTACTCTTCAAGCAGTATCAAGGTGTATCACAAAGTCAGCTAACCAGTGATGGACAAGGAAGCTCATTGTTCAACAATGAGAAATACAAAACGCTAAATGGGGTTTTCGGTAACAGTGTCTATACTGAAGATGTTCCTGTGAACCTCCAACATACTCTCGCAAGCATGGATGCATCTGCATCCATACAATCAAGCGCCTGGAATAATGATGTCTGGGATCAGTCAATAAGTGCCACTCAGGTGCACGATGCTAACGGAAATCCTACAGCACTGTGGTTTTATAAGGACGTATATCTAGTGTCGGTTCAGCAAAAAAACCAGGCGTGGTGGTTACCGGATACAAGCAACGCTTCGGTTTGGAGCACGGATAATAACAGACTTAGGGACACTATCCCGTGGAAGTATAATGATCAAAATACGTTCATGTTCACCCCTATCGTCAAGTATCCTGTCGGATCGACAGCCTGGCAATCTGCTACGGGAACCAATAACCCGAGTTCGCTGGGTTGGGTCATGGATTACGCAAGTGGTTTCTTGGTATTTTATCTGTCTGAGAATACGTTAGACAATACGTTCAATCTTTCCACATCAACTGATTATACAACTGAAAGAAACAGACCGAGAATATCGTTTATACGCTATGAAGGAACAAAGCTCTCCTCTCAAGGAGGTGGCGGTCTGGGAACAATTACAAGTGGTGGGCATAATAACGGAACAATCACTACGACAACAGATGTGTCTGGCATTCATTTTGATGAAGATCAGTTCGATGTTAGTCTTGCTACCGGTGGAGGTGGAGAGGCAGTAGTATCACTCAATACGGACTACATTACTACAAAAGCTGATCTCTCATATTACCTGTTCGACAAACCTGATAGTTGCACCGACGGTTCTGGGGTACTGAATACTGTTACAGCGGCAATAGATTTATCATGGAATCTTCCCCCTCAGACTCAAGCGGCTGTACCATTCGGACAGGCACTACAATATCCTCCTTCTAGCTCTAGCGCACCAGTGGTATCTCCAGTACTCAAGATCCCTTTCTTTGAAAAGATACGCATACAGTATTTTGATTGGAGCAATGCATCACAAGCACCCTCAGATTTGAGTTGGGTGGACCTTTCAATGTCTGGGACAACTAACAGACCATTTATTCCGCCAACAGTAGTTAAAGCAGTTATTGGAGGGCCGCCAGGTCAACAAACACCTAGCTTAGAGGACGCGAACGGATCTAACATCGCACCATACACTCTCTACAAGAACACGAATGTTCTATCTCCTGGCGGAAGTTACCAGTTCCGAGTTTTTCTTGATAACTTCGGCATTGAAAACTGCGATGATCCAGCGTATCCGGCTAATAACCCTGTCCCATACAATTATCTTTACATCCCGGATGGATGCGGTAACTCAATCACACTAGGAAGCTTGGGTGGACCAACATCACCAACCGTAATCGAGTTCATCAACACACAATCGTATGCCACATTCACATTGCAAGGTTATAATGATGATCTCAGTGGGGCGGACGTAAGCCTCAATGTACCTTGGTCAGGAACTGGTGCGAATCAAACGATCTCGTCCAATTTCGGACTCACCCTAAGTTTTGGCTTCGACATATCGGGAGTGCCCGATCCCAATCCGAAACAAATCCCAAGCATCAGGAACCTGTATTCAGGTCTGCTCGACGCGTCATATGTCTCGACGTATGCGTTATCGAACACATACTCATTAAATAATGGCGAGATAACAAGCCCGACTAGCGGTGCCATGGAGTGGTATCCCGAATACACATATACCGCAAATGACTTTTACATGATAAGTAAGACATCAACAACGACGTTTTCACCTGCATATGCAGTCTCAACAGCGTACGGAACAGATAGCTCCTTTAATACAGGCATCCCCACGAGACAAGAAGCAGAGGCAAGCGTTTCCCGACTTCTATCAACTAGTGGTTACGAACTCGAGATCGCTCAGCAAGGCTCATCAACATTTCCATCTGGTAATAGGATATCGGACGCCTATCCAGCTAACTCAACAAATGTCATAGAGAAAGTGCTGTTCTTGGTAGCAACCGACTTGTTCGACCTAGACTACTCTTCGTCATCAGATCCGATCACTTGGGGTCTTAATTTAGTACCTGGAAGTTCAGGTGAACTGGTGGGCGTTGATAGTGTCGGGTTTAAGATAGCTAATTTTGAGAACAAAGTAGCAAATGCGTACAGTGGTTCAGGCCCTTATCCAGCGATGCAAGCAGCTGGTGATATAAACGGTTTCCTACCCAGTACGACATTTTCTCTGTCAGGTAATAATGGGTTAGGGGGCACAGTGCAATCACAACTCACCATCGCTGATGGAGGATCGTCAGCGACAACGATCGACATACATCGAAAGCAAGGGTACTATATCGACGCAACTCTTAACTTCGTTAAAGTCTTGAACATATCACTGTCCTCGTTCCCAGATGTCAGTAACTACGACTACAACCCCTACACTGTGGAGATAATAGATCAATATTACACCTCCTCGAATCAGACAACTCCTACTTTGAGCCTTAGCCTTCGTCCTAGAGGCCAGGAGTCATCGGGCATAGATCAGAGTGGCAACTTTTATATCGGGACACAACCAACACAGGATACTGCTTACAGCTTGACATCCTACGTGAATCCCACTACTTCACTTCCTTTCAAGTTCTTCGGACTGAGCATGCCTCCAACCACATCTACGCCGGTTCCTATTGCTTTCACTTATGAGATATCCCAGCTAGACGAGTACTGGAGACGCAGCCTGACCATATCTAGCGTCATCACGAAGTATCAAGATAGTATTGAGACACCAGTGTCACAGACATCTACCCACCCGTGGCCGTCTGGGTTTCCTATCACTCCAACTACAACACTACATAACCCATCGACGAACATAGAACCCGGATTGGCGTGGGATTCGGGATCATCGACAGCACTCGGGATCAGATATTCGAGAAACGTTGCAGACACATTGTTCAGTGGAGATCAATTCGCTATTGAAATTGAGTATGATAACAACGTTGCTAGACCTACAGCTAGTTTCACAACCACGAAAGATGTTCTATTCGGACCAGCGGGACAGTATTTGTGGTGGGACTTCACCTGGGACTCGAGCCCCACAGGGACAGCACCAGGAACTTTACCGGATAACTTTATCGAGATGGGCTCTGCCTTACAGGACACACTAGGCAATGGTGCTGTGTTTGCCCTTCGTAATCCGGTAGGAACTCTAGTTGGCCAAAGTATAACAGCTGCGCCGACCAACCTAAGCCATACCCAGACTCTAGCGAACGAACAACTGATGTGGGCTGATAGAGCATTTAGGAGCCCAGGTGAGCCGACCGCTAAGCTTATGCCATATATCAACTACGCGAGCATATACTATAATCCAGGCTCTATAAACCACGACTACTCTTCTCTAACTGCAACTGGCGCAAGTTATACATTCACGTATACGCAAAGTGCATTTGCTTTATGGTGGGATGGTAGTCAAACTGGTTCGGTTTCAAGGACACTCAAGTTTGTAACATTTACAGTGAAGATGCCCCCGACCAGTACGTTTCCAAGCTTGCCTAGTGGCACGAGTCTTCTAGGTTACGGGTACACAATCAAAGTCAATAATCGAAGCGGAACAATGATCAGTCATGTATCTACTCCGTCTGGTAGCGCCTCAGCAACAGAAGGTTATTGGCTTTTCCACGAAGAGTTCAACTCGTCTACACCGTCGCGCAATGCTTATGATGGTCAAGCTCGGACATCAAACTCGGCACAGAGGGGAATTGCGCTTAAGTACGGGCCAGTCGCGAACCAGATTGATGGACAAAGAGTATGGGCCACGACATCAAGTGCGCCTTCGGCTACGGAGGTCACAATAAGTATAGGTCTCGACGTCAATAGCACGGATAACATCGGAGGAGTATCGCTTGAGTGGGTAACATTATACGCATAAATCATCCCTACAGCTCAACACTACGGTTTCTAATATGTAAAATTGTCTTCATATAATAGAAACATATGGCAGCCACTGATCAAGAGAAGATAAACTCACTGTTTAAGGAGGCGAATAATGTGGTTAATGTTGTGCACCAAGAGCCATTCACTAACCCGACCAACAGGTACCCTTTCACAGATTATGTCATCAATGATACAATATTTTCAACGTCGTTTCCGGCCGACCTGAGCAATGTAACGTATACGTCTGGCGGTATAACGTACTATGGTTGCCCTGCAAAGCATCAAGAGTTTACAGACAATAGCGTAACTGATGGTTCATTTGTGGATCTAGCCGGTGGGACTCTTCGTTTCTATTACAACGTCACTTTACAACAAGCGCTCCCTGGAAGTGGAAACGATCCTAAGCGAACATGGTATGTTCCAGATCCATCTAGCAATAGTAATAGTCAGTTTAGTGGGTTATCAGACATGATACCATTCAACTACGATCCTAGCTGGAACTCCTACCTTCCGGTGTTAACGAAGTCTAATGGATTCCAAGAACCTTATTTTACTGGTAACTTTGCTTGGTTAGTCGATCCTAAGTCTGGGTTTGTGCAGATATTCGGATCCGATACAGCCCTCAATGCAAACATACCGAACGCTGCTACCGACCAACCCAAGCTATCATACATCAAATACATAGGAGCGAAGGGTGCTGGTGGCTCAGGGGGCGATGCTTCTTTCAATACTGTCGAAGCGACAGACATATCATGTGACAACCTGCTGGTACGCGACCAGGCTATCCTCCCGGAAGACACACTGATAGACCAAAAAGAGCTGAGCAACACCGGCCGGACCGGCTATCCGTTAGTGACGTCGTTCGACTGGGCATATATAAAGGCCACGCAGGTGAATACAGGAGATTGGATAACAATTGCTCGAGCAGGACGAGCGTCATCTACTTCTAATATTAGAGCAGACGCCTACTTCGAAGTCGAATCATGGCAGTCGGGGGTTCACCAAACGATGAACTTTCATGCCTCGCATAAGTTCGGAAGAGGGAATGCGATCAACATGGTTCATCATGACTGGTATGGTGGGGCACTGTCATGGCGAGCCATACGCATAGTATATTTCACTAACAACACAAGCACAACTCCAGATCAGGGGACTTACGACGGGGCCATACTCCAGTTACAGATTAACTCAACAAGCGCCGATTGGCGGGGGCAGATAAGGGTTTCACACAACACTAGCTATTACGGATGGGAGCCGTACAGAGATACGGTCGTTGACAGCTTCAATGATACGGTATTTCAGGCAGACAACAACCCTGTTTGCTTTATAACTGGTTCAACTAACCTTGGTAACCCCTACGACAGAGCTTTAGTACTAGATGAACTCGACTGGAACCCTACGCTCGACTTCTACTTAAGAGCGAATAACATATCTACTGTTCCGTTCAGAGCGCCATATGTGAAGGTACTCAACGACTTACTTGTCGAAGGAAATGTCGATATATGCGGCAATGTCGCAGTCGAAGGTACACTAGACGTCTCGCTAAACGCTTCATTCGAGCAAGATGTCGTAGTTGATCGCAATACGATCACACAGGGTGACAGCCTTATTATGACAGCCAGCACGCTAACCAGTCCATTCAGGAGTACGTTCGATCAGACATCAGACTGGATACCTCTAGCATGGGTTGGTATAATAACTCCGTCTGCGTCAGCTAGTGGAGTTCATACAAGTGTACAGGCTGCGTGTACGTTTCGAATCACCGCTTCCGATCCGGGAATAAACCAACCCTTGCTTACGCATGTATTGAGGGGTAGAGTAATCGTGAACACAGGGGCAGTATCGGGAACCACAGCAACGTCAGATACCTCTGAGGCGATATATATTGATGATAGCGCATACATTGACCTTACCTCGACGCAAGGACAACCTTTAATTAAAAGAGTATTCATCACCAAGACAGATACCACTCTTCAAATAGGTAATGGAATACAAGGGGTTAATCACAGATACAATCTTTATGTCGAACTCGATAATCCAGCCACGGGAAACAAGGCTGAATACCTTGAAGTCAAGTTCTACGAGAACGAAGAAAACATCGAAGACGTCCCTCAAAATGGAGTCACAAACGTCCAGTACTGGCAAGTCAATGGTGGTTTCAACCAGCAGGGCAATCTACCTCCCGTTACGGCTAAGGAGGCAACGATAAGCGCTGCTTACGGACAAACGCACACACATATAGGTTCGGAAAGCGTAAGTATTCCAGGACATATCAGAGCCAACGACATAAGCTGCAATGATATAAGCTGCAATGATATAAGCTGCAATGATATAACTGGTGTCGATGCATCGTTCTCCACACTTAATGTCAACGGCGTATCGATCGTACCTAGTAATTACGCCTTGAGAGAGACAGTCGTTTTCGGTCTTGATACAACTAATTTTCAAGATGGGGATTGGCTCACTATAGCTAAGGCAGGAGATGGGACAGATAGAAATGCGCTTCGTGCAGAAGGTCTCTTCTACATACACGAGCGCAGTGGAAGCCATCACTCCGGGGTAGTTGCAAGATGCGGGGGTAAGTTTAGTTCTGGACATTACATTGATGTTGAATCGTCAACATGGTTTTCGGTAACCCGAATAACCGGACTAAGAATCATGTTTCTAGGTACATACGATGGTTTTGTTCTGCAGGCACAGCTCAAATCTAGCGGTGGTGCTGGGACGTTTAGACTATCATTATACCAGAATAGAGACGACCAAGGATGGTCGATCGTCGCCAACGCACAAGGTCTCCTCCCATCGAACACCCCTACTGTATACGTCACAGACACTCCGTCGAATCCTTTTGGGACCGCATATACTAACTCATTGTCGAGTGGCGATCTTTCACATGATCCAAGAGGCAAAAACAGCATGTCCGCCACCACGAAAGACTATGTTTTTCAAGAAGGACATGTCAATATCAACCAAGGTCGACTCAATCTCGATGAAACAAATGCTACACTGTCGGATGGTTATTTGAACATCAACGGTGTGAACGGGGTGGCAGGGATTGACATGGATGGCGGACCAGGAGCCCACCCGACATTCTCGATGAAGGAAGGTGGGGACGTTTCCTTCGAGACTAGCGAGGCTGGAGCAGGATTCTCTGTTAATACGGAGACGTCTGGTACAGCTTCAACAATTTCTTTTGTTACGGATGGAAACATACTTATTCGCAGTGATAACATCGCTAATACTGCCGGTACGTTCTCGATGGGTGGAGGCAATACGTTTTTCTTCAATGGTTCAGGATTTAATATGAACTCTCGGAACGTTGTAGGTGCAAGTACAATGGAATCTAATGCGTTTACACGCAATACATCATCAACTATCATAATAGGTGAGCTGTCGACAGCTACGTCTGGACACTTCATTAATATGCAAGAACCTACATTAATTTATAGAACATCGAACTCTAATGGTACAAATTATCTAAATAATCTTGGTGGAGGCACATTTCCGACAGCAGCAAATGGCATACAATTTTTTGATAGTGGTAACGAAAACCAGTTTCCTGTTCAACGCAGAGGATTTTCAGGTTTACCTACACCACTTTACACAAACTGGGCTCAGACATCACCCTATAGATTCGATTGCGTCATCGCAACTTCAATCAGGAACGGTACTACATCATCAAACAAACAACTTACCAGTTCGACATCTTATTTAGAACATGCATCAAGTGATGGTTGGAGTGCTTATGAAGTTTCAAATACTGGTCAAGGTTCTAGCGTCTTTTTAACCAGGCATTTGATGAGTTACGACTGTTTGATAAGAGCTGTTACTGTTCAAGGAATGGGGCTCTACACCTCAATAAGCAACACGACCGGATCTTCTGTGATAGTCGATTTTGAGTTGTGGGTAACGTATGAGGACGGTACTGCGACCGGTACACCAGCTAGCTACACGCACATTTTCTCTTTTGCTTCGAGCTGGCCTTCCAACATGCTACCAACCGACATTAAAAACAACAACACTAATAGTAATTATGCTAGAAAAATCAAAACACGTACTGAGACTGTGCCAAGTGGCGGCTCGTCGATATACAATCCTTTCATAACAGGTAGCACCACCTACACACCGGAATCTCTAACTGTAAGTCCGCCGTTGTATGTACCCAAAGGTAAGGCAGTTATTGTACATGCAGTTGAGCGACGTGTGAGCAACATTTCGAGCGGATATGTTGAGTTTACGACTTACGCATATGGTCTAGGTGGCACAGGTCATGCAGCAGCACCAATGACATGTCATGTCGTTGGTGAAATGAACTTCAACTCCTAAGAAGTTAAACGTTTCTTGATATATATGTACAACTATGGAAGACTACATATATGGTGGTGTATCAGGTCTTATTCAGGCGGTGGTGGGGCACCCATTAGACACACTAAAGGTTAGAATACAGAATGGATCGACAAAACTTCGTTCCCCAATGGCTGGACTGAAATATCCATTGCTTACTAGTGTAGGAATATGCTCCGCTAGCTTCGGGACGTATGAATTGCTGCGGAAAAAAGATATTGGACCGTTTTGGGGAGGTTTCATTAGTGGCACAATCATGTCGCCAATGGTATTCCTAGCCGACATCGGAAAGGTAAAACGACAAACTGGGAAAGTGTTAAAGTGGGATGCAGTTATCAGACAGAAGGGTCTGTCTACGACCGCCTGTAGAGAGAGCATATCTTTCGGGTTCTATTTCATGACTTTCGAGAGTGCAAGGAAATCCGAAATACATCCCTTGATTTCGGGAGGTCTCGCTGGCATGATATCTTGGACATCAACATATCCTCTAGATGTTATGAGAAACCGCCAAATATCAAATAATTGGTCAGCTGTGAAAGCAGCAGCACATGGAAACATGTGGAAGGGATATGGTGTATGTATGGCAAGGGCGTTTCTTGTTAACTCAGTCGGTTTTTATGCATATGACTTTCTTAGAAGAAATAGACCCCTCGGACAAAATTGAATATTCGTGTATCAAAACTGCGAGAATGCAGATGATGCATGAAACTAGAAGAAACTTCACGAAAGTGGTACCAACGTCAGAGGGTGGTATAGAGGTCTCGATAATGCCAACAAGAGAATGCCATATTGGAAAAGTGATATGCACGACATCATTGCATATCACTATATGTTATCTCATAGGTCTTGTTGTTGTCATGCTAATATCAGGACGTAATGTTGGTCTTGACATGCAAGAGAAAACTTGGATACCCCTGCTATTAGGGTTAATTACGATTAATGTGATTCTCTACCTAGTCTTGCGCAAAGCGAATGTAGGAACCGAGACGTGTTCAGGATATATGATGTTTGTTACCGGGATGTCTGACCTCTAGTGTATTGGTCTAACACCTGCGATGGGATCAATACGTTTTTAAGTGAGTCAAGCTTTTTGAAGCATTTGTTGATAGTTACTTCGCTAATTCCGCTAACATCACTAACCGCCTGCTTGGAGATGGCGGCATTGCAAACCTGAGCAACGAAATACACGATGCCTGCTGCGATGGAATGTGGAGTGTTTTCTGGAACCATCTTATTTCGTTCAATTCTTATTGCCACGAACATACAGATCTTATTGAGATCGCTAGTCATTCTAAGTTTGCTACAGTATCTATCAATGAAAGATGACGGGGTAGTCATACAGAGTCTGGTTCTTTCATTGTTGTCCAACTCATGTTCCAACCCATTGATGATGTTGACAGCGTTCTTACAGCCTTTCGTAGCGACGTCGCTGTCTAGGTTGAATATCTCAGCAATTTCTTTTGGTGTGCGGGGGAACTGGTTTATGCGCGATGATATGTAAAGTGACGCGGCAATTATACCTTCTCTGTTCTCACCCCTGAACGTGCGAGCTTCAGATATACGCTTATGGTATCTCATCGCATCATCAACGATAATCTTAGCGATACCTCCTTGTTGAGCTAGCATGGAGATACGCTGGAACTCATCATATTGGGACTTCTCTCTATACGGCATTCCCATCCATTCTGTGTACCTCTTGATTTTTCTCATCTCGTGCGAAGATCCTCCATTACACAGCACCTTGCATCCGAAAGACGATTCCTTGAGCAGTGGGTTGATCGGCATTCCACATCGTGTCGGGTCTGATGATCCGCTATCTTCGGCACCATAGTATCGCCATTCTGCACTGCGATCGATGGTATCGGTATACACAACGCCACATTTGCTGTTCTGACAGGCCTGGAAGCCTTCAATAGTTAGAGCCAACTGGTTTCCACAACAATCGCATGTCTCCCTCTCTCCAGACGTTCTATATACACATTGGATCGGTTCATTAGTAGATGCTACTTCCTCGTCAAACTTATCCCAAAGGGCTTTCTTGTCTCTTCTGTCTTTCTTAACCTTCTTAGTTTTCACGCCACTCATTTGAGAATCTTGTCACAAGGAATATGTTGTATTCAACTGCAATTTTTTATCTAATTATTCTACATAGTATCATGGGTAACAGCACTTCAAGCGATAAAACAGGAGAAGTGTCCTTAGCAAAGCAAATAGATTACGTGGCAACGAACTATATTCTCACACAAAACTTTCGAGATATGGAAAAGCTGGCTGATGCAGACTACTGCAACAATCTAGTTATTATGACGTCGGAAATCATTGCCAATAACCTAAACGATCTAGACGTAAGATTCTTGGCCCAAAGAACAAAGGATGGTGTAGTTGTCGATGAGATGGACAACGAGAGGGTGCTTTTTTTGAAGAAGAGTAAGTTGGACGATCTTGACGTGTCTAACAAGACAACTAAGAGACGTTTATGTATCGGCCTCGCGAAGCACTACGTCAAGGCTGCGCACCTATTTTCGGCGATATTAACTACTATCAACCCTACATACAGCTACAAGGATAGTACTGGTAGGCCAGTACAAGCTGGCATAATGCAGAAGGCAGATATTCCCGAAGGAGCGAAAACCAAGCAACTCAACATCTGTTCCAAACGACTGAATGCTCTCGTCAACAACAAAGACTTCAATGTGCAACCAGATGTCCCAATAACTGTTAGTCCTGACTTTTGCGGCATGAACTATGATCGGGCACGAGGTAAAGACAAAAACTTGGATCAAGAACCGGGTATTCCCGAGCTAGAGAAGCTATACTATGATATGTACGACTACGACAATGGAGGGTTCACAGGTATGTCAGACGCCATGAAACGCCAGTATGAAAATGATGTGCTTACATTCTACCAGGCGTTCACGGGCAATAAATCAATCCCACTAGGTGCCGATGGTAAGCCAGTAGTTACTAAGTTCAGCCAGATTCCGCTGCGTGACTTTCACCGAAGCAAAGGGTGCGGTAGAGGTGAACCTTTCACACAAAAGCATGATGGCACGCTGTCCGATCCTTTGTTCAAAGCTTATGCTGATCATATCAACAAGATGATGAAAACGACTAGTGATAACCAGGACAAACTAGTGACTATCATAGACACCATGTTCCTAGTTACTAAGGATAAGTCAAAGAAGTCTGTTGTCCTTAGTCCAGCACTAACCGAAGCCAAACTTCAGGATCTCGTTGTCAAAGCGAGAGGCGTGATTATCGATCTTTACATAGGCTGTGAAAGCGATTTCATAGAAGGACTGGAACTCTTCGAGGCGATCGTTGAATCCAAAATGAGAGAAACTAGCAATTCACAGATAGAAGCGTTAGAAGCCGAGATAGCAAACACGATAGCAAGTGCTCCGTCAACAATTGGCTCAGACTCAGAAGAGCCAACTAAGGATCTAACCGGTGCGAGTTCATCAGAGGATGCGGTGAAAGCCGCGTTGCTAGAAGAAGAAGAGGAATTGCTTGGCGATGCAGTGAAAAAAATTGACACCGATGTTATCGCATCAGAGGTTGAGAAGCTGAGGGAAACCAGTTCGGAGAAAGCGCTTGCAGAACCGCTCAAATCCGCATATGTAGGGTCTAATCAATATAATGATGCCCCTGCTAAGGTGATTGCAAAAGCTGAAGAGACAATATCAAGAGTAGAGGCAGTTGAAAAAGACTTGAAGAGAGAAAAAGATGAGTTGGCTAAGAAAGAGCAGGCATTATACCTACCGTTCGCAGGTATCCAGCCTTACTTCTACCCACAATATCAAGTACCGGTTGATAGTCCTGAGAATGAGGACGAGAAGAACACCTAATCAAACAATTTTCTCAACTTAATGCATAATGACTGATTGTTGCAGTAAGTTGTCGGGAGGTAAGAAAACCTCAAAGAGATCGTTGCGTTCAAGCGCAAAGAGAGCCTACAGAAAGAGAATTAAGAAGTCCGGATGTAAGGGTCTTAAAACAGCCAAGTGTCGCCATACTAAGGGCTGCAGAATGGCACTAGGTAAGAAGAGATCCTTCTGCCGAAAGCAGACAAATAAGAAGCTTCCTCGTTACAACCTTCGCTCAAGAAAGGGAACGAGAAAATCTTCAAGCAAGAAATAAGCGATCACCACAAGTTATGTAGATCAGTAGTAATCTATATAACCTTCATTCCATCTCTGTAGCAAGATACTTCGTGTATTTGTGTGCTTTTTTCTCTTCGTGTATATGCTATATTGCTATATCTCTTACATACTTGTAAGTACATATTCTGCACCGATTCTATACGTCTATGTAAAGGCGTCTTAACAAACGTAACTTTTTAACACTGTTTTCATCCTTGATTTTTTGACAGAAAATCTGAGAAGATATCATTTATCTAAGAAATTGAGGATGAGAATGCGAAAAAAAAATGCTGTTTATCATGACGCTTGTAAGTAAAACAGAGTCTATCACTCAAAAAACATGTAGGGGTGTTATGTAGGACTGAAAAAAAGGTACTAAACACACCCGTTTTCAAACGGTTTAAGCAACTTTTTGTTGTCCTATTATATGACAACAATGACAACAAAAAGTTGCCCAAAAGTTGCCCATTCACACCACTGTGAAAGTTGTGACTATACAACGTGTAAACTTTCGAGTTGGAAAAAACATATTCAGACCATAAAACACAAAAAACGTGAAATGACAACAAATGACAACAAAATGACAACAAAAAGTTGCCCAAAAGTTGCTCAGACCTTTCACTGCGATTGTGGTAAGGAATACGCTAATAGGTCTAACTTGTCTCGTCACAAACGCATATGCAAAAAGTTGCTCGGTACTGAGAACCTAGCGATTAAAAACACACCGACATCTGCCGCTCAACCAACTAACGTGACTGAACGTTCTGTCATTGAGGTCATGGGAAAGCTTCTTGATCAAAACCAGGTTATGATGCAGATGCTCGCAGAATCTGGACATCATAATACCACCCATACGAACAGTCACAACAAAACATTCAACATTTCTTTCTTTCTAAACGAGCACTGTAAAAATGCGCTCTCCATCCAAGACTTCGCCAAGTCGCTACAACTTGATCTACAGCGTAACTCAGGGCTAATCTGCGGGGATCCTAGTCTAATCACAGAGATAATATCAAAGAAGCTAGGCGGTCTCCCACAGATCGATCGCCCCCTTCATACTCATGAAGAAAAATGGTACGTCAAAGATCAACAGGACGGCTGGGAGGGGGACCAGTCTGGAAAAGCAATCGATGTATTAAGCCGCGAAGTAGCGAAGGAAGATTTGGCAAAAATACCTGGACAGTATCCCAATTGGGCTGATAGCAATCATCCAGACTCTGCTAGATATGCAGAAGCAGTCGCGAAGACGACAAGGGATCTCACTCTTCGAGACAAAAGAAAGATAATGAGAGACCTGGAGAACACATGTGTGGTGAAGTGATGCTGTAGTATATGAGAAGACGGTATCACTTATATCAACTTGTTTTCTATTTTGCTCATGAGGTCTTTGTTGTATATCATACCACCTGATGGCTGATAAGAGCTTATTTCCTTGAATGACTTCTTATCTTTCTTAAGAGAGACAGTCTTTGACTTGGTCCCAAACATAAGCATATTCGGATCCTGTGAAGAGGCATCATCATTCGATGAATTGTCCGTATTCTTCGGTCTCTTTTCTTGGCCGAACCCATCGATAAGTACGCCAGTTTGTTTCTTAACCTGATCTCTTACATGTGCCGGCATCCAGTGGGCCCAAGACACAAAAACAAGATTCGGATGAGTATAACGTACTATGAAGCCGTTATCCCGCAGCTCGTTTATCAGATACGCTATGCATCCGCCATGGTCATATGCAGGTACTCCAATCATCATTTCGGGTACAACATACCAACAACACTGCATATTATTCCGTTGCCGAGACGTAGTCCTTATCTTAGACTGAACACGGTTCAGAATCTTGTTGTAAACACCAACTGTAATCAAGTCCCTCTTCTGTTTCTCTTCGTATAGTTCGTCCATGTTGATCTTTCGCTTGTCTTCGCTATCATCTAGTGTAAATATCGAGTCCATAACTAATTACTCCTTAGAAAAAAGATCTAAACCCTTAGCGAACGTCTCATTAATGACAATAGAACATATAGTCATAGCTGGCGGTGGGCCTTCGGGCCTCATGACAATAGGAGCCCTCTACGAACTGGAAAAACAGGCGTTCTGGGACATCAAGAATATCAAGACTATAACCGGCACATCCGCGGGTGCTTTAGTTGGGTTAATGGTGGCGTCTGGATTAGAAATGGAGACAATAAAAGACTATATCGTAAAGAGACCGTGGGACAAGGCGTTCGAAAACGGAACTAGCGATCTTTTGGATATCTTCCAGTACGGAGGTGTCGATGCAGTGGTCCTCTCCAGAATAATTTTCAAGCCTATTCTCTCTTCTATAGACCTTGCAGAGGACGCAACACTCATGCAGATGTACGAGAAGACTGGTATAACCATGAAACTTATTACGGTTGACTTAAATGCAAGCAATGTTTTGAGCCAAGTAGTTTTGTCGCATACCACATTTCCAGACTTGCCCGTTCATACAGCAGCTGCCATGTCGGCCGCAGCCCCGTTAGCATTCAGACCAGTGATATATAACGGCGGGTGTTATTCAGACGGTGGACTAGTGAATAATTACCCGCTAGATATTTGTGCAGAAGGCGTAGAAGATAGGGATACTATACTAGGATTCCCTAACATCTGGAGTAGTAGTGATACGTCGATCACTCAAGAAAACATAACGGGTGTTACTTACCTACATACACTCCTCTTGAAAATCCACAGGATGATAGAACGATCTGCATTGATCGATGAGAGCATCGAAAATGAGGTTGCCTGCGATGCATCAGAATTGACCGGGATGAATGTGTGGCTGGAAGCATGCTCCTCCTCTACGACTAGGGACGAGGTAACAGATAAAGGATGTAAGATGGCTCAAACCTTCTTAGAGAGAAGAAGAGAGAAACTTCTGCAGAGTGTCTAGATCGGGTTTTGCATCGTATTCGATTACCTTGCTGCCATGCACGAGCTTAATTGTAGGATAGCCCTCTACCTTGAACCTATCAGCGGTAGCAGAGTCTTCTTCACAGTCAACGCTTATAATGTTAACCGTAACACCATTCACCTTTCCTCCCTGACTTTCTAAGTATTCCTTCAGTTTCGCCATGACCGGTGCGGCAGTTTTGCAATGAGGACACCACGTCGTGTAGAAGAAGTAAAGATCTGCTACAGAAGCAGGGGAATCGTCTTTACTCACAAACTCCTTGTTTGGAGCGTATGCAACATCCAGTCGTGGTTTGACGTATTGATTGTACGTATAAATTGCGGCGACTATGAATACAGCTGCAACGACTAATATGACAAGAGTTCGAGGGTTAGTCAATACCTTCTTGGCGTTTTCTCTCAATGATTCTAACATTATAGTATTAGCTGCGATAATGTTGGATAAAAGACTAACGAACCAGCCTAAAGGCTTATCACGTTGTAATACTAGATAACATATGCTGTTTAGAGGAAGAGGAGGTCACTTGATCAATCTAGAAAGAAGCGCATTCAAAAGCGATAATGACTACTATAAAGCAATTCGTGCTGTGAAGTTCACGTTCATTAACAAGGATCCATCCGTACCTGTTGAACAGAAGATTGCTGCTTTGATCAGAAAGCAAGTTTGTATGTAGCGTACATCACTGTGATGGCTAACATAATTGACATTGCATAGGCTGCAATTACATTGCGTCGCATCGCAGGGATACGATTCAGTTCGGGAGTCGCACTAACTAGCTCACCTGTGAAATGACAGCCTCCATAACCGACTGCCATGAGACCTCCTGCGGCAACCAAATAATATGCAATGGAATTATGGGCAACCTGCATTGCATATGCAATTGCTATCATCATCAGACCGCCTCCTACAAGAAGACAATCTTTTTTTGTACTGTCGAGAAATGTAGATAGAGTTGATTCCATGTCCTTAGTATAATATCGGAGTATATCTTTTTCTGATATTATATCAACATGTCCCGAACAAGGAAGAATAATATGAAAAAGAAGTCGCGTTCCAAAACTTATCGCAAGAAGGACTATGGCAGTGGTGACGGTATGTTAACCAGCGTTTGGGGGCCAAGTATGTGGCATTACTTGCACACTATGAGCTTTAACTATCCCGTAAAGCCGACAAAAGAAGACAAGCGACACTACAGGAGGTTTATGGATAGTCTTCAGTACGTCCTCCCATGTGGGCATTGCAGAACAAATCTCACTCGTAACTACAATGCGTTTCCTCTCAAAGACAGACATTTCGCAAATCGAGATAGGTTTTCTAGATACGTCTATCGATTGCATGAGACAATAAACAAGATGTTAGGAAAACAATCGGGACTTAGCTATTGCGATGTTCGGGAAAGATATGAACACTTTAGGGCAAGGTGTACTGAAGACGACAAGCTATTCAACTTCGAGAAAGAGTCGAAGAGAGAAAAAGGGTGCACTGAACCGTTATATGGAAAGAAAGCTAAGTGCGTAATAAGGATAGTTCCTCAGGAAGAGAAGTGTCCAACATTAACCATTGATGAAAAGTGTATCAAACGAAGAAAGAAAAAATCTTCATAGTGTTTATAACAATGGCTTCTTGTATGAATAGTGAATTAGAGACAGCAACTAAAGCTGTTTGTGACTCGTACAATGTGCTTAGTCAGTCTGTGACAAAGCCTGAACACTTCTTGCGAGTAGAGGCGACGCAGATGCTATTAGGATCTTACTACGTAAACCGAGAGATAGTGAAGAATGTGTACGGAGACTCGGCATGGGATACAATCGTTCGTTCCTGCGGTGCTCGTGGCGGCCTGACACCATTAGATAGTCTCTTCACTGCGAGCTTCAAAAACCATCTTCCGGATATACTGAAAAGTATCGTCGTGCATACAGACAGTTTGTTTAATACCGGGGCAGCGGGTGGCGGCAAGCGAAGGAGACAAAAAGGCGGAGCTCCGGGTGCTATCCGCAGGGCAATTACGTTTTCACTTGCTTGCCTGAGCATCGGCGGTGTATATATCGGACAGCAGGCTCTCGCACAGCAACTATTTAACCTAGACACGTCTATCAGTGGTTTGTCTTCCACTATCATGAATGCTCTTACGGCTTCGCAGGTACTCCAGAAGACATGCGATGGCTCCCTTGAAGTTGCTGCTCGACTTGCTGGTGGAACATTTGGGATCACGACAACATGCTCGGAGATAGCTAAGAATAATGAGGCAGAAATCGCTAAAATGACTGCATGGTTAACAGGACTGATCGCTGGTGGCACTGTTGGTGACGCATTTTCAAACCCATATGGCGCTGTCTCTAGTGTGCAAGGAATCATAGATATGATATTATTCGAATGGCCTGTATCTTTATACAGTGCTCTACGTTCGGCAGCATGTGACGCAAGTGTCAGGAGACTAGCCAAACCATCCCCTCTACAGCTTGCTACCATGGCAAGAGAAACAAGATCTATGTCGTCGCTAAAATCCGTATCCGGGGTAGATGCCAGTACGAATATAGACTATTTTAATGGTTTCATCGTATCCCTCTTCACGGCCTGCTGGCAAAGCAATGCGATTAAAGGAAAAGATCGTACGTTCATCCTTCTATCAAGCCAGTTGCTAACTCTTCTGATGACCCTGAGAGGGGCCGGAAACTTCCCTGTAACGAAGGAATCTGCGGACGACACTGTTCTCGGCATTGGTTTCATCGTTGCTGAAAATAAAGCACTAATGGAAATTGAGGTCACTGATCAGCAAAGTGCTGAGGCATATCTCAATGCATACTTCAGTGACAAGAAGCTGGTACCAATAATGGAGTTATTGCTCTCTGGAAACAACTTGCCAATCAAAGAGTCAGCTAGTGGTGCTAGTAGTGGTGAAGATGATGTAGTCATGACACCTGCGCCTGTAGTAGGAACCGCTGCGAAAGAAACCGCTGCGAAAGAAACCGCTGCGAAAGAAACCGCTGCGAAAGAGAGCGATGAAGAAGTATTATCCTCTGTGGAGGAAATGGACGAGACTGCAGGCGGCAGGAGAAAGAGGAAAGGATCGAAGAAGTCCAAAAAACGCGCCCCAACCAAGGGTAAGAAGAAACCAAAACGCCGTACGATCCGACGCTCAGCAAGTAAAGGTAAAGCTCGTAAGGGAAGAAAGTCTATCGGGAAGAAACAGAAGAAGAAGGGTAGAAAGACAAAGAAACGCTAAATGACAATGAGACGCTAAATGACAATGAGACGCTAAATGACAATACATAGTTAGATGACACTATATATGGTCTTAATTACATGCCGAACTGACTGAAGTCTGACAGAACAGGTCGAGGCAGGTATTCACTCTGTCCAGCGGAGTAGTTTGGAACCTTCTTGCACTCAAAACTTGGCTCAGGGCATCTTGCGCACGGAGGACAAGCGGGACAGGCTTCTTCACGTGGGCATGTGGTTATCGCGGGACACACCGGGCACACTGGTGGAACGATCTGAGATTTAAGTATGTACATATCCTCATCGCCAGCAGGGATCTGCGCTCTAGTTATACCATTGGAATTGACAACAGCCGCACTGTTTCCTGCGGGACCAGTATATACGGTCGCACTGTTGCCGTATGTAGATGCCGAGCTAGAGCCTGTCGTTGTTGCTACATTACCACGAGGTCCAACAACAGCTGATCCTTGATTTCCGGAGTATACGTCTACTGTATCACCCGCTGGCCCAGTATACTGGCTGTGAGTAGCATCAGAGCTACCATCTACGTTGCTGGAGCTACCGGTCTTGTCATTGTAGTAGTCATCGTAATTATCGTAAGTCTTGCTAACGTCGGCTGTGGAAGAAGAGCTAGATGTCATGCCTTCAACGATACCCGAACATACGCTACAGAAGATAAGCGAACCAATCAATATAATCAGAAGATGAATTGCTCGAAGTTTCATTATACTCTATCGCTCGAAAAAAGTTTGCTGTTAAATTGATACGGCTTAAATGGTCATATGCATCTTTACAATAGTATAATGCCCCTTTCACACTATTACGAAGATTCAGAGTATATAGAGGTGGGAATAGACGAAGCAGGCAGGGGACCAATGTTTGGTCCGGTCTACGCTGCAGCCGTCGTTTTACCTAGAGACGGTTCATACAAGCATGAATTGATGAAAGACAGCAAACGGTTCCATTCGCACAAGAAGATATGTGAGGTGGCCGACTACATTAAAGCGAACGCTGTGGCATGGGCCGTAGGCTCATCGACTGCTCAGGAGATCGACTCCCTCAATATAAGGCGCGCAACCCATCGGGCGATGCATAAGGCGATCGATAGCGTACAAGAGAAACTCAAGTCAAATGATGATTACTTGCTTTTGGTTGATGGAAACGATTTCACGATACACACGCGCATGGTAGGTGAGATGCTGCTTCCAGACCGGTCTGTTTGCATCGAACGTGGTGATGATAAGTACACATCAATCGCGGCAGCGTCCATCCTAGCGAAGGTGGAACGTGACGCGTATGTTGCCGGACTCTGTAAAAGTAATCCAGACCTTGATAGTAAATATGGGCTGCTGAGTAACAAAGGATACGGGACGGCTCAACATATGCAGGGAATACGCGACAATGGAATAACCGAATGGCATAGAAAAACATTCGGTCTTTGTAGAGAATATGTTTAAGCATCATACTCGAAATAGAACAGTAAAGAGAAAGTAAGCTATTTTCTCGCAAAATTGAAGAACATTTTTCATTAACTTACGACCATAATTAAGGTGAAAGTAAAGAGTAATGACACGTTTTAGGTATAGATTTGCAGTTCAGACAGAGGGAGACTACGACTGGAAGATCTCTGGAAGGGCATTTGTCAAGTCGGGACCCAATTTGTGGCAGTTCCTCTCCTCGATCTGGTTCAACGTTCCTATCGACAAAAACAAACCGCTATATATGACCGCAGTTGCATCTCAAGTGGGATTTGACACGAAGACAATCGAGTATGGTCTCGATACTGGTTGTCTGCACAGAGCGGCCGAAGCCCGGATTGATTCCGAGAGGCTCCAGGAGTTCTATCGAAAAGCTATTGAGTCTGGCGAATCTGTCCACTCCGAGAGGTTTGGTAGCGATAGACTAACTGCGATGTTTACATACATGAAAGGCGAAGGTGGGGAAGATGGAATGATAACACTATGTTGTCCAGAAATGCATTACTATACTGAGTAGGTCTTAGACATCGTCTTAAAGCCAATTTTCTTTCGGTGTAAAATTGAACGAAACTCTCGTGGTTAGTTTATTATCAGTATATAGAGGAAATGAAAATTATCGTATTCGATACAGAAACAACTGGTCTCCCTCAAGGTCGCAATACCTCCATCCTCGAAACAGACAAGTGGCCATATATTGTCCAAATAAGTTGGCTTGTCTACGATACAGAGACTCAAAAATGCGATATGGTCGACCACATAATCGATTGTGAGGTCGATATTCCTGAGGAAAGCACACAGATTCATGGGATATCCAAAAGGCGGGCCTCTTTGAAAGGTATTCCTATCAGCATTGCTCTTGATGAGTTCGACATTGCATTGCAATCAGCAGACATTGTAGTGGCACACAATATATCGTTCGACAAGCGTGTTTGCATGGTCGAAGCTATACGAAGGAAACGCAAGCAGTATTTCACGAGGGATGGAGTCCGAAAGGAAGAGTACTGCACAATGAAAAATACAAAGGATCTGTGTGCCATTGAGAAGGTAAGCCAGAAAGGAGATACATACTATAAGTATCCGACCTTATCAGAGCTTCATGATAAGATGTTTGGGTTTGATCCGAAAGGCACACATGATTCAATGGCTGACGTTCTAATTTGCTTCAGATGTTATATGGTACATGTTCACAGAACGGATATTGTCAAGCAGAATGCTAGCGTGCGACGCATCTATGAGCTGTACTGTGGAAGCTACTAAGTCATTAGACAACACTTTTTTCTCTAGTTATGGAAAGATGGAATCCCCAATGGAAATGCTCCTTCACAGTGTTGTAATAAGTATTGCAATGTTCATTCTACTGAGGTTCATGGTGAAACAGTCTAACGACAAAGCTGCAACATGGAGTATGCTTGTTGGTTCGTTTTCGTTATTTTATATGCTTGTATGGGGTCATAAGATGCCTTCATTAAATATCAATCCCGCATTGTCTAGTGGGAAATAGTTCGTTTGTTTGAGATTTTCACTAACAAACGAAAGACGAATATCGTATTAGGCCGAGCACATTTCACATGGTTCTTCGTCCTCATCCTCCTGTGCAGGCTTAGAAGGGTCTATAGTAAACTGTTGTGGTTGATGTCTAGGCTTACGGCGGAGATAGTATATGCCTGTCTTCAGTCCGCGTTTCCAAGAGTAGAAATGCATAGAAGTAAGAGACTTGTAGTTTGGATCTTCCATCCATAAGTTAAGACTCTGGGACTGGCAAATGAAAGCGCCTCTGTCTGCTGCCATGTCGATGAGACGCTTCATAGGTATTTCCCATACGGTTTTGTATTTATTCTTGATATGATTGGTTAACCCTTCGATATGCTGGATACTGCCTTTATTGGCAATAATACTGTCCTTTACTGCTTCGCTCCAGAGGCCCAAACCGGATAACTCTGCCATAAGATGCTTGTTAACCACCACAAACTCGCCTGCTATCGTCCGACGAGAATATATGTTGCTTGTGAAAGGTTCGAAACATTCATTGTTACCTAGAATCTGCGATGTTGAAGCGGTTGGCATTGGAGCAACAAGTAGCGAGTTCCTGATGCCATCACGCATGATCTGTTGTTTCAAACATGTCCAGTCGTATCTGTCTGATGGAGAAACACCCCATAGATCGAACTGCAATTTACCCATTGCTGCCGGAGAGTCCATAAAGCTTGAATAAGCGCCAGGATGACCGCCGGATTGAGCCGATTGTATCTCCGCTACGATTGGTCTACACCTGTAGACTTCGTCGATGACCATACCGTTATCAGAGTATTCGCGCTTCGTACAAAGATGATTATACTCGCATGCCATTACAGGCTGTACTTGATCATGTGCCGATATTTTCTCCATGTCGGCTCGTCGGGCTCTGGATATCTCCATGGATTGCTCAAGAGCAGCGTGGTATATAGTCTCGAATATGTCTTTGTTTAGTGCCGATGCCTCGTTACTATCAAAAGCGATGTCTAGCATGGCAAACGCGTCGCTAAGCCCTTGTACCCCGATACCTATCGGGCGATGCAGAAGATTGCTGGTTCTAGTTTTCTCGGTAGGATAGTAGTTCACGTCGATTACTTTATCCAGGTTGATGGTCACGACCTTAGTGACCTCGTGTAACTTCTCGAAATCGAACGACTTTGTACCGTCTTGTGCTTCGACGACGAATGTACTCAGACCGATACTCGCTAGGTTACACACGGCTGTCTGATCTTTGTCGCTATACTCGATTATCTCGGTACAAAGATTACTAGACTTTATCGTACCTAGATTTTGCTGGTTGGATTTTGCGTTAGCAGCGTCCTTGTATAAGAGATATGGTGTTCCTGTTTCCATCTGACTATCTAGGATCTTGAACCATAAATCTCTAGCTCTCATGGACTTCACATGCTTGTTTTCGGAGACGTACTTGTCGTAGAGCTTATCGAACTCCTTACCATGAACGTCCGATAGACCTTTTGTAAGGTCGGGACAGAATAGGTGCCACTCCTTATCGTCGTTCACTGCGTTCATGAACTTGTCTGGAATCCAGAGTCCATAGAATAGGTCGCGAGCTCTCATCTCTTCGTCACCATGGTTTTTCTTGAGGTCAAGGAAGTCACAAATATCGGCGTGGTATGGTTCTAGATATATAGCGAAGCTTCCATTCCGCTTTCCTCCTCCCTGATCGACATATCTCGCCGTCATATTGTAGACGCGGAGCATAGGAACGATCCCGTTCGAAGATCCGTTTGTGCCTCGGATGTGTGTGCCTGTGGCGCGTACGTTATGAATATGAAGTCCGATACCTCCTGCCCATTTGCTGATCTGAGCAGTCTCTTTTAGAGTGTTGAAAATACCGTCAATACTGTCGTCTTCCATAGCAACCAAATAACATGAGCTTAATTGCGGTCTAGGCGTACCGGCGTTGAATAAAGTAGGTGTGGCATGGGTGAAGTACTTCATGGACATAAGCTCGTATGTTCTGATGGTCTCGGCGATTGAAAATGAAGGAGACCCTAGATGTATTCCGAGTGCAGTACGCATCCACATGTGTTGTGGGCGCTCTACAATTTTGCCACCTACTCTCATCATGTAGGCGCGTTCTAGAGTCTTGAACCCGAAATAGTCGATCAAGAAATCCCTATCGTAGTCTATCGCATCCTCAATTGCAGCTGAATGTAACGTCGCTGCAGCCCACAGGTGCTCGCTGATGAGAGGCGAACTTTTGCCCGTAGAGTCCTTGAAGTTAAATAGTTCGTCCATCGCGTCTAAAAAAGTACCAGGCGTGTTTTTATGGTGGTTAGATACGACTATTCGCGATGCAAGGACTCCGTATTCTAACTTTTTAGTAGAAAGAGATGCACATTGTTCAGCCAAGAGTTCATCTATTGTCGTGGTTGGTATATCAGAATAAAGCTGATCGATTACCTTCATAACTAACTGTGCATAGTTGATCTTGATCGGTGGTTCAATATTTGCACATAAGTTCTTAGCACGGTTTAGAATCTTGTCGAAAGCGACTTCTACACGCTCCCCATTGCGTTTCGTAACGAACATCTGATCTGTATTGGCCATAGTATATGTACTAAACAGTATAGTTTAAACCCTGACATAACTCAATTCATAAGGTCTGAAGAAAAATATCACGTTACTCTATATATGAAGATCCAATTTGATGCTGTTAAATCAATCGGCGGACTGGTACTACTAATCACACTAGCAGCGCTTATAACTAGTGTGACGAAAGGCAAAGAAGGATTCCTCTCAGTAGGTAGCTACCCGTGCTCAGTTGGTGGCCCACTTCTGATAGACTCATACAAGGAAAAGAAGAAGCCTGGGTATAATGTCAAGTCCACTGCGGAAGCAATATACCCAGACTATCCCGACTTTCCTGCCGATCATTGTGGTACGAACAACATCAGATACTGGCGTAGGCCTACAAACGGGACGTGTAGCCCGCCTGGGTTCTGTCGGGCATTATACGAAGATACAGAACCTGTTATTCCTCCTCCACCAAATGCACCGCCTTTTACCAGCGTGCCTCGTGTCAACTTCTATGTGGCACGGGACTAATTCATCACCATAAGTTCATGTATAGAATTGTTTGATACATGAACGGGACTGGCCGAATAGACTTGATCACTTTCGGTTGTAGCGGGTTTTCTTCTTCTTTTTGTTCTTCTTTTTCGTTGTTTTCTTCTTCTGTTTCTTCTTGTGGTTTCTAGCATTCCTTTTTTTACCGGTACAGCTCTTCTTTCGCGTAGTCTTGCGTTTCTTAGCTTTCTTCTTCGTCCGTCTCGCCACAGTATTCTTCTTTTTCTTGCCACCGTTAGCGGTAACCATTTGTGGAATTGCGACATTGGGGTAGAACATGTTCTGTAACGCATCACCATAATCAATATCGAAAGGGTCTTGTTGTTGTTGTTGATGCCAGTGTTGAAATAGCTGATCTTGCTGTTGTTGCTGTTGTGATGGCACAAGAAAAAGATTAACCCTCCGCTTCTTGGTTTCTGGCTGTCTTATCTCAGGTGCAGGGTCCATGCCCGCTTCAATATCCTCCACATGCTGTAATTGAGCCGCTAACAACTCGTCTGCTTCCATTTGGTCGGCTGCTGGTGCTTCCATTTGGTTGGTTCCTTGTGTCTGATTGGCCGCTCCTGCACCATCATCCACATCCTCCTCGCGTGCTCGGGTTAGGAACTTGTAACGCTGATTGATCTCCATAGTGGTGGTTATCATGTTATCTACATGAGACTCGTAGTTGTAAGAGCCAATTGATTCGTTTATCAACTCGTCGATGTCCGAGAGAATGTTACGTGAACCTTCGATGTCGCCAGTCATGCGCACTCTTAGGTATGTCATAACCGGTGTCCATAGCGTTGATGTGAGACCAAATAGGCCACTGCCGGCTGCGATACCCATCGTTTTTGTCAGACGATTCTCCCTCTGCCATTGCGATGAGGAGAATGCAGTCGGAACATCTTGCATATCAACGACACTGTAGACAGCTCTCTCTACGAATGATCCACCTTCTCTTATAAACCAACCTATGTCTGCGTCTTCTGGAGGATGGGGTAGTTGAGGATCAGAATTATTCGTATCTTGTAGCATTGCCACCTCATAAGCGTCTCTGGCGACTTCGATACCACTGTCACTCCAAAGAACGTTTAGTGCGTGTCTGAGCTTTATACACATATTCATGTTCTCATCTTCGATAGGATTTGCTACCCATTGTGATACGACTTCATGACGTGGGAAGACCCCGTTTGTGTCTCCGCTTCCAAGCTCATCATTCGGACCATCATCATTCGGACCATCATCATTCGGACCATCGTCGTTCGGGCCATCGTCGTTCGCAGAATCATCCACCATTACGCCTCCGTCGCCGTCGCCGTCGTTATTGTAATTAACACCGCCCATGATTGCGGCCGCATCGCAGTCTCCGAAAATGGTCTGTAAGACACGTATTGGACTCATGGGATTCTCACCGTTTAGATATGGTGTCAACAAATCCACCTTATCCTGAGGGAGTTTAGGCCCATACAAGAGCTGTCCATCAGCGCTGTCGAGAATTATGCCTTTGCAAAAGGAGTATTTCGCCTGGTAAAACCCCTCAGCCCTTGTTGCAGCTGCTTCGGGTGTATCTAACCCATATGCATCGTCACAAAGTTTAAGATATCCTATAACTTCTTGGATCAGCATATCGAAGTAGTTTGCCACTGCATCTTCATATGTCTCTTCAGCAGTTGAGGGTGAACTTCGTTTACCTCCTTTCATTCTGTTAGAGCCTCCTCCTCCTAAGTCTTCATCATCAGCGAGCAATCTTTCAGCTAATACAGTGGCAAACTGCTCGCCATCACCCCACCACGCATGGATGAGATCTCTTGTCTCTGCTACCCCATCTCTAATTCGGACTAGGTCCTCTGGACTAGCGGAGCGACGACCTCCCTCAACTCTTGAAGGCACAGCAAGATTACTAAGCGACTTCAGCTTGTACATTCGATTGATATCCCGTATCAAGTCAACGGGACAAGACGCTGTACTTCTAGTTATTGCTTTTATATATTCGCTAGATGTAGACATATACGGCTTTAGCTGGTCTAATGTATCGTTGAATGCAGTGACTAAACTGGCGACGGCTGGAGCAGAAGAAACATCCACGCCATCGATATTGATCGCCATCATAGTTACATTTATTATCTCTCTAATACTGTCTCTAGCGGCAACGATATTCGTATGCCAGCCTGCGAAGTAATTAAACATGTTGTCTATGATCCAGTTTTCATTGATCGTGCCATCAATGTTTGTAGGAGTCTCCTGAGGTTGGCCAAATATCCGAACTATAGTTGCGTCTTCTACAGGATTTCCTAGTTCACAGACGTCTTCTACTTCTGCGGTTCCCAGGCCTATGGAGTAGAGGGCAGTCCGAACCTTCTCGACAAAAGGCGAAAGATTCGTGACTAACGTATCCACCGGATTTGTAAGCAGGCCTGCAAATTGTTCTACTACACGAGCCAGTTGTTCTTGATTGCCTTGTTGGGCAAGAGCAGGATCAAAGGTTTCTTTGAACTCCCTACATAATTCTAAAAGGGCAACAGTATCGGTTTCATCTGGCATGTCAGGATGAGCCAAAAGCATCTGTGTATCTATACATTGTCTTACAACGTTCGCCAAGTTGGTCGCTGATATTGACTTCGCGGGTGTTCTAACGCCCTCACACAGTGTCTCGATCGATAGATTGCATTTCACTATGGTCGATGTCAGTGCATCAAAGACAAGACCCAAAGAATTGCCATTTATTATAGTCAGCGGCACGATCAAGACACCAACAATGTCTCTCATTTTGAAGAACTTAACCTGATCCTCGCTGACGTTTTTTGGGTTTCGAAACAGTATTATTTCCCACCCAGTCGGATCAGAAGCAGTCTCTGTATGCCATGCGCCGCACTCTCCTTTGAGTCTGGCTTGTGCCATGCAAAGAATGTCTCCTGTGCCTAACATTGCCGTTCCAACAGAAGGATCATGTTTCTCCACAGCTGAGACACTTTCCACCTGTTCCCAGTCGCCACAACGTTTAATATCAAAACATATCCTTTCAAACAACTGTAGTCCAGTACCTACTGGGATCGCATTATCCCTTAGTGCACTCATGAGATCGGATGGAAATCCATTTAGTCTCAAAACTGAACCAGTTGGGGCTACTGATTGCAAAGCGCTGATCATTGCATCATATCCATTGTTTGCACTACTTCTGGCCGCGTTGAGTAGTTGCGCCAAATATCCAACAGTGGGGCCCATGCTAGGACCACTTCGTGTAAACTGGAAAGTACCCAAGACATCTACTCTGTTCCCGGATACACGTAGATTAAAAGAAAACACATTATAGTTATTCTTGTCGTAGATAGTCCCACTTGGACGCTCGTAATAGAATTGCGTGTTGAACCCGTCAAAACCGTCCGACGAAAGATTACTCTTTTCTATGAACCGTTCTGACCCATTTGGTATGTTATTTTGGTTAGAGGTAGGGAAGCAACAAAAGTTTCTCTCTTTCCCTTTGCCCCCTATATTGTGCCAACACAAAGCAGCCGAATCACCCACGACAGCCGGACACACAATCGATTGTATTTGAGGCAACGCTTCAAGTATTCTCAGCGCCCCTGCAGACCCACCATCTATAACCAGTCCACCTCGTTCCACACGTGTCTCGGGATACATGAACTCCATCATGAATCGTGCCACTCGCTTTAACCCAGAACCGTTGAACAAGTCCATTGTGTAGTAATAATCGCCATTTGGTTTTCTAACTGCGTTAATATCATCTTCCCAGGTGATGCTTATAGACCCCCACGAGCAATTGTTGCTCTGGAGTAAAGGTTGTGTTCCTATGGGAGAATTGTTTATCATATCTCTAGTCTCCTCATTATCGATAAGTTCGGGCTTTGACAGATCCGCAGCCTTCGCAGCTTGGTCTTTGTACCCAGTATGTTGAATGTGTGGAGATGCAGTGCGGGACGGCTTATTCTTAAGACTCCACATCTCAGAGTCATACAAGAGTTTCTGGAAACTCGTGGCCATAGGGTCCTGGAATAATTCTGAAAGAACATGTCGCTCATAAGATCTCCCTGCTACCCCACCAATAGAGGTAAACTTGTTATTTGTAAATTGTGTTACAGCATCCCTTAACTCTCTTTGAACGTCATCATGAATAAGATTAGGACCGATCATCCCGGCGTCAAGGGAGTTATTTCTCATTAAAGCCGCAGCGGCTGCTCTAGAATGATCTCGCAGGTGAGCGTCTTGTCGTCCTTGAGACATATCGTGGTTGCTGTCTAATACTGCAAGATACTGTCGTGTGTCGTTATAATTAGCATCTTGTGCTGAAGAAATATTATTGCAGGGATTATCCATCTTTAATAGGTGGTCAGATAATTAAAGATGTGTATACTCTATTTGCATCTACAGTGATGGCACATCAATCATACACCCTTTAAGTGTAACTGGGGCGTTCATGGTTATTCTTGCACGTTTGTTTGGGGCTCGGTGCTGGTATCCAGATTCCCTTTCCATAAGTATAGTTTCCCATGTTGATTGGAATATAGGTAGTGCTGCATTGAACCACCTGCGGTTTCTCACAACTAAAACCACGCTGACTTCATCAAGTTTCCAGAATATGTTTTTCAACCACATTCTACCTGGCGTATTGTTCATTACCTTGTCGTTCCATTCATTGTATTCGATTTCACTGTGTAGACCAATGGGTGCGTACTCGTAACTAGGAGTACCGTGTGGATCGATGAAGAGTGCCATTACACCTTTGTCTTTTGCATCACTACTTCTGGAGAAATCGCCGTCTTCAAAGAATGCTTCAAAACTTTCATATTCAATAAACCTGGTCTCTAGGAAGTCGCACTCTCGAAGCTGACAAACCTCTAGTTGTAGTTGCATCTGTATCCAATATTCTTCCTTGGGTATTCCAGTAATATCTCTGTTGACGATGTTTTTAACCTCGACCATTCTTCCGAACCGTTTGGAAGTGGGATCGGTGTTAATCCCGTCAGGTGATGCTGCAATAAATGAGTGTTCATGATGTGGTATACATCCGAACTCTGACACTTTAGTCGAGTATTCCCGTTCATACCACATGATAGATACGTCTTCATATTTCTGTCCCCAATGAAGGGATGACTCCAGGTTATGCCGGTCGTATTTGGAAGTGTCGAGAGGGGAACATTTGCCGAATATCAATCTGTTCCTTGTACTTTGACTGCTACTTAGTGCCATCCAAATACTACTAGCTGTCAGAGTATTATGACGCTGTTGGTACCATTCTGGTGTGCGCTGTGCCGCCTGAGGTACTGACGAAAGATAAGCTATCTTGTTGCGAATAACGTCTATATTGGGAGGTATCTTAACATCAGTGTTGCTATACGAGCGCCTAGGAGCGAAATGGGCGAACGTGATCCGCGCGGCGTCTTCGACTATTTCTTCCAGTTCTTCCGATGCATCAACTGGAAACGCGTCGGAAGTCTGAGCCATGAGTAGCGAGAGGACATTATCTATGACATCGCTATGATATGAAGGCGAACTTGTGTCTAGTGGATCACATTCCACTAGGTGCATTATTAGATCACTTGCTACCTCTAATAGTGCTATTCTATCATTCGAGTCGATAATGGGAGAAGGCTTTAAAAGGTCTGTCACGTCAATAATCGGCATCTATACAGCTTCTGGGATTATTTTTATACCGGATTCAATTTTGTCATTCTTTTTCTTAGGCTTGCGCTTTCTACTTGTGTCGGATCCGCTGCCTAAAGAGCTAAGTGTTGATTGTCGTCTCTCTGCCCTCTTAAGGGTGAACTTGCGCGATTCATTTACATAATGTAGACTAGGAATCGACTCGATTTCTTGAGTCTCTTTATTGTATCGCACCTCCTTCGAGCGTATCAACCGTTTCTTGCGCTGCATAGACGTGACCAAGTATTCCTGTAGAGAAATAATTTCTTTCCTGGTCATGTCTTTTTCTTTTCCAACTTTATCAGCGTACTGCCTGAGTTTTACGACACGACTAGATCTATCTAGTCTAGACCATGTGACGTTCCTGGTAGCTTTCCTTTCAGCCTCTAGCATTTTGTCTATCTCATCAGTCGAGTCACTGCCGCACTTCGGAGCTATCTTCTTGCTCTTACCTGACAACATCATAGTCTTATAACGGATGTTCTGTAAGTCGTGGCACGTATGGTCTTCATCTGTTTTCGGTGTTGTTGTGCTCATTCTGATATATTATTTAATCAAAAAGAGTTTAACCCCTTTTTCATCAGGTTCTATTTATGTTCGTTTCCAAAACATTAACTACGCTTAATACGTATATCGTTTCTCTCTATTGTCAATATGAGCAATAAGAAAGTTATTATCCAAGGCAAGCACAACATTGAGTCATTGAATAAATCGAAAAGCAGACGTATAAGATCTGATGCGATAGATGATGATCTATCCGAAGCGGAGGAGCTCAACTTGCTCGAAGCCTTGTGCCGGGCCAGAAGTGATATGCCATACTATGCGGATGCAGTAATCTGCTTGGAGAGAAAAATAAATGGGTATAAGCAACAAGACATCAAAAAAGATATTCATACAAAAGATGGTTTAATTTCTCTCTTCGAAGTGATAACGAAACTAGGGGAAGCACATATGAAATGCCATTACTGTGACGTACAGACAAGAATCATGTATCGTGAGGTAAGAGATCCATTCCAATGGACTTTAGATAGAATCGATAATGATCTGCCTCATAGCAACTCAAACACTGTTGTATCTTGTCTCTCTTGCAATTTGAAACGAAGGGTAACAGATTTCGATAAGTTTGAGTTCACAAAGCGAATGGTCGTAATTAAGAAGGAATGAGTAGGAATTGGAGAAACAAATTAGCACTGTATGGCACTAATGGAAGAGGTAATATGGAGATACGGTGAGCGTCCAGAGAAAAGCCCAAAGAGAGAAACTATACCTTCACAGCAACAGGAAGATCCAGTGAACGTCGCACTAGAAGAACATGACGGCGTCAGAGCTAGTGAGTCGCAGGGGCTGGGCGGTCAGCTTACGATGACAGACATTTCACTTATGCAATCAGACGCGCTACAAAGTAGTAATAGACGAGAAACAGCGAACGAGAAATTGAACGATAGAGATCAAGTGGGACAGGTAGGGCAAAATCCCTTTTTTGCCCAGAACACTTACGCTATTGATTTGGACGTCCAGGAAGCATTCCTTCGACCGAAGTCGTCGCATGACGCAAAAAAAGACTAATTGCACGTTAGCATTTAAACGCTAAGCATTGAAAAATAACATTATGGCTACTGTAACAACCACACAAAACTCCTTGTTACTTAACAACTTGCTTAGATTCTATAAGATGGGCGATAATCTCGATAAAATGCTGTCTATAATCAGTGGAGAGTCAGACATTTCTTTACGTATCGTTGATTGGTTCGCTACCAATTATGCAAAGGCAATGTTCACAGTATATGACGTAGATTCAGCGCGATTCAAGGTATACAACGACTATAAGCTGAAGTTGCGGGCGTACTCGAAAAAACGGTTCGATCCATTCTGCAGATGGGACCGCATAAGTGTACCATACAAAAACGGGTCACACATAGAAACTACTATAGGGCAGCTCAACTTCTTTAAGTGGGCCCTTGAAAACGGGGTTATCGATTATATTGCTGACAACAAAGAGGCAATAGAAAACGATATGGCCAAAAGGAACAGTACATCACGTAGAAAGACTGCTGCCAGCAAGCCTAAAACAAGAAAGCGCCGAGAAGAGCTGTCTGTCTGCGCATCCAAGAGTATTCTGAAAGAAGACGTCGAAATTGTTGTTAAGTTCGACTGAGTTCAGTTAGCGCTTAAACAATATGGTTAAATGCTAACTATGGGTAGTGCACAGTCCGTCATAAAGATCAATTTTGAAGACGTCAAGGAAATAATGTCGCATACGGACGTTACCATAATAAACACACTCAGTTTCGATTTGCAAAGCTGTCTTATTAGAGGGTCGCTGACGGCGAGCGAGGAGACACGAAGATTGGAGGCTCTCCTTAATAAAAACAGATCGGCGAGAGTAGTCGTGTACGGCAAGAACGCATGCGATGATACTATTGTAAAGAAATACAACCAACTGGTTAGCCTAGGTTTCAACAACGTTGCTGTTTATCCCGGTGGAATGCTTGAATGGTTACTGCTACAAGAAGTCTATGGTAGTGATGAGTTCCCAACCACCACGAAAGAAATAGACATACTGAAGTACAAAGGGGATCGGGCGTCTTCTAGACTGCTTTTGACTTATTAGCCTCTCCTTTGAATATTGAATCCTGGACGTCCATAGCCTGATTCGCTAGCTCGTCGGCACGCTTGTTCTCGGTCCGAGGGATGTGGTTCAAACGCACCACTTCGAAACGTGCGATCAATGACATAACATCCTTGTTTACCGCTCTGATACTATCGGATTTCACTGCCCAGTCACCTCTACACTGGTTTATAACCAGGAGGGAGTCACCCTGAACAGTTATATCCATATAACCTTGTTTTAACGCAGACATTAGACCGATCTTTAGTGCGACGTATTCCGCGTAGTTATTCGTCGCCATACCGAGTGGCTCGTATCCCGCGATAGTCTCTTCGCCGTTCTTGTAGATGGCGTATCCCGCCCCACTTGGTCCTGGATTACCGCGTGAACCACCGTCAAACATCAGGACAATTTTGTCTACCGGGTGAACCGGCGCACTTTTCTTACCCATCATAGCATCTACCAAAGGTTTAATCTTTAGTTGGCGTCTTTTAGCTAGAGACATCGTATTTGTTGTGATGCTAGAGAGAAAAGAACTGAAATTGCTTCAATTTTTGCTGGTATTTATTTTTCAACCTCGCGATATGAAATCCGCGACATCAGCAATCCTTTTTGTAGAGTATGATGGGTCAACATCGATATCGACATTACCATCAAGCACGAGTACGTCATCTTTCTTCGCCAACCAGTTCTCGTGATATTGGTGACAATTTGCGAGGTATTCAAGAGGAATACTTTCGCCTTCCCGTGCCCTCTTGGTAACACGTGCACTGGCTGTCTCTGGTGTAGTCTTGAGATATACTACCTTCTCATCGGGGAAATCGTTCTGGAACTCATCAAACCACCGCAAGTATATTTCGTGTTCTACGTGTTTGATCTTGTTTTCATCCCTCAGCATCTGTGCAAATACATGACGGTCTGTTGAAAGACTACGCTCAGCGATTATGATATCATAATCTTGAGACAACGCCTTTTTGAGTATTGACAGACGTGATATGTAGGCCATCATCTGAAACGAGAATGCGTATTTCTCTTGGTCTTTGTAGTAAAGCGATAGTATTGGCTCGCCACTCTCGTCTTTAATCGTACTCCAAATTGAGTCGACAGGTTCTTGCAGGAAGCATACCTTCTTCCCTACTGCTTCAAGCGAAAGCTTCAGTTGACGCACCAAACAGGATTTGCCGGCTCCTATATTCCCTTGGATAGTGCATAGAATAGGGTCTGTCATTATTGTATTAGATGATCAATATATCTAGTTTCTTAACGAGTTCAATTTTCCAGATTGAACAATGATGTGTATGGTTTTTCTACAAAAATGAAATAGAAATTACTTTGAAAAGTACTCAACATACAAACCAAGAGCAAAATGGACTTGCAACAGAGAAAACTCACAAAAGATGAATGGGAGAGCATCGAAAAGCCTCTCCCCGATGATGAAATGCGTATTATCAGGCTTATACAGGATGCCTATAGCGACGTTACCATGAAGAGAAATCAGACGTTGACCATACTTCAGCATCTCAAGGTAGATGACAGAGACGAGGTAGATCATTATGTGTTCGTCAAGTACCTGCAGGCGGATCTCAACAAGGTCCTCCTTTACTCCAAGAAAAATCCGATCCCCGGTCTGAACGAGAAGGCAGATGAAAAGACGATAAGAAAGAGGGATCTTATCAGGTTCAGTAACACAGACAGTCAGCTTGAGAAAATGAAGGGAAGCCTATTCGAGTTTATCCTTCTCGGCGTTCTCAAAGACACGTTGAAAGCACGCGAAAAGAACAATCATGCATGGCCTATTGGATGCTACACACTCAATACGTTGGTTGGCTACTCAGTGTCAGGAATCAACCGGTTGTTTAGCTCCAAGCTCAAGACGGTAGTAAATGACCTTAGACAAGAACTCAACAACCGTGGGCTTGTATACAATGGTCAGGAGCTTATCGAGAAAAACCCATATATCCTGAAGTACGCCGACGAAGAACTATACGACCATCAAAAACAACTATTTACAACTATCAAAAACGCCACAACACCTCAACTTGTATTATACATCGCTCCTACAGGCACAGGCAAAACGATGTCACCGCTTGGTCTCTTGCAAGGGAACCGCGTAATATTCGTCTGCGCTGCGCGCCATGTAGGCCTAGCGCTCGCTAAAGCAGCTATCAGCGCAGGCAGAAAGGTTGCGTTTGGGTTTGGATGTGGAGACGCTGAGGACATTAGGTTACACTATGCTGCAGCTGCAGACTATGTGAAGAACCGACGAACCGGAGGCATATTCAGGGTAGACAACACCAATGGAGTCAAAGTCGAGCTCATGATCTGCGATGTGAAGTCATACATTCCGGCAATGAATTATATGCTTGCATTCAATAGTGCGAATAATATGGTGACCTACTGGGACGAACCTACTATCACTCTTGACTATCAGGAGCATGATTGTCACGAAGACATCCAAAGGAATTGGAACCTCAACAAGATTCCAAAGATGGTCCTGTCTTCTGCTACGTTGCCTCAGCGCGAAGAAATGACACCGACCATCATGGACTTCAGATCGAAGTTTATAGGTGCAGAAATAACATCTATTGTTAGTCATGACTGTAAGAAAACTATCCCTATGCTAGACCGAGAAGGCTGTGTAGCCGCACCTCACACTCTCTATAAGGACAATTACATGAGAGCTGCGCAGTGTGCTGAGTATTGCCTGCATCACAAGACACTCTTGAGATACATCGATTTGGGAGAGGCTATCAGGTTCATAGAAGTTGTTAACGAGATGTTCCCGGACTCGATCGCCGACGAAAGATATGCGATCGATGTAGCCTTTCCAGACATGGATGCGGTGGACATGCTGAAGTTAAAGACGAACTACCTCAACTTGCTCTCCAATCTAGATGACGAGATGTGGCCAGAGATCACTACTGAGTTGCAGAAAGGGCGTGAACCTCGTTTGGGTCCAAATGCTGGGGTCAAAATAGCAACGCACGATGCACACACTCTCACAGATGGCCCTACAATCTACCTAGCAGAAGATGTTGAGAAAATAGGGAAGTTCTGCTTACAGACAGCCAATATTCCTGTCAGCGAGCTAAACGTAGTAAGCGAAGTTATGGCGTACAACGCAGCTGTTACATCACGATTAGATGAACATAAAAAGCGGCTTGAAGACTTGACAGCTGGCGAGGAGGGACAAGACAAGAAGGCATCTAATGACTCGCGTGGTTCTCCAGAAGTGAAAGAACTCCGCAAAAAGATTGCCACGCTGGAGAACTCTATCAAGGTCGTGTCGCTTCCAAGCATGTACATTCCTAACCGAGTTGAACATCTCAAGCGATTCATATCCGAAAAGACAGGCAGGGAGTTCATGCCTAGTGTGCCAGAGGAAATGGTGGAAAAGATCATGTTGGTTCATGACATCCATGATTACTGGAAGCTCTTACTCATGATGGGTATAGGTGTATTCGCGTCACATAACAGCGACTCTTACACAGAGATAATGAAGCAATTAGCTCAGCAGCAAAAGCTATACCTCATAATAGCCTCGACAGACTACATCTACGGAACCAACTACCAGTTCTGCCATGGGTACATCGGTAAGGACCTTGACAGTATGACGCAGGAAAAGGCTATTCAGGCTATGGGGCGGGTTGGCAGAAACAAGCTTCAGTTCGAATATTCCATTCGATTCAGGGACGACGATCTCATTCGGAGGCTGCTTCGCCATGATGACAACAAGCCTGAAGTCGCAAACATGGAACGCCTCTTCAACTCAGAGATATAGATTAGTTATCAGGTAAGTCAATACGTGTAAACAGAAAACCAAAAACAAAAAACAAAAAACAAAAAACAAAACAAAACCGAGTCACCGACTCTTTTTTCTAGAAAATTGAAACAATAGATTCTTGGTAGACGTCGGCATTACAACCATGAGCACAGGAATGCAGTTACGAAGCGGAACAACCACAACATATAACGGATATCAGAAAAAGCAACCCGTCTCTGTTGAACCACTCACATTTGACGGAGAGGACTACATCCCAGCAGTGGGATGGTCTTTGTCATCTGCAAAGTGGGTGAAACAGATCGAAGAGCGTTTTGCCGACATTGAAGACGCAAGTTGGGAATATGCATACCACCAACTAAACTACGTCGCAGAGACCTCTAATATTTGGGCAGACTCTGACGAACTACAGGAAAATCCGGATTCCCAGCGCTACTGGTACACTGAGGGCCTTGTGAACTATTGTCGCTACCTGGGCCAGTGGGCAGATGAAGAGCTTACTCGCCCTTGTACTCGTTCCCAGAGCAAGTATATCGAGGAATCTCACCGCTGGATGAGAGGAACAAAAAGGCTAGCCCAGGAGATCTACATGGAGTGGAGCATCGCGGTAGGGAATGTCTCAACAAGGTAAGTCAAACATAAACATTTGTCAGAAAAATTGCAATTCTTTCTTTCGTTTTTCTTTCTTTCAATAAGTAACCAAACATGTCAGTAAAACGTTCAGTTCAGCTAGGTTTATGTTGTATAAACACCATATTGCGGGCCCAGAAACCGCCTGTCTTTGCATCGCGTAAGATGATTATACGTTCCATTCAGGAACAGGGTATCGATGCTCTCAAGGAGAAAATATTGCAGAATCTGCGTGATATAATTACCATGATCGAATGGAATGAAAAAAACGGAATAAGGGTTCTCCGGCTAAGCAGTGAGATGTTCCCACACAAATCAAACCCTAAGGTAGTTGACTATACATATGACTTCGCAATTGATCTCTTGAAGGAAATAGGAACTAAAGCAAAGGAGTATGGTCACAGATTGACATTCCATCCAGGCCAATACAATGTTGTCGGTAGTCCAAGCAAAGCTAGCTTCGAGCAGACTATATGTGATCTTAGCTATCACGCAGAAGTATTGGACATCATTGACGCAGGAAAAGATTCTGTCATGGTCGTCCATGGAGGAGGGATATATGGCGATAAAGAGGCAACAAAAGAGAGATGGTGCAAACAATATATGATGCTGCCAGAGAACGTCCGTAAACGACTCGTGCTTGAGAACTGCGAAAAGTGCTTCTCGATAGAAGACTGTCTATGGGTGTCGCAGCAGGTAGGAGTCCCGGTGGTCTTCGATACACACCATTATCAGTGCTACTGCAAACTTCACCCATCAGAAACATTCAAGCCAGCAGCTGACTACATTCCGCTGATACTTGAAACATGGATGAAGAGAAACATAAAACCAAAGTTCCATGTGTCCGAGCAAGGATCCGGAAGAGTCGGCCACCATAGCGACTTCATAGAGATTATTCCAGAATACCTGCTGGAAATACCAGAGAAGTATGGTGTGGACATTGATATCATGATTGAGGCAAAGATGAAAGAACAAGCGATATTCAGATTGTACGCCAAGTATCCGAGTCTCAACTGTGCTTCCATGAGACGACAACCTCTAAATCCAAAGTCAATCCCCGGGGCTGGTTGGGTGAAAAAACATGCGATTGGTTGTGAATGCTGTGAAGGACCGCCGTTGAAAAGGAAGAAGAAGAAACTGACAATTGTATCATCATTTGGGAACTAACTATACCAGATAAAAACAAAACCAAAAAGACTTAAGCCTGTCTTTTTATTTTTACTACCATGATGAAGAGAGTACTGAACCAAGCCACAAGACCGTTTAGATTATTTGATGTCTCGTTGAGAGACGGGCTACAGGCATCTCCTGATGTAGTGCCAACAGCACAGAAACTATCGATGCTTGATACCATAGCAAAGATATACCGTCCGCAATCTATCGAGGTAGGCTCCCTTGTTTCTAAGGACGTTCTGCCTCAGCTAGCCGATAGCGAGAAGGTATTCAAGCATGCACTTGACATGATTACAGGACCAGATGCGTATAATTTCACACCATATCTGCTAGTTGCACCGACTGCAGTTAGATTCAAACGCGCGGTGTCAATTGGATGTGATTCAGTATCTGTACCAGCTTCTGTTTCTGAGGCATTCCAGAGGAAAAACGTTCGTAGAACACTCGATGAAACATACGACATTATTGTCGACGCAGCATCTAATCTACCATTCAATAACTTCAAGGTATATCTGTCGTGCGTCGACTACTGTCCGGTAAGCGGCATTATCACGAGTCCTCAGGAGATTTCGAAAGCAGTAACCAGATATGCATTCCAGAGGGGCATCACACAGATTTCTCTTTCAGACACAGCTGGTACTCTCACAGATGAGACACTTATGGAGATAATGACGCTTCTCAAAGAAGAATTGGTGAATCCGTCCATGATAGGATTACATATTCACCTAAGTGACAGCATGATCGACATACATCGTGTGGCAAAGATACTTGGTGTAGCTGAACTAGCAGGTATTGGGACCGTAGATGTGTCCTATATCGACCAAGGTGGATGCTCGGTGACAATGGAGAGTGATACATTGAAAAAGAATACAACATATAACTCATTGAACGAGTGTAGCAAGATTCTTGAGCATCATTATCCTCTTCTCATGATGCAACGATCTTCACTGAAGTTCTGCCGAAACGTCTGAAATGTCTTGTGCGTAGTCATCAGGACTCCGCATTGAATCTTTTCCAGAAAACATTTGTCTATATCCCTTGTACAAGTTGTAGTTGGTATGTAGTGGGTTAAGGAATCTAGTAATAAGCAGAAAAAAGAGTACTGCGGCAACAATAATCGATAACTTATTGCGCTTCGTAACTAGCAGATGAATCGTGAACACTATGGCAGCCGCCACGACAATCTGGGTAAGAGCAAATAGACACTCTATTATTCTTTTCGCTCTCATACCTTTCTCGAAATCGTCATGCATGAACTGGAAAAACACCATTCCGTCTGAACCAACAGGCTCGAAGTAGTACTCGTATAGTGGACGGTCTGTGAGCATAGGTAAAAGAAGATCTATGAATGACTGAGGCCAAATATGGATGATCGGCATTGTAGTGTAGCATTTGAACGCATAGTACGGCTTAAATCTCATCCTGGAATTGAGACTGTCGTCCCAATACTGTCTATCCATCGCATTATAGATGTTCCTCATGATGGCTTCATTGTCAGTCGCAATGATGTACGCGCCACTGCGAGCAGGTCTTAGTCCGACCTCGATGATTTTGTCGTTCCGGTACTGGATGTTGACGAAACCTGTATGGCCGCGGACATTCTTGTTCGCCCAGTCAATTATTCTCTGTGGAGCAGGGGTATCTGGCGAGACGTACTTCCATACATCACTGTATCCGTTTTGTTCATCCGAATACTTATATGTAAGCTGATAAACAATACGCCCATTGAGCATCAGCATATCGGTCATTCCCTCTGTACCATCTACATAGTCTGACCACATCATGTGCTCATACCCTCGGAACTGCTTGAGCCGGTCAGGATTAGATATCTTGTAGCAGTTCTTCGAGGCTGCGCTCAGGTGTCCCCACCTAGGCTTGATGAATATAGGATATTTCATCGTGTCCTCGTTGCCATTTAAGTCTTCTAGCTGACCACAACGTAGTCCCTGTGTGTCTGCCACCCATAACTTGTCGTAAACATGACGGTTTTCTGGGAAACGTTTGAAAGCTGTACCATCCCCAGTGACTACCGAATCAGTGATATGATATTCAAATGGGTCCAGATAAACATTCTTATAACCCATCATTTGGCACCAGTCCTCTTCATTTCTTAGTATAGACCTTATCCATTGTTTCATACTATTCTCTATAGAGAAATTACTCTAGAGCAACTCGATCGCTGAAGTTACAAATATTGAAATCATCTGAGCGGTGTTTACAAAGAGGGTCAGAGGACCTGCAGGCATAACCCCTCCATAACCCAGTGTTGTTTGACTAACCAAACTGAAATGCATGCATCGCTTCAGAGATATTAATCCATTGTTCTCGTCTATCTTGTCTAATTTACGAATGTCGCTATCTACAACAAAACCGATGTCGTCAATGAATTGAACAGCATAGTACAGACTACCAAAGAATATTGTCAGAAACATATTGTTCAATAAAAATCTTGCCGCATTATTGATCCCAAGAGAGAGTCTAAACATCTTATAGTATAAAAACATAATCTATACAGGGTCTACAGATAGATGGACCATCTCATTATATCCAACTGCCCTCATTGTCATGCCGTATTCGCCGTTCATCCTTCTGAAATCAATTGTGCCATTTTCAGACATGGCGTTTTGAAACATTCTGGTCAGCAAGTCGATCCACATGCCAGCAAGGAGGTATGTGATGAGCTGGCAGCATCTGGTTCTATAATCGGTTGTGGAAAACCATTCAAATTAATCAGAATAGACAGCTTTGGCCATATAGCGCAGAAATGCGATTACATATAGCTGTAGAGCCTTACATGAAATCAAACCCAACGAATGGGTCTCCCCATACGTACATGTCGGTGTTCATAAATAAGTCGCTCCGTTTGGTCCATGAAAGCCTCTTAATTTCTTCGGAGTAGAACGACCTCACTTGAACAGCACCTGTATACTCGAGACCATTGCTTAGATTAGTCCGTTTCACAACGTTTAATCCATTCCTTATATCGTTATTTACATAGTTCCATCCTTGTTCTCTCCTCTGCAGAAGATTAGCTTGTGTTACTATCTCGTTTATGATTTCAAGCGGTATCATATAGGCATGCATTTAGTCTACACCTATATGATTTGCTACTATGTCAAACGTTTGTTTAATTAGTTTAAACGGACAATCGTTGATTATGGAGAACTATGACCCAGACTGTGTTAGTAGACTATGTCTGGCTGACTGCTGCTAACGATTTCAGGTGGAAGACAAGAACAGTTAAATATGATACAGGGTCCGACGATACAGGGTCCGACGATACAGTACCGACGTCACTAAGAGAGTATCTTTATTCTCTAAAGTGGTCATACGATGGTACTTCTACAGGTGACATATCCGCATCGGCGTCTGAAACCTCTGAAGTCTCACTAACCCCCTTCGCGGTTTATAGAGACCCTTTCCGCAGGCACACCAACTGTCAGAGCTTCGTTGTCTTGTGTACTGGTAGCATAAATGGCGAATTGATACCAGGAATGTCGAAAACAAGGGAATGGGCTAAAACGATAATGAAACAGAACTGTCAACACGATGTATGGTTCGGGCTAGAGCAGGAGTATTACCTGACGTGCTTGGACGGGGACAAACGACTAGTACCTCTAGGCGCGAATAACATTGCTAACATTTTCGAACAAGGCCGGTACTATTGTCGTCCCAGTCGGCAGCCAGGTATCGAGATTGCTGAAACGCATCTAGATTACTGTATGTATGCCGGAGTATGCATCAGTGGGATTAATGCTGAGGTAGGTCCCGCGCAATGGGAGTTTCAGATAGGACCAGGAGGAGGTATTTCCGTGAGTGACGATTTGACTATAGCCAGGTACTTCTTGACTAGACTTGCAGAGGAAAGAGGCATCATTGCCGATTTTGGTCCAAAGCCGTTCCCATCACCAATAAACGGTTCGGGATGTCATGCCAATTATAGCACATCCACAACAAGAGCAGAAGGAGGACATAGTGAGATTATTAATCACATGACGCGACTCAGCTCCAGCCATGCGGCATGCATGAAACTCTATGGTGACGGCAACTATGCGAGGATGACTGGATCTTGTGAGACCGCTAATTACAGCATGTTTTCGTGGGGAATAGGGACAAGAGACACATCAGTCCGTATAGGAGAAGAAACATCCTTAGCAAAGAAAGGCTATTATGAGGATAGAAGACCGGCCGCCAACTGTAACCCATACTTAGTGACGGCTTGTATTGTTGATTCCACATTAGGTTCCGGGCTTAATGATTGCCCCTTCACCGCTGATTGAAGCAGAGTCTAAGCTTCGAATCATATCGTTAAGTATTCCTCTTTCTATTAGGTCGTTCTTGATTTCTTCGTAGAATCTCGACATATCATCTGATGCAAAGCGTGACGAAAGCCATATCATGTTACTACATGCAGCCATCAGGTGTGCATGAGACAAGTCATCCATCCTTGACATTTGTAATTTCAAGTATTGATAACAGGATTCTAGATCACCAACTGCGTTGCATGCGTACAACGCCGTGTTGATAAAGAAAACATTATGAGCATCAGTCTCGGCAAAGAGCAGGTTATCCTGGGAAGGGTTTCCATAATCGGAGGGACTCACACACCTCACCATGTTGTACAAGGCAACATCGCTCACGTTGTTTCTGCATAAGTTAATTGCTCCCAAGACTCCCTCAACTCGTCTGTGTGAAAACTTAGTAGATTTCAAGAACCACTTAATCGCGTCGCCGTCGGAACCCAAATCAGAGTACAGCCTGCCGAGGCGAACGCATGCAACATACGCCTCTTCCGTCCATCCAATCTTTGTCGCTGCCCTATTTGCATACCACTTGATAGCTGATTCAACATCTCCGGCACATTCGTAGCTTTGAGCTAAGTAGAATTGATATCGGCCTACTAGATGTCGAGGGCAATTCTTATCTTCTAACGCTTCCAGAAGAACCTTAGCATCGTTTGTGTATTTGTCACCTGCGACGGTTCTACCCCCTTCATGCTGATTAGGAACAATCATGAACTGTCCTCCGATAACCTCAGCATCTGGAGTGACACTTCTCGAAGTAGGGTAAATAGTTTCGTGTAACACGCCATGGTATCGCCATTCAATACATGAGGAGACGATAACGATCCGATGGAACGCATTATTATGTCCGATTTTCATTGTGTAACTGTTTTTCGTGAGGGGATCCGGTATTTCTGGAGTTCCTTCTATTCCGTCGTCTGCATCAAAGAAGAACATGTAGTCGCTTACCTTCTCCGCGTGAGAGATTACCATGTTTCTGTTCGTTGAGAAGTCCTTCCACTCATGATTAAGAAGTGTTCCTTGCACTCCGGAGTCTCTGGAGAATGATCGTATCTCTTCTTCGGTATTATCAGTAGATCCAGTATCAGCTATAACCCAGTAGTCGAAGCCTATTTTCTTATTCAACATAAGCAGTGTCTTTTTGATTATGTGACCTTCATTCTTTACTATCATAACCAGACAAAGGCGCGCAGTCATTCCTTTGTCTCTCTAGTCGTCTTTACTTGAAGCCGTTTTATGGGCTAATCTTTTTCTATTGTTATCTTATACATGTCTTTCACACGCTTTAATAATGATCCTTGTCGTATAGAGAAGCAGCTCCAGGAGTCGACAGGACCTGGACGGTATATGCTGGATGTGCCAGGAAACGGAACCAAACCATGCTTCATGGAAGATCCATATGTGAGGATGCAGAAGTGGGGCGCAAATCTTATGACTGATAGCATTAATCTTGAAAGTCAATTGCTTGGTATCACTAAAACGATTGGTAGAGACTGCATTAGCCAGAAAGAAACTATCAAGGTCAACGCCAAGCCAATACAATATCCTAGCTGTCAACCGTTCACAGATCAGACACGCGCAACAAATCCAGCATGGACTACATTAGATATTGAGCAGGACAATTTCCAATATTTGCCTCTCAATCCACAGGAGAATACATGTATTCCTTTTCAGAACAACCTCAATACACGTTTAATAGAGAGGGATTACTTCAAAGCGCAAGCCCCGCGTTCCATCTCGAATGAAGAAGGATCACTAAACTCCCAGCCATACTCTGGCACTGTGGTACCAAAAGGGTTGTGTACACAGGCGGGCACATGTGGTAGGCTCTAGATTATGATGCAGAGAATCATGAATTATAATCTGGTTGGATATATATATACTATGGCTGAGATAGCAGTTCCATTACTAGGTCTAGGTGCCATGTACATCATTTCTAATCAAGGCGATGATAAGGATAAAGTCGAAGAGAGATTTACGAACATGGGTAAACCTGATAACAGTTTGCCTGGGGTAGTTCCCGCTATTCCTCCAATCAACTATCCAGTATCCAAGCCGATTAGTCAGTCAAACGTAAGATATTACGATAATCCCAACCAAGCGACTGATAAATACTTTTTGGAGAGCAAGATTGAGGAGTTAATAGATCATCACCCAAATGAGAACATCTCTGTAAAAACAGGCCTTGACGGAAGACCAATCGACACGAAGTCTTTCAAGCACAACAATATGCAACCTTTCTTTGGGGCAAGGGTGAGAGGAGCAACTGTAGATAGAAACACCGCTGAGTCGACACTTGACAATATGCAAGGTGCTGGGTCTCAACACATCACTAAGAAGGAACAAGCTCCTCTGTTTAAGCCACAAAAGGAGATGTCTTGGGCCAACGGAATGCCTAACATGTCGGAGTTCTATCTTTCTAGGCAGAACCCGAGCACCAGAATGGCGAACGTGAAACCATGGGATGAAGAAAGAGTAGCCCCAGGTTTAGGACAGGGTTACACGACTACAGGCAGTGGCAATGGTTACAATGCGGGTGTCGAAGATAGAAATGCCTGGTTGCCCAAGACGGTAAATCAGCTAAGAACCGATAACAACCCAAGACTGACATATACACTGGATGGACATCAAGGTCCAGCAACGTCATACATTAAGGACTATCATACTGTCGAGACACAAGGTAAGGTGAACAAGAACAGACCTGATACAGATTACACAGTCGGTCCGAGCAGATGGTTCACAACAACTGGTATTGAGAAAGCACAGACTGCACGCGGTATCGAAGTTCTCCACGACGTCAATCGACCAGAGACAACCAAAGAATACTTCGGAACCGGTGCATCGACTGATACGAAGAAAGCGTCAGCACCGCAGTACTATCACGAAAGTACGAAACAACAACTAGCAGCACCTGGTATCGCGGCACCATCTGGAAAAGCTGCACCAACAACAGGAGATCACGGTCATGGTACCTATCAGAAGTACTGTAACAACCGTTCAACTGTAGAACAAGGAAGAGCAGTAGGTGGTGTGGAGGGTCTTATCAAGTCTGCAATGGCTCCCATACTTGACATATTGAGACCAACACGTAAGGAGAATGTTATCGGTAATCTTAGACCAAATGGCAATGTCAACGGAGCAGTTCCTCACGGTCAGGTGTATAATCCTGCAGATCGCACGAGAACAACTATCAGAGAGCAAACCGAAGGTATGTTGGATAACAATCATCTCAACGTGCAGGCAGGCAACCAGGATGGATATCTCGTTGCCAAGCATAACGTTGTTGGTCAGGAACGTGATACAACTAACGTCTCTTACAAAGGTGGTGCTGGTCCAGCAAGTTCGGCGGCTGCAAGCAGCTACGCGGCCGGCTATAATCAGAGAAACAATCCGAATAAGACGCAGGTAAGCAGACCGAATCATGGTGTCAGTTCATCTTCAAGCAACTATCAAAACATATCTATTGCGAAGAGAGACGCGGATAGAGCCCCTAATAGAGGAAATGCACCTTCTGCCAGTGTTAGCATGATTCCTTCTGTAGAAACATTCGGAGACATCAATATGCCTCAGACCTACGACCAAGGAAGGAATTGCGACCGAATCAACCCTGATATCTTGAAAGCGTTCAAAGAGAACCCATACACTAAGAGCCTGAACAGCTGGGCATAAACAATTGATTCTACAGTTCACATAACAGTAAAATCAATGGTGCGAGTAACATATTAAAGTTTACTACAGTTGACTTATATACAGTCATGACATCGCTTGCAATACATGAAGATATAATAGGCCGTCTAGAAAGATTCACTATAGACGACAAGATACCAAACATAATTTTCCATGGGCCGTCTGGAAGTGGTAAGAGAACATTGGTCGCCAGTTTTATCTCTAGACTGTATGGCGATGATAGAGACATGATAAGACAGTGTGTACTTCAGGCGAACTGTGCGCATGGGAAAGGTATTAAGTTTGTTAGGGATGACCTGAAGTTCTTTGCTAAGGCCAACCACAATGCATCTTCGGGGACGACATTTAAGTCAATTGTTCTCACGAATGCTGATTGTCTCACAACGGATGCGCAGTCAGCATTGAGGCGATGTATAGAGCAGTTCAGTCATAACACACGGTTTTTCATAATTGTTGAAGACCGTCGCAAGCTACTCAAGCCAATCTTGTCCCGTTTCTCTGAGATATGTGTCTCCATTCCTAATCTCCCTGGGAACGCAGATAACCTACATATTCACGATCTCAATAGTCATTTTCAGGTCGACACTGAGGAGAAGAAATTGAGAGCTTGGCTCAAAAAGAAGCTCCAAACGGTTAGCAATCCAACATATCCGGAAATAATGGAGCTTGTTTCATCTCTCTATGAAAGAGGTATATGTGGACTCGATCTACTACATTACATCGAAGACTCAGACATGCAGCCATTGAAGAAGGCGACTGCCCTGCTTGGTTTTGACAAAGTAAAGCGTGATTTCCGCAACGAGAAACTATATATGACATTTGTGCTCAGTCATCTGTATTTACGTTGTGATTCGGATTTAGAAAATCTCGTTCTCATGTAGAACATGGATGATTACTCTGTTAATAGTCTGACCGAGTCTAAGAACGAATGGTGTGCGCGCCTTGTTGGCATATTCACACCAGCTGTAGTACAGGGACTGAAATCGATCTTTGACGAAGCTATACGCATCTGCAGCGAGAACGATGAAGAGGATAAGTATCTACTTACGTTTCAGACTTATCTAAGCAGGGTTCCTAAGTGGAACAACTCTATAGTGCAGGAAGAGAAAGATAGAATCGCATCAGTATCGTCCTGTAACTATCTTGAGGATCTCATTACATGTGTTCATATCATTCAGCTGAAGGCTCTTACATGCATCCGTGTAGGCCAAGAACAGAAGAAGGTTGACATGCAGGTCCCTTCAATCGATACATTTGTACATAACGTCTACACCAATGTGGCGCGAAAAGTCTACACCAATGTTTATCTGTTCGAGAAAAACATCGCTCCGCTTCTTATCCAGAAGAATAACCGTGAATTAGAGTTGATCATTAAGGAATGTATTCTGCAGACCATACGCGAGACTATGCCGGTCGAAGATATCTTGAGAACATATCTCGGAACTATCGAAGAAACCGATGTAGACATCAAGGAAGAGATTATCGAACGTCCCGCACCAGTTCCGGTTGAAGAACAATCTACTAATAGCTCTGATGCCCACGAGGACGATGACGCAGCCTCTAATGACAATAACCAAGTAGATGCAGAAGAGGTTGTTGAATTGAAGACTGATAACATCCCATCTAACATCGCCTTTTCCGATCTAGACAAGCAACTTGACACACATGGTGTCGAAAGCACAATCGAAGCACCAAAGACTATTGACCGTTTAGAGAAGATCGCACAAGAGGCAAGCGAGCGTAGAAAAGCTGAAGAAGCGGAGTACGATGACGATGATGACGACATGCCATTGAAGATCGGAGAAGAGGTCAAACTAGAGCTTGCTGATGTGAACGATCTTAATAGGAGTATAGTGGTAGCTCCACCACTTCTGGAAGTCGAGACGTTATAAATGCGTTATCTCGAGCTTAAGATTATAAGATGACTTTTCAATGGAACATAGTTATTTAGCCGTAGCAGCTGTTGTCGCTTGCGTTTATGCTATCGCCAAGTTCGTAGAAGTGAAGTACATCACGAAAGATGAAGACTTCCCACTGAAGCTGATTATCCGTGATGCTCTTGTTGTCTATGGCAGCACGTGCCTCTCTCTTTTTATAATGGATCAGGTATCTGATAAGGTTATTTCTGCACCGAGCACTACAGCCTTTACTGGATCACCTGATTTTTAGATCACCTGATTTTGTTACCACCATATAGTAGTGATTATACTTCACTATATGATGTTATATCCGCGTTCAAGAGTATGAAGGAAGCTCGTCGATATTGATGATTGTTGCTTTCTTCGATATCTTCTTTCTACTTGTTGCGAAACGTTCGAAATAACCGGAACATAGTACATTGTGTGGTGTGTGTTTATGTACCGATCGTGCAATCATTTTGTAAAGCTTGAAATCTGGGTATCTCTCTTCACCATTGTTCTTATACAGCATATTCCTGCCTTTATCATCTGTACACCAATCCATTATCATTCGCCTTGCGGCGTTCTTCGGTCCTTTCGGCATTGCTTCCACATCATCTGCGATGAAATCATATAATGAACAACCTAGTCGGCAAAGATCGAAGCTAGGGTTCGGCTCTAACCTTGGCTTATCAGGGTTGAGATACGGTTCGAAATTATACTGAGTTGCAGCATCGCCCTTCTGATGATAGCTGTCGCTACAAACAACGTTCCCTCTGAACTTGTATATAGCCCTACCAAAATCTATTATCTTGAATATTCTTCCGAATGTAGGGACCTTATAGTTTCGACCGTCGCATTTATAGTAAAGGAAACTCTTGTCGGTTTTGTTATACATAACATTGTTAGTATGAAGGTCATTATGTGTGAAGCCGAATGACTTTTGATAAGCGAGCAACATCATTATAATCTGCATCGCCATACTGCCCCATTCTTCGTCAGACAAGTCATCTCCATTATCTGTGATTAGCTGATCAAGTGTCTCTTTACATCTTTCTAATGCGATAACCTGGACAGGGAATTGATTGATGGTTGCCATAAGCTCGTCCTCAGAAGCGGTTGAGCATGTAGTATCGTCTTCATCATCTTCGTCATCTGACTCTTCATCATCATTTTCGCTTTCCTCGTCAGATCCTTCTGTCACAGAAGACCTAGATGAACAACTGGACGTTGCGTCATCTTCGTCGTCTTTGTTAGATGGCAAGTCAAATGTGAACACCAAGTCTGCTTCTTCTTGTGAATCCGCGATTTCCATATTACCATTCGTAAATACAGAGTCTAGTTGAGAGAGATCCATTATATCATCTAGTTTAAGTACGTCCTTGGAAAGATCGTCTGAACAAAGGACCAGCTTGTCTTTGTTCTTTCTACTATCGAAGTTAAAAGCATTTGAAGCTGCTCCATCATCGACTGAAAAAAGTGTACCTCTGTTATCATGAAAAAACTTTGAGTCATTCAGGTATTCGATATCATCAGCGATGTTGAATCTGAAGTTATTCTTCTGCGCAAGAAAAGATCCGTAGAAGTCTATTGCGTGAGGAAATGCATGCTCGTGAAGTAATTGGCTTGTTAGGTATGTGAAGAATGCATCTACATATGCAGAATTATTAGGGTCTTTCGTCTTTGGGTGTCCCTTGTTTCCACTAAAGTCAGGAAGTTCCAGTGTAGAAGACGTCGTAATATCATATCGACCAATCATATATTTCGACGGGTCCATCAATGGACTATACTTGAAGAAAACATCCCGTATTTCGTGTATACCGTCTGTGGTTCTAACTAAAGCTTTACATGTATTCCCTCCCGTCATAATATCGACTCCGTCTAGATAGTACTTGTTGTTTAGGGTCATACTGCTTTGCGACTTTTCGTTCATATCGAAGAATCTCTTGTACAGTGGGTTGTAGTTTTGAGCACCTGACAGATCCAGGTATTGGTTATGGCTAATCGATTCTAATAATGAACCGTTATTGACTTTGCGGTACGTGAACTCCATTAGACAGCCAACAGATTTATTTATTTCTTCCTAAACCCACAGTCGCGGTGGACACACATATAATTTTTCTAGCACTGGATATATATGTCAACAGAACTAGAGCTAAGCAAGTTTAGCATGCGTAATATCAGCTTCCGACCTGATGAGAATAAGGGTCCAGTAATTGTTCTTATAGGTAGGCGTGACACAGGTAAGAGTTACCTGGTACGTGATCTGCTCTTCTACCATCAAGATATACCTATTGGCACTGTTATATCTGGCACAGAAGCAGGGAATGGTTTCTACAGTGAGCATGTTCCAAAACTCTTCATTCATGATGAGTACAACACTGCCATCATCGAGAATATACTGAAGCGCCAAAGAACTGTCCTCAAACAAGTCAAGAAAGAAATGGAAACATACAAGAAAACTACCATAGATCCTAGAGCATTCGTGATCCTTGATGACTGTCTTTATGATGCCTCCTGGACTAGAGATAAAATGATGAGACTGCTTTTTATGAACGGCAGACATTGGAAAGTTATGCTCATCATCACAATGCAGTATCCTTTAGGAATACCTCCGAATCTGCGAACGAATATCGATTACGTCTTCATACTAAGAGAACCTTACATCAAGAATCGAAAGATCATTCATGAGAACTATGCCGGCATGTTCCCTACATTTGAGTCTTTCGCTCAAATTATGGATCAATGCACCGAGAACTACGAATGTCTTGTCATCAACAACAATGCAAAAAGCAATCGTCTGTCTGACCAGATATTCTGGTATAAGGCCGAACCCCATAGCACATTCAGGCTTGGTTCAAAAGAGTTCTGGGATCTCTCTAAAGGATTAGACTCCGATGAAGAAGATGTACAGACTTACGATCCGAATACATCCCGGAGGAGGACGGGCCCAAAAATCAACGTTAAAAAAGGCAGAAGCAACTGGTAAGATAATATTGATTAACTGTGTTATCCATTATTATCCATAAAAAAACTCCACAAATGGCAGCATTTCTGATGTTGCGGGAAACACATTTGCTTGATGAGACAGCCCAGATGTAAAATGTCTAGAGGCAACTGGTAGAGCAGTTGGAGAAACATCACATGGAGTGGTTGCTTGACAATAATACATAGAGTTTGTTACATTTCTTGTATTGACGAAGTTTGTAAAACCGTTTCGCGTTCCTTGAATCGAAAGGGAGTAAAGATTCCATATCTTAGGCGCTGATCTATCAAGAGCCGTGATCGCTGCATCCAGCCATGTATTCATAAATGAAAAAACGCTTGAGCCAATAAACTCTTCGGGAAACATTACTGCAACTAGCGCGTGTTGTCCAGAGTGTCCAGAGATGAATAGATTTTTATTATGAAGTGTCTCCAGTGTCTTCTTTGCTGCAATATTGTTGTCTAGCGAGTTTTGTATTGCAGCCAATTTATCAGGGAACTGCGAAGGAGGCTTCCACAAGTTAATGTCTCCACCGAGATTGGATATTGTAGTAGATGGCTGTGGGCCTCCAGAAGCATATTCCATGAAGGGCTTTATGTCGGTATTGGGGTGAAGCACACCAGCTAGGTATGTCGGGTAATTATTTTGAGCGTCGTGCAAATGCTCTATACTATGAATATAGGATGTAATTGTCTGTCCGCCGCTGCCGCCCGCAACGGCTAGATACATACCATTAACATTCAATTCTGCCTTAGAAACAATAGCTAGCCTGAAATAGTTTTTCGCTCTTGAATCACTATCGATGATCGATGTTTGATTTGATGTCGCAAGAATGGATGAGTACTGGTTCGCCACCCAATCAGAAAGCGCTTCCATGTTTATGTATTCGCATGTATTTTGGTCAGTGTCATATTTGCCTGTTGTGCACTCTTTCACACCGTCGGCTCCAGGGGTGAACTGACCTGCGTGTCTTCCTACGCCTCCAGCCAACTGATTTATGCAAAATATATAATCCCTCTTATCTCCATCAGCTTTCGTCCTAATATGGGGAATCAATTGACTCGGCTTGTTAGTTGTAGGAGGCAACCCTTGCAACTTATTACCGACTTGCACCATCATCGAATTGGCACCATATGACATGTTTGCCGCACCTGCATGCATACTCGAGATTCGTGGCATATCTATATAAACTAATAAGAAAATAGATATGCTTAAGGATATGTGATCTTGGTATTAACACCATCACTCATCATCGCAGCCATAGTTTGAATCTTCCCTACCCCGCCGACGATGGTTCCACCCCTTACGTCGAACATGAAAGGGTGTCGCCTTGCACTCAATGCCTTATTTGTGGTAATAATGTTACCTACAGTAGATGCTCCACCATTCTTCTTGTCTCCGAAGTTATTATCCGCAGTATTGCCTCGTGTACTCATGCGTACACCGGCTGTCATAAGGCTAGTCTTTCCTCCTGGCATTATACCTTATGTGAACATTTTTTAGATTATCATATGGCATGATATGCTAGATGATAAACTGATAAATTGATAAATTATTCAGGTTCCTCTTTGGTATCGTCAGCTTTGACATCGCTATCTTCGGCACTCTCGATACCTAGCTGTTTCAACCTCTCCTCTGGTAGAAGCGACAGGCCACCATCGCCCTTCGATGTAACGACGTTCTCATCCTCAAAGAGTTCCTTGCGAATGTCCGCAACAGACACATCATTACCTAACTCAAGAGGATTGCTCGAGTCTTTCACGCTTACAAGATTGCCGTCGGCATCGACAGTTTGAGTAAGGACATTACCAGACTCCAACGCCTTCTTCTTGTTATCCTCGATTGCCTGTCTTTTGGCATCTTTGACTCTGTCTTCGAACTCTTGTTTCGCCTTGGCTTCATTCTTATCTTTCTCGTGCATTAGCTGATTAAGCTCGTCCTCTAGATACTCTACTCGTCCGGTCTTGTATGCCTCGGGATGATAAGGCATCCACATGCCGACAGGGCCGACGTAGACGTCGTGGCTCGGGTCAGCCTCCCTCAACACTTTTGCGCGAAGTTCTGCTTCCTGTTGTGAAGGATATGAGCCTCTGATCTTCACACCACGCGTGCTCGTCTGGAACTCATTCTGTTCGTCGTATGCAAGAGTAAGTTTGTCCTCGTTGTTATCTAGGAACGTTTTGTATTCATCGAGTACTGAACCATCTTGCAAGCTGTCCTTCTCACTTTGGGCAAACTCTTGTAGGTCCTTGGTTAGAGCGTCGAAGTCTACATTGTGCTTGTACGATACGAAATGTAGGAATTGTGTATACTTCTCCAGGCCTTTCTTCAGTTCCCATTGTTTAAGGAACTCCTCAAACATGAAAATGTCCTTCCGCTTAATGATCGCTTCTGGTGAGATAAAAGAAACGCATGCGAACTTTTGGCCGGCTACAGGCTTATCTTCATCTAGCACATCCACATACTTAGGATTGCTAGATCCATCTTTTGCTGTCTTGGTAACAACTCCCTTAGGCGCAGGTTGGTCCGACATAGTATATCTTACTGGAACAATTCGTTTTTAAGCTTCTTCCGCACCACAATTTTTTTTGTTCATTATCTATATAATGGATCTTATGGGTATCGATCTTGCCGAACTGCTTAAGCGCGCTATTAAGTACCTTGTCGAAGGCCTAATGGTGGCTTTCGCAGCATTCGCTATTCCTCAGAAGCAGTTGAAACTTGATGAAATTGCTCTTATCGCATTGACTGCTGCTGCTACTTTCAGCATTCTTGACACATACATCCCTTCTATGGCTGTTAGTGCAAGAAGCGGTGCTGGTCTTGGCATTGGCGCAAACCTTGTCGGCTTTCCGAAATAAGCGCGCATATTACTGACAATTGATTTCTTAGAAGATTCTAACTATGAAATCAAGCATTTTCTCGTTTAACGACTGTTCTCGCATTCCTGATGAGCTTTTCGACGTTTACAAAGACAGGTTTCCTGCATACGAGTTCAACGATCTTATCGAGACTGTTACAAGTATAAGAGCCACACACAGTATCACACTAGTGAAGACACACAATGGGTCTTTCTTGTTCTCTACTGGAAATGATGAAGAGAGAAACCGTATCATATCTAGGCTTACTATTATCAGTCAGGAGGTAGACAAAGCTAGAACAGCAATCAAAACTATCAAAGAAAGTTGAGCACAGCTATTTATCGTATCCTAGTAATATGAAGTCTCTCTCGTACAACTTGTACACTCTCTCTTTCTGCTCGTTGGTCAAAACAATTTTTCCCCTGGATGGAACCGATGTCTCGAGACGTTTGAGTTTGTCGGTTCCAAAATTATCTTGAAGAAATTGTTCGACTTTGTCTAGTTTCTCAAACCGGAATAAGTGATCAACCACCTGATTCCCTTCAGAGTCATAGATGAAGTCTGACTGAGGGATAAAGTGATCGGATACCTTGTCGTACAAGTTATTCTTAATCACATTTTCTACCTCGTCTAGGAAACCATCAAAACTACGAACACGTCCAATCTTATTACAAACTCGCCAGTGATACTCGCTGACTATTCTGTTGTACGGGTTTCTACAAACAGTAAACTTCGTGTATCTACTGAACGCCTCCTCACCAATGATCTTGCGAATACCGTCCGGTAACAGGTGTTGAAGTGCAACAGGTCGTCCGTCAATATCTTTGTAGCCGTAACCGTTTTCGCATCCGGATCTCCATAGTCCGAGTGCGTTCTCTATCGATGAGCCAGCAGTCTTCGGAATATGGACGAATATAATCTTTCTTTCATGACACCACACCATTTGTCTATTATATATAGCTTTCAGAAATTGTTCGCTTGAACTCATCTAGATTGTAGGAATGAACTCCCAGTCTAGCTCGCCGCATATTTTCTTCCAAATCTCGTCCTGCTCGATCCTTTTCTCTCTGTCTTTGAGCATGGGAAAAAAAGGCAAGAACTCGTGTTGCTCAAGCAGTTCACATAGTTTGTAGACAGTGTAGTAGTAATTCAAGAAGTTTACCCTATCTTCTGGGCAATACTTCGCATATGGAGCTTGAATATCCATGAATAGGCTACAGAGTCTTTCTTCTAATTCGGGGCTCATAACCGGTGGTCTAATACCCAGTTTGTCCTTGATAAAAGGGATGTGTTCGTAATATTTGTTATAGCCGAGTTTTTTGAGGATATCCTTGGCTCTTTTGTTCGTAATTTGATGAAGTTTGATACGTTCCTTCTTGATTTGGTTTTTGATGTTTTCTAAGACCTCATCAGGAATCTGTGTTGTTTCTTTGGCTTGAAACTGTGCCAATATTTCCCTGAAATGATTGATGCGTTTGTACGCATAGAAGCATACTTCCTTCGGAGGCTCCTTATAAGACGGTTTCTCGTTCTCGATAAGACAGTTTGTACTAACTGAGCAGTTATTACACACCATTAAACCTTCATGGTCGATCGCGATGAGTTCTCCCTTGTGGCACAACTGACATACATCTGTTTGTACAACAAAGTCACCAACATCGATGAAGGACTCATCGACATTAGAGAGGTATTCTTGGACAGTGCTCGACGTAGTGTCTGACGCAGCAGAATCGGCGTCTATATTGAAGAAATGGTTTAGAACCTTGGTTTTTGTTTTCCCGGATGCGATGTCTTTCTTGTTCTCGAAGTAATCAAATATGAATTGAGAGTTATCAAGATAGTATTCCGTTCTGGCGCTTTTAATTCTTGAAATCTCTCTATTGATGTCGATGAGGAGATCTTCTGCTTCCAAGCGCACACTGGGACTAGAAGACTTTTTGATAGACGCTTTAAGGGCTTTTCTTTTCTTCCTTAGGACAGGCAAAAGATTTTCCTCTTCGTCCTTGATCTTCTCGATAATTTCGCGATGTTTTCCATCAAGAGTAGTTGTGGCTTTCTCGCATACTTCTATTTTTTTACTACTCTTAGGCTTGAAGACAGGCATTCTCTAAAGAGAGATCTCCGGATGTATTTAATATGGAATAGTTTGAAAAGCTTATGAACTTTCTCATTGATGGTTAATGAGTGGTACAAACGGACAGATCGCCATACCTGGCGAATCAATTCAGAATCTTCGGATAAACCAGGATAACTTTAGGAAGATGGTGTTTATACACAACGCAGTTGAGACCGGATGGACAGTTGTTAAGAAAACCGATAGATATATCTTCTCTAAGAAGCATGAAGGCCGAAAAGAAATATTCGAAGACGACTTTCTAGCACGCTTTGTCGCAAATAATCTAGACCTCGGAACGTTGAAATAGACTAATTCGGTAGATTTGTGGAAAACTTTTTTCTTTAGCAATAGTATAACCAATGGGAGGTGGATTAATGCAACTCGTAGCCTATGGTGCACAGGATGTGTACTTGACCGGTAATCCTCAGATTACGTTCTGGAAGGTGACTTATCGTCGCCATACCAACTTCGCAATGGAGTCTATTGAGCAGACTTTCAACGGCCAGGCCGATTTCGGTCGCCGTGTTACCTGCACTTTGGCCCGTAACGGTGACCTTGCTTACCGTACATACCTTCAGGTAACTCTTCCTGAGATCAACCAGTCCATCGCGCAGTTCGCACGCTGGTTGGACTTCCCTGGTGAGCAGATGATTGCCCAGGTTGAGGTTGAGGTTGGTGGCCAGCGCATCGATCGCCAGTATGGTGACTACATGCACATCTGGAACCAGCTTACTCTTTCCAAGGAACAGGAGCGTGGATACTACAAGATGGTTGGTAACACCACCCAGCTTACCTACATCACTGATCCTTCGTTCGCAGCTGTTGATGGACCTTGCGACTCTACCGCACCTCGCCAGGTGTGCGCTCCTCGCAATGCTCTTCCTGAGACCACCCTTTACGTGCCTTTCCAGTTCTGGTACTGCCGTAACCCCGGACTTGCCCTTCCTTTGATCGCTCTTCAGTACCACGAAGTGCGCATCAACCTTGACATTCGCCCTATCGACGAATGCTTGTGGGCTGTAAGCGGTCTTTCATGCCTTGCTGGTTCCACCGGAAGCATGAAGGCCTCTACTGCTTACAACCAGTCCCTTGTTGCTGCTTCTTTGTACGTCGACTATGTCTTCCTTGACACTGACGAGCGCCGAAGAATGGCACAGAACCCTCATGAGTACTTGATTGAGCAGGTTCAGTTCACTGGTGACGAATCTGTTGGTTCTTCTTCCAACAAGATCAAGTTGAACTTCAACCACCCTGTGAAGGAACTCATCTGGGTTGTACAGCCTGATCAGAACGTTGACTACTGCTCTTCTCTTGAGTGCAACGCCCTTCTTTTCAAGACTCTTGGTGCCCAGCCTTTCAACTACACTGACGCAGTTGATGCTTTGCCCAACGCTCTTCACGCCTTCTCTGGACCCCAATCCATTGGTGCCTCTGCTGAGGACTACATCACCGCCTCCGGCCTCTTCAACGATGCTGGTGCCGTCGATGTCAGCTCTGCCAGTTTCTGGTCCGCCAGCAACCTTGCCACTGGTGAGAACTACAGCACTGGTGGTGGTGAGTTCGGTTTCGGAAACGCTGGAGCAGCCATAGCCAACTCTGGTGTCTCTGATGCTGGTGCTTTCGTATTGGCCGAGACTGCCCTTGACATGCACTGCTGGGGTGAGAACCCTGTTGTCACTGGTAAGCTTCAGCTTAACGGCCAGGACCGCTTCTCTGAGCGCGAAGGTACTTACTTCGACCTTGTCCAGCCTTACCAGCACCACACCCGCAACCCCGATACCGGTATCAACGTGTACTCCTTCGCTCTTCGCCCTGAGGAACACCAGCCATCCGGAAGTTGCAACTTCTCCAGAATTGACAACGCTACCCTTCAGCTTGTTCTTTCCAACGCCACTGTTGAGGGAACCAAGACTGCCAAGGTTCGTGTCTACGCTCCTAACTACAACGTGTTCCGCGTAATGAGTGGTATGGGCGGTTTGGCCTACTCCAACTAAGTTTTCTAACTTACTTTAAACATTTAATCATGTTATCACAATGATAATACGATTACCTTTTTCACAAAAACAACATAAACTGATCAGTCGTTTTAAACCCAATAATGATCATAGTCGGCTTCACTTTCTACAACGAACTCGACATGCTTGAGGTCCATCTTGAAGAGCTATACAATGTTGTTGATCATTTCATCATTGTCGAGGCAGACAAGACATTCATGTGTAAGGAAAAACCTTTCTTTTTCGAACTCAATAAAGCCAGGTACCAAAAATATATGGATAAAATTGTCCACATCACGGTCACAGACATGCCAAATGCCGATAACCCGTGGTTAAATGAATCACATCAGCGCAACTGTATCACTCGAGGCGTAAATAAACTCTCTGCTTCAGGTGTTGAGACACGACCTTCTGATGTTCTAGTAGTAGTAGACGTTGACGAAGTTTGCCGCCCTGGTCTCATAGAAAAACTACCTTCCATGTTCCAACCTATGTGTACTACCCCTATAGCTTTGTCATTCACTAATTTCCAGCGCACTTTCGACCTTGTTCATAAACAACAATGGAAACACCCTAGGGCTATAACGTTAGGCGGTCTTCATGCAGGAATGTGGACATGCAACGAATTAAGAAACACATTAAGAGTTGCTCATGTGACACCAAAAGATGCAGGTTGGCACATGGGCTACTTTATGCATCCAGAAGCTATTTTGGATAAACTTAGCAACTTCTCACATACAGAAGTCAACATCCCTGAAATTGCTAATGTTGAGCACATTAGTAAGTCACTTGCAGACGGCAAGAGTCTCCTACCTGGAGATAATTATTTTACTGTTACGAAGTATCCAGATAACATCAAGCCTAAGCTATGGAAACTGATTTCTTAGTCGATTACTATCGATTGACCAGTCCCAGTCTCCTAGAAGCCCTCCGGCAAGTAAGTTAGTCGGCAACACACTTGCAGACACTATATCAAGTGCGTCTAACACATCTATTGCCAATCTCTCTTTCTCTATTTGACTCACACGAACACTTGTCAATGCATCCAACCATTGTGATTTCATCATATTCATGTGCAGTGTTGTATTGCTGATCTCATCTCCGATACTCTTGAATGGTGGTTCAACCTCGAAAGGTTTCCATTTTGGCTCTGATATTAGCCCTTTTGTATTGATGTTCCATCCACTATATAACATCCCTAGTAGCATGCCAGAAAAGTTCACCATTATCTAACATAGATAAGGTATTATTTCTATATCCAGGAATACCTTATTATCGCAAAACCAAACGTAAATAATCGGGCTTAATGTTAACAGTCAATAGCGATAAGTTCTTCATTGTCCCCTAGCAAAAGCATAGATACATATCTCATCGCCTGTGTCTTCGTACTGTCAGGTAAATACCACAGCATCACATTCTCAATCCCAACTGTGTCCGATGCTAGCTGCAGAAGATGCAGCTCTTTGTCCGGTGAAACCAAATACACCATGCGGTCTTCCTTATTTTTGTATTCGTCTATAAGAGGATCACCAAACTGATGAGGGTTGAATATCAAAACCGACTTCTTCGAGCACCCGATTCTAGAGTTCCAGTATTTGTGAGAATATCTTGCACTCCTTGTCCATATATTGCTATGACAGAGCCGGTATTCAGGGTCCTCGTAAGCATCATTGCCTTTCATTGTCTCGTCTACCTGATACTTCTTGAAAAACTCCGGTGCAATATGATTCGGACCCAACCGATTGATCTCTGCATTGCGAATCAAAGAAAAGTTGTTGTTGTTTGGATTCATGTATTGAATGTATCCTAATTTACAGATCTTTGCTGCCTTGTACTTGTTCAATGTTGAAAGCAATATCTCTAGATCGTCGCAAATCGGCAATAGCTCCGAGTAGCTGCCTCTCTCTCGCAAAACGTCTGCCCTCCATATTCTAGGATGATTTGGACAACAAACTAAATGTGACAGCGTTATATTGTTGATATTGGGAGTGAGATACATGTACTGCCATTTGCCCCTAAAACGCAGTGAAACGTATCCACCATAACCCTTGCAAATGAAAACGTTATGATCGTCCGTGTTGCCATAGAAGAATGGTTTCTCGTCCTCGTACATATTGATGAAGTCCATATAGACAAACCCTACCTCCGGGTCGCCCTCGAACGCACCCTTTGCATCCTGTAGACACTCTTGTGTCAGTTCATCGTCATGGTCGAACTCAACTATGTACTTGCCGCGACATAATGATATTGCCTCGTTTTTGACCTCACCTATTGAACCACTGTTCCCATTTCGTCTATAAAGTCTTACCCTTCCATCTTTTAGTTTGGACTTCAACGTCTGAAAATGATCGTCTGATGGCGAGTCATCCATAATCACCCATTCCCAGTCGATTTCCGTTTGAGAAAGTAGTGACAAGTACGCGCGATCAATCTTGTCATACGAGTTATAGCAGGTGGTGAAGATCGAGAAAGCTGGTCTAAGTAGGTCTTTTGGCATTACGACTAATGAGGCATACAGAGTATTCACCATATCGTTCAACTCTTCGACACTTTTGGATGTCTCTATGTGTAACCATCTGCGATGAATACGCTCAGGAAGCTCCATTGATAAATACTTGCCTTCCGACTTATATGTAACTAGTATGTGGTACTTCAGAGAATACAACCCATCTATTTCATCCTGGCTATTACTGCATACAGGTGTGAAGCGTACCGTATCACTGGTTACCAAACTGTCAATATCGTTATCTTTATCATCACGTAGTATCAATACAGAAGGGTATCTCATCTGTATTGACGAATGTAGTTGGCTTTATATCTCGGTCGAGAAGAAGAATGTCTGAAACAGCCTGCCGTCTGCTTTATCTTGCCCGAAATAATCAAGCGATGCATGGAATTGGGTTGCGTCAAAGAGGATTAGCCTATTATATATATTGCCTACCTTATCGGTTAGTTCCCATTTCGTATAATCCTGGGATTCTTGACCAATCTGTTTGTCTATTCCTAGCAGCTTTGCCTCAGGCTCTGTTCGTGCACCCGACTCTATGTGCTTGTAAAAACCTGTTCCAGAGGAAGAAGGAGCGTCTGGTGTTAGGTATAAGACACCTGCCCAATTGTTCCAACCATCATTGTGAATCCATGTCCTGTCCCTCGAAGTCGTATATTGGAAAGCGCCATTATAATTGTCACCATCGTCATTCCCGATAGGGAACCTTGTTATGCGCCCAGCAAATGGCTCTATGAACTTCTCGATAAGGTTCTTCATTTCTTCTGTCGCATACGACCCTGTACGCTGCCCTGGGTAGTTACCACGAACCGTAAAGTCTTGGGTGAGGATGTATTCTCTTGTACCATCTGGATTATTCAAAAAATTATCTACAGCCAAATACGAGCAACGAGGAACACTTCTGACCTTCCGATAATCGTCTAATGAAACATATGACGCCATATTATTCTAAGTGACATGTTTCTTTTTATTATCATTTGCTGTCTTTGAAGTTATTGGTTCTCCAGGACGTTGATTCTTTGTTCTAGAGCAGCAATCTTCTCTCCTTGAGCTTTCACAAGACTTACAAGAGGTGCTATCAGTTGTGTATAATCCAAGCCGTCAACCCCGCCTTCGCTGTCTCTGACAACTATATTGGATAGATCGGTTGTTTCTACCTCTTCCGCGATGAATCCCATCGCCAGTGGACCACTAGCAGCGTCTTTATATCGGAACGAAACTGGTCGCAGTGCTGTTATCGAATCGACGTATGAAGAAGCAAGATCCGTGATCTCTGTTTTGTACTTGAGACTACTTGTAATTTTCACTAACTTTCCTGAAGAAGTAATCCTGACATCTAAGCCTGTGCCGGCGCCGGGGCCGGGGCCCGTCATGGTGGGAAACATAGCGTCTCCAGAGACGGTCATCGTACCGCTCGGTGTTACTTTGAAGTAGGTGACAGGAGTGGAGCCAGTGCCATAATCACCAACTCTGAAGTCGCTCCCTAACACACTGGTTGTTCCTGTGCATAATAGCACACTCGATAACGTTGTAATGCCAGTCACTGATAGATTGCTGTTGGCACTTATATCATTACAGAAGATATCGCCTCCCGATAGATCGATGAAGTGAGTCACGTTCCTGCTTAGATCGCCCGTGAGATCACCTGTTACATTGCCTGTTACGTTGCCTGTTACGTTGCCTGTTACGTTGCCTGTTACGTTGCCTGTTACGTTGCCTGTTACATTACCATTAAGATCGCCTGTTACATTGCCTGTAAAGGTGGCAGGATTAACTGCAGTTCCAGCACCAGCATGCAAAACAACAGCATTTGCAGAGTTCTTTACGTTGCCTGTTACATCGCCTGTTACATCGCCTGTTACATCGCCTGTTACGTTGCCTGTTACGCTGCCACTAAGATCGCCAACGAAACTAGCTGTAACTTCAGTACCATGCAGATAATTGAACAACGTCGTATTACTGCTTAAATCGCCTGTTACATTGCCTGTCAAATCGCCGAAGAAGCCATTTGTCGCATATATTTTTGCACCGCTTATGTCATTTGCTGAGACGTCGCTCCCACCCATAACCAAGTTTCCGTTCAGGCTTACATCGCCAGTGACATCTAATGCTGGGCTGCTGCCGACGCCTGTCTTGGTGATGGTTACTGGGGTTCCTGTGCCTGAAACTGTTACTTTACTGCCAGAGATATCACCGAAGAAACTACTTGCTGACACGTCGTTCGCGCAGATATCTCCAGTTACTGCAAGAGCAATGCCGGGCAGACCATTTTTAACGATCGTCACCGGTGTACCAGTACCTTGTATGTGTATGCCACTGGCATCGATATTACTGGCATCGATATTACTGGCATCGATATTACTGGCATCTAGTGTTCCAACTGTGAATGTAGAAACATTCATATCGTTGAAGTTTGCAGTGACGGCGCTGATGTCAACAAACGTAGCTGAACCGTCTGCCGTGATTTCACCTTTCACAGATAAGGCAGAGTGGCCAATCGAGAACGTGGCAAGACCAGTGGGATCATATATACCTATATTCGGTAAGGCAGTTGAAGGACCTGTTTGCATTTTTATACCACCATAAACATCGAGTGCCAGTGAGTCAAGCTCTGATTTACTGACAGAGTAGGATATGTCCAGACCACTAGCATCAGGTACGCTTGTTACGGTCGCACCTCGCAATATCCGTGTATGACCATGCACTTTAGTACCTCCGTTACGACCAATCAATGCACCAGAGACGTCTCCGTCAATTGCAAAAGCCAATTCTGTCTTATAGATGTCTGGATTGGCGACTGGATCGATGTTCAGAGACGAGTCAAGCCATACGTCGACTATATCCTTTAATGGGGCTTGTCTTGCGCCGTGGAATATGTCCAACATCTCTCTATCATGCGTGATGCCGGCTGAAAGAGTCAGTGATTCTGCGTACTCGTCAGCAACGTTCGAGAAAGAGCCATCGACAATCAGATTTCCTTTTATTCTTACAGTGGTATCAGTAGATAGTAGTGGATGACCAAATACATGTTCAGTTGCTCTGAAGAGGTTACTGTTCTTCAATCCGCTAACGTGTGAAATATTTGCGCTTTGGTGAATCGGGCCGATTAAGTGAGCACCGTGTCTTGTTTGTAGACCGAGACGCGTCGCTAGAACACCTGAATCGGATGTTGTAGGATTACCACTTTCACCGCCTTGTATAACGACTTGGCCTAGTTGCGGCTGTGGAGCATTTTGTCCTCCTGTATTCTCAACTAGTAACGATCCATATATGGTTGCCCCGTTCATGGTGCCGTTAGGAACGACAGAACCAAGGCGGATATCTCCGTCCTCTATTGCGGTAACTAGATTACAGATTTCCTTGTCATAGCCTCTGCTTCTGAGATAACTTCCATAGTTGAAATACGTTTCTCGACATGTGTATCCAGACATTTATATACACTAGGCAGAAAATTGTTAGTCAGAGAAATGCAAATCTATCTCTGAGCAACACAGTTTATTCGGGTACAGGGAATGGTCTTTGGTTTTTTGCCACCACAAGAGGTTTTGGCATAATCATAGGAGTAGTCTCGAAGAAAGCTTTCATAGGAACAGTCTTAAGCTCAGGCTTGACAGGTTTCTGAGGGTCGACAAGATTTGTGGAGTTAATGCCCCAGAGAGCGGATTCGATCTCGACTGGGTTGCTTGAAAGAGTATCCATTGGCATATGACTAGGAGTTATTCCGATGCAGGGAATAGCGGGGTCGTATGCAGCGCCATATTGCGAGTTCTTGAAATCAGTATACTGCCTTGACAAGCTAAACTGACGTTGCTGAAGACAATAATTGCCTGGCATATTGTTATTACGTGTGGAAGCCATCTATAATATGTCCATAAAAAGTTTCTATGCTTTCATCGCTTTACAAAGATTAGTCAACCGTTCTTTATCAACTCGTCCAGACGTTAGTACGTCTGAAATACATCTGTGTGTTATGTAAAAAAGATCGTAAACGAAGAACACCCGAAATAGATTCGAATTAGATAAGTCGTCTCCCATGAAGAGGAGCATATGACCGAATCTGCTATTCCCGCCTCTTAGAATATCAAACGCGGGAATCAGTTCTGATTCAACGAGTGCAAATATTTTATCAGTCGCAAGAGTTATTGCTTGGTCGTCCCATTGCGATAACCCAAACGCCTGCAAAAACTGACTTCTATAAAGATCTTCATTATCCATTACCTGATATGTGCAGATGAAGTCACTACAGTATGAATCCATGTCAATACTTATTCTCTTGACATTGACTCTAAGCTGTTTAGATGTATTGCTTCTTCGTATGTGTTTGTGCGTAGTCTTGATCTCTCACTAACTCTCTCGAAGGCAAACCTCCTCTCACCCATCCTTCAGCGGCTACACCCTCAACAAGATTTGCTGGGTTAGTTACCGTTGACTTCAATGAAGGCAGCATCGGAGTCTGACTATATTTCGAGTAGCATACCTCCGAACTAGGGTTAATGCTCTTTTTATTGTTAGAAAGTTCGCCTTGCTGGAGCTTCGACTCCAGTTCAGGGTTAGAAGACCCACGACCAAGGTAAGGTACTGTAGCAAAAGGCCTTTCGAAAAGACTGATTCTGCACTTGGGTTTGCTGATGTCGGCAATCTGGAGTTTGGAACTTTCATCGATATTGCATCCACCGATACCTACTGAATGACTTCCAGTGAAGTTAATACTTGGCTGACTAGTAGCAAACTGAACTGCGTCGCCCATAGGACACTCAGGTCGGAAGTTAGTTAAAAGATAGTTTGCGGATGCAGCGTTCTGAATGTTCTGCTGACTCTGATCGCATGTGTCTCCCCCAATCCTGGTGGTATTGTGGAATGTATAATCAGATACGTAAGCCATTATATAATCCATCAACATTATTTTTTCGCTCTTAACTCAACCGTTAATCCAGTGGGGAGGCATGCTTTGTGTACAAGCTAAAGCGTTGCCTTCTTTGCATGATATCATGTCACCGTAACAAAAATCCGCAAAGGACTTTTGATCGTTAGGCACTGTTGTGTTAGGAGTAGCATACCACTGTCGCATAGACATATCTAGATCGAATTGGTCTCCAATATCCCTAAAAAGGCGATCTTTTATGCCTTGCTGGTCATCAAAGTTCGATACAACTGCGTCTGCCACTTTATCATTTATCTCTTTCTCAACTGCTGGTGCGAACGCAGGAGCAGCCTCCTGTCTCTTCGGGTCGTCCTGGATCTCAGGTAACAATACATTCATTACTGGGTTGCTTCGGGTGGGCATTGTAAACCCATTGCTTTCTATCTCGGAGATAGACATGTTCTCAAACCCCTCTTTCTTGTTGACTGAAGATGATTTTGCTGCCCCCGACATCTTTGCGTAGTACAAGACAACCATGGCTACTATTGTCGCCAGCCCTGTTGACAAGATACGTACGTTCTGAGTAATCAAATAGCCGAGTAGTGACAACACAACCACTAGTCTTGTAACTGCATTTAGCTTCCTTTCCATGTCCATTGATAAAGTAGGCCATAGTTCGCCAATTTGGTCACGATTGAAGAGAATAGTGGGATCTTTTAACCAGAAAGGTGATTGCATCTCGTATATATAGTCTTAAGGTTTTATTTGAGCTTATTTACCTTTACCTTTTTTCTTTTTCTTCTTCCCTTTCTCCTTCTTTGAGCTACGCTCTGCTCGTTCCCCAGAACGAAATACCTCCTCTTCTGCCAGCAGTTCTTCCATTGCCTTTCTAGCTGACGCTTCCCTTGCTGCTATCTCTTCTGGAGATAGCTGAGGCTCTTGAGGAACACTCGCTCGTGCACTCGACCTTGCACGCATTTTGTCCTTCATTTGCGCGAGTCTCATAGCTTTATCCATCTGGGCTTGCATCGCCCCTGTGTTTAGTCGGGCACCTTTCCCTCCTAGACCCAAAGAGCCCATCATCGACTGCAAGTCACCCATCCCAGGCATGTCTTTCATCTTTTTCATCAACTCACTTGCTTCTGCTAAGATCTCACTCTCATTAATATCGCCAGACTTGATTTTCTCATCCAGTTTAGAACCAACGTTCTTGACCATACCCATTAACTTTGTTGGATTCTTCAAAAGATTCTTGAAAACATCACCAACGCTAGATGCGTCTTCCATATCTAGTTGGAGATCATTCGCGGTTTCCTCCGCGATCTCTTGGGCTAGGGTCCCCAGTTTGCCTCCCATCATACCCGCGACGTGCTCGTGAATGGCCTCTGCGTTTGGTATGCCACCCATGCCACCCATGCTGCTACTCGCTTCCTCGCCATCTGCTTGAGATGAAAACACATCCTGCATGCTGCTCATCGTCTCCTCCAGTTTGCTCTTGAACTCTTTCTCATTAATAGCTTCGAACAATTTAGCCGTGTCACCGAAAGACTCACCCGAAGATACGTCAGACACTGTCGCGAACAAGATCAATTGCAAATATTTCCACAAAGTTTTTCTTGTCGCATCAGAGATGTTTGCCGCCCAGAGAGTCTTATAATCAACACCTGGTAGGAACTCAGTGTTCACATCAGACTCCTCCAAAAATATTTCTTCATTCTCGTAGAGGATATCGAAGAATCTCTCTGGAAACACTGTCTTGAAGTGAATAGTAAGGCGATTTACTGCCTCCTGACATTCTGACTCATCGCCGTGAAGACTTCTTAGGTCATCGTGTAGTGAATCACCAAGCTCTGGATACGTCGTCAATAAGTCACGCACTAGATCTTTCAAGACCTTTGTTAGGCTCTGCATCTTTTGTTCGCTCTCCCCAGAAGGAGGACTAGAACTAGTATCATGAGTCTCTTTCTCTGATTCCATAATAGGGAGACTAATGATATTTTTTTAAGCCATGAGATTATCAATCGTATAAGTCACATATAGTCTTCAACTGCTTCAAATACTTAGCTACGTTCTCTAGCTCATTGGGTTCCATCTGCGAGATGGGGACGCGAAGGGAGTTGATCTTCTCGAGAATAACAGAGGACGGGACATCTTTGCCATAATCCTTGTTAATGAAGAAATCAATGTCACCATTTTCAATTTGTGCACCGTAAGGATTCGTTACATAGGTCTTGAATCCCTTGACAATCATGCTAGGATTCGCTTTCCTCAACCTCTCCAAAGCGTTCTTGGCCGCCTCTATTTCAACATCATCCGGAAACACATGTTGGATTGCTTGTACAAACTCCTTAAAGTGAGTATTAAATGCTGATACAACTGTGGCTGACATACGTTATTAATGGAACTGTCCCTTATCTTTTAAACGTTTTCAGGTGTTATCTTTTTTGGCTAGAAATATCAGCGGATCGCTGTTGCTGAAGTTGATCCATCGAAACAGAACCTATCGTATCTGCTGAATAATTGTCAGGTGGTGTCTCAATATTGTCATTGTATGACACGCCGGCGTAATGGTGCTGCTGTCTCATTCCTCCTTCACCCTTCGCTGCTAATTCGTCTGCACTCTGATCTAGAAAACTATAGTTATCCGATGCTACTCCGAATCCACCACCTCCTCCTAAAGCAAACGCTGATGGCTCACCACTATCATGGACCGCATGAGCCCTCTGTGCGTCAATCTTAGGCATTACATGGTTCTTAATCTCATCACCAAATATTACTTGATGACCACGGTTCAAAAGTAACAAGGCCGGAACTTTGGTCACTGTGGGTGGTAGTAGCACTTTCTGACCTGTCTCAAGTACTACATACGTCGCACCATTCTCTCCTCTAGTTCTTTTGTCAATACAGATAAAGTGCATATCATCCTTGATAGGACTCTTGGCTATATCAGCAAGGATAGACTTGCAGTTCTCACAGAAGTTGCTGTAATACAGTATCGTACTCATTTGCCCTATACAAGGAAAATGACTGCAGACTTTAAACTAATTGGGCAGAAAATCGAAATAGAGATTGTTTTTCTTTGTCTAGTACATATCACGATGGACCCCCGTATCTCCGAATTATCCGAAGAAGATGGCCAGCTCAAGTTCCGCCTATCAGGTGTAAATGTTAGTCTGGCTAACGCCTTGCGAAGAATTATCGTGTCAGATATCCCGTGTGTCGTCTTTCGCACGACTCCATACGAAGAGAATAAAGTCGATATTGGGGTTAACACCACACGTATGAACAATGAACTCATCAAGCAAAGGCTTAGTTGTATACCGATACACATCTCGGATGTTGCTACACCCATCGAAAATTACGAGGTCGTCCTCGATAAAACTAATGACGGCGCCGTAATTGACTATGTCACCACGGCGGACTTCCGCATCAGAGATCTGTCAACTGGAAAGTTCTTGTCGGACTCCGAAACTAAAAAAATATTCCCTCCGGACCCTATAACGCAAGACTATATTGATGTCGTTCGCCTTAGACCCCAACTATCAAGTGAACTGCCTGGCGAGTCTCTTAAGTTCACTGCACGACTTGATATTGGGACGGCGGCAGAAGATGGTGGATTTAACGTCGCATCCGCTTGCACATATGGCAACACTCCTGACCCTATTCAGGTCGCTGAAGAACTGCGCAAGATTGAAGCCGGCCTAAAGAGCGAGGGCCTAGAAGAAGCCGAAATCGAGTTCAAGAAGAAAGATTGGCTTTTGCTTAAAGGACAGACGTTCACTCTTCCAGACTCATTCGACTTCTTGATAGAGACGATCGGTCAGTTCAGCAACATGGAGCTTATGTTTAGGGCGTGCGACATAATGACTCAAAAGATCGCCCTTCTTAAGACCCAGATCCGAAGCAATCACTCTATGGTAGAAAAAAGCGCGTCGGCACTTAGCAATGGGTTTGACATTACCATGGAAGGAGGTTATACAATTGGCAAAGCTCTGGAGTACTTCATGTATACAAAATACTTCGAAGGCAAAGGTGGAAGCAAATTACTTGAGTTCTGTGGATTCCGAAAGGCACACCCGCATATCGACGAAAGCATTCTAAGACTAGGATTCATCAAACCAACAGAAAAGGCCGATGTAATCGACATGATCAACGGGGCACTCAACGACATGAACAAGGTATTCGAAGTGATCGCTCAAGACTTCAAGACCGAATAAACCGTGTATTTAGATAAAGAATCTTAATCATTTTTCTTTATCTATAAACTCTCTAGTCACACGATGCGTCGCCTGATTGTTCTGATGATGTACCATCAGCATCTTCACTCTTCTTGCTAGTCATATGCCGCGCGCGATGATACGGTAAGTTAATAGCATGCATCAGGATCTGAGGAGGCATCTCGTTCACGTATCTAATTACTTCGCCATACGTAACATACTTCTGGTTAGGCCGCAATACATCTATGTAGTTCTGGTGGAGCTTGAACATGTTCGTTCTGAACTCGTCGGGGAACGTACCGAGAGCAGCTTTCTTGAGAACATAACATTCTTTATAACTAGCGAAAAGACTACTAGTGAAATCGTGCACCATATCGCGATAACCCTTAAACAGTTCTTTATCCTCAGGAAAGAACCTCAAGTACTCGCTCACTTGACGCTCTTTCCTAAGCACTAGATAGCGATATTGCAGCTTTGGTTGATTACCACGCAGTCGACGGACCCTTTCGTACTCTGAGTTCCTAATCTTAGATCTTGCACCAGTGGAGTCTCTGACAATCAACCCCATCACATGATAGTTGACCCGGTTCAACGCCTTCCAACGTTCAAGATCCATATTCTCGTGGACAAACGGAGCTTTAACGAACGATGGTAGTTTTGATAAAACGTCTACCCTATCGATCACATGAGCCTTGTTTGCTTCAATGTGGTATGCATCTACCAGGTAGATCGATGGCGATTCTACTGGCGCAACAATCCGATGCGATGGATGTTGAACTACAAACGACAGCACGGTGTTCTTATCTACGCTTTCCAGACTTCCAAAAAAGTCACTTCCTGAGCCTATACTATCTTGCTTTTCTCCATACTGCACCGCATCGAGAAACATGTCTCTAAAAGTTGTGCCTGCTGCCTTAGCCTTGCCTGTCTTGGTGAAAAAGCCTACATTGGCGCCCACAGTACTCCTGGTAGCCATCTCCCAGCAATCGCCAGACCAGAATAGGTTCACCATGGTACCATCGATGAAGTCTTCGTATACCATGGAATTGCTGCACAACGCATCATACGGTTCAGATTTAGGTGGTGCAAAACATACTAATTTGCCGTCTTTAAAAATAGCGGAACGAAACTTCCCTAGATCAGGAGGACTATCCTGGGCTGTCAGAGAGTCCTTCTTGTAGCGGAAAACATCATAACTTTTGTCCTTCCATCGCCACCTCTTGTGGCTAAGGGCAGCTGGCATCGCATCGACACATCCGGATAAGATGGTTTCGATGGACTGGCCGCCCAATGTGTTAAGGTCGTATCTGCGTGCTTGCTGAGTCTCTGACATGTTAGCGTATTATGACTACAACTGAATCCTTTAACTCTTTTCGTAACATTTAATCCCACACATAATGCAGATAAATATCTGCCTTAATTATAAAACAATGGCTAGTGCCCCAGCAGATACAGTTAAACTTCAGCTAGGTGATATAGTCGAACTAGTATCACCGTCCGACGAGAACACGAACGGTAAGCAATATCTAATCCAGTATATTGACTCGAACGGTATTGATCTTCTCGGTGCAGACGGTGTTCCTTTAACGTTGGACATCAACGAAGATGGTTCTCTACTCAACGAATCCATTACAGGCATCTCTATTCTGAGCAGAGCAGATGAGAAAGGTTATGCAAAGCAGAACAGCCTTGTACCTGATCAATGGATTGATATTCATTTCGGCGGAGATCTGCCTACAACTTTCACTGGCAAAGTAACATCTCTAGATGAAGACCAGATAGAGGTGACATTGACAGATGGAAACGTCATATACATCGACTTCGCATATAAGGGTATTCCTAAGGATATACCTATCGATAAGTTTGTCCTCAGGGATACACCGGAATCACTTGTAGAGAAAGAACCTGTCGAGGTTACGGGTGATGACAGTCTGCCAGACGATATTGAACAAAACGAACTTCAGTCTCCAGAGGACGAGATTGAACCTGACTTCAAAGAGAGAGTCAAAAACATCATGTTCGCCGCTGATCAGATCCAGTTTGGTACTGAAGAAAAAACTCTTGAACGGCTAGTTGAGGTTCCTGCTGAGGAGAGAAGATATGGCATCGATAAACAGACAAATGATCTTCTAGCCGAAATGCTATCTGACATACCCAACAACCAAAGAACCACCAGCGTTCTCAATAATATCCACAGAATGATTGAAAGATTCAAACAGTTACGAACTGACTTCTCCACGTTCGACGAAAACGGCAACGCTTCTATGCCTGAATCACAAGGCGCAGACTACAAGCCTTTGGTTGGTGCTCTCAAAGAGTTAAAACAAAAGTTGTATTGGATCGTCCCTGTTGTCCGTAACAAAAAGAAACTCTTCGACGTGAACACTGATGAGGCTGAAATGTTCGATGACATTGTCACTACCTCTCTAGCCACTGAAAGAGTAGGAGAAGACGAAAGTATCAATGCTTTTAACTCGGGAAGAGTCCCTGATGGAGAAAATGGGTATAACTACCTATTGAGGTCATTGAAAGAGTATTGGACACCGTTTGAAAACCCTTCACCTCTCTCTTCAGATCTTACAAGGCAGGATGTTGGTACAAACTTGAACGGTGTTGTTGACATGCTAGAAGACTTCTACTCATCTGTGGCCAAAAACGAACAGATCAAACGCAAGCGATTCTTGATTCAACGATATAACCTTGGTGAAAACACACTTGAAGCCCACAGAGTGAAAGGCGGAGACATGATCGTAAATGTGAAAGAAGTTACACGACCAGATTCTGTAGTAATAAAGTCGTTTCTTACACTCCCGAAATCAGCCGTTACATTCTCACGAGTAAACCTTCCGGCAACTGACATTATGACCAGATCGAACTTGGCTTCTAATTTCATGCCTTATTGGCGTCTTCTTAATAAAGGCACGTCTGTCCGACGAAAAGTCGTCGAGAGCGCGAAAGGTGATATTGGTTTCGAGGCAGCAACCTACCTCGCTGCGATAACTGAATACTCGAGGTTACCAGACAAAGACATATCGTACGATGAATACCTCAAGGCATCTATCCCGAAGACAAGAGTTTTATTCGATCTCGTGAAGAGCAACATCAAGGGTAGACTGTCCCTCTACGAAATCGTCTCTTATCTCGAACCATTTATGGTTTATCACAGGGATCTGTCGTTCATGCAATATTACGATATGGTAGAGTTCGTTACTGAGAAGATCAGTGACTTCAGGAGAGACTATGCTACCTCCAAGAAGGAGTACGACATACTCATCTCGAGCAATGAAAAGAAGCGCCGACACCCAACATTGTTAGACAACACTATGGGTGGCTACAGCAGTAAAGCACAAGAGGACATAATAGAGGCATATGATCTGACAAGCCTGCCACTAGATGAAATGTCTAACGGAGAGTTGTTGAAAGTTATGGGCTCTGTGGATTACAGTAGGTTTTATAACTCCATGATCGGGTTGCTTGGAAGCGAGCTAATGATTCAGGATGGCATGGCTGCGCTTGCCGACACAGAAGGGTGGCTAGAACGCGAGACAAAAGTAGTCGAATCTAAGCTAACAAACACCAAGTGCGAATCTAAAACCCTTGCCAAGAAGTACACATCTCCTGAACTTCTTATTGAGGATAATGGAAAAACAATCTACTTTGACCTTGAGTTCGACAAGACGTTTTATGATGTCATTCGCGACTATCAAGTAGATGTAGATATTCAAGAAACCGACGCTTCCAAGAGAGATATCCTCAAGGTAAAGCTGATAGAGAATACTGGTATGACACCGGAAGCCGCAGACAGGGAAGCAGAAGCCCTACTATTAGGCAAACGTCCAGTGAGAGATGGCGACATCGCGGTACTTGTTAAAAAGGAGGACGATGGTTCGAGTGTGTACTCGTACTTTCAACGAAAAGACAATGAATGGCTTCAAGACGAGTCAGCTGCAGACAAGTCGGGTGACACATCAAAGATGTATTGTGATCTAGAGCCCGAGTGCATAACCGTAGATGACAAATGTGAGTCATTACCTGTTGCAATGATGGAGATGCAGAAAGATACGATCAAAGACATGGCCGATGAGTTCGACAAACGTCTCCAGAAAAACGCAGATGCCATTTTCAAGAAGATCAAATCCGAGGCCGAGAATGCTCGTGATAGATTACCTGCTCTCCTAGCTCTTCAGAAGCAGGCCTTCATGAAGTATGACATACTGAAGTATTCAATTGGACAGTCAGCAAAAGAGGTTCTTGTTGAGGAATCCCCTAATGGCCCATTGATAAGTACTATTCTCTCTCAAGGTGATTTTGTAAAGAGGCAGAATGATATAACAAAGTTCGTAGCTATGTTCACAAGGCCTGCTAATGACCAAGGAGAAGATATATGGTGGCTATATTGCATCTCCAGTGGAGTCAAGATTTTACCAACGTTCGTTGCCAAACTTGCAGACGCGTTTGTTCGTGGTGAGAACTACATGGCGACTATGGCGAGAATCATCAGTGATCAGGGTGACGAGAGTGGAGACGGTGAGGCCATCATTGATAGGTACTCCAGCTGGGTGATAACGACAATCGATTTCAGCACAGAGGAAGGTTTCACAGAAGAAGGCTTCGCAATGAGAACCCGTGACGTTCTGGCTGCAGATGTATCTGTAGCTGCGGCTCAACAAAAAGGATCTGCCCCTACTTCGTTTGGAACAATGGAAGCAGAGAGAATATTCAGAGTGATGAACGCTATCTCGAAGTACATGGGTTTAGATACTGAATCACTCCAGGAGTTTGTTATGTCGGAGACAAGTAAATTGCTCGCAAAAAGCATGCCCGCCAAAGCAGACTATGAAGCCGCTGCTGCCGCAAGCCGGAAAAAGAAAAAGCCTGATCCATATGAGACAGTATATAACCAAACGTTAATTCTAATGACCATCGCATTCCTTCTGATTGGCATCCAAACGAGTGTTCCTCCTCTCAGAACGAGGAAAACATTCCCCGGATGTGTAAGATCATTCGCCGGTTATCCCAGCAAGGGAACAGCCGATAAGTCGGGACTTGAGTACATCGTTTGTGTCGCAAACGGAATCAAAAGCTCCATTGAACCATGGGACTCTGTCAAGAAACTAACACCACAGAAAATGATGTCTAAGATAGAGACGTACATCGATAAACTCATTCTAACTGGCGACATGATGAGAGAAAGAGTCCGAGAAAGAACAGAGTATGACGATACAGTAGGCAATGTAGAGATCCCAGAGGAACTGTCTATCGCTAGCTGGATTAATTTCCTTCCACCCCTAAGGCCTGTCAAGGTAGGAGCAGTAGAGAAAATCCCACAAGAGTTCAGAGAACAACTCAAACAGGATGTCAGTAAGGGGTCTTCTGATCAGTTCCTCAAGATAGATGCACTCAGATCTAAGATCATTTACACGTCTCTCGCTATACAGGAAGGTATCCAAAAGGTACTACATAAGGACATTATCGACAATCAGGCTGTACTTAGTAACGCAGCTAAGGACCCTTTCCTAGAGAACGCCTGCTGTAATAGCCAATCGGATAATACGTTCGATTTCTTTGCATCTAAGGACCCATCGATCATCTCTGACAACAATACTGTCCTCGACATCAGAAAGACACTTGATGGTCTAGCTAGTCTTTCTAGGGCACCGATTTTGTTTGATCCAGACAACACAAGTACTCGCTATCCTGCACTTTCTCCTGAGTTCGACGAAGAAACGATCTACAGAGCGTTTATCGTATACTGCAAATACAACAGTGACATACCCTTGAGTGAAGAACTAAGGGCAGTTTGTATGGACAAACCGGATGACTTCGACGTGAAAGCCTCTATCGCAGAGCACATCGCGAAGTTGAAGAGGGATGGAAGAAACTATAATAATGAAGCCCTAGCCAGACTCATGTCAATTGTGAACCGTAACAATATTGTCAATATCGACTTAGGTGTTGCAGTCTACAGTAACATCCAAAGACTACGGAGTCATCTTTCGCATCTAGAAGACACAGACAGTCAGGTAGTGCCTCTCGTCTTCAGAGAGAAGATGATCGCAGTGCTTGATCGATACGGTGCTAGGGATGGTCCCGCTGAATCAGACAGCGATACCGTAAGAGACTTCAAGAACTACCTTGGTACATCTATCCCACAGATGGAAGCAGTTTTAACCGATTTCGTCCGTCGAAACTCATCTTCATCTAATCTTAATGACTTTATTACCTGTCTGGAGAGCATTCCCACCATCCGCGAAGATAGAAAGAATACAGAGACTTCCGTATTCCGCACAGTAGATTACGCACATAATGCTATTCAACAAATGACCAGAGTGTTCCCTAACATCATAATAGACTCCGTCAATTACAACGAGATACCTATCCCTCGTCACTGGAAGCTAAGTGAAAGGCATGCATACGATATCCAGGAGTTTGTCAAAAAACACTACTCTCCTCTCTCTACGTTCTACGGTGACGCGAGAATAACTGAGGCGATGAAGTTGTTCCAGGCGGAGTCTCTTGACCTCGAGCGGCTAGCATGGGATACGATGTATCTTGCACCACGTCAGGAAGATGGTGAGATGGTTGAATCGATATTCGATAAGCGACTAATCGGACTATTGATGCGTTTCTACATCCTATCGGTTCTAGTAGAGCTCGCCAAGCTAGTCGATAGAGATGAACTCTACGCCGAGGTTCCTGAGCGCCCATCCAACCCAATGCTAAGACCTTTGGAGCAGGTCGACGTAGCGGTATTAGGAGACATGGCTCTGCAAGAGGTGATGACCGGCGACAAAAAGGAAACTGCCGGTAAGATCGCAAACATCATAACAGCGTATATGAGCATCGTTTGTGGCGAAAGATCTAACATTGATCACGACTACGAGTCATTGAAAGAACGTGTCACTCGTGCCAAAGAGAAAGAAAAAGACGGCATTGTAGCCAGACTGACGGCAATGACAGACGATCAGCGTGATATCGACAAGGAGTTTCGCAATCACAAACTTGGCGTCTGGGCCGTAGGTCAACAGAAAGGATTCCGCGTCTATGAAGGAGATACATATGATGCTGAACGCGAAGCAATCGAAGAGAGGACTGCTAACGAGATGCGTCTTGGGACAGGTGACGGTGTCACGGATGCGCTAATGGACGTATTCGTCATGGATATGGAAGCCAACCAGCGAAACGCCCAAGACATAGAACGCGAAGAGTTCGACATGACGCACATAGGCGAAGACAATGATGGATATGGTGAAATGGAAGAAGACGAATATTAGGTGTTATACAGACAGTTTGTTGTGATGATCAATATACTATCTATTTGTGGCGGGCTAATAACATCAAATCTGCCAAAACTCTCGAGAGCTCGCTCAATTATAAGGTGATTGCTGCGACATTAGTTTTCGCGATCATGACAAATCCTATTCATGCGATGGCGATTAATAAGGGTGGATCAGTCGGCCAGCAAGTAATGTATGGTCTAGCCATTGTACCAGTTCTGGCTCTGTCATGGCACTTCCATGGTGAACGACTTTCGTATAGACAGTGTGTAGGATTAGCGCTGGCTGGATCAGGCGCATTCTTAATGGGAATAGATTAACACTCGATGATGTAAAGCAGATCTAATGCTAAATATCTTCTTCTTCAACTTTAAAAAACGTACCTATACCATGGTGTAGTGACATATATTGCCTGTATTTTCTACTTCTCTCTACAGCGTCATGATAAACTTATCTTTTTGAAGACATTTCCATCTTTGTTTCTCTGAGACAGTTTTTGATGGTCTATTTTCCTCTTTATAAATCGAGAATGAAAACACGAAAAAAAAACCATGTTTATCATGACGCTTGTAGTAGATTACCTCTAGTTACACCAATATTTTATGTAGGGAGGTTATGTAGGACTGAAAAAAGGGTACTACAAATTACGCGTCATTGGCTTTAGCAACTTTTCTATGTATCATTTAATGGTACATAATGATACAGATTTAGTTGCAAAAAGTTGCAAAAAAGTTGCACAATCATTTTACTGTGAGAATTGTGACTATTCTACGTCACGAAAATCTTCGTGGAAGAAACATCTTGAGACGAGAAAACACAATGGTACACAAATGGTACATAATGATACAGACTTAGTTGCAAAAAGTTGCACGACCACTACACCTCTAGCAACGAATGTATATACTTGTGAATGTGGTAGAACCTACAAGTATCATAGTGGCTATTATCGTCATAAACATAAATGTGACTGGAAACATGAAACCAATGTGGTGGTAGAACACCAACCAGAGCAGTCTTCAACTGCTGAAACACTGAAAGGCATCGCAGATGCAGTCAAAGCACTTAGTCAGCTTAGTATAGCTACTGCGAACGCTCTGGGAAGTAACACAAGCCATATATCAGGAAGTGGTTCGCATAACACCATTAACAATCAGAAAATATACAACGTCAATCTGTTTCTTAACGAGAAGTGTGGTGAGGCGATGTGCATTCAGGATTTCGCCAGAAACCTGCAACTTACATTGGCAGATTTAGATGAATCCAGGCCTGAGGCCATAAGAAATGTTGTTCTTAAGAACCTTCAACCTCTTACCATCACTGACCGTCCATTCCACTGCACCGATGCCGAGAAGTCGGAATGGTATATCAACGATAAAGATAATGGATGGGAACCAGACTCCGGTGCTAAGGTCCTCGAGTCAGCACAACACGGCATCCGCCGTCAGTGGCCATCCGAGTTCTCTGATGCGCACCCGGATTGGTCAAAGTCTGAAACACTGCAAGACAAGTATGTCACCCTTGCTGCTAAGACAAACTCTGATCTCGGTAATAAAGAAAGGAAGAAGGTTCTAGATGGACTGGCAAGAGAGACCGTACTAACAAAGGATGTTATTGACAAGATCGATAGTTAAGAGCGTTGAGAAGGAAACTTAAATATTTTATCGCACGAGTCTATAGTTAGCAATGGATCGAAACTTCATTCGTAGGCACATAACCAGTGCGGCAATTCTAATTTTCGCAATAGCGTACAGCTTGATTGTAATCGCTCAACCCAAGTTCATGTATGAAGACGACGGGTCATTACGACATTTCGGGGTTGGGTATCAAAAGAAAACCGTCCTACCAGCATGGCTTGTTGCAATCGTTGTAGCCATAATGTCTTATTTCTCGGTCCTTTACTACGTCTCTATCCCGCGAATGCAATTCTGATTGCCACCTAAGACACTTCCAAAATCATATAGGCATTAATGACTGTATGATTAAACATATTACTCTGTTGTGGAGTAGACTCTCGGTTGCTCCTCTCCCGCATCGCTATGCTGTTTAGCAATCGTTTCTTCATATTCTTTATGTCTCTCTTCCATCTCGTCGATAGACATCGAACATGCAGAGTTTACGACATAGTTGAATGATACCGATGTCACGAGTCCTCCTGCTAAAACATACCAAAGGAACTTCGCTGCTGATTCTTTCATAACGACCAATCTGTAAAGTTCGTCCTTTAATCTTACGCTCTCGAATGCGTCTTGCTTCATTAATGATTTCATCCCGATCCAGAACGAGTTGAATGAACTAGATGTTATCTCGTTTATCATCAGGCTCTTGTTGCCATATATGTGAGCCAGTGCCGCCTGGGTAGCAGAGTTTGCACCTTTGGAACTATCATGAGGTCTCGGTAACAGAATATCCGCTACAACACTGTCCACTCCTCCTAACACGGCAACTAAGTAGCCGAATGTGTTAGAAAATGGTGCTAGCCATCCAGGAAACATATTGAGAAGTAACATTACTGAGCCGAATATTAGACCCCATGGAAATATTGTGGCAAATACAGCCGATCCCCATTGTGCACTTCCACATACTTCCGAAGTTAGGCTAAGATTGACGAATAGTTCCATTACGATCAATGTGCTACAATATATCAATGCGTACGTTAGACCTTGTTTCATCTTAGACTTAGGATCTTCGGTTCGCTTGGACATAGTAGTGTAATCGAGAATTATGTAGATTACGGTGATCAGCATGAACAGACCGTATGAGTTACCTACGCTTGATGTGCCTCCCATTGCTATATACTTAATGGGTACAATTTATTTCGTAATAATCCTTTGCATTAGTAACAAGCAATGGAGAAGCCAACTCTAACCGAACCAGGAGTCTCCTACTTCCTCGGCCAAACACTCAAGGAGTGCAGGCGTTTCAAAGACAGTCACACGAGCTTGCTGTTCAATTTTAGCATGACCGTATTACTTATTCTGGTTATAGGCGGGTTTTTAGTCACGAAGTATAAAGGAAAACCAACTCCTGCCGAGCTTGCTAGACGAGCGAAGGAAAAGCAGGAATACATCGTTTCTAAACTACAACAAATTGCTGTCACTAAGGATAAAAAGTCAAGTATGATCACCGATCTACCGGTGTGGTCGAACCATTCTGAGCTATCTGCTTTGAGGAATAATATGTAGATAATCTATACGTTATGGATGACTCAGTAGTCGACGCTATGGATAAGTTCTACAAACTTAAATCATCGTATGAGAAGGATATCGCAGATAAGAAGCGAGCTATCCGCAGAGACCGTACACTCACGGCTATTCAGAAGAGACAAAAGATGGCCCAGCTTCGTTCGAAGTGTCTTAACTGTGGTAAGCAAGGGGGCATGGTATTCTCGGTCACAGCTGACAACCTCAAAGCACAATGTGGTAATGCGAGTGAACCATGTAATCTGAATATCGAGATCAACAAAGGAGGTTATGAGAACGTGTTGACAACACTTTCCTACTTGAAAGGAGATGAAGAAACAACCAAAAGCGACATCATACGCACCAAACTGAATCTACTTTTTGGATACATAGGGGAGGACGAAGCATTAACAAAGTTTCATAAGCTGCGTGAGAAACTCAAGGACGATCTGTCCCTTAGAGAATCGGTCGAGGCCGACGCTCTCAAAATCATAACTAGGAGCGAGTTCGATAAAACCATCTCAGAGAACAAGATAAGTATGTTTGTAGAAAAACAGCGTCTTAAAGCGTTTGCTAAGGAGTTCAGTGATACGAATCAACAAGACAAAATTAACGACATGATTGAGGTTTATAACGGTGACTTGAAGCCTCTAGCCAAACAGTTGATGGAAAACACATATGCATATACTGGCGTGGAATGCTTCGACGGGAATCCTGTCCCTTGCGAGGACGGCATAAGCTATCTCATTCAGGCACCTTTCACATACAAAGATCTGGCGTACCAACTAACAGAAGATCCAGTTGTCATAGCAAATCAGGAATAATATCACTGTAATACAACATGGCAGGTCTAGTTTCTATGATTGATTTTAGAATTATGGCGGCAGCATTCGTGGTAGGATTGTTGTTTGTATGGATATCAAATCCACCGCGAGAGACAGTTCCTGTATACCCCACACCAGAGAACGCAGGGCAGGTGGTGTACGCGGATAAGGCAGGCCTGTGCTACGCATACGAACCGAAGCCAGTAGAGTGCCCAAAAGAAGGTGGTAAGCGAATACCGATACAATAATAATTTGAGGATATACTATAAGACCAATGATCCGAAACTTGCAGAACATGATAAAGACAGACTTTGGGAGAGTAGTCGTATCTATAATCCTTGGGCTCGGACTGGCTAGTCTCTTCCGAAAGACCTGTTCTGAGTTAGGATGTTTTAATTTCGTTAGTCCTGGTTTGCAGGATGTAGAGGAGAATGTTTATGCTCATGGAGATACCTGTGTCAAGTTTAAGGCTAAGACCCTCGCCTGTCCAGAGAAAACAGTAGGGTATGCGTAACATCGTTTATTATTGTTTGATCCTTTATAATAAACTATGTCTGGAGGAGCAACTAGTATAGACGACTTACCTGTAGGGATGGGCGATGAAAACGTCGTGCTCCAAACGACTGAGAATGTAGTTGTTGAAAGCAAAGTTGAAGATGTAAAAAGGCAAAGAGACGCCGATCTCGCAGCCGCCAAACCACAGGAGAATGAAGGAATGGATATGAATGAGTTCGTTAGTGGCATACAAAAAGCTAGCGCTAGTGGTGCTCTATCGTTGCAGCACAGGGATGTTCCGTTAGACCAAACATCTGTCACCAGAGACGAGTCTGTCAAACCTAATTTTGTACCTACAAGTACCACATCTGATTACATCACGGAACATCAGACAAGTGAAGAGATAATAAGGCAGAATGCTAAGAAACAAGAAGCCGAGTCAACGATCGATCGTCTAGCAGCAGAACTAGGAATACCTGTTATGATCGCTGCACTATATTTCATGTATCAGTTACCTGTTGTAAGACGTACGTTTCTAAAGACATTTCCTATGTGTTATGGTACAAACGGAAACTTGAATCTATCCGGTTATGTGGTGAATAGTGTTATATTCGGTGCGATCATATTTGGTTCACACAAGATTGTCCAACAGTTGAGTGTCTAACTTGGACAACGCTACACCTCCTAGACGGCTCATTTGGTGCACAATCTCGTCGTTATTGTAGTCTTCTATGTATTTCACCTCGGCTACACCGCTAGCGCATAGCAGTTTCATACAGTTCAGACACGGAAAATGTGATATGTAGGCAGTTGAGCCGTTACAAGACACACCTCTCTTCGCACAGTCTGTTATTGCATTCTGTTCTGCGTGAACAGTTGCGACTTCATGACCTTCCCTCATGATCTGCTCATGAGGAAATCCCGGTAGATATCCATTATACCCCTGGGAGATAATGCGATTATCATTGACCAGTATACACCCTACGTGAAGTCTTTTACATGGAGACCGCTTTGCTGTCACCAAACACAACTCTTTGAAGTATTCGTCCCAGCTAATTCTGGACATAGTTGTGTCTTTTAGAGAGAAATTATGTTATATACTTCATCATATTCTCTCTACAGATGGCAGTAGAGATGCCCGCAATTGATATTTTAGCTCAGTACATAGAATCATTGGCAAAAAACATTCCCAATGAGTCTATTCCGGACGAGATCGATGTGATCCTTGGAGGAGGTGCATTCAATGGATACATCACCATAGGTGTAGGGATGTTTCTCGTTGAACTTGAAAGGCAAGGGAAGACGAAAGTCGTCAGGATAAGCGGTGTTAGTGCAGGGGCATTAGTGGCTATCTGCATGTTCGCAAGACGTTTTGCGTGCGTCGAAAAGTTATTTGGTGATATGAGAGCTGCTTTCAGAAACACAGGTGACTTGAGTGGATATTCATTGTTGTACGTCAATGCCTTACAAGACACGTTCGCTGCGACAGATGTGGCAGAAATGAATGATAGAGTCTTCATCAGTTACAACGACATCGATAGTTACGAGTTTACCGTACAGAGTTCGTTTGAAAGCGCCGAACAAGTATTAGAGACTTTAAATAGATCTACATACATCCCATTGCTGACAGACGGCAGTGGCTGCCTAGATAACAAATATGTTGATGGCATAGTTCCTTACATGTTTGAAGATAATCTTAGACCAACTATTGTCGTTGATATTCTCGGCATTAACCAGTTGAGCACGGTATTTTCAACATGTGGTGAGGAGAATCCACACTCCCGGATCCTTGAAGGCGTGTCGTCTATAAGCAACCTGTTAATGAAGCGGCAACCAGGAATATGCTCATGGAGGGACGACTGGGGCGTAAGAGAACACATATGGTTCCGCTTCGTCTATGTAGTGTTCATGACAGCGTTCGTCATTGTTAATCTCGCAAAGAAGTCTAGCGTAGTTAACGCCTTGATGGCATCGAACCTCGTGAAAGCATTGAAGACATGTTTGATGAGCTTGGGACGGGACCTTCTCCGGACCTGTCACTGATAGCCTGCTGCAAGTTATCAGCATATGGTGCCGTAGGTGACGCGGGCGCTTCACTCTGCTCCGCCCCAGACGCACCTTGTGCAGTGAAGGCATTATCTGATTGGTTTAAATTGCTCGTACAGTAGCATCTTCCATATCTATTATATGCTACCATCCCTCCTGAGCAGCTACAGCCGCTTGCTTGTGTCTCTCCGACGTCTGAACACCATGATTTGCCGTTTCCCTGATCTATACACTGTTCTTTCGCTGACGAGAAGGCTTCCCTTCTTGGAAAAAGAATTACTAGCAATAGCAGAGAGGCTAAAAACAAACACATAACAGAGTCCATTTGTATATATATATAAGTCAATAAATAGATATCATGATCCAGCTTAGTTGATACAGTATTGGAATTATCACCTAAGTTAAAACCCGAAGAGACCCTTCTTCTTTGTCTGTCGCTTCTTCTTTTTCTTTTCGTTCTTTGTGCGATTTTGTCTTCTTGCTTTCTTCTTCTTTTCTTTTTCTTTCTCCTTTTTCTCTCTGTCTTGAGAAGGACTGTATCTCAAGAACACTTTGTCCCATTCCAGGCTACCACGATTCTTCGATAGCTTTTTAAACAGCTCAGCTTTTTCTCCTCGAATGTCCTCGAGTGTATCCTGTTTGCCATAGCATGTAACACTGAACCTTCTCAGTACTCCTTTTTGCTCTAACCGATTGCGAGCCTGAACAGAGAACAAATATTGTGACATACATAGGATGCGTTCCTTATCGTAATACGGTTTGTCTGCGAACGTGAATGCAAGGTAGAAGCTCAGCATGGTATCAATTGTAGCAACCTTGACTTTCTTACCACCAGCTCGGATCACGTTATAGCTGTGACATGCGAGCGGCTCGTAGATGAATGCGACAGTGTCTTTTCCAACAGCGACTTCATAATGTGGTGCGATTATTTCACCAAAACCCTTATGCTTGTATACCTTGACTGTCTGGAAACCTTCGTCAAGCAGTCTTTCTTTGATAATAACCGCAGCACGTTCAGGGTCTTCAGCTAATACATCGAAGTCCGGAACCGAACGATTGAGACGCTTACTCTCCTTGCCTTTCATATACCTGCTATATAGATGACCCGCGTATCCGCCAAAGAAAACAAGACCTTGATCGATAATAGAGTCCTTCGTCACGTTATATATGTCTCTTGCGTCCTGCTCTGTGCCTTGAAAGCTGCGAACGAAGTCTACATGGTCGCAGCGTGGATTCTTCATTGGAAAGTGTTTATTCAGAAGCGTAAGTCGTTTCAAGACTTTCTCCCATCTGCTTACATCTCCATCAGGTCTAGATAGTTCGAGATACATAGCCATTCGCAGGTAATCAGGAGGAGCGTATAATATGCCAGCTCTTTTGTGAGCTTCAGCTTGGACGGACTTGAATAGCTCCTTCGGCATCTCGGTGATGTCTGCGACCGGGATGAAATTGACGAACACCTTGAACGTACCAATATGAACGCCTGCTTTAGCTTCCACATCGCTATAGCCTTGATCGGCGTAAATGTCTGCTAAGTCCTTGGCGTCTTTGAGAGCGTCAGGACTGAAGAAATCATAGTCGGGGATCTCAATATCTTTGTTGTAGAACTGATCCTGGACAGGTAATATATTGTTTATGGCAGTTCCACCATAACAGACAAGCTTTCTTCTAATGAGGAAGTTCTCGACTATTGCGATCATTTTCTTGGTTTCTTCTGCGTGTGTAATCTTTCTGCCGGCTTTCGCTTCTGCTTTATCGACAGCAGCGCGAAGAATCGCGAGTTCTTTTTCCTCGAGTGTCATAGCCTTTGTTATACAAGACATTGTGCGTATATATATGCATGACATTATATACGCGCTTACATTGAGAAGCTATAGAAGTCTGTAGCAGTTTTTCGTTCCTTGTACGAGTTGGACTCTGGTGCGGGAGTTGGTGCCGGTATCGTAACTGGAATATATCTTAGCGCGGCCGGCTTCAGAACAAATGCAGATCCAACTTTGTCAAAGAATACGTCGTAATACTCTAGATTAGCATCGAAGTTTTGCATGCTCATCGCCACCATCTGTACTCCACACTGCATTGCCGTTGATGGTTGATAATTGAAGTCAGTAGGAGAGATATCTGGTAAACAGATAGACATATTTTTCTTATTGTACTCAATCAGTTCATTTATATCTGGTGTATATCTTACACCGTCGGAGTACCGAAGTGCTCTCATGAAGATAGAGTTACTTGCGATGTTGACATATTCGTCTAGCTTCGTATTTTCGAATATGGGGTTAGATTTATCAACTGATATGATCACTTTACCCATAAGATTGCGGATTTGCTCTTTTCCCAAGTTCTTGCCCTGATTTTCATAGCTGTACGCCGGACCAAGGAGTCTTGTTCCCAACTCGCTTTCTAGTTGGTCGGCAATGTCCTTATAGATAGGAGTATTATTGCTCATTATCCTTAGGTGAATAATAAGGGGATCATTAGGGTTAGGACATGTGCCGCCTGCAAAAGCATAATCTCTGATTACTGTTAGTGCGTCAGGGAAGTTGACTGAGTTGAATGTTTCCTTCACTGTGAAGTCATTAACTGAGCTCGTAGCAATAACAGGTTTATTGTCGACAGAGTAGACTTCGAAATCAAGACATCTTGCGCCTTGTCGGATATTGTTTTTAAGAGCACAGACATTGACGAAGTCATTCTTGAACTGACCTGCAGAACAAGCGTTGTATGCTGTTTTGATATAATAGTCGCGAAGACTGTGTTGGTAGTCTGCATTATCAGGGTTAATACTGCTTAGGCTTGGGAAGTCAGCATATAGCTCATTCATGTTTTTACAGTTCTGATTATCAAGTGTGGTCTTGTTCCATACCCAGAAAGCGCCACCTATCAGAAGGATAGCAGCTAAACCTAGGACAATGTAACCTGTTATCTTTGATTGTTCGAGTGCTTCAATTGCCATATCGGGAGTTATCTCCATTATTATACGGAGCTATTATATTTGGTGACCAAATAGGTTAAATAATCTTGGCATCTCTATATAGATGCCAGGAGGACTGCTCAATTTAGTTGCGTACGGCGCTCAAAACGTGATATTAAATGGTAACCCGCAAAAGACGTTCTTCAAGACTACATATGCGAAGTACAGTAATTTCGGCATGCAAAAGTTTCGTATAGATTTCAATGGACAGAGAACTTTACGTATGACGGAGAGGTCTGTATTCGATTTCAAGGTTCCGCGTTATGCTGATCTGCTAATGGATACATACTTAGTTGTCAATTTGCCTAACATTTGGAGCCCAGTCGTGCCACCCCTATGCGATGCTGTTGAAAACAGCCCATCCAAAACATGGCAGCCATTCGAGTTTCGCTGGATTGACAACATTGGCTCCCAGATGATAGAACATGTCAATTTCAGGGTAGGAGGTCAGCTGATTCAGACATTGTCGGGCCAATACTTGATGAATATGGTCGAGAGGGATTTCGATGAAGCCAAGAAACAACTCTATTACAAGATGACTGGCAATGTCGCAGACCTCAATGACCCAGCCAATGCTCAAGGCAGAACAAACGTTTATCCAAATGCCCTGGTCGGCTCAAATCCCGACTTCAACACGGCAGGTGCTGAACCGTCTATTCGTGGAAGAACACTATACATACCGCTTAACATTTGGTTCACGCTAGCCGCTAAGATGGCTTTCCCATTGATCTCTCTTCAATATGCTGAGCTTACTATAGAAGTTGTCATTCGTCCTGTACAGGAACTATATAGAGTTAGACATATTGCAGGTGGTACAGAGGAGTTTGAGCCGTATGGCTACTATGAATCCACTGACCCCACAAGTAGTACATACGCATTCTATAAGTTCCTTCAATCACCTCCAGTTGTTGACGTACGTACAAATACTGCATACGAGGATCGGAGAACGAACTGGGACTCGGATATCCATCTCTTATCTACGTATTGCTTTCTCAGCGATGACGAAATACGCGTATTCGCATCCCAGCCTCAGCAGTATTTGATTAAAGAGGTCTATACAACCGAATATCAGAATGTGGTTGGGTCCCAAAGAGTCGATCTCAAGAGTATTGGGATGGTCTCGTCCTACATGTGGTTCTTCCAGAGATCGGATGCGTTTGAAAGGAATGAATGGTCCAACTACACCAATTGGGCATATGCGGGGGTTAAACCTGCAGGGGTTCGTGTCCCCATGTTAGACACGGTAGAACCATATACATGTTCTGATTCTCAAGGAGTCGCCCGGACATTCTACCCGATGTACAATGTCGACAACTCCCATACCGGAATAATGTACACTGGAACCGCGAGCCCGTTGAATGTAGAGTCGATAATGACATCATGGGCCCTCCTTTTGGATGGTAAATACCGGGAGAATCAACAGGACGCAGGTGTCCTTGGATACGTGGAGAAGTATGTCAGAACAAGCGGTAATGGACAAGACGGACTCTACTGCTACAACTTCTCATTAAATACGACGCCTACAGATTTTCAGCCTAGTGGAGCCATGAACATGAGTCCATTCACCACGGTTGAGTTTGAGGTATCGACTACTACTCCGATCCTCGATACACAAGCTGAGTTCTCGACGATCTGTGGCCCAGATGGGGTAGTTATCGGTACCATAAAGCCTGCATGGGGTATCTACGAGTACACATTTAATCTGATTGTTATGGAAGAGCGATTCAATGTATTGAAGTTCGAGTCGGGTATGGCCGCATTAGAGTTCGCAAGGTAAATGATTGGATCGAAAGTATTCTATGTAATCATTTAAATGTGTCAAAAAAATTGAAACAAATATTTGCGGGTCTGTTTCCAGTATTGTAAGAAAATGAGCGTACTTGTTGAAACAGCGTTAATATTGTTGACATTTGGATGTTGGGTGGCATATCATTCATACAAGTTGTATTATGATGTATAGTTTGTACCACGAGGTATCTCTTGTAATATGTTGTATGAGAGAAGAAGAAAGTGTCTATTTGCCTCGTTTTCTTATGATCAATTGAATGATTAACTAAGCATTTAGCGATGGACTTATAGAGCAGGCGTTATGTGGATTTGGTCCACAGTCTTGGAACAGACCTGACAGTGTAGAACGGCATTCGTGTGTATTTAACCCACTCGCCTCGCTTTGAATATAAGCTGAGACTTCCTCATTTTTGAGTTCAATGTCCTGCTGTTCTATAACGGCGTAATTCGTCGGAGGATGTATTTGTGGATACGCACCAGGATATGTCACTGTAGTGGGCATTGACGATTTCATGCCTTCCCGGACACGGAACAAAGAGCCTGGGTAGTAGACATTTCTCTCTTGACATTGTTTCGAAGAATCGGATATCTGAGAATATAATGAAAGAACTAACAGTAGGCCAGCGAGCATATATAGTACTAGTTCGATCGCTTTCATGTAACGCTATACAAAGTGCACAGACTATTTAATCTGGTTATTATATAGACATGTCTGATCCCGATACACAAGCGCTAGACAGCAAGAACGAAGAGAAGCAAACTAATACGACTGATAGTAGTGGCTCGAATAATAACGTTTCTGGCTTCCTAAGCAGCGTCATTGGCGGCGCGGTGCTGACTATGGTTTTAGCCATACTCGGAGCCAACTTCATTTACATTGTGCGAAACAAAAGAAAACACGTCTTGTTTCCGACCGCACTAGAAGATTATTGGTGTGAGAAAAAAATGGGTGGAGGCGGCAGAAGAGGACAAAGAGGTGGTGCCGTAGCGGCAGGCACTTGCGGCGGCGATATATTTGGGGGTGAAATAAAGGCACCGGAGATAAACCTTGCGGCACTGCTAGGTTTCGATGGGCGGGCATGCGGATGGCCGTACTCTATGAAGAAAGGGGATCACAAAGGACTATCGTGGGCTGGTTATAAGAATTGGATCGCTGATTCGACCGCACACACTTTTAAGTGGAACCGAGAGCAGATACTTAAGCTGTTGGGAGTTCTGGAAGGCGTAGCCGACGTAGTCCCCGAGGCAGTGATGATGATAATCGGAATGTTCTTCTACCCTCTTATTCAGCTAATGGGAGTTTTGGTGTACTTCAGTTCGTTTTTCTTTGGAGTATTTGATGATGAAGGGGATGGTTTGATATGGAGCGCGTTGAATGCATTCCTTCCATTCTGGGCAACGTGGCTTATGCCACTCGGTAACTCTATATCAATGATGATTCAGTTGCTCGTCATTTTCCTAATAGCGCCACTTGTGATGGACCGACAAAAAATAGGACAGATCATTAAGTGCAACGGTGGCTTCCTAGGGTTCGTATTTGCGTCCTTCGTTGTTTCAGCAGCGGCAGCCCACTTGGACTCAACCATATCTACAGGAATGACCATCGCCTGGGTAGTCCTCGTGCTCAAAGCACTTTATGAGATGTCTCGAAAAAGCTAATTTAGATCAAAGGGTGTAAAGGTGTATCTCTTTTTTTGCTTATATGACAAAAAAGAAGAACTCGAAGAAAAAGCCTAAATGCGAGTCTCCGGATTCCAATTATCCGTTTGTTAGCGTATGCACGCCTACGTTCAACAGGCGTCCTTTCATCGATAGGATGATTAAGTGTTTCGACCATCAAGATTATCCCAAAGAGAGAATGGAGTGGATCATTGTGGACGACGGTACTGATAGGATCGAAGATCTAGTTAGAGGACATCCCTCTGTAAAGTACTTTTATTACCCAGAAAAGATGCCGCTCGGGGAGAAAAGAAACCTCATGCACAAGAAGTCCAAGGGAGATATAATTGTTTATATGGACGACGATGATTACTATCCACCAGAGCGTGTGTCTCATGCCGTAGATAAGTTGAAATCAAATCCAGAAGCGATGTGTGCAGGCTCAAGTGAGATTTACATTTATTTCAAGCATATAAAGAAACTATACCAATTTGGTCCGTATGGTCCTAATCATGCAACTGCTGGAACATTCGCCTTTCGTAGAGAGCTTCTTAACCAGACCCAGTATGAAGACACAGCAGCTCTCGCAGAGGAGAGAGCTTTCTTAAAAGGCTACACTGTCCCGTTCGTGCAACTAGACCCGCTCAAGTGCATCCTCGTGTTTTCGCACGAGCATAACACATTTGACAAACGGAAACTCCTTGAAAACCCAAATACTGCATTTGTGAAGGAGTCCGAAAAAACTGTCGAGGAGTTCGTGAAGGAAGCTGATATGAGGAAGTTTTATATGGAAGACATCGAAGGATTACTTGACGTATATGAACCAGGAAGACCCGACATGAAACCGGACGTCCTGAAGCAGATAATTCAGATCGAAGAAAAGCGAAGAAAAGACGCAGAAGCTATGGCCAATTATTACAGGGCACAAGGTAGTATAATGATACAGCAGGGACCTGGTCCTCCCCAACTAATGACACCACAACAGATCGTCGGCTTATTGCAGAGACAACACGATATTATTGGAGAAATTACGAGACGCTTGCATGAAGCAAATAACGAATTAACGATACTTAGAGCGATAACGGGCCGAGATGTGAGTAACGAGAACGTAATGGTATCCTCTAATAATGGCCAAAACAAATAAAGAGAACAGTTTAAAGCGTACCCCTGCATGTATGTATACAGTAATCGACCACCATGCCTAGCAGAAAGAAAGAAGACGACACTTATGCCCAGAACTACGACGATGATCATAATGAGAAGAAAACCAGAATGAGACGGAAACGATACTATCCTACCCGCATCGGTGGCCGTTGTGTAAACGCACAGACAGGCCAATCTTACCCTTGCAACCAAGGATCGTACTACGAGATGCAGTTATACAAGACTATGGACTGCACTGGTTTTCATGATGCGAACGGGTGCATCAGAGAGACGAGGGATCCTGTGAACAAAGAGCCGTTGATGCTCTTCTATGATACACCCGAAGAGTGGTCCCGTCATCACAAAGCAACATTGAACCCTCATTTGGCTAGTTGGTGGCGAGCGCGTAAAGCTGCCAGTTTCCCCGACGGCGTCTTCAGTATTGACGCATATCGCGAGTTCATGAAGAACAATCCACGCACCCCGCCGGTCCAGCATCAGACAACGGAGGAGGACTTCCAGGAAGAGTGGTGAGCCAATCATAAATTATAAATCATCAATTGATTAGTGTGTATCAAAACATTAATCAATCGTCAATGTCACAGTCTTTTCTGGTGTACTTGTCCAAATACCTGTATATTCTATTAATGTCTAACTTGTTGATGTCATATGTCTCGAACATCTTGTATATGCTCTCATCCGAATGCTTATTGCGCATGTCAAGGAAGAATGAAAAAGCGTCTTTCCTGTCCATATTCAGCTTCTGACAGACACCTTGTACAAAGACAGAGTTATTGTATTCGGTGCTATACTTGGTTAAAACCTTAGTGAATCGCACTTCACTTGGATTGTATTTGGGTCTTTTCTTAAACGATCCATGATATAGTCTATTGTTATTGAACGTCTTCATGAGTGAACTCATCTCGTTGAACTGCCATATCTGCTTCTGGAAAGTGACTCTGTCTATGTAGTCGGCGTAACAGATATTGTCGAGCGCTTCGAGATACACAGGGAACGCATCTGACTTAGGAAGCTTGGTAAGGCAATCAACGACATTCTCGTGCCATAGAAGGCCTACAATTGTTCTGTCGGTATCATTGAGCGATGTCAGATGCTCGTCTATAGATACGTCATTGTTTAGCAGTCTCCTAGTTATATCCTTTGTATCCTCATTATACGACTTAGGCAACAAGAACCGACGCATAGTCTCTTTCTTTACAATCGTCGTAGGCGAGTCATACATTTCTTTCATAGAGCTCAACTTCCTCAGGTCTCCTTGAACATGTTTAACAACTGCATCGGATGTTTCGTCGTCTAGATCCGTCATAAGTCGACTAACTAGTTCCTTTGTCTGCTTATTGGTCGGTGTTCTTATCTCTACAGGTACGCAGACACGCATTAATTCCTTGATCTTCTTATCAACATGATAATTGCCTATGCACACGATTGGAGTACCTGTCGACTCTTCCGTTTTCTGCTTCTTCGTCTTTTTCGGTCGTATGAGTTTAATAAGCGAGTTTATCCCCCCTTTATCACCATTATTCATCCCGTCGATCTCGTCCATAACTATCGCAATCGGCTTAGACTCACGCTTGAGTAGACTGAGAACGTTCCTATCCGACATATTGTGACGGGTAATGGTATCAATGATACTTTTGTTCCTTATATCACCAGCATCGTACCTCACGATGTCATACCCAAGCGATACTAGTGTATCTTTCACGAACTTGGATTTCCCGCTTCCCGGAGCCCCATACACGTATATCCCCCTCATCTGTGTAAGATCATGTTTGTTGTCTTTGAAATCCTGCAATGCCTTTCTTATTTTCTCAAAAGGAATGTGTCTCTCGAGAGTCGAAGAATACGCGTCTAAGCATTCCATTTGGTTCTTATAGATCTAACTCCATTTCTTTTATGCCATTTTGACCCGAGCATCTCACACGCAAGATGGTTGATTAGCTTCTCACATTTCTTAGATCTCTGTTCACCAGCGTAGTAGTATATGAAATGAAGGTAATCGACTGCCAGCTGGTTGTTGTATCGATATCTAGTCATTTTTAGCCATCTTTGGATGTTCTCTCTTATAACATGCTCGAATACGAAGCTGTAATCTTTCCTTACCAACATCCGTATATAAGATTCGAAATCTGAGTTGGAAATCAAAGACCGTATAACATTGTTGTGGGTATTATAGTTCGTTTTTGATGTCCATACTAGCGTCTCAGGACCAAGGAATGGAAATATGCAGTATGCTACTATGTCGTGCGGCATTCTTTTGAGGTGTTTCCAGAAGTCTTCGGTCATTAGTCACTATGTGTAAGAGAGAAAGTAATTACATATAGTATTTAGTTATCTGGGCATGGATCGCTTGCGTTGGTTACACCATCCCAAGTAAGGTTACACTCACGCGCCCATCTGAACTTTCGACACATCCCATCATTGCCTGTCCAGAACGAGGAGGAAAAGTCCATTGTGTCCTGATTGCAAGATCCTAGTTTCTTAACGTTCTTGCAGTTGCTTCCATCGCCTTGCGATCTATCCAACCACCAGTCGGGACAGTTCGCTACCACCGGTGGGAACTCAGTGTTGTATTTATTGTTATAGAGTGTTACTCCGATCAAGACGAGGCATAGAATCAAAATAACGGCCGCTATGGTTACTGTTATCGATTGGAAAGGTCCCATGCTATATGTTAGATAAAGAATATTTTCTACCTTCTTATTATAATGAGCATGCAAGAAAACGGAAGAGTTCAAATAATGACACCTGACATCAGTACTGTTTTTGCTATGCAAGATAAGATCCCCGCTAATAGTTCCACTGACTTCCGTGGGGCTATGACAGGCAACTGGTACGATACAACTCTCTCAAATGCATTCTTTAGCGGAGAGAATCAATCCATTATCCAGAACGGAATACGCGCTGGTGTATACAATAGGTCAAACGGACAGTACATCATCGCTCCTCAGTCCCAGGACGAGCTGATCATTATAATGAGGAGTATTTTCCTTCAATACTCTCAGAACCTGCCTAGTGATCTACGGTCTCAGATCGCAAAACTTAACGATCTCGTTCTCAGTTACGCAGTGGGACAAGTATATGGAGAAGCGGAGGGATATATGAAGTTCAAGCAAGACGCAAGCACAATGTATACTCCTATTGCGCCTCCTGTGATGTCTAAGACCAACGACAAACAGTTGGTTCTAAAAAAATGGTTCTAAAAAAATATTGAATTGTACGCTCCAATGATATAGTGTACAATTATAGCATTGGTCTGATTAGATCCATCATATCAGATAGGTGTGGCTGCGGCAGGGCGGAATAATCGATCGCTAGCGATTGATCGCCATAATTTCTTGGCTGAAGACCGTTCACCTTGACGGGATAAGGCCAATGTGAAGTGGTCCTTTTCTCTCTAAAGTACTTCAGGCGCTTTGTTCGCGAGCTTAGATATGACTTGCATGTCTTTGGCATCATACAAACATACTGCACTAGTCTCTCTTCACTACTGTCATCCCCGTACTGATTCTGGTGGAATGTGCGAGAATCCCATACGGCCATCGCCCCCTCAGGCACTTCGACTTCTACTCTCAGCGGCTTAAGTCTTTCTTCATATTCATTCGGTATACGCTGCCATTTGATTGACGACCTCCCTCTACCAATCGCATTGAAGAATGCTTTATGAATCCGGTGAGTCTTTCGCCATACAACTAGTGTCTTGGACTTGTTTGAAGTCAATCCCACCAAACCCTGATAACAGATTGTACCATCTTGGGTTGGAGCTTGATCGCTATGGCACCAGAAGTTATCCTTCATGGATTTGGTGGTACTCGGAATCCAGCAGCATCCATCAAACGATACAGCTAGATTCCGTGTACCCCATATACGCTCAAAAACGCCTCTCACTCCAGGTCGGGTCCGGACATACCAAGCATGTCGCTGGTGCCCTACTTCGTGGTGTTTGTAAATACCATGTGGATCGCACTTCTTATGAATCTTGTCCATCCCCGCTATACATGACTTCCATTCGTAGAACGCACGTTTTGCTTCTGACACTTCAGCTGTTGTCAGTACATCAGGCACTACGACGTATCCTTGTTCCCTTAGTTGCTTTCTATAGTTCATGACGTCTTTGAACTTCAAAAAAAAACATGTATTGTTTCAATTTTCTACCTGGAATGCAAATGCTTTTTCATTACAACTTATACTTCGTCAAATGTTGACGATATCTTTGATTCTTCTTCTCGCTGATCCACCTCGTTTCGCTCGAGGTTCACCGCTGTTAGCTCTGTTTTTACATGGCTCGATGCAGATATGCAGAATGCAGCCAATGCGATGAACACAATACAATAACATACCATGTCGGCTATGAAAGATACCAACAGAAGGTGGTAGACTGGATTCTCCGACAGTTTGTCTTCTGGACAGGGTGAGAACAGTTCGACTCCTTTCCATATTGATAATCCCATGTTTATGGCTAACGTGCAAACACCAGTTACCATAATCTGGGAACTCTCATCCTTGTTTATAGAGCGTCCACTTGTTACCAAGCCTATCCCAGTGAGGACTACGCATACACACAATGCCACCCATATATTTGTATCGTGACACTCGTCTTTTAGTGAGGAGTTGGTCACATCCGCAAGGGCTATAATACTCATTATGATCCAAGCCATGATACAACCTACTACGCCCAATATCGTTAGCAACAACCCGGATACTGCTAGACAGTCGTAGCAATCAGTCGGACAGAACCGGTATATTGGGTCTCTTTCAGTCGCCCTGACCGCTTCTGTGGCATCGAGCTCCGCCTGAGCGATTAACATCGATGGTCGTCTTTCGTGGTTGTGTGTTTTTGGAGATACAGATCTCATAATCCCTTGCAAATGTGCAGTCTATCCAGTATAGAAAAATGGTTTCAATTTTGGCTTTAATTAAGACCATTATGGGTTATTTTAACCCTGACTTGCGGGTTTATTTAGACAACATAGTTATTTTGCTGATAACTTTTTCTTACCGATCTTCTTGGAGCTTTTCTTCGGAGCAGCGTCCGCGTCTAGTCTCGCACGCATCTCCGTATATTCACCGTACGACTTCTCAACATCGTTGATTTCTCCTAACCATAAGTCGATCTCGGATGTTGCTCTCAACACATCAGCAGCACTCACCGCATGAGCCTTCTCTGCGAGCAATCGACTGACATTCTCTTCCGTAACTGAGTTCATCGGCATTTTGACCAGATAGCCATAAGACTCGTCATCATTGATTGTGTCGAATCCTCGTTCCCCTAGAAGAGCAACTACCTGGGCATTTTTCTTCCGGCGGAGATCGATAGTTCCATCGAGATTCTCGGTTATGAACCTGGCTTTATTACTTAGCTTCTTGGCCTCTTGTTCAAGACCCTTTAACACAGCAGCTTTTCTGGAAACATATACACTGTTTCTCACTGCCACGAAATTGTCAATGATGCTCTCTGGTGTCTCATATTTGCGCAACTGTTCTGCCTCATCAAACATATGCATATTTGTTGTGGTTTGTGTGGTGTAGAGTTTCAATAGTTTCTCGAGACTATTGCAGCCGTAATCTCCTGAAGACGCGGTCAATTTCTTGATCTGGTTAGGACCGAAAGTCACTATAATGTCGATCACTCGATCAGTGCTCATGTCTGTGTAATCTCTTACTACACCACCACCCTTCTTTTTCTTTCCATCGCCTTCTATCAGCTTTTCTAGGTAGGCTTTGTAGTCGTCCGTCCATGTCCCGACTGGCAGTTCTGTGACTCTCACATGTTTGTCATCAAGTATCTCGTGTACACCCTTGATGAGGTACCTTTGATCTTCTACCTTCGTGATCTCGCCACGGAACCCTTCATAGTACGGTTCGATCTCCATTCCGCTGACTGACTCACCCTTTATCTTGGCAGTCATGTATGACATGACTTGTTTGGGGTTGAAGCATGGAATGTCAGTGCTGAACCCCGTGCCGATACCCTTGCTTCCATTGATCAATATCATTGGGATAACAGGTGCGTACCAGACCGGCTCTACTGGTGTACCATCGTCATCAAGATAGCGCAATACTGTATCGTCCTGTTCCGGAAAGAGCTTGCGTGTGAGCTGATTTAGCTGTGTATAGATGTATCTTTCGCTAGCCGAGTCGCTACCTCCTTGTAGACGGGTTCCAAACTGACCATTTGGCTGGAAGAGATTGATATTGTTAGAACCGACATAGTCTTGGGCCATGTTTACGATTGCCCCATTTAGACTTTGCTCGCCATGATGATAACCGCTGTGTTCTGATACATAGCCAGAGAACTGGGCTACCTTGATCTCAGACGTAAGCTTTCTTTTGAACGCCGAATAGAGGATCTTCCTCTGACTGGTTTTTAAACCATCCATCAGATTTGGGATAGAGCGGTCACAATCGTACTTCGAGAAATGAATCATCTCCCTTCCGACAAACTCCTGATACGTTACCTCTTTCTTGCTGGTGTCCATGAAGAGGTCACGGTTATAGCCTTCTAGCCATGTCTTTCTGTCTGAAGATCTCTTTTTGTTGAACACCATGTCAATAGTGTCTCTGCAGTCGGGACCCGAACAGTTGAATGTAACTACTTTCTTGCGAGCAAAGTACTCTTTGAACTCTTTGGCAGTGCTCGTACCAAGACCCTTGTAGTACTTTATCTTCCACCCTCTTGTATCATTCTCATCCTTCCATTGGTCGTATTCACCATCGTTATAGAAGACTATCTCGGACGTACCTTTTCGAGCTTTCAAGATAGGCGTATTCATGAATCCGATGAATCCTGGGATGCTAAGAAGTGTCTCCCACTCCGCGTCAAACAGATTAATACACAACCCCTTGATGTGCGTGCCGTCCAAGTCTTGGTCGGTGAGGAATAGCACACGTCCATATCTTAGCTTCTCACTGGCTGTTTCTGGTGTGTATTTCTTACTAGTTTCGAGTCCAAGAATCTGTTTGAGCTCGCTGATCTCTTTGTTCGTTCCGATCTTTTTCTGTGATTCTCCCCTTACGTTCATAAGCTTACCCCTAAGAGGGTATACGCCGATAGTGTTTCTATCGTCCTTGGATAGCCCAGATACCACACCGGCTTTAGCTGAATCTCCCTCCACTAGCAACAGCGTGCAATTAGAACTGTTCTTTGTTCCCGCATCGTTTGCATCGACTAGCTTGTGAATGCCTCTTACCGACTTAGTCTTAGACCCGTCAGTCTTCTTTGCCTCCTTGTTCTCTTTCACCTCAGTTAGAGCACAGGCAGCATCCATGATGCCTAGCTTAGCGACCTTCTCGATAAACTTGTCTGAAACGTCACATGAAGAACCAAACTTGCTGCTAGGTGTGGTCATATGGTCTTTCGTCTGACTGTCAAATGTTGGATTCTCCACATCACACCGAACAAACAGCATTATTTGCTCTTTGATAGTACTAGGTTTCACGTCGACCTTCTTCTTCTTTGATATATAAGCTTGCAACTTGCGTACGATCTGGCCTAGAAGATATTCGACATGCTTGCCGCCTTTGGACGTGAATATACCATTGACAAACGACACCTGTGTGAACTCTTCGGATGGCGCCATACACACTGCATATTCCCAACGTTCGTTTGCCTCCTCGTGTATCCTCTTCGTATCAGCCTTACTGCCTATGTATAAGTCGATGTATTGCTGGAAGGTCTTCACGTTGAGGAGTTCGTCGTTGTATTTGACCTTAACCTTCTTGTCAGTAACGGCCGCGATGTCGTAGACTCGGCGTTTGAAGAGGGCCAACATGTCTTTGGACAAACCGTCTAATTTCAGTCTGGCAAAGTCCGGCTTGAATGTCACTTTTGTGTAGGGTTTTCCTCTACATTTGGTAACAGTAGGGGAATTGATGACTGAAAGGTTATCCGAGAACTCTTGGATGTATTTCAGACCACGCACATGATCCACTGTCTCTACTTTCCCCCAAGTAGACCAGATGAGGACCAGTTTAAACCCAAAACCGTTTTTCCCTCCAACAATTTTTTTCTGCGTCTTGTCATAGTTAGTAGACGTACGCAGGTGTCCGAAAATCATCTCGGGAATCCAAATGTCGTGTTCGGGATGTTTAGCTATGTCGATCCCATTGCCGTCATTGAACATCGTGATGGTCCCATCGTCTTCAATGCTGAACTCTATGCGAGTAACAGGCATGATGTTTGGCTTCGCTGCGGCCGCCGCCTGCGACTGCCTTACCTGATGATCTCTACAATTAACAGCACCTTCATCGAATAATTTGTAAAGTCCCGGGATAATCTCCAATTCCTTCGCTACAATCGTGTCGGTTTTGTCGTCGTAGATATAGGTTGCATACTCAGTGTGTTCCATTGCACCTGTATATGTGTCCGGGTTGTCAAGAACATGCTCCCTATCAGATTTCTTCTGGTATTTGGCTGCGAGTGTTTTCTTTTCTGCCATCTCTTTCGTGTATGTCAACGGAAGGTTTAGCTCTAAATCGTTTCAATTTTGCTCAGAACTTTTGTCTCAACCGAATGTATAGATATGAGTACATACACATTTGGATATATGGGTTGGAAAAGCCCTAATACAGGAAACAGCACATTCTCTATGGGTAGAGCACAGGCTTCTCGTGCCACTAACCTTGATGAAACTCCATACAAGCCATACAAAACACAGAACAGAAACACCTGTGCTGGTGGACGAATGTTAGCTTTGAAACAAAAAGCAGCTAAAGGGGATGCTGTAGCTACGCTTCCTGGCGGAGCAAAACTTATTCCTGAACAAGGTGGAGCAGACCCTACATTTGTCAACGCCGCACTCACACGTGTAAGAAATATCGGGTACGTCGCGCCTCCTAAAACTAACCTGTAACTAGTAACCAATTGTTATTAACAAATCAATATCTGTTAATACCTCGTAACGTTATTACTCATAGGAAAACTTCTAACGAATCTGTAATGACGAACATCTTATATGTCAAAGATGCGATTAGCAAAGGTAAGCGTTGGTATCCGATAAATGGTTTCGAAGCAGGTATAACCGATTCTCAAGTCAATTTCGGCACTGGGCTGCTCGAGTCATACAACCCCACTATGGCAAGACTGATTCAAGACATATTGGGTGTGTGGTCACATGTAAATCAATCAGACGACAGTCCCGTCTATGATCTGGAAAACGTTATGGGTGTGCCAGTTCTTAATACGTTCAGTGGTTTCGGAACATGGGGGCCTGACTCGCAATTTAATATAACTTCATCAAGTGAAGATGGATATTACGGAAACAATTGGAACTTCGCTCTGAAACCGACCAGCGAGAGTGTGGACAGCCATTCTCACATTCACTGGCAATACTGCCTACTGGGTTGTATGTTGGATCAAGCAAGTGGAGAATACTTCATCGCTATCAAAAGCGCACAGGAAGTTTTGCCTCCTTCTTCGTTCCAGGGCATCGGATCAGATCCCGAACATGTAGAGCCCAATTCTCAAAAATCTAGTGTCAGTAACATTTTGCAGTTAATGCAAAGTGCAAACACAGATTCATATAACTTGATAATATCCAATAAGGGCATGAGCCGGGTCGCTAGCAATGGAATAGCCGCATGGGGGCCATACGTAATCCCTCACTACACCCAGCCAGGTATCACAAACGCTGGCAGCCCTTATTGGGAGTTCACTGGGACAGACACAGAATCAAGTGTGAGAGATATCGATTTCAATTATAGTTTGAACTCATCTGGAGAAACTCTCCTTACGGAACCTTCTAATGTTGGTACATCGTATCCATACTTGTTAACCGCCCCGGCTGGAAATAATGGTTCACCTGTATCTCACGAACAATTGAACAACGAAAGTGAAATTACTCTGATATTTGATCACGACGGAGGGTCAGACATCGATCTAGGAAGCACGCTTTTTGAACCGTATACTAATGCCACACCGCTGTTCAATACAGGTCCAACAGATTACCCTGACATGATACTTATAAGGGATTTAGTGCCTCTCAATGAACATTACGCCGTATATGCTTCAGGTGATTCTATCGTTCCTATACCACAAGACAATGGTACAAGTATACCCGACTCATTAATCACTAGCAAACCTATTGAGAGCGGGAATGGTACTGGTTTGGCTTTCTCTCAAAGCGTTGAGACACTTCGCAAGTTATTTATGGAGCAAGACAAGTATAACAAATGGAATTGTTACTATGAAAATAATCCTGAGCACGGCCCCCAATGGTATTTTCGGTCTACCAAAGAGTCAGCCTCAGCCCCGCCTCCGACCGGGGTACAGGATACGTTCACTGCGCAGCTCATCCCGGTTGGAAAACCAAACAACCCCCTCTTCCTTACTGTAAGGGCAGCTATCTCTCCTGCACAAAAGGTTCATTCAGACATAGCACACTATCTAACGGTCAGCATCTATGGAACCGCATATAAAAACAGTCCGCTTCCATGGCCGTTTAGGACAGAATCTACTGGCAGTACAAGCATCACGAGTATTACACACCCACCATTGGTGTCAGCAGATTTTTTGCAATTAACCCCAACTATGGTCTTACAGTGCTATAATGGCACTAAACAAGATAAATCGACTCCGTCACAGTACAAGACCGAGATCGAAAACAAAGGTTATGAACCACAGGACATCGGGAGTCCTCTTGGTATGAACACAAACGTTCTTGTGTTACCGACACTGTCTACTCTAGGTCTCTCCTCCCTACCTAGTCCTCCTGCTCCGTTGATCGGGGGAGAGCAATTCGGGGACACTAACTATGGTCTGTTTCTGTTTTCAAAGATTGGACTCTCAAGCACGGTTTCCGCTTTGATGGTTCCAACTGCTTATTTCAAACCAACATCTACAAGCAACCTCAACGACGGACTCGACAATTACTTCGATGTTAACCCGAACAATCCTGTAAACTTGTTCACCGATAATAGAACAGCTTCATTAGAGAATATTGGTAATTGGAATATTGAGCAAATCGATTCTTCCCAACTGTCTTACTATGGGCGCCGAACGAACATCAGTTATTGGAATACCGAGATGGTGACATCCATGGCAGACGCATTCAATGTGGCCTCTAGACCAAACACCGCAACATTTAACATATCAGTTAACTCGTGGAATACGAGCTCAGTAGTCTCTTTTGAAAGGACATTCAAAGGGGCAGCATCTTACGCCGAGTCGCTATGGGGATGGAATACAAAGTCAGGTGTCACGTTTGACTCGTGTTTTGATGGTGCATTGGCGCTGAGAGAAACAGAATCTGGCATCAGGCACTGGAAAGTAGACCAGAATGCCAGTGTCAATGACATGTTTAAAGACTGTTCATCGTTCACGTCATTGAGTAGTTATTTCAACAACACTTCACCTGATTTCAAGTACTTCAACTATTTGCTTCGCATAGCTAGTTACCCTGCTGTGGGAGAGATTGTTAACGTTGCTAGTGGTGTCACGGGGTCTGGATCTAATAGGAAGATAATACTCGAGCAGACTGTACACGGTAGCGGACAAGTTGCTTTTGACATAGGTGATGTCATGACGGAAGCACATGTAGTCGGCGAGAAACCGTATTTTGCAGACATTACCCTATTGCAATATCAAGATGAAGAGAACAGTCGCCGTGCCGTTATCCAAGATTCAAACACCTCTAATACCCCATACAGTCAACCAATGGCAATTGGTTACAACCACGCGCATGCATCTATTACTCTGGGTGCACTTCACCCAAATTATCTTATGGACACGATGCTCGCCACGTTCGACTCATTTTTGACAGATAATTCGGCAATCCTTTCAGAATCAGTGTATCTATTTGATCATGATACTACAGATTCTACATTTTTCAAGGAGATACAGATTGGAATCACAGCTCCTGGAAACGATGTCTATGATTCGGAGAGATATCATGAACTATACCTTGGCCCGACTGTTGCTAACTCTGATTCATCAGATAGTGATTACAGACTTATAGCAGTCTGGTCTCCATTTACGCGACAAGAAGACGTATACAAACCACTATCAGACTCGGATCTTAGACACGCTGTAAGATATTACTTTGGAGATGTAAATACACTCCCTAATGGAGTAAACCCTACCACCAGCTCGGTCGGTAGTTTCTCGGATACAAGGCGCCGCAGAGCTATTAAGAGATGGAACACGAGTGAGCTAAAATCAATGAAGCAAGGTTTCGACGTCGGAAACATATTGTCTGATACAGCGAAGAAGGGTCATGATAAGTTCAACGAAGATTTGTCGTCCTGGGACTTCAGCAATGTGAAAACGACAGAGAAGCTTTTCCGTGGTCTGGAAGCCTTTAATAACGGAGGTGTCCCCCCGTATGGATGGAATACCGGGAGCGTTAACAACATATCCGGTATGTTTGAAGATTGCATTTCGTTAGATGTAGAATTGTCTAGTCTTGACATGTCCAGCGTTACTAATGCACAAAGATGCTTCAAGAACGCAAGAAGTGTGGTTGACTCGGGTATCGGCAGTTGGGATATGGGAATGTGCACTGATCTAAGGTCGATGTTCGAAGACGCTACATTGTTCAATGCTTATCTAGGTGAAGGATGGTCATCCGGGCCAAGGTCTCATGTTACACGAATGTTCAAAAACGCTTCTTCATTTAACAACGGTATCAATCCATACTCATTCATTAGCGAGTATGCGCCCTTCTCCATAGGTGACACAAGTCTAGTCACGGATTTTACATCATTGTTTGAGAACGCCAGCAGCTTCAACTGGCCAGGGCCACTCTACATATCCACATCGGATGGACGAAACTTCACTAGCATGTTCAAAGGCACATTGTCATTTAGTCAGGATGTCGAGACGTTCCAGGCAGAGGATTCCAACGATGCTGATTCTCCTTTTGAACTGATATTGACTACGATGACTACCTACTTAGACACTTCAGAAGCCGTAACAATGACTTCCATGTTTGAAGGATCAGCTGTAACGAAAGTCAATCTACCTACATATAGTGTGAATACGATGAGAAGGATGTTTGCGGACACTTCTGGTCCAGTTTCTTTGGACGTCGATAAAAGCATTGTCATCACTCTCGGTTCGGCCCAGGGTGCTTACCTACTTCCATGCTGGCAGACTCAAAACGTGGAAGACTTCTCTGAGATGTTCCAGAATGCAGTCGGATTCAGGAGTGATCTCTCAAAGCTAGATACAAGTAGCGCTAATACACTCAGGCGCATGTTTATGAACGCAGACGGCTTCGTTTCTGATATATCCAACTGGAAAGTCGAAGGGGTAATCGACTTTTCCGAGATGTTCGCTGAGTGTACTACGATTAACTCGAATGTTCGGCTTTGGTCGCCACCTGAAGAACCGACTGTTCCGTCGTTCAACGATATGTTCCGTAATGCGGATTCAATGATCAAGAACTATCGTGGGACTTTGGGTTGGATGAGTGGGAATACGCCATCGGTTGAGTTCTTCTATCCTGATAACTCTGTGACATTCACCATTGGGGATGGAGAGCCGATTGTTAAGAGCATCGGAACTGCAAAGACTGATATACTGGTACCAGTGGGAGAGGGACCACTCACATCAATTAGTATACTAACAAATGCAGACTCGAAATATTTCGAGCTAGCTGTCCCAGTTCCAAGGTCATCGAACAAATTATCGATCGGGTCCATCGCGACGCAGAGTAATGTGAGTGGTTCCCTGTTCATAAGGTCAGTGAAGCCATTGTTGTTAGCGAATGTAGTTGATAACTACGACATCGATTTGGCTTACACGTATGAGAGCGGTAAAATCCTATATACCCATATGGAGGTAGACTTGATCCCCAAAACCTCGAATTGCCCGTGTCCTGTTTATCCTGGAGGCCTTGGTGGGGGGTTCGGAGGGAACATGAACCAGCCTACATTCATGTTAACATCGTGGGGTCAATTATCTACTTCAGTGCGTATTGCAAGATGGACAGGAACTAATCGTGTAGTTGAGACGGTCGATTTGAACGCATTTGGTAGTCGACATGGGGCTCCGTTAGGATCTGGTGGGCCTCCAAGAAACAAGTTCTAGTTTAGCACATTTTTTTTCTCTCTAATCGTTATAATGAAGCGCCATCAGAAGCACTCAGACGGACTCTACCACATTGGTGGAAAGACATACCAGATGCTCATTGGATCCCGTGCACAGGTTCATCACGGAACTGCGTACAAGACCAAGGGTGAACTTAAGAAGGGAGACCTTATCATGAACAAGCATGGCAGAATTGTCTCTAAGAAGAAGCACGCAACAGCCAAACGCGAGAACAGACTTGAGAAGGCCGGTTACAAGCCAAAGAAGGGTATATTCGTGCTTATGCGTAAGAGCATGCGCAGTACGAAGGGAAAGAAAGTTAAGAAGTCCAAGAAGGGAAAGACCGCCAAGAAGGGAAAGGGAAAGGGTAAACGTTAGATAGGCGTAGGTTACCAACACTTCATCATTTGTATTAGACATTCAATACATATGATCTATTAGCAAGGAGTCCAATAGCAATTATCTATCTCTCCATGCTCGTTAACCAAAGCCCCAATTTCTTCACGGCAAATCCTATCAAAACAATTTTTACTCATATTCAGAATGTTCGTGTCCCGTTCGGTATATAGCTTGTATGCTTCATATAGGTTCGGCGGTAGATCAACACCTCCTACGCCGACCTCTGCTAGAAAATGCTGGACATCCTGTCTTTTGTTCCATAAAAAACAAGAGTGGTTGCAGATAAAACGCCCTTCTTCTATCGAAACATTGGGGTACGTATGTCCTATTAACTCTAACACCAGATCATCTGTTAGTCTCCCGGCAATCTTACTTTGAGTGGTACCGAAGAGAGATATAACTTCACTTATTTCAATTTCCGGAGCTTCACTATCCTCCTTCATGTTCTGGTCCCAAAACTGTACGAATGCAGACACAAATGGAAGGTATGTACTAGTGACGCCTTCATACATGTCAGCCTCCTCATTGAAGGTTAACTTCTCTTTCAATATCGTAGAGAGAGTATCATAAAACACAGTGTTCGGCACACCCTTCTCGTCCAAGTACTTCTTCCAAACAAACATCATATTCTTGCTATTCATAGCAGTTCCTTGTGCAGAGTGTATCGCCTCTTCGATAAATTGGCTTACTAGGACTTCAGGAGTTCTGTCGCGTAAGAATAATACGTGTCCTGAGAGAGCAGGTTCATTACACTTCTCGACAAAGTGGTCTGCTGATTCGTACCTGTTCGAGTAGTGATTTGCCACGCATAACAAATCAAGCATCATCTTGGATAGCTCGTTGTCAACTCTTATCGTATCTGTTGTGGATGTAGCCCTGACAAGGCGACATGAGCTGTATTCATGTCCATGGAACTTGAGTTTCATATTGGTGAGAAGTGTAGACGATCCCAAATAGGTGAAGTAGGCTTGATCTACCTCCCTAATTAACTCTTTTAGGCAACTAGGAGCGATGTAAGTGCATGATTTGCTCCCTTTGATAGAGTCTCCAACAAGTGTTAGAAAATGTTTGGCTGAACCTCTTGTCGGGAAAAACAGAGGGCATAGTGCGCCAAGTACGCTCTGTATAGTGTCAGATTCTGGAAGATGTGTTAAAGGAGATCTTTGCTTTATTTGTTTGACAAGACTCACCTTGACCTTATGTTTCCACGGTATCAGGTTCCTTGAGGATGTTATGCTAGTAAGGATGCCGTATTGAATATCATCTTCACTACATGCCTGCCAGGAACACCCATCATATACAACAAATTGTTCTGGTTTGGGTAGGTAGTAGTATTGGTTTCTAGAGAGAAAACTGGTAACGAAATTGTCTTCGTGTTCCAACAACCTACCTTTCCGTTCGACTCTCTCTTCGTTGGTCCGTTTAGCCTGCTCTAGAAAACCAGGTAGCAGAACAGTTATGAAGTGTTCCATTCGTGACGAGACATATCTATCATCTTTGTACAAAACGGCAAGTTCATCTATCTTTTCGTGCAAACTCTCCATAGTAAAATTAGGAGTAACCATCTTTCTAGACCTTTTTAGGTAGGACTATAAAAACAGTTGTTGCCTTCCGAAACGATGTGCGGACTAATATAGGAAAAGCGTAGTGATCAATTGATGAATGTTAGCATTTAAAGGTAGATGTGCGTTTGAATGTATAGTTATGGCCAATACAAACAATGTTTTGACTGTTCAGACCGTACAGATCGCTCCTATGAGAACGCTTATGACCGCCTTGAAAGATATCTTGCTCGAGACAAACATCGTATTCACCCCTGATGGTATTAAGATCATTAACATGGACAAATCACACACTATCTTGGCACACTTGTCTCTTCATGCAGATCGTTTCGAGTTCTACGAATGTAAGCAGGACAAGGTTGTTATTGGTGTCAATATGCTCCATCTGCACAAGCTAATTAACACAATTGATACTGACGATACTCTTACAATCTACATCGATGAGGCAGACTACACTGACGGCGTTGTCCAGTTCCTCGGCTTGAAGTTCGAAAACGGAGACATTAAACAAGAGAAGGTCCAGAAACTGCGCTTAATCGAGCCAGAGATGGATGAACTTGCTGTTCCTGACGTGAAGTTCTCGTCGGTATTAAACCTACCATCTGCTGATTTCCAAAAGATTATTCGTGATTTATCTTGTATCTCTGACAAAATCGAAATCCGTTCTATCGCCGCAGCAGAGGGTGCCGAACTTGTTTTTAAGTGCAGAGGAGGATTCGCAGAGGCCGAAATCAGGCGTGCGGAGTCTGATGGCAGCATGCAGTATGTTGAGAAACAAGAAGCCAACAAAATCATCCAGGGCGAGTTTTCTCTGAAAAACCTTGGCTACTTCATTAAGTGTACTAATCTATGTAGCCAGATTGAGATTTACCTGGAGAACAACCTCCCGCTCGTCGTCAAGTACAATGTAGCGTCTTTAGGTGAGATAAAACTAGGTCTAGCTCCTTTACCAAGCTCTAATTAAATGTCACTATTAAGCATAATGAAGAAATCCATCATGTTCGATCTTCAGAAAACGATAATTGTGCTATCTAGTGTAGTAGTCGTTGTCTTCGCGATGAAGATGTACTCTCATTTCTCCCGCCAAGGCGTTTCAGTCGCACCCTCTCAGCTACAAGCCGTCTTGGTCCCTGGTCAATACATGGGTAAAGGAGAATATTCCGCAACCAGTGTTTATCCAAACGGATTATCTTGTAAGTTGCGTGCACGCATCATTGACGAAAATGATACCCTCAAGTTGGAGATACATACTTCGGCTTACGATAAGAAAACCAACGATTTGATGTACCAAGGTGTGAGATATGAAACATATAGCTACAAGCCCAATCACGGGGATAATGTCTTCAGGAACTCAAGGAGCTTCATCGCAGATCAGATGGTAAGCAGCTCACATGGACGTGTGGTGAACGCCACTCCGAACTCATTGTCTGTTCTGTCGACCGGATCATGGCACATCTCAGATCGTGAACATGAGATCACTAGTGTTATAACATCCACCGGAGACGGAATGACTATCAAGTATTTCAATGATGGACCTATTCCTTTCATGCCTCATCTCACAATGACAGAGACATATACAAGAGTATAGGAGGCCGAAAAAGAAACTTATTTCACACAAAATTGGTGTGAGATAAGTTTTTAAATTATTACTATGAATGAATTGAGATAATGGGAGACCGTGGTGATTTATTTGGGGTTGTGACGCCTGAATAGGCAGCCGACTGGACTTATACTAGGTTCTACGGATGCGATTGTGGAAGGGTCTTGGTTTCGGGAGTGCGCTGTCCAGATCTTGACAACACAGAAGTTCTTCTTCGGTGATATAGTGATGCCGTTAATACTTGTCATTACCGACTCACTCAGTGCTAGTGTTTCGCCAACAAGAGTGTAAGTGAGGTTTCTCCATGTACTAGGTACTAGTTTGTTAGACACCTTATAAGAGAAGCTTCCTCCTTCGCAATTTCTGCTATGTTCCCATGTCGGCATAACTCCATCCCTCATAAGGAACAGCATACAATTTTTGACGAGAGTAGCAGGTAGCGTCTCAGTGAGTGATATGGCAGTCTCTACGTTATCGAACTCGAGAATGCGTTTATAGCTCTTAATAGACCAATCAACATCATGTGGTAAATGAGCCCAGAGAGTCCACTTCTGGGCCAATTTGTGTGTAGCGGATGAACTATCTTGAGAATCCATTTGGGGTGTTGCTACAAGGTCTCCCATTATGTATTCGGGTTGCAATTTTCTCTTTATATGCTTTTCAATTTAATGTTTAGTCGTCTTTTACTTTCATACATGAAGTTATATTCTTCTTCTCGTTATTACCCTCGTCACATTCTTGTTCTACTTCAGAAAGCGTAACCCCCTTCTCACCCATGATGTAATGTCGGCCAACATCTGTATTTGTTGTAAGATCCGTCATATTGACGTTACTGTCAATTAAAGTAATGGTATACTTCTCACCACTAGGTAATCTGTGACCCATCTGCTTTAAATGACCAGGTGTCAGTATCCTACTGCCCTTCGCAAGCCCAACTTTACCAAAAATGCTCTCTAGCTCTGTCTTTGACGAACCGTCGTCTAGCGTAGCAGACAGTATATACGTAGAGTTGATACCGATGTTGTCCGACAGGTCACAAAAGCGTCGCTGCACCTCGGTTGCCGACGTACCATCCTCTGCAACTAATATCCTTATCGCAACGTCATGGTCCGGCAAGTCTGCTCTTCGTGAATCAAGCATAGTATACTCTCCCACCATTTTGCCTTCCTTGTACAAGCAAACCTCTTTTCTCTCTGGCTCGGGAAAGATATGCCATCGCATAGTCTCAAAAACACCATATGCTCTTCGCAAGTAGGGTGCTAATCTCGCCTCAGCGATATGCGCCTGCCATGCAGCGTCTGCAATAACCTGTGGGATCGGATACACGTACCCAAAGATGTAGTACGTCACAGCAAAAGAACTGATCATTCCGATGCTACAAAACAGGTCATGCAAAGCTGGATGCATCGCCTCCTCATCATCATAGTCGTACATATTACATAAGTTCAACATTATCGGTTTAACCTTCTTAACTTATGTAATTAGTTATAGTTATTCACCTCGTCAGCTGTCGGTGGAATGCTATACTGACCAGTACTAGTCTCTTTACCATACTCGTACGGCTGATTGACCCCCGAGTCCGTTACTACAACTACGTTCTGTTGACTGTCGGGATAATCCACCGTATAATCAAGACCGCCTTTTGCAGGCGAAAGACCGAATACGAACAACAGTAGAGTTGTTATTACTGTCATCATGATGAACGGTACGAATACGATCATCCAAGACACTACACCCAGCCCCCTCTTGCATAGAATGTTCAACACAACTGTGAAAATGCTCATTACTATGAACTTAAAAAACGCAGTATTGTACATCCCCTTGAATATGTCAATAATGATCTGGGTAATAGAAAATGCTACGTATAATAGAGCTGGCGCACAAAGCTTTTCAATCATGCTATATAATATTACTTGATAATTTAACTCGAGATCTAGAATAGTTCTAGTTCTCCGTTCACAATCTTTCCTACCTTAGCGCCGATATCCTCATCGGACAGCACTGCATATAGATCGCCATTCTCTTCGTTTTGGGTGTAATAGGAGATATCGTTACCGTCTTCATCCTCTACCTCGATAAGGAAGTACTCCTCTTCCTCTTCGTCAGATGGTACAGGGGCGACCCTAGCTCCGGTTGGGATGGACTCTTCCTCTTCCTCTTCCTCTTCCTCTCCCTCTTCCTCTTCCTCTTCCTCTTCCTCTTCCTCTTCCTCTTCTTCCTCCTCTTCCTCCTCTTCCTCTTCCTCCTCTTCCTCTTCTTCCTCTTCTTCCTCTTCCTCCTCTTCCTCCTCTTCCTCCTCTTCCTCCTCTTCCTCCTCTTCCTCCTCCTCTTGTGTATGGTCTGTTACTATAGTATCAACTATCGTCAGTTT